>Ga0315268_10005796_pt1 | contig 13208 bp, 7 predicted proteins | sample C1_top_MG_FD_204535 | JGI IMG/M metagenome (GOLD analysis project Ga0315268, IMG submission 204535) | Sediment microbial communities from Yellowstone Lake, YNP, Wyoming, USA - C1_top | ecosystem: Environmental > Aquatic > Freshwater > Lake > Sediment | place: USA: Wyoming | collected 2017-08-01 | reverse complement strand
GCGCAATAAACGTCGGCCACCGACAGAATGCGCGCAAGATAGGGGATGGCTTCTCCCCGCAGCTTGTCCGGATAGCCGCTACCGTCATACCATTCGTGGTGGGAGCGCACCACCGGTGCGGCATCGTGCAAAGCCGGCACCTGTTCCAGCAGCGCGGCACCCGTTACAGGGTGTTGTTTGATCATTTCACTCTCATCCGCCGTGAACGCCTCGCGTTTGTTGAGCACGCTTCCCGAAATCGAGACGTAGCCGATGTCATGCAACACAGCGGCAAGCTCAAGCGTGAGCATATCCGCAGCGGGAAGATTGAGCTTCTTACCAAGCTGAAGAGCGAAGCGCTCGACCACGTCCACATGATCGCGCAGGTAGGTAGTCTTCATGTTCACTGCCGTGGCCACGGCCTTGGCATTCCCGCTTTCTTCGCGCAGCATCTGCACGATACGGCCAGGGTCTTGCTCCAGTTCCGCCTGCAACATCTCCCGATAGAGAAAAACCCGGTTCCTGCCCGTGTGCTTGGCCTGATACAACGCCTGGTCGGCGCGTTCCAACATGGCCTCGACGTTTCCCGCGCAGCGCGGGAAACAAGCAACGCCGATGCTCACGGTCATGCCGATTTCACGTCCGTCCGGCAACGCGAAAGGGGTGCGTGCAACAGCCTTTCGGATACGTTCGGCTGCGACTTTGGCGCCACTCCCGTCCGCCTCGGGAAGCACGATGACGAATTCCTCGCCGCCGTAGCGCGCCACGCTGTCGACAGCGCGCGCCTGCCGCGCCAAGACGGCGGCCAATGTCTTGAGCACGGCATCGCCGGCTGCATGCCCGTACGTATCGTTGATTTTCTTGAAACGGTCGATATCCAGCAACATCAGCGCGAATGTCCTGTTGTAGCGCCGGGCGCTCTGTTCTTCGATTTTTAGGCGCTCGTCGAGCGCGCGCCGGTTCAACAAACCGGTCAGGGTGTCGGTTGCCGCCTGACTCACGGCTCTGGTGTGGCGCCTCGCATTCTCGACGGCACTAGCCGCCAAGTGCGAAAACGTAATCAGGAGGTCTATTTCTTCCGGCAGGAAGACGTCGCGGTCATCCCGATACAGATAAAGCACGCCGAGAGAGTGGGCATGGCTGACGAACGGCAGGCACAGGAAGCATAGAATACCTTCGTGTCGCGCGAGTTTGCTGAGCTTGTGCGCGCTCTCCGGGCGATCGTTGCTCAGTACGTAGCCCCCCCCCCGCCAGTCGCCAGGGCTTCATCGGCAAGCCCGCCGCTGCGAAACGCCATGTTCTCGACGAAGTGATCCGACAGTCCCTGGGTATGCCGTTCTTCGAAGCGTTGCGTATCTTCGTCATAAAAAGCCAGACAGGCGGCTTTCGATCCGCTCAAGGCGATGCCCGAGCGCATGATTCTATCCAGCAATTCTTGCCATTCCAGCGTCGAAGAAATCGCAATGGCCACCTGATTCAACGTGGCGAGTTGTGTGGATTTCTTTTGGATGGTCTGCTGCTGGGCATCGATATAGGTATCGATCGCGATACCCATATCCAGAAATACGATCTTCAGCAGCGCAAGCAATGTTTCCACCGTGCCGGGATCGCGGCCGTTCGCGATTTGCGCGATCCGGGGGAACATCAGTGACAGGTATTTGCGATAGGCGCCGATGTACCACTTCGGATCGAGTCCCACGCGCTGGTGTGCGGTACCGATGCGTAGCCGATCCTGGATATAGGCGTCCCCGTAATCGCCGGACGTCAGCCGGTTGAAATAAGCCACTTGCGTGCGCTTGAGCCGATCCAGCGTCGCTTCGTCGCGGAGGAAGCCACCGAGCTCCCCGAAGGAAAGCAGGTGGGCATAAAATGCTTCCACGAAAAATCCGGCGTCCCCGGCGAGTTGTTCGTGTAACGCCTTGAGCAGCGTGACATCCTTTTCGCCGAATTCAAGGAATGCCTTGCGACGGCCGATATCGGCGGCATCGATACTCATTGCGATGGTGCCATCCGGCGTTTGCATTTCAATACCCTTTTGAATTTGATTGGCATAAACATGGCGGACAGCAATGCGGTCATGAAACGCCGGCTCTTTTTACTGGGCTTCTGATTATCAGGACAGAATACATAAGTGCTGGCGGGCGTGTCTGTGACAAAAGGCACAGACGCGCTCCACCGGCACCAGCCGGGCAAGAGCACCCCGCGATACCAGTTCTATGTGACCGCGAGATAGCCGTATGCAACCCGCGTGCTCGAACACCTTAAGCATGCGGCTGACCACTTCGCGGGTGGTGCCAAGCTCGCGGGCGAGTGCCTGGTGCGTCACCTGCAGCCGCACGGTATGGCGCTGACCGAAGTATTGCCCGAGCAGACAAGCCAAGCGCATATCCAGACCGAGGAAAGCCATCTGTTCTACCAGTTCCATTACCGTGTTCAATCGCTTGGAGAGCGTGGACAGGATTGCCGTCCGGAATCCCGTTGAGTGGGCGATGGCGTGGTGAAAATGCTGCATGGGAATCACAACAACCCTGACGTCGCCTTCTGCCGCCACGCAAGCGGAGTAGGACTCGCCTTCCAGCAGGTTGCTCAGCGTCAGGACGCAAATTTCGCCACCGCTTACCCGATATAGCAGGATTTCGCGGCCATTCTCGGCAGTCTCATAGATGCGGAGGAAGCCTTCGACCACCAGCAGAAAATCTTGGCAGGGATCTCCCTTGCGCACGATCTCTGTCCCTGCCGCGATATCTAGCTGCCGTCCGGCTTGGAGCGTAGCCAGCCAAGCCGCGTCGTTTATACGGCTCAACTGTGGAAAAGCGCAAAGCCAGTCTGGCTCGATCATGGCGGGATACCCGTGAGTCCGATATACACACTAATGACATGGTTTATATGCCTTCGTCAAGGCGGCTAAAAACTTTAACCCTAAAAGTTACCCCGATTTCGTTGGCATGATTTTTGAAAAATGATGCGCTGGAGGCGCTCCGATCCAGGCGAGGGCATGCTTGAGATAATCGCAGACGAGTTGCCAGACGGCTGATCCGCCTCGACAAATCCAGCGGTATTCCAAAGCACAGTATCTACAACAACAGAAGCCGGATCGCTTCTACGCTCACGCCTTAGTGCTTGCGCGCAACCGCCCATACGGCGGCTTCCACACGCGATTTAAGGTTCAGTTTCTTGAGCAGATGCTTGACGTGAACTTTGACCGTGCCTTCGGTAATGCCGAGTTCGCGCGCGATTAATTTGTTGCTCTTGCCGGTGGCAATGTGCTCGAGAATTTTTTCTTCCTGTTCCGTCAGTCCCGCTTCATCCACCGTCTTGGGCTTGCTCTCCTGCCGCAAGGCGTGGGCCAGCAGGCCCGCCAGCGTCGGGCTCAACACCATCTGCCCGCGTGCAGCCTCTTTAAGATGCGCCACCAAATCTTCCGGCTCCATGTCCTTCAGCAGATAACCGTCCGCGCCGGCGCGCAGGGCCGCCACCAGATCCTCTTGTTGATCCGACACCGTGAGCATGATGACGCGTGAATCGAGGTTCGCCGCCTTGATTACCTTAAGCACATCGATCCCGCTCATGTCTTTCATGTTGAGATCCAGCAGGATCATATCCGGATGGTGCGCATAGGCCAGATCGATGCCCTCCGCCCCGGAGGAGGCTTCGCCCAGCAGGACGAATCCACCGGCGCTGTCAATCAGTTGCACTACGCCTTTGCGAAACAGCGGGTGGTCATCGACGATCAGCAGAGAGGTGTGGTTTATATCAGACATGAATCAGGCAAGGCGATGATGTAATTCGGTGCCGGAGCGGCTGACCGGCATAAAACGAACTTCGATGCGCGTACCACCCGCCGGGCAGATCATCACTTCCAGATGCCCTCTCAAGCCACGCGCGCGCTCTTCCATAATGGCCATGCCGTAGTGATGGGTCTGCGCGTGCTGATGGTCGATACCCACACCGTCATCTTCAATTGAAACGCTGACCATGTTATCGGCTTCGGTACACAAGAACACTTTCGCGTGCCGCGCCTGGGCATGATGAATGACGTTGGACAAGGCTTCCCGCACAATCTGCAAGACATGAATCTCCTCATTGGCCGACAGTGCACAGTTGGTAAGATGCGTCTCCAGCGCAATCTGAATCTGGCCGCGGCCGGCGAATTCTTGCACCGTGCTATTCAGCACCGCGGACAGACTTTCCCCCTCTATGCGCAGACGGAATGTGGTCAGCAATTCGCGTAACTGCCGGTAGGCGCTGTTCAATCCCTCGCGCAACTCGCCCAGAATACTGCCGGCCTCTTCCGAGGTCTTATCGCGGCTGATAACGGCTCCCAAGCGGCTCACTTGAATTTTCATATAGGCCAAGGACTGCGCCAAGGAATCATGCAGCTCCCGCGCCATCACCGAGCGTTCCTCCAGCAGCGACAGCACGCGCTCATGCTCGGCGCGCCGGGCCGTTCCGATCGCCGTTCCGATGTGGCGCGAGAGCGCTTCAAGCAAGCGCATTTTCCAAGGTTCGATTTCACGTCCCCGCGGGATGATCAATTGCATCACGCCGTACACCCGCTCGATGCCGCGCAGCGGGATCGACAAGACTTGTTGTTCTCCCAGCTCACGCAAGTGCAAACCGTCCCCGCTCATGCACTCCGCGCAAGAACTCAGACTACAGAAAGCAATTTCCCCTTGGGACGAATCAAGTGTCGAGGCCAATACCGAGACGCCGCCTTGCGACCCGGCTTCCACCAGACACGCCGAACCCGCGCCGAGTTCGAGCACCGCTTCTATTTCGCGCAATAACAGCATATAGGTCTGCGCCTCCACCGGGCCGGAGTAGAGACGGGCAATGGAGTGATACAACAGCTCCAAGGAACGGTTGCTGCGTTCCAGGTCGGCCGTTTTTTCCAATACGCGTTGTTCCAAGCCGGCATACAGCTTGGATAGATCCTCTGCCATGAAATTGAATGCTTGACCGAGGCGCCCCAATTCATCTTCTCCGACATGAGGGGTGCGCGCGCCCAAATTACCGCGACGGATTTGGATAGTAAAAACCAGCAAATTTCGTAATGGCGTGAGTACCGCAGTGTGTAGAAAATACATGGTCAAAAACACGACACCTAGCGTAATGAACAGGGTCACGATAATGATCGTGCGCAGAAAGCGGATGCGGCTTTCCGTATCCTGTTCAATCTGTGTGACCAAGCGATTAATATTCGCGACGAAGCCGTTAGTCTGTTCCAACAGTACGCGCATCTCGTTGCCTGCCTGCCCCGTGGGGATCGGCCGCCCGGCCAGCGTCCGCAGCATGGGCTTAATATGCCGTTCCCATTGCAAGACCACTGCTTGCCGGACGGCGGCGCTCTTGCTCTCAGTGCCGATGATGGCGGGATTGAGCAGCACCGTGCTGTTAAGCGACTGATCAAAGGCGGCAATCGCGCTGTCGATCTCGCGCCGGTAGCTATCGTTTGCCGCTTGCGCTCGCGCAGCGAGTACCAGTGTGCTCAACCGGTAGCTCTGCATGCGCAGCGACCCGGCGAGGTTGATCGCGCTGGCATTGCCGCGCGTGGTTTCCGCGATAATCAGGGCACTACCCATGCCAGCCAGCACCACCAGCGCGACTATCGTCATTGCGCCCGCGATCCGGATCAGAAGCGAGTGCCGGAGGACTGTATTCGATTCGTTCATGGGTGGCAATTCAAGGATGGTCTTCTCTTCCAAAAACAACAGTATAGGCGGATGCACTCATCGCGTGTAGCCATGCCGCTCGGCAGACTCACGGCGAAGAGGAAATACCTCTACCGCCTCATTGAGGAAATGTTTTATCTACATAAAAAAATATAATCTTTTACCTTCAGTTGCTTGTTTGATTTCTTCCCTACCACTTTGGTGGTATTCCGGCAAAACTCCTGGGTCTCTGGCCCTCTATTCTTTTCCTGCGCCGCGCCTACACTGGCTTCAACGTTATTCGGATTATTTTATCCAGATTGGGGAGCATGATGACAACTCACGTTAAAAAACAACTATCGGTACTGGCATCCAGCACGATTGCGTTCACTATTTGTTTCGCGGTCTGGATGATGTTCGCGGTGATCGGGATTCCGATCAAGAAAACCTTGGGGGTGAATGAAACCGAATTCGGGATATTGGTGGCAATGCCGGTACTCACGGGTTCCTTGATCCGTCTGCCGCTCGGAATGTGGACGGATAAGTTCGGCGGCAGGCTGGTGTATTTCATCTTGATGCTGTGCACCGTATTGCCGATTTATCTGCTCGGGTATGCGACGAAGTACTGGCATTTTCTGGTGCTGGGGCTGTTCGTGGGCGCGGCCGGCGGTTCGTTTTCGGTGGGGATAGCCTATGTCGCGCGCTGGTTCTCGAAACCGCATCAGGGTTTCGCCATGGGCATTTTCGGCGCCGGCAACGTCGGTGCGGCGCTCACTAAATTTGTTGCACCAACCATCGTCGTGGTCTATGGCTGGCAATTGGTGCCCACCGTCTACGCGGTAGCGATGCTGGCGACCGCCATCGGTTTCTGGATTTTCAGTTACACCGATCCGGCGCATCAAGTGGGCGCTCATGTAACGGTTCGCGATCAACTCAAAGCATTGCGGGATCCTAATGTCTGGAAACTATGCCAGTACTACTCCATCGTATTCGGCGGTTTTGTGGCGCTGGCGCTGTGGATGACCAAGTACTACATCTCCGAATACGGTTTCCACATTCAGACAGCGGCACTGTTGGCGGCCGCGTTTTCTTTGCCCGGCGGTATATTGCGCGCCTTCGGCGGCTGGCTGTCGGACAAATTCGGCGCCCATCGCGTGACGTGGTGGGTGATGTGGGTGTCCTGGATTTGCCTGTTCATTCTGTCCTATCCGCAAACCGACTTCACCGTTCAGACCGTCGGCGGCCCGAAAACATTCCATATCGGCCTCAATGTCTGGATGTTCACCACGCTGATGTTCATCATGGGCGCGGCCTGGGCCTTCGGCAAAGCATCGGTATTCAAATACATCTCCGATGCATACCCGCACAACATCGGCGTGATTTCCGGCATCGTCGGGCTCGCCGGCGGGCTCGGCGGCTTCGTCCTGCCGATCATGTTCGGCGCCATCGTGGACATTACCGGAATCAACAGCGGCATCTTCATGCTGATGTACGGCATTGTCTGGATTTCATTGATCTGGATGTATATGACCGAAGTGCGCCAAGTGAATGTGCTGCAAGCCCGGCATCCGGCTCACGCCGCGTAACAGTAATCCGATCGCCACACACAAGGAGTAGAGATCATGGCTGTCAATATCAAAGACTGGGACGTGGAAAACGAACAGTTCTGGGAGTCCACCGGCAAGCACATCGCCTATCGCAATCTGATGATCTCGGTACCCGCCCTGCTGTGCGGATTCGCCATATGGCTGATGTGGGGCATCATCACCGTGCAACTGTCCAACCTGGGCTTTCCGTTCAAGCAAGAAGAACTGTTTACGCTCACCGCCATCGCCGGCCTGGCGGGCGCGACCATGCGCATCCCATCCTCGTTCTTCATCCGCCTGGCGGGTGGCCGCAACACCATCTTCCTTACCACCTTTATGCTGATGGCGCCGGCCGTCGGTACCGGCATCGCGCTGCAGCACAAGGATTGGCCCTTGTGGGCGTTCCAGTTGCTGGCGCTGTGGTCCGGCGTCGGCGGCGGCAATTTCGCCAGCTCGATGAGCAACATCAGCACCTTCTTCCCCAAACGGCTGCAAGGAACAGCGCTCGGCATCAATGCCGGGCTGGGCAATTTCGGCGTGACCGCCATGCAGATACTGATTCCGCTGCTGATGACAGTCAGCGTATTCGGGATTTTTGGCGAACCCATGACCTTGGTCAAGGACAGCGGCTGGATTTTCGGCAAGATTCCCGCCGGCACACCGACCTACATCCAGAATGCGGGCTTCACCTGGGTACTCTCACTGATACCGCTAGCGGCGCTGTGCTGGTTCGGCATGAACAATCTGCTGACCGTATCGCCCAACATCGGCAGCACGTTGATGGCCTTCATCAAAATCACTTGGCTCTATACCTTGTCGTTTATCCCGGCGATCGCCGGTCTCTATCTCTATCTGCCCGCCCCGACTGGCATGGGCGTATTGAACATGTGGGTAGCGGTATTGCTGATCATGTTGAGCACCTTATTCTTGATGAAGCTGGCCGCCTTCGGCCCGATGAAGGAAGGTGTTCAAAAGCAGTTCGCCATCTTCAGGAACAAGCACACCTGGTCCATGACGGTGCTCTATGTTCTGACCTTCGGTTCCTTCATCGGATTTTCCATGGCCCTACCACTGTCCATCTCGGTGATCTTCGGCGACAAACACATGCTGGATGCGGCAACCGGCGTCTGGCATCACATCAAGAATCCCAACGCGCCTTCGGCTTTGACCTATGCCTGGATCGGGCCCTTCGTGGGCGCGCTGATTCGTCCGGTGGGCGGCTGGATTGCCGACAAGCTGGGCGGCTCCATCGTCACCCAAGTCATTTCACTGGTGATGGTAGTCGCCTCCGCGGCAGCCGGTTACGTGATGCACCAGGCCTTCAACTCGCCCACGCCGGAAATTTATTTCCAGCAGTTTCTGTGGATTTTCGTGGTGTTGTTCGCCGCCAGCGGCATCGGCAACGGCTCTACCTTCCGCACCGTGGGCGTGATCTTCGATCGCACGCAGGCTGGACCAGTGTTGGGGTGGGTATCGGCGGTCGCGGCCTATGGTTCCTTCGTCGCGCCGGTGGTGATTGGCAGCCAAATCAAGGCCGGCACGCCGGAAATCGCGATGTACGGCTTCGCGGTGTTCTATGCGCTGTGCCTGATTCTCAACTGGTGGTTTTATCTGCGTGCCGGTTCGGAGATCAAAAACCCGTAAGCGGTAAGCGGTGAGCAGCAAGCGGTAAAACCGCTCCCACTCACCGCTCACTGCTAACCCTTCACCGCTCACCGCGACTACAAGGAGCAACAATGAGCCATTTTCTTGATCGACTGATGTTCTTCAGCAAGAACCAAGAGAATTTCTCCGGGAACCACGGCGTGGTCACCAATGAAGACCGCAGCTGGGAAAATGGCTATCGCCAACGCTGGCAGCACGACAAGATTGTGCGCTCCACCCATGGCGTGAATTGCACCGGCTCGTGCAGTTGGAAAATCTACGTCAAGAACGGTCTGATTACTTGGGAAACCCAGCAGACCGATTACCCACGCACCCGTCCCGATCTGCCCAACCACGAGCCGCGCGGCTGCCCGCGCGGCGCGAGCTACTCGTGGTACGTGTACAGCGCGCAGCGCGTGAAATACCCACTGATCCGCGGACGCTTGATGGAGCTGTGGCGCGAAGCGCGCAAAACCATGGAGCCGGTGGAAGCATGGAAATTCATTACCGGCGATGCGAACAAAACCAAGCGTTACAAATCGGTGCGCGGCCTCGGCGGTTTCGTGCGCGCCACTTGGGACGAGGTGACGGAGCTGATCGCCGCCGCCAATGTGCACACCATCAAGGAATACGGGCCGGACCGCGTGATCGGCTTCTCCCCCATCCCCGCCATGTCCATGGTGAGCTATGCCGCGGGCTCGCGTTATCTGTCATTGATCGGCGGCGTATGTTTGTCGTTCTACGATTGGTATTGCGATCTGCCGCCCGCCAGCCCGCAGGTCTGGGGCGAGCAGACCGACGTGCCGGAATCGGCCGATTGGTACAACGCCACTTATCTCATGGTGTGGGGTTCCAACGTGCCGCAGACGCGCACGCCCGATGCGCACTTCTACACCGAAGTGCGCTACAAGGGCACCAAGACCGTGGCCGTCTCCAGCGACTACGGTGAAATGGTGAAATTCGGCGACATCTGGCTGGCCCCCAAACAAGGCACCGATGCAGCCCTGGCGATGGCGATGGGGCACGTCATCCTAACCGAGTTTCATGCCAAAGGGAAAAGCGAATACTTCACCAACTATGTGCGCCAATACACCGACATGCCCATGCTGGTGATCTTGAAAGATCACCATGGCACGCTGGTCGCCGATCGCTTCCTGCGTGCCTCCGATTTGGATGGCAAGCTCGGTCAGGAAAATAACCCCGACTGGAAGACCGTGATGATCGACGACAACACCGGCTATCTGGTGGTACCCAATGGCTCCATTGGTTTCCGTTGGGGCGAAGCCGGCGTGTGGAATTTGGAAATGCGCGACGGCGCATCCGGTAAAGACGTAAAACCCAAGCTCAGCCTGATCCACGACAAAGACGAAATCGTCGGCGTAGGCATGCCTTACTTCGGCGGCATCGACCACACCGATCTGGCAGTACGCAATGTGCCGGTAAAACGTATTTCCGTACACGGCCAAGAAGTAAAAGTCGCCACGGTGTACGACTTGATGTTGGCTAACTACAGCGTCGAACGCGGCTTGGGTGGCGACAACGTGAGCAACGACTACAACGCCGACGTGCCCTATACCCCGGCTTGGGCCGAACGGCACACGGGGGTGAAGCGCGCCGACATCATCACCGTCGCGCGCGAGTTCGCCGACAACGCCGACAAGACCCACGGCAAGTCGATGGTGATCGTGGGCGCTGCGCTTAATCACTGGTACCACAACGACATGATCTATCGCGGCATCATGAATATGCTGATCCTATGTGGCTGCGTCGGCCAATCGGGCGGTGGCTGGGCGCATTACGTGGGGCAAGAGAAGCTGCGTCCGCAGACGGGTTGGGCACCTCTCGCTTTCGGACTTGATTGGCACCGCCCGCCACGCCAAATGAACGGTACCTCATTTTTCTACAGTCACAGCAGCCAATGGCGCTACGAAAAATTGGATGTGAGTGAAATCTTGTCGCCCACCGCCGACGCGCGCGCGGCAGACTATCGCTTGATCGACTTCAACGTGCGTTCGGAACGCATGGGCTGGCTGCCTTCCGCACCGCAACTCGAAACCAATCCACTGGAAATTACCAAGGCGGCGGAAGCCGCCGGCATGGAGCCGGCGAAATACGCAGTCGAGCAATTGAAAAGCGGCGCCTTGAAAATGTCCTGCGAAGATACGGACAACCCGAGAAATTTCCCGCGCAATATGTTTATCTGGCGCTCTAACCTGATGGGCTCCAGCGGCAAGGGCCACGAATACTTGCTCAAGTATCTGCTGGGCGCACAGAACGCCGTGCTCGGCCCCGACTTGGGCGAGCTGGGCGAATCCAAGCCTAAAGAAGTGACTTGGCATGACAAGGGTGCCGAAGGCAAGCTGGACCTGCTGGTCACGCTCGATTTTCGCATGTCCACCACCTGTCTCTACTCCGACATCGTGCTGCCGACCGCGACCTGGTATGAGAAGGACGATCTCAACACTTCCGACATGCACCCCTTCATTCATCCGCTGTCGGAAGCGGTACAGCCGTTGTGGCAAAGCAAATCCGACTGGGAGATTTACAAAACCATCGCCAAGAAATTCTCGGAAATCGCCGCGATACATTTGGGCACGCAAAAAGATCTGGTGCTGACCCCGCTCATGCATGACACGCCGAGCGAGTTGGGCCAGGCAATGGAAGTGCGTGATTGGAAAAAAGGCGAATGCGATGCCATCCCCGGCAAAACCATGCCGACCATGACGGTGGTCACCCGCGACTACGGCGACACCTATCGCAAATTCACCGCGCTCGGGCCGCTCTTGACCAAAGTCGGCAACGGCGGCAAAGGCATCGCCTGGAATACCGAAAGCGAAGTGCAGCAATTGATCGATCTCAATGGCGCGGTGCGTGAAGAAGGTGTGAGCAAAGGCATGGCGAAGATCGAAAGCGCGATTGACGCAGCAGAAGTGATCCTGATGCTGGCGCCGGAAACCAACGGCCAGGTCGCAGTCAAGGCGTGGAACGCTCTATCCAAGATCACCGGCCTCGAGCACGCGCATCTGGCGATTCCGCGCGAGGACGACAAGATCCGTTTCCGCGACGTGCAAGCGCAGCCGCGCAAAATCATTTCCTCGCCCACTTGGAGCGGGCTGGAGTCGGAGCACGTCAGCTACAACGCGTGCTACACCAATGTGCATGAATTGATCCCATGGCGCACCATCACCGGCCGCCAGCAGTTCTACCAGGACCATCGCTGGATGCTGGATTTCGGCGAAGGGCTGTGCGTCTACAAGCCGCCTATCGATACCAAGACCATCAAGCCGGTGATCGACAAGCTTGGCAACGGCAATAAACAACTGGTGCTGAACTGGATCACCCCGCACCAGAAATGGGGCATCCACAGCACCTACTCCGACAACCTGCACATGCTCACCCTCTCCCGCGGCGGGCCGCATGTGTGGATTTCCGAAGCCGAGGCCAAGGAATCCGGCATTGTCGATAACGACTGGATCGAAGTCTACAACGTCAACGGCACGCTCACCGCGCGCGCCGTGGTCAGCCAGCGCGTGCCGCGCGGCATGGCGCTGATGTACCACGCCCAGGAAAAGATCGTGAACGTGCCGGGTGCCGAGGTCAGCGGCTTCCGTGGCGGCATCCACAATTCAGTCACGCGCACTGTCACCAAGCCCACGCATATGATCGGCGGCTACGCGCAGTTGTCCTACGGCTTCAACTACTACGGCACGGTCGGCTCCAATCGCGATGAATATGTGATTGTGCGCAAGATGAAGAAAGTGGATTGGATGGAAGGGCCGTTAGATGAAAGCAAGGAGGCCGCAAAATGAAAATTCGTGCACAAATCGCCATGGTCCTCAATTTGGACAAGTGCATCGGCTGCCACACCTGCTCGGTGACCTGTAAGAACGTATGGACCTCGCGCGATGGCATGGAGTACGCCTGGTTCAACAACGTGGAGACCAAGCCCGGCATCGGCTATCCGAAAGAATGGGAGAACCAGGGCAAGTGGAACGGCGGCTGGAGTCGCAATAGCGACGGTAGCATCGAGCCGCGCCAAGGCGCGAAGTGGCGCATCCTGGCCAACATTTTCGGCAACCCAAATCTGCCGGAGATCGACGACTACTACGAGCCCTTCACTTTCGACTACGCGCACCTGCAAACAGCCAAGCTGTCGCAAACACCGCCCACCGCACGCCCCATCTCGGTCATCACCGGCAAGAAAATGGACAAGATACTCTGGGGCCCGAACTGGGAAGACGATCTCGGCGGCGAGTTCGCCTCGCGCAGCCGCGACAAATGTTTCGACGACGTGCAGAAGGAAATGTATTCCACTTTCGAGAATACTTTCATGATGTATCTGCCGCGC
>Ga0315268_10005795_pt1 | contig 13209 bp, 8 predicted proteins | sample C1_top_MG_FD_204535 | JGI IMG/M metagenome (GOLD analysis project Ga0315268, IMG submission 204535) | Sediment microbial communities from Yellowstone Lake, YNP, Wyoming, USA - C1_top | ecosystem: Environmental > Aquatic > Freshwater > Lake > Sediment | place: USA: Wyoming | collected 2017-08-01 | reverse complement strand
CCTCCTTGACCGAAGTCCCCGGCTTGGCCTCCACGGCCGCCGGCTTCACCGCGACGTCTCCGGGCTTGATCGATGTCTCCGGACCTTGAAGCCTGAGTTCGCTTCCCGACGATGCGCCTCCGGGGTTCGCCGAGGAGCGGGGGCCGCGCTGCGCCGACAGGCCTTCGGCGTCGCCGGAAGACAGCGCCTTGAGCATCTGCTCGTGCGCCCCGTTCAGTTCCGCCATGGCCTCGTGCGAGCCGCCGACGTCGGGATGGGCGACCTTCGCCTTGGCGCGCCAAGCCTGGTTGATCTCGTCGAGCGGCGCGTCCGCCTTGACGCCCAGGATATCATGGGGAGCGCGCTCGCCCGGCGCGCGCACCGGCCCCGCGTCCGCGATCTTGACCGGCAGGTCCGCGGGGGGAGTCAGCGACGGCGCCGGCGGGTCGCGGAGCGCCAGGGAGCGGACGGGCTCGGCGGGCGTCACGGGCGGCGCCTCCGCGATCGTCGCGGGCGGCGTTTCGACGGGGGTCGCGGGCGGCGTCGCGGGAGTCCCGGTCTTCGGGACTTCCGGCGCCTTGGCTTTCTCGAGAAGCTTGTTGCGCCCCAGATACGTCAGCAGGCCGATGTCGGCCGTGAGCTGACCCAGGTCGGAGTACATCCGGGGATCGCCCCAATGCTGGACGACGTTGACGCCGTCGTTGATCCCCATGCCGGCGGCCAGCCCGAGCATCGACCAGTCGGCCGCCTTGACCGCCCACCCGCCCGCCCACGCCACCGCCGGCACGACGCGCGCGATGGCGCTCCCCTCGGCGGCCAGCTTCATCAGCTTGAGCCCTTTGCCCGCCAACTGCAGGGCCTCGCCGGCCGCATAGCCGGTGACCACGAGGTTGAACGTCTGCTTGCCGGCCGAGTAGGCAAACCCTCCCACCGGGTGGCCGTCGCGCGCGAGCTGCTCGCCGGCGCTGTAGTTCGCCACAGCGCCCTCGTACTCGTTCATGCTGATCGGGACCTGGCTCGACAGGCGCGCGCGGATCGGGTCCAGGCTCTCGGTGACGCCGTTGGCGAGGTTGTTCTTCTCGCGCGTTCTCAGAGCCTGCTCGTCCAGGTAGCGCTTCTGCTGGGCGTTGGCGCCGTCCAGGATCGATTGCGTCGAGTTCGACGAGAGCGCCTTCACCGCCGGGTTGTTGTGCCAATCGATCTTGGCCTGGAGGAGGATCGCGTCGCTTTGCGTGAGGCCGCCCACGGTGTAGTCGAAGCCCGCGTCGACCAGCGAGCCGACCGTGGAGCCCGCGGTGCCGACCCACTGCATCGGCCGCGAGGACGCCACGCCGTTCCAGAAGGAGGCGTCCTCTTTGGGCACGCCGACGACGTCCCAGCATTGCCCCTTCGCGCAGTCCTCCAGCGACTTGAATTGGCCGCCGGACCAGTTGCCGCGCTCGTAGCGGGTGTGCGGCGTGTGGGTGGCATGGCCGTAGCCGAGATAGTGGGCGAAGCCGGTGGGCTCCTTGTCCACGACCGCCACCGTGACGCGCAGGCGGGTGCCGTCGAAGAGATACTCCCAGCGCGGAGCGTCCTGGACCCGGACCTCGTCCCGCGCGCCGTCGGGCCGCACCAGGACCTCGTGCGCGAGATAGAGCGACGTGACCGGGCGTCCGCGATAGGACGCGATCTGATGGAAGGTCGCGTCGAAGGCCGTCGTCGTCTTGTTCGCGTGCGCGCGCAGGAGTTCGAACAGCGGGTCGGCGCTCCCGGCCAACGGCGTGATCGACAATCGCACGGAAGGGCCGCCGTTGGGGGAATCGGCCTCCGCGACGGCCCGGTCGAGCAGGAAGGCGGCCAGGGCCGCCGTCCGGCCCGCGTCGGCAGAGCCGTAGACGGCCTTGATGATCTCCGCGGCGAGCTTATTGGCCTTGGCCGCGCGCGCGCCGGGAGCCGCGCCGACCAGGTCCATGACGTTGACGTTCCAGGCCAGCGTCTTGCCCTTGTCGTCGAGGAGCTGGGTGACGCTTGGGGAGAGAACGACGATCTGCTTGCCGTCCTGCATCACCTGCTTCTGAAGCGAGAAGTTGCCGTAGGCGTCGATCATCCCGACGCTCAGCGTGACCGCCGGCGGCGTGCCGGGCGGCGCGGGCTTGCCGTGGATGACGACGTGCCGGTCCTTCGAGATGCGGGTGTCCAGCCCGTTGACGAGGTCCTGGATGCGGCGCGCGCCGTCCGCACCCACGGTCTCGGTTCCGGTCTCCTTGCCGTCCCGGAAGCGGCGGACCGTATGGACGCCCTTGTCGTTGTCGAGCTCCTCGCGCACGGTCAGTTGGCCGCTCACGAAGACGTCCGCCGTCGAGGCGAGGGGCTTGCCCTCGCCGTCGAAGCGGATCTCGGTGACCGTCAGCTGCGCTCCCTTCCTGGCGACGACCAGCGCGCGGCGCTCTCCGGCGAGGACGCTCTGGAAAGTCTGGACCGCCTGTCCGCCCTCGGTCTTCTCGAGGGTCAGGCCGAGATAGGTGCGCCCGCCGCGCACGTAGCCCTCGAACGTCGCGCCGCGCGAGTCGCGGCCCGCCGGGAATATCTCCCAGGGCTTGAAGTGGGTGCCCAGCGGCACATGCGTGGCCTGGATGTTCTGGGCCACCAGCGTGCGATACTGCCAAAGCTTGTACATGAAGTCGCCGAGCGGAGGATTCGCCAGACTCACCTTCGCCAGGCGGTCCGGAAGCGCCGAGAGATCGGCGGCGTCTGAGTTCAGGCCGACGTTGTGCGCGACGAGGCCTTCCTGCCGGATCAGGCGCGCGATCAGGTCGTCGAACGAACGGTAGGAGCCCGGATCGCCGCCCATGGCGCGCTCGGCGGTCTCCGCCAGGGACTGCAGCTCGGAGAGCATCCGCGCGCGGTCCGAGACGAATTGTTTTTCGGGGCCGTCGGGAAGCTTGTCGCGGAACGGCTTCAGCGCCGCCTGGAGCGCCGCCGAGGCGTTCGACAGCAGGCCGGACGCGCCCGCCAGGCTCCGCGGGGACGGCGCCGCGCGCGGCGCGGCCGGAGCCGGAGGCATGGGGGCCGCCGCCATGATCGCCTTGAGCGTGCGCGGGGAGTTCGGGTCGGAGAACTCGATGGGCGCCTTCGCGCCGAAATCCATGCGCACCGCGTCGAGCGTCGCCCGCCCGGCGGGCGAGCCGGCCAGGCTCTTGTTGCTCGACAAGGCGTCGAACACCTTGGCCGCGTAGTCCGGATCGCGCGCGGCCTGCGGAGAGGCCAGCTGCAGGAGCTGGCCCGAGACCTGCATCAGCGCATCGATCGGATTTTTCGCCGAGCCCTGCCCGGCGTCGCTCAGGACCTTCGCGAGCCTCGGATCGAGCTGGTTCTGGCCGCGGGCCAGGGGCTCGGTGACGAACAGGAGCTTGCCGACCTTGCGCAGTCTTTCGGCCAGGGCGTCGCGCTCGACCTGCGGGAGGTCATGGGCCTGCTGGACGGCGTCATCCAGCTCGCGCTGTCTTTTTTTAAGATCCGCGAACGAGGACGTGCGGCGTCCGGTGACGTGGGCGACGACGCTCTCTTCGTGGGCGGAGAGGTCCTTCTGTATTTTTTGGCCGGCGGCGCTGACGATGGGGACGGACGCCGGCCGCGGAGCCAAAGCGACGGGGGCGACCGCGACGTCGTTGGCCGACGAGGGGAGAGCCGCGCAGGCGAAGGCGGCGGCCAGCAGCAACGACGGCGCTCGGCGGGTCCTCATTGACTCCAGGGTATTCCTTTTAGGCCCACCGCATCAGGGGCCCAGGACCCACCCGCTCCTAGGACTAAAGTCCTAGTCCCGTGCGAGGGGTCGATTGAGCATAACCCCGCGGACGAGGATAATCAAGGGTTATTTTATGACGGCTTGAGCGCCGACAGCCGCTCCTCGAACCGCGCCTGGGCCTTCGTGCCTTCCTCTTTAAGGAGGTGGTACTTGCTGGCTTTGGGCGACAGGATCACGAGGAATTTCGCCGGCACGCCGGCGCGGCGGTAGGCGGCGACCTTGTGGTGGCCGTCGAGGAGGAACCCGGCCATGAACGAGTGCAGCGTCTTGCCCGTGCCCTTCTTCACGGCCTCGGGGATGCCGCGCTGGTACATGCCCAGCATCAGCACGCGCGGACGGTCGCCGTTCTGGATCATCTGCTGGTACAGCTTCACGTACTCTTCTTTCAGAGCGGCGCGGGGGACCAGCGGCACGACGAAATCGAACTGCTTCTCGATCACGTTGCTCTCGGCGTGACGGAACACGCGGGGGCGCTGGCACTCGTAGTGCTCCCAGCCGGACAGCAGGCCCTCTTCCTTAGGATCCTCGATGTCCCACAGCTCCATGAACTCGCTCTGGAAGAAGTACGACGCCTCGTCCTCGGAATCGTACGGACCGGCCAGATTGACGGACATCTCGAACACCAGGTACTCGCCCTTTTCCATCAGGTCCAGCATCGGCGCGAGTTCCTGCACCAGGGCCTCGTCCACGGGACGGGGGAGCTGGATCGTCTTCGGCAGGTTGGCGATCTTGCGGGACGTGGGAAGGCGCGGCTCCTGCAGCATCTTGAACCAGAAATGGCAGGTGTCGCAGTCGTTGCCGACCTCGAACTTGCGCGCGCCGTTGATCTCGAGGAAAAGGGAGTTCGCCTCGCCGTGGCGCTTCTCGATGGCGATCTTGAAGAAGCCTTTGCCCTGCGGGACCTTGACGCGCACGACGCCGTCGGCGACGGCCGTCACCTCGAGCTTCGAAGGCTGGGTCTCGGATTTCAAGGCTGTTCTCCCTGTTCTGTGTGTAGAGGCATTCTCGACGGCTCCCTCAGTGTAGCTGATTCTCCCGGTTCCGTCCAGTCGTCGCCCGCGGCCGGGACTTTTTTCTGTAATACGCTTCCCTTATATTAGTCCCGCATGGAGCAGTGGGACGAAGAAGCCCTTCGCGAGATCAACAACCTGGACGCCGCGCGCTTGGCCATCCGCGGCGCGCTGGCCACCATCCGCGACCTGCAGGACGGCAACGCGGGGCTGAAGGGGCAGGTGCAGGACGAGATCGCCAAGCGCAAGCATCTGGAGACCCGCCTGGCCCAGCTCGACGAGCGCGTCGCCGAGTGGCAGAAGCGGTCCGAGGCCTGGGAGCGCGACCGCGCCGAGCGCGAGCGGATGATGGAGGCGTGGAAATCCGAGGCGCGCGTCGAGGTCCGCGCCGAGGAGCGCGCGCGGCTCGAGACCGAACGCCGCCTCACCGAGGAAAGCGTCGCGCACCTGCGCGCCGACCTGACCGCGATGGCCCACGGCCGCCAGGAAAAGGAGGAGGCTTGGGAGCGTCTGCGCGCGGAGCTGGAGAAGCGCGACATGGAAGTCGCCGCGCTGCGCCGCGAGAAGGAGGAGACTCTGGAGCGCGCTCGCCACGAGCTCGACCTGGTCGAGTCCCTGCGCGCGGCCCGCGACCGGGAGATCTCCGCGTCCGTGCGCTCCCGCGAACTCGAACTGCAGGACCGCGAAAATCAGATCCAGGCGCTCAAGCGCGCCAACGACCAGGCCCAGATGGCCCTGGCCGCTCTGGCCCAGCAGCAGGACCAGAGGAACAAGGCGAGCGAGGAGTCGCTGGCCAAGGCCTGGGCGCAGAAGGAGAAGGACCTCGTCGAGCGCTACCATCGGCGCGAGACCGAGCTCCAGGCCCAGTGGTCGGAGCTCGAGCAGGGGCTGTGGGCGAAGGCCAAGGAGTCGCGTGCCCAGCTCGACGCGGCCGTGCAGAAGCAGTTCGAGGAGCGCGCCCGCCAGCTTTCCGACCGCGCGCAGGAAGTCGAGAAGATCCTGGCCGACCGCAAGGCCGAGATGGACCAGGACTTCGCGCGCCGCTGCTCGGAGGCCGAGGCACGCTACGCGGAGAACGAGCGCCGGCTCCTGGACTCCTGGGCCGACAAGGAAAAGCGCCTCGTCGCCCGCGTCGAGGGGGAGCTCGAGGCCGAACGGACGGCGCTGCGCGAGGAGTGGATGGCGCGAGGCCGCGCGCTCGAGGGCGAGCACGCCGAGCGCCTGCGCCAGGCCGACGCGCACGCCGCGGAGATCGAGCGCGAGCTCAAGCACCGCGCCCAGCGGCTCCTCGAGGACGCCGCGCGCAAGGACGGGGAGCGGGTCCGCGCGCAGGACGAGTTCGTCTCGTTGAAGACGGCCGAGCTCGACAAGCTCCATGAGGAGCGCCAGGCCGAGCTGGCCGAGCGGCGCCGGGCGCTGGAGGAAGAGGCGCGCGCGCGCGAGGAACGGCGCCAAAACGACTATCTGGCGCGCCAGTCCGCGCTGGCCGAGGAGCACGAGAAGCGCCGCGCCGAGCTGCTCGACGAGCACCGCCGCACGGTCGCCGCCGAGAGCCTCTCCCTGTCGGCGCAGTACGATCAGAGGCGCCACGCGCTAGACGAGGAGTACCGCGCGAAGGTCGCCGAGGGCGAACGCGCGGTCCGCGCCGTCATCGAGCAGCACGAAGCCTGGAAGGCGGACTTGCGCGCGGACTACCTGCGCAAGGAGCAGGACTTGGACGCGCGCTGGGCCGCCCGCGAGGGAGAACTGGTCCGGAAGTACGAGACGTCTCTCGAGGAACAGCGCCGGAGCTTCGCCGCCGAGACCTCGGCCCTGCGCGACCAGGCCGACGGAGCGCGACGGCGCGCCGAGACCGAGACCGTGCGGAGGGAGCAGGGCCTGCGCGCGGAGTACGAGCGCGGCCTCGCCGAACTGCGCGACGCCCACGTCCGCGACCTGACGTCGACCTCGGCCGCCCACGAAGCGCGCCTCTCCGAGATGCGCTCGCACCATGACGCCGCGCTGCAGCTGGTCCGCGAGAAGGCGTTCGAGGAACTGGCCCGCGAGAAGACGAAGCTGCGCGAGGAAAACGACCGCCTGCAGGAGCGCGTGCACGGCCTGCACGCCGAAGCCGAAGCCGCGGCGCTGGCCAACGCCGCGCGCGTCAAGGACCTCGACGCGCGCGTGTCGGCGGCGGATCAGGACCGCCGCGCCCTGTCCGAGGCGGCGACCGCCCGGGAGCGCGAGCTCTCCGCGCTGAGGTCCGCGCTGGCCGAGCGCGACCGCCTGCGCGAGTCCGACCGCGCGCGCGTGCTGGAGGAGTGCCGCCTGGCCGCCGCCGGCGAGCTGGCGAAGGCGGTCGAGGAGACGGAGGTCCAGTACTCGGCGTCCATCGCGGAGCGCGGCGCGGAGCTCGAGCGCGCGCTGACCGCGCGCCGCCGCGCGCTCGAGGAGGCGATGTCCGAGCGCGCCCGCGCGCTCGACGACCGCGAGCGCCGGCTCGAGGAGGAGGCCGCGCGCCTCTCCGACGGCCGCCGCGCCGCCGACCCCCGCCGCACCCCGCCTCCCGCCGTCTGAGAACGGCGCCCTGCGCGCCTCTTGACACGCCCAGGGTCAAGTGGCATCATAGGCCCATCGACCCAGGCTAGACCCGGGCTCCGAGATCAACGACGCACGGAGGACGCATGTCCAACGAAGAGAGAGGCAACGGACTTTTCTATTTCCTCGCGGGTACCGCGGTCGGCGCGGCCCTCGGAGTGCTGTTCGCGCCGCGCGCGGGCAGCGAGACGCGCGAGAACATCGGCGACTGGCTCAAGGAGCGCAAGGAGAAGGGTTCCGAGCTCCTGCACAAGGTCAAGGACGAGTCGCTCGTCAAGAAGGACGCGCTGGTCGCCGCCGCGAAGGCCGCCAAGGACGCGTACCGCGACACGAACGCCAAGCACCACGACCACGAGCACGCCGCTTAAATCCGTCTAGACGCCGTGAAAACGAGGGCTCCCCGAAAGGGGGGCCCTCACTCTTTGGCGGGGCGCGCGCGCCGGACCGTGCCCGCCTTCTCGAGGAAGCGCAGATAGGGCAGGCCGCCGACCGACGAGCCCCCGTCCACGGTCAGCACCTCGCCCGAGATGTAGCCCGTCTCGGGGGCGACCAGGTAGAGCACGGCGCTCGCCACGTCGGCCTCGGTCCCGAAGCGCCGCGCCGGCACGCCGTCCAGCAGGGCCTCGCGCATCCACGGCTCCGGCCAGAGGCGCTCGCGCGACTGCGGGGTGTCGATCAGCCCCGGGCACACGGCGTTGACGCGCACGCCGCGCGGCGCCCACTCGACGCCGAGCGTGCGCGTCAGCGCCAGCACGCCGGCCTTCGCCGACGCCGACGGGGCGAAGCCGGGCGCGCCGGTCCACGCGTAGGAGGCGATCAGGCTCACGATCGAGCCCTCTCCGCGGGCCAGCATGCGGCGGCCGGCCTCGCTCGAGCAGTGAAACGTGCCGTTGAGCACGATGTCGATCACCTTGCGCCAGCGCACGCTCGTCAGGACCTCCGACGGGCGCACGAAGTTGGCGGCCGCGCCGTTGATGAGGATGTCCACGCGGCCGAAAGCGGCGTCCACCGTCTTGAACAGAGCCTTCACCGAGTCCATGTCGGCCACGTCGGTCGAGACGCCCAGCGCGCGCCGCCCGGTCGCGGCGACGATGGATTCGGCGGCCGCGGACAGGCGCGCGCCGTCCCGGGAGGCCAGCACCACGTCCGCGCCGTGCTCCGCCAGCTCCCGCGCGACGACCAGGCCGATGCCCGTGCCGCCACCCGTCACCACCGCGACCCGGCCGGCCAAAAGGTCCTTGGCGAAGGTCTTCACGCGCCCTCCCAGCGCGGGCGGCGCTTGGCGCGCAGGGCGGCCACGCCCTCGACCGCCTCCGCGCCCGCGAACACGTCGGAAAACTCCTCCAGCGAGCGCCGCCACAGAGCCTCGTCGGCGGCGGACGCGTTCAGCGAGCGCTTGATCTCGGCGAACGCGCGCGGCGGAGACTTGGCCAGCCGGCGCGCCAACGTCAGCGCCGCGGCGCGCACGTCGGCCTCCGGAAGGACCTCGTCGACGAGCGCGGCGGCGAGGGCCTCTTCGGCACCCAGGGATTTGCCGCGCAGGACCATCTCCTTGACCGCGCGGGGATCGGACGACAGCGCCGTCAGCCGCGCGATCAGTCCCGTCGTGGGCGACAGGCCGGCGCGGATCTCCGACAGCGCGACTTTGGAGCCCGCCGCGAGCAGGCGCCAGTCGCAGGCCATGGCCAGGATCCAGCCGCCCAGTATCGCCGAGCCCGACAGCGCCGCGACCGTCGGCTTGGGGCTGGCGAGCAGAGCCCGGTAGGTTCCGAGCAGGGCCTCGAACGGCTCGCGCCGGCGGGCCTCGGGCAGGCCCATCAATTCCTCAAGGTCGAGCCCGCTGGAGAAATAGCCGTCCACCGTCGAATCCAGGACGAGAGCGCGCACGCCGGCGTCGGCCGCCGCCGCGAGCGCCGCCTCGCGCAGGGCGGCGAGCGTGGCCAGGTTCAGGGCGTTGCCGGGGGGGCGGGACAACGTCAGGACGCGGACCGGCCCCTCGTCGCGGACGAGAAGGCCGCTCACCGCCGGGTCCGGTCCAGCCTCAGCGTCTTGAGCAGGCGCGCGAAGGCCGGAAGGTACGTCTCGTAGGAGTCGGAAGGAGCGCTGTACACGAAGGAATAATAGGATTCTTTCGAGACCGCCAGGTAGACCGAGCGCGAGTCACCCGGCACGAAGGTGACGCGGGCGCGGCCCCCGGCCAGGGGCATTTCGCCGCCGTCCTTGGCGCCCTGCCATTCGACGTCGCGCGCGATCGCGGAGTCCATCTCCTGATACGTGGTCTGGCTTTGGTCGTAGCGCGTGATGGTGATGGTGACCGGCTTGCCCGCCGACGTCTCGTCCAGCTTCAGGTACAGCGTCGGCACGTCCTCCTTCCAGGCGTCCTGGACGCGGAACGTGCGCGGATAATCGAACGAGAGCTGGTGCGGCATCGAGAAGCGGGTGAACGAGCCCTCGTCGAGGGTGTGCATGCGCGAGGCCTGGATCACGCACTGGAACGGGTGCAGGGGATCGTTGGTGCGGACCTTGCGCTTGCCCGCCGGGCAGCCGCGCGTCATCGGGTCTTCCTCGACCTCGGCCGGCTCCGGCGGCGGCGCGTCGTCGTCGTCGCGCAGCGGCGCCAGCTCGGGGTCGGAGTCGCCCGCGGTGATCCGCACGCAGTGGTAGGGCTGGAGAGAGTTGTCCGGCGAGGCGACCGGGCGCGTGCCGTGAGGGCACCGCGGCCGGACCGCGAAGCCCTTCGGGCCGACCACGGCGTCGAACCCGGTCTTCTTGTCGTCGGCGCCGGCCTTCACGCACTTGAACGGATTGTAAGGATTGTCCGTGCTGATGCGGTGCGTGCCGGCCGGGCACTCGGCCTGCTCCACCTGGGCGAACGCGGGCGCCGCCGCCAGCGCCAAGACCAGCGCGAGCGCCCGCGTCACCGCGACGACCTCTCTTTGGCGAGCGCCTTCAGGTGGTCGGCCAGCGGGGGATTGTTCTCCAGCACGTAGCCCAGGTCCGCGAAGGCGAGGCGGAACGCGAACGCGGGCGTGGCGGCGGCGACGGTGGCGGACCGCACGCCGTCGGACAGCAGGGCCATCTCGCCGATCACGGCGCCGTGGCCCATGCGCCCGACCTCGGCGCGGAGCGAGTCGACCTGATATTGGACCGCGACGTCGCCGGCCAGTATCAGGAACAGGTCGCGGCCGGGCTCTCCCTGCTCGACCAGCTTCTCGCCCTCCCGGAAATGCTCGACGCCGCTGCGCGGGAACAGCTTCGCGCACAGCTCGGCGCTGAATTCGGGGAAGAAGCCGTCCAGCCGGAAGGCCTTGCAGACGGCCTCGGCCGTGGCTTCGTCGACGGGCAGGCGCGTCGGGATGACGGAGGCCATCGTCAGCGGAGAATCTCGGGATTGCGCACGTGCTCCAGCGCCACTTCCTTCGTGATCAGCTTCTTCATGAAGAGATTCTTGACCGACGCGTCCTTGGAGATCATGCCGACCTGCGCGCCGGCCTGGATCGCGTCGTTCATGGCCTCGATCTTGTTCTCGCGGATCAGCTGGCGCGTGGCCGAGGTCGCGATCAGGATCTCGCAGGCGATGACGAGCCCCTTGCCGTCGGCCCGGGGCAGGAGCTCCTGGGAAATCACGGCCTCAAGAGTGGAGGCCAGCTGGTCGCGCAGGGCCTCCTGGTCGCTGTTGGGCACCGCGGAGATGATGCGCTGGGCGGTCTTCGAGGCGTCGCGCGTGTGCAGCGTGGTCAGCACCAAGTGGCCCGTCTCGGCGGCCAGCAGGGCCGCGCGGATGGAGTTGGCGTCGCGCATCTCGCCGATGCAGAGGATGTCGGGGTCCTGGCGCAGGGAGTCCATGATGCCGATGTCGAAGGAGGGCGTGTCCACGCCGACCTCGCGCTGGACGAAGATGGAGCGGCACGGCTTGAACAAGGTCTCGATGGGGTCCTCGATGGTGATGACCTTGCCGGGGCGGCCGGTCTGGTTGATCCATTCCAGCATGGCGGCCATCGTGGTGCTCTTGCCGGAACCCGTCGAGCCGGTCACGAAGATGATCCCGGATTTCTTGTGCGCCAGGCTGCCGACGACGGGAGGCAGCCCCAGCGACGACAGCGGATAGGTCTTCGTCGGGATCACGCGGATCGTGGCTCCGATGGTGCCCAAGGAGAGGTACAGGTTGAAGCGGAAGCGGCCGACGTCGTTGATCGTCTGGGAAAAATTGACCCGCATCTCGTCCTTGAAGGACTTCTTGTGCGTGTCGTTCAGGTACGGGTCCAGGATGCGGAAGATCACCTCCGAGGTCATCGGCGGATACGGGAGCGCGCCGATTTCTCCGGCGATGCGCGCGATGGGGGGGATGCCGTGGATCAGATGGAGGTCGGAGCCTCCGCGCGAAACCACGTCGGCCAGGAGAGTCGAAAGATCCATGGTGTCTGCCATACGCTCGCAAGGATAGACATCATCGCGCGAAAAATCAAGTCCGCCTCGGTTAAATTCCGGTAACGGGAAGCCTTTGACCGGACCTCCGGGCTTTGCTAGAATGAACGCTCATTCCGGGCTAGCTCAACGGTAGAGCAGACCGCTGTTAACGGTAAGGTTGTAGGTTCGAATCCTACGCCCGGAGCCAATTTGTACGCTCGTCAAAACTGACTTTGTCGCCCAGGACCTGGAATCCCAGGTCTGGCAGTGGGCGCAAGGTCAGTTTTATTTTAGACGCTTGCGTGTCGTAGACGACCTCCGCCACGATTAGCGCCAAAAGCTCTTTCTGCTGCTGCGGGGTTAGCTTGTCGTAGAAGCCCGAGAAGCTTTCGAGGTTGCGCCGGATGATCTCGGCGTCGATCTGCCTGGATTCCAGCTCGACGACCTCGCAGTCCAGCTTCTGGACTTGCTTCTCCAACTCTTCGCGGCGACCCTGCACCTGGCCGAGTTTGTCCATGAGCGCACGGTAATGCGGCGCTGACGGTCCTTGAGTGGCAAGAATCGACGTAATGTTGCCGACCTCGGATTCCTGCCGCCCGATCTCCGCAATGAGGCGCACGCGCTCCTTCTTCTTTGTCGGGAGTTCCGTGCCCGTCATCTTACGGGCCCGCTCGACGACTTCGTCCACGATTTTCTTTTGCTTGCCGAGAAACGCGATGCGGTCCAAGACCAAGCTCTCAAGCTCCCGCGCGGGCGCGCTCTTGGTCGGACACGCCGATTTATCGAGCTTCATGATCGAGATGCACTTGTAGTAGAAATACTTTCGGCCCTTCGAGTAGGCGAAGTTCGGCGACATGGCTTGGCCGCACGTGCCGCAGCGCACGAGCCCTCGAAGCATGAAGTTATGCTTGTCTTGGTTCGGAGAGGTATTCTTCTTGCCGTTGGCCGAGAGCATGCGGCTCACGCGCTCGAAGATCGAGGTCTCCACGATGCCCTTATGCTCGCCCTCATGGACATCGCCCTTGTGGCTGATCTTGCCGATGTAGACCGGGTTCCGGAGCACGTAGACGAGATTCGACTTGTTGAAGCGACGCCCGCCGCGCACGTTGCCGTCGCGCGTGGTCCACTTCTTCATCCGCAACCCCTGTTTATTGAGGAGGATGGCGGTCTGACTGAGGGACTTCGTTTTCAAATACGTCTCGTAGAGGATGCGGACCTGCTTGGCCTCGGGCGTGTTGATGCCGAGTTTCTTGGTTTCCTCGTCCGCGTCGTAGCCGAGGACCGGGGGGCCGCCCGCCCACTTCCCTTTCTTCGCCATCGCCGCGCGCTTGTCGCGCGTGCGCTCGCTGATTAGCTCGCGCTCGAACTGCGAGAAGTCCACGAGGATCGAGCGCATGAGGCGGCCCACCGATGAGCCGGTGTCGATGGGCTGAGTGACCGAGACGTAGA
>Ga0315268_10005794_pt1 | contig 13209 bp, 10 predicted proteins | sample C1_top_MG_FD_204535 | JGI IMG/M metagenome (GOLD analysis project Ga0315268, IMG submission 204535) | Sediment microbial communities from Yellowstone Lake, YNP, Wyoming, USA - C1_top | ecosystem: Environmental > Aquatic > Freshwater > Lake > Sediment | place: USA: Wyoming | collected 2017-08-01 | reverse complement strand
TATCCTTCTTTTTTGTAAGATCGGAAAAAACGAAGAACAGGCTTCCGCCGTCGCCTTCCATGGCCGTCAGCCGGAGCTCCTGCCCGTTGAGGCGGAAACGCACTTCCCCGGGCGCCGGGACCTGCTGCACGTCCCCGAGCACGTTGGTCACCGCCAGCGTCTTGCCCTTTGCGGCCACGAAATCAGCCGTGACGATGTACGCCTGGTTCAGCGGATAGGTGTGGAACCCCTGGAATTGCGCGATGGCGGGGCTTCTCATGTCCTTCACGCGCAGGCCGTACCGGTTGCCGCGCTGGATGAGCGACATCCGCAGCGATCCCAGTTCCAGCTTGGTCGAGAGGCCGGGCGGCGATGCCACCAGTTTCTGCTCCCGCACCGGCTTGCCGCCGCTGGTGACCTTGGCCCCATCGGCGACCTTGATGGTCACCTCATTGCCACGCCTCACCAGCACGCCCGCATGCGCGGGCGCCGAGGACGCCGGCAACTCGATGACATTCCCCTTGGCCGAGCCGAACGTGTTCTCCCCCTCTTTCAGCCAGAACAAGCCGATCAGCGGCAGCCAATTCTCTTTCAGGGCTTTCACGGCTTCCTGCTGCCACTTCTTGAACTCGGCCTGATAAGCCGCGTCCGGGGTTTGCGCCAGCAGCGGCGCGCAGCACGCCAACACCGCCTTCAGCGCAATCCAGCGATATAGCCTACTCATGATCTTGCCCTCCGAAGGCAGGACTCTTCCAACCCGATCCGCCGCAAAGCTGAGAAGCCGGCTATGATACGCCGATTCCGCGGCTGGCGAGAGCCGTAGTTGCCCGCTGTCCCATCGTGCTCGCGATTTACGGCAAAACCAGAGTTGTTGTACCCTGGGCTTCGCTCAATTATCGTCACCCGCGCCGCCAAGATGGAATCGGAAAGAATATGGGTACAGCAGCTCTGGTTCGTCTCTATACAACCTGAGCCCCGCCGCCTCGCTCCAACCGGCAGGTGTCCCCCGACATCGGACCGGAGGTGACGAGATGATCTTCCTCATCTTGTTTGTGGTGCTGCTGCTCGCCTGGATTTTCAGTTTTGCGATTTTCCACGTGGCCGGCGGGCTGCTGCACATCCTGCTGATCGTGGCCGTGATCGCGCTGATCCTGCATTTTGTGCGGGGGCCGTCCCACACCGCGGCATGAGCGTGCAAGGCAGAATGATTCCTTTTCGGGGAGAACGGCCGTTCCGCAGAGGCCGGCTTTCCCGCACGCTGTACAACCGCGCTGCGCCCCGATAGCTTCGAACTAGTAGTCGCCACCCGTTCAGGCTAGTCTGTAAGATGCTCGCCGGCCGCGCGGAAAACCGCCCACCCTGTCGCTCCGGAATCGGGAGCGGCAAGGGTGGGGCGCCCGCAAGGAGTCCTTATGCGGAAACTCGGAATTGTTATCGCCATTATTGTGGCTGTTCTGGTGATCATCGTGGTGGTGGCGCCGATGGTGCTCGACGTGAACCGCTACCACGGCCTGGTGCAGGCGCAATTGGAAAAGGCGCTGGGGCGGCCGGTCACTTTCGGGCAGATGCACCTCTCGCTGACCCCGCCCAGCGTCCGCCTGGATAACGTAGTGATCGGAGAAGCGCCGCAGTTTGGGGCCGGGCCGTTCGCCACCATGCAGGAGGTGGACGCCGCGCTCGAAACCGGCCCGCTGCTGCACGGCGACTTCCAGTTGCAGTCGCTGGACCTGAAGCAGCCCAAGGTGGAGCTGATCCGCAATGCGCGCGGCGTTTGGAACTTCTCCACCCTGGGCCAGGCGCCGCCATCCGGAACGCAACCGCAGCCCAAGCCGCAGCCTGCGCCGCAGGCTCCCGCGCAGGGGCAGAAGGCGCAGCCATCGGGCAAAGGCGGTTTCGTGCTCTCGAACCTGAAGATCACGAACGGGCAAATCACGCTCATCGATCAGCAGAAGAATTTCCGCGGCGTATACAACAACGTGGATGTCAGCCTGAACGGCTACGCGCCGGGCAAGGCCTTCGATCTTTCCCTGGCGCTGCATCTGCCGGGACCGGGCGCGGAGACGGCGCAACTCAGCGGCACGGCCGGCCCCATCGACCAGCAGGACATGGCCAAGACGCCTTTCAACGGCAGCTTGAACCTGAACCAGGTTTCGCTGGCCGGAGTGCAGAAGGTGCTCAATCTGCCCGCGCTCGAAGGGATTCAGGGCAGCGCCTCGGGCAAGCTGGACCTGCGCAACCAGGACGGAGTGCTGACCTCCAGCGGCTCGGTGGCCTTGGATGACGGCGTAGTGCGCAACGTGCAGATCGGCTATCCGATCACCATCGATTACAACCTTACCGGCCAGCTCGACCGCAACCTGATTCAGGTGCACGAAGCGCACCTGCGCCTGGGCCAGACGCCGCTTTCCCTTCAGGGCACGATCAACGCGGGCGCGACCCCGGCGCAACTGGACATGCGCATCGCCACCAGCAATGCCTCCATCGCCGAGGCGGCGCGGCTGGCGTCCGCATTCGGCGTGGCCTTTAACCCCGGCATGAACGTGAAGGGCACGGTCAATGCCGATATCCAGGCGCGCGGCCCGGCCAGTTCGCCGCAACTGAACGGCACGGTCTCCGCCAGGAATGTGAGCGTCAGCGGCGGCGGCCTGAAGCAGCCTGTGACCGTGAACGCCATCGACCTGGCGCTGAACCCGCACGAAATCCGCTCCAATCCGTTCACCGCTACCAGCGGCGGCACCACCGTCAACGCGCAGTTCGCGCTCACGAACTACAGCACGCCGGCGCCGCAGCTGGACGCCACCTTGCGCACCGCCAATGCCAACGTCGGCGAGCTGCTCGCTATGGCGCGCGCCTACGGCGTGAGCGCCGTGGAGGGCGTGACGGGCAGCGGCGTCCTTTCCCTCAACGTTCATGCCGCAGGCCCGCTGAAGAACACCTCGGCGATGAACTTCAGCGGCAACGGCAAGCTGCAAAACGCCAGCCTGCAGACGCCGCAACTGGCGCAGCCGCTGAACATTCGCAACGCCGATCTCGGCTTCTCGCAGAACGGCATGACGGTGCAGAACCTGGCGGCCTCGCTGGCCGGCACCAACGCCACCGGCAATTTGACGGTGCGCAACTTCAGCGCGCCGCAGGTGCAGTTCACGCTTGACGCCGATAAGGTCAACGTGGCGCAGTTGCAGCAGGTGCTGGGCACGGCGGGGCCGCAGCCGCAAAAGCGCGCCGCCGCCGCGTCGTGGAGCCTGCTGCCCAACGCAGAAGCGCAAACGCGGCCCGCGCCGCGCCCGGCGCCGCCTTCGGGCGGCCTGCTGGCCAACGCCACCGGCGGCGGAACCATCACGGTCGGCACGGTGCAGTATGACCAACTGCTTATGCAGAACGTCAAGTCCAACGTGACGCTCGACCACGGCATCGTGCGCCTGGCGCCGATCACGGCCGGCTTGTACGGCGGCCAGCAAGCCGGTTCCATCACCATCGACACGCGCACCAATCCGATGGCCGTCACCGTGGCCAGCAACCTGCAGCACGTGGACGCCAACCAGTTGCTGTCGTCGGTCAGCTCGCTGAAGCAGACGCTCTATGGTCTGCTGAACGCCAACGGCAACACCAGTTTCCGGGCGGCCTCGTCGGCCGACATTGCGCGCACCCTGAATGGCACACTCGCCCTGGACCTGACCAAGGGCCGGCTGGCGCACATCGACCTGCTGAATCAGTTGGCGCAGGTGGGAAAGTTCGCGGGCGCGGCCGCGCCGGCGCAGCCCTTCACCGACATTGTCCGCCTCACCGGCAATTTCAACGTGGTGAATGGGCTGGCGCAGACCAACAATCTGAAGGCCCTTATCCCAGGCGGCAGCCTGGCTGCCGACGGCGCCGTCAATCTGGCCACCGATGCCCTCGACATGCACCTGACCGCCGTGCTCTCCAAAGAGCTGAGCCAGAAGGTCGGCGGCACGCAGATCGGCGGGTTCATGCAGACCGCGCTGGCCAACAGCAACGGCGAGCTGGTGATCCCCGTGCTGGTTACCGGTACGTTCAACAGCCCGCGCGTTGCGCCTGACCTGCAAAAGATCGCGCAGATGAAATTGCACAACCTGCTGCCCACGGTGAACAATCCCGGCGTTCTGGGCTCCATCCTGGGCGGGCAAGGAAGCAAAGGCGCGCAGCAGCCGGGCGGACTGGGCGGGATTCTGGGCGCCATCACCGGGCAGCAGCAGCAGCAGCAACAGCCTCCGGCGCAGAACCCGGGCGCAGTGGCCGCGCCACAGGGACAGCAGCCGCAGGCGCAACCTCCGGCGCAGCAGCGACCGCCAAGCCCGTTGAACCAGATGCTGGACCAGCTCTTGCAGCGGCAAAAGAAACCGCAACCACAGCCGCCGCCACCACCGCCACCACCGCCGAAGCAGTAGCGGCGGATTTCAATCCGCCGCACGGCGGAATAAATTCCGCCGCTACAAACTTCCTGCGGTGTTTCGCATCTGTGTTTCGAGATGTCCCGTCTCCGGGGGATACGCTATCCTTGCAGATTCGCCGGCCGGAGAAATCAAGGAGGAGCTATGAAAGCATTTTTGTTTGGCTTGGGACTGGGTATCGGCCTGGGGGTTCTGTTTGCGCCCATGAGCGGCGAGGAGACACGCAGCACGCTGTCGGACAAGGCCACCGACCTGGCCAGCAGCGCGCGCGAGAGCTTTGAGCAGGGGCGGGAGCGCATCCAGCGCGGCGTGAGCAGCATTCGCACCGGCGAACCCCGGCCCACCGGCACCGAGACCACCAACCTCTAAGTTCCGCGGCAACCGGCATCGCACCACGGCAGCCCGTGCAAGGCTGCCTTTGCTTTTCTGGATTCGCGCTAGTGCTTGTTGTGGTTGGAGTTCCGGTTCGAGTTGCGCTGGCGCGCCTCGACCGCGGCCTGCACCTCGTGCTGCATCTCGATAACGGGCGCGGGTTTGCCGGTCCAGATTTCGAATTGCCGGGCGCCCTGCTGCACGAACATCTCGGCCCCGGGAACGATCTCCGCGCCCTGGGCGCGGGCCAGGCTGGTGAACCGCGTCTCGCCCTGGTAAACCATATCCAGGATGTAGCGCGCCTTGATTTCCTTCTCGTTCAGCGGCGACTCCTGGCTGCGGCCCATGCCCACGGGCGTGGCGTTGATGACCACGTCGAAGCTCAGCTTCTTCAGGTCGGGGCGCTTCATGACCCGGGCATGCGCCTGGCGCGCCAGTTTCTGCGCCGGGGCCGGAGTGCGGTTCAGGATGTAAACCTCGGCGCCGCGTTCCTTCACGCCGAACACGGCCGAGCGTGCCGCGCCCCCCGCCCCCAGCACCAGAATTTTCGCGCCTTGCAGGGGCAGCCGCTGCTCCAGCGGGCGCACCACCCCCGCCACGTCGGTATTGAAGCCGTAGAGTTTGCCGTCCTGCGCCCGCACCACGGTGTTGCAGGCGCCGGTCTTTTGGGTGAGCGCGTCGGTGTTGTCCAGGTGCTGAATGATTTCCTGCTTATAGGGCATGGTGACGCTGAGCCCGCGGATGGGAATGTCGCGCACGCAGCGCAGCAGGTCGGGCAGAGACTTGGCGTGCAAGGCCAGATAGACGGCATTGACGTTTTCCCGGCGGAACGCAGCGTTCATCATCTGCGGTGAAAGCGATTCCGACACCGGTTCGCCGGCCACGCCGTAGACGCGCGTGGCCGCGTCCACCTGCTCGATGCGATAGACGCTGCGCAGGGTGGCGGCGGCAATCTGTCCGGGGGCCGTCTCTTCGCCGGCGGTGGCGGCGGCAAAGGTGAAGACGCTGCCGGCGCGCACTCCCAGCACCCGGCTGATCACGCCTTGCTCGCCCATGCACACCCCGATTACGGAATAGCGCGCGCTTTGCTCCTCCAGGAACTTCATCATGACCACGTTGTCGTAGAGCGTGGTGGCCGTGGTCACGACCTTGTAGAAGTCGGCGCGGAACTCCAGCATCTTGCGGAAGGTCTCATCCAGCTTGCGGGTGGCGCGGAAATCATGAAACGAAAGTATCAACGAGGCCTTGGCCTGAAGACGCTGGTATTCGGCCGCCTTCATGGCCGCGGCGCTTTGCAGTTCCAGGTCCAGCAGGGGAAACCCGCTGGCGGCGGCCTTCAGCAGGAGCTCGGTCTGCGACGCCACCGAGCCGCGAAACTTGCCGCCGTTGACCGCCCGCCGGCACGTGGCGATGGCAATCACCTGGCTATGCGCGGCCAGGAAGCGGCGCACATGGGGCAGCCCCAGTCCGGGGCTCTTCAGGTAGTCTAACCTGAATTCCAGAAAGGGGTTATCGCGCACCAAGGCCTCGGCCTTCTCGACCATCTCGGCGGCCGAGGCGCCCACCACGGCAACGCACAGGCGGGGCAGGCGCAGCGGCAAGGGCCGCGGAACGTAGTTAGAGGCTTCCCCCATCGCTAAAGCCACAAGCGCGCAGCATCTTACAGGCTGCACCATAACAGATGCAATAGAGGTTTGTTGCGCCCGGCCGGCGGAAATCGGCACCCCGTACCGGACTGGTAAACACGGAGTGCTTGACCGCCTGCGGCAGCTTTGCTAGCGTTCCAGCCGCGTCATTCTCTCTTTGGACGCTGGGCCCGGGTTTGCCCGTCGGCGACGGGTGAAGGAGGAAGCATGAAACGCGTCGCCCTGTTCGTGGTGTTTTGCACGGCCCTCGCGCTGGCGCAGCAAGCGCCGCCGCCACCGGCCACCAACCTGGTCGAGCGCCCCGAAGCTCCCACCTACTCGGACCTGTACTGCGCCGGGTTTATCAGCAGGCAGGAAATCGGGCGAGGGAATTACCTGATCGGCGGGCTGAACACGCCCAATCAAACGCAGTTTGCGCAGGGCGACACCGTCTTCCTGGAGGGCTCCGGCTATCAGGAAGGCACGCGCTATAGCCTGGTGCGCGAGGTCCAGGATCCGAATCGCATGCAGATGTTCCCCGGCCAGCGCATGGCGATTGCCGAAGCGGGCCAGCCCTACGTGGATCTGGGCCGCGTGCGCGTGACGGCCATCCGCGGCGTAACCGCCATCGCGGTGGTGGAGTTCAGTTGCACCGCGATCGTGGCCGGCGACCTGGTGGTGCCCTTCCAGGAAAAGCCGCCGCTCGCCTACCGCGCGCCCACCACCTTCGATCGCTTTCCCGCGGCTCCCGGCGCCCTGACCGGGCGCATCGTCCTGGCCAAGAACTTCGACACCATCGCCGCCACCGGGCACAAGGTGTACGTGAACGTGGGCGCCGACAAGGGGGTGAAGGCCGGCGACTACTTCCGCGTGGTGCGCAGCTACGATCCCGCCAAGATGGACCCGGTCGACGCGCTCGCCTACAAGGTCCCCTACAGCGAAGAGGCGCAAAAGAACGTGCCCCGCGTGCCCATGACCCGCTTCGCCGAATTGCCGCGCCGCGCCATCGCCGAGGGCATCGTGCTCAACGTCACGCCGACGGCCAGCACGGTCATGATCACGCTGGCGCTGGAAGGCGTCAACGTGGGCGACACGGTGGAATTGGAAGGACCGCCGCAGTAATCAGCCGCGGATTGAATCAGCCGCGGATGAACGCGGATAAGCAGAAAAATGATGGCGTCATCCTGTCTATGACAACGTTCGCGTTGTCAAGGCACACGCCTGTGTCCGGGCTGCAGCCACGCTCATCCAACATGGCCAATCAGAGCTTCCTTAGTGATTTGGGGGACCGTTAAATCCCCGCCCAAGCCAAAAGCGGGCTTGGACGGGGCACCCGGCGAAATTTGGTGATTTAGTGATTTGTGATTTAGCGATTTGGGGACGGTTCGGGAAAAATCCCCGCCCAAGCCAAAAGCGGGCTTGGACGGGGCACCCGGCCGCTTACGTCAGGGTGGTCAATTCCAGTTGGCACACAGCCGATGGCTGATGGCTGACAGCTTCTCCCGGCACGCCGCCGAAACGCCGCTCCCGGCGGTGAAATTCCTCGACCGCGGCGGCCAGGTCATCGCCATCGAAATCCGGCCACATGCGCGGCGTGAACAGCAGTTCGGCGTAGGCGGCCTCCCAGAGCAGGAAGTCGCTGATACGCTGCTCGCCCCCGGTGCGGATGACCAGGTCGAGGTCCAGGGCGGCGCCGGCGTACATGTTTTCCGCCATCAGGCGGGCGAACTCCGGCCGCGTGATCGGCCGCAGCGGTTCGCCCTGGCGCGCCGCCAGGGCGGCCTCGAGGGCCGCCCGCTGCGCCGCCTGCAGAATCACTTCGCGGGCCGAGTAATCCACCGCCAGGCGGACCAGCAGCGCCCGCCCGCCGCGGGTGGCCTCTTCGGTTTCCTCGATGGCCCGCTGCAGGACGCCGGGCAGGCGGTCGCGCCGCCCGATGACGCTGATGCGCGCCCCTTTTTGCACGAGTTCGGCGGTCTCCGAGCGCAGGTAGCGCAGGAAGAGGCGCATCAGCGCTTGCACCTCCGGCCGCGGCCGGCGCCAGTTGTCGGAGGAGAACGCGAACAGGGTGAGGGCGCCGATGCCCAGGCTGGGGGCGGCCTCGATGACGCGGCGCACCGATTTGGCGCCTTCGGCGTGGCCCGCCACCCGCGGCAGACCCCGCGCTTTCGCCCAGCGCCCGTTGCCGTCCATGATAATGCCCACATGCAGCGGTGAGCCTTTATTCACGACCACAGTGCTCATAAGTCAGCTCTCAGCTATCAGCTTTCAGTCGCCGAGGCTATGCTTGCGCGCCGCGACGGCAGCTTGGTTTGACAGAGGAAAAACATAGATCTTGAGTGCGCGGTCCAAAAGCGGGACCGCGCGCTCAGGATGACGGCCTGGCATTGGATGACGCCCTGGCATTTTGATCCACCAAAACAAACCTCTTTTTGGTCCACAAAAGCAAACCTCTTTGCCGCGCAAAGCAGCAGGCCAAAAAATTTTACCTTTCCCGGGCGGCGCGGATGATCTCCTCCATCCCGTCCAGGTAACGCTGCAGGGCCTTGCGGCCGGAGCCGGTCAGCCGGTACTCGGTCTTGGGCACGCGTCCCTCGAAATGCTTGTCGCAATCCACGTAGCCGGCCTCTTCCAGCTTGCGCGCGTGCACGCTGAGGTTGCCGTCGGTGGTGTTCAGCACGCGCTTCAGTTCGTTGAAGCTGAGGCGGTCGTTGACCGCCAAGGCGCTGACGATGCCCAGCCGTATGCGCTCGTGGATAAGGGGATCGAGCGCCACCGGCGTGGCCCGCTGGCGCGCGCGCGGCGCCGGGCGGGGAGCGACCGACGGTCCGCGCTGATGGTATGGTCTGGCTCTAGCCACCGTGCCTCCTTGCGATGAGCAATCCGAAAACCAGGTGCAGGCCGCAGAAACCGGCGAGCATGACCCAGTTCGCCCAGGCCAGGGGCGTCAGCAGCGCCAGTCCGCCGGCCAAAATGAAGCAGGCGCCCATGGCCGGCACAATGCGCACCGAAAAGGCGCCCCCGCTGACCACCGCGGTGCCGTACAGCAGCAGCCAGGCGCCGGGAATGTCGCGCCAGGCGCCGGCGCGGTAGAGCGCCGCGGTGAGCACCGCGCCCACCATCAGCGAGGGCAGGAAATTCAGGACGAAACGCCGGCCCGGACCGGAGAACAGCGGCATGCGCGCTCGCCGGGCCTTGCGCTGCATGGCCCACACCGCCAGCCCCAGCGCCACCACCGCTTCCAGCAGCCAGACGGTGAGCCAGAGCTCGAAGCGGGTCTGCCGCCATGCGATGATGGCGGCCGCCAGCGCGGTGGCCGCCATCCCCACCATGCCCCAGCCGGGCACGGCGGTGAAGGAGCCGGAGTCTTCCAGGGTCTGCCGGATGAAGCGCAGATCCTCGATGGCGCTGCCGCGGGCGTCGGGCGACTGGGCCCGCAACTTCGGCCTGCGGCATGGGCGGGCATCGGGCATGCAGGAATTCTGGGCCGCGGGGCAGGCTTCTGTCAAGTACTTTGTAACGTAAAGTTAGGTCCCTCAGCGGCTGAAGCCGCGCTCATTTTGCGGCATTTGCGGACGGCCTGAAGGCCGTCCCCTTCAAGGAACCGCAGTTAATCAGAGCTCCCCTGACGATTTGGGGACCGTTGGGGAAAAATCCCCGCCCAAGCCAAAAGCGGGCTTGGACGGGACACCCGGGCACCTGCTGCAATCGGGGGAAAGGACCCACATTTGCCAAAGGCGGGCAAATGTGGGGCACCCGGCAGTTCGCATCGCGGCAGTGTACGTCGGCGCCCGCCGCGGTTCAACCGGAGGCACACGCGTGTGCCACAGCCATCCGAGCCGCCGCTGCCTTCAAGTCTCCGTGCTTCCGTGCCTCCGTGTTAAATTCACGCTTCACGATTCGAGGAATCGCGCGGAGCAGGAAGAGGCGCTCAACGTGGCGCTGATCGTCGGCGGCTCCATCGTCATTCCGCACCTGCGCCGGGCGTATGCCCTGCTCGGCGAGCTGTATTCATGAGGAGACGGAGTTCTACGCGCCCGAATAGGAACAATTGCGAATCGCTATTTTTTCAAGAATTGAGCAATCGTGGGGAAGTGACTCGCAATATAGACGGTCAATAAAAGGATCGCGACCCACTTTACGACGTCGATAGCAGCTTTCGTCAATTCAGAGATCGCTGTCTGCGGCAGAAAACTCCAAAATCCCGGCTTCAACCCTTTCGTTCTCGTTAGATCGAACGAGTAAACCTGAGCCAAAGTGTAAGCGACAGATCCAGGGTCATCTTTCCTTCCTACCCAGTCACCTGCGATAAGCTTCCCAGTAGCGCCTATTTCGGAAGGGGTTGCATGCGCCTTGAGCAGCGCCATACATGTCTCGCAGAGCCAGCCCAGCGAAGCACCAATTCTCGCATCGGGCTGATATACGTCAAAATCCCAAATGCATCCGCGCGTAGGATAGTGCGACCCGATGATCCGGCCAAAGCAGAGGCGCAAAGCCAGTCGCTGGACATTGTTCAGTACAAATTCGACCGCAGACGGTGGGGCGTAGTGCTCCTCCCAGCGTGCAACGCTTACTACGGAGAGGTCGTTTTGACTAAAGCTCAGGTATTGTCCCGCCAGCGGCGTCTCGGTAATGATTATGCTCGGCGCCGGTGCACAGTCGTATGGGTTATATCCTCCCTCTTGAAGCCACTTGTCATGACAGTTGAGGATTTCCTTTACGGGGACATACCATACTTTGTGTTGAAGCGGTCGATGAAAGACTGGCGCCGCAATGAGTTCCGCCTTTGTGCGCAGTTTCCGGTCCTCTGATTCTTTTATGGAACCAGCGGTGGTAAGTGCGTAAACCCAAAAGTGATACACCTCAAATTGCAGAACTGATTGGACTTTGTTTTGTGCAAGCAACAGATATGCCGTCGCGTCCGTCGCGAGCTTCGGACAGTTGACAAAAAAAATGCGGACTCGTTTTGCCATATGTCTTTATGCCCCACTCATTCGTGATATGCGCAACGACGGTGAGTGGACAAAATCGAATGAGAATGTCAGGCCGAACTGAAACTGCTACCTGACCATTACGAATTCCAAGAAGCGAACGTTCTACACGCTCATCGCGCCTTGATTCCCCTTACCTGAAACTAGCAGCCCTAGTACGGGAACGGCTCTACCTTCCACTTCTCCAATACCTTGGCGTCCACAAACAGCTTGAACAGCGTGGGATCGATGTTCCCGTCCTTCATCTCCATCTCCAGGATTTGCAGGGCGCGTTCCGGGGGCACGGCTTTCTTGTAGGGGCGGTCGCTGGCGGCCAGGGCGTCGAAGATGTCGGAGATGGTCATCATGCGGGTCTGCAACGCGATTTCCGGCGCGCCCAGCTTGTTGGGATAGCCCTTGCCGGTGAGCTTTTCGTGGTGGCTGCGGGCGATTTCCGGGATGTTGCGGATTTCCTTGGTCCACGGAATCTGGTTCAGGAAATTAAACGTGTGCACCACGTGCGATTCGATCTGCTTGCGCTCGTCCTCGTCCAGCGAGCCTTTGCGGATGGAAAGCAGCCGCACCTCGTCGCCGGTGAGCAGGGCCTGGTCCTGACGGTCGAAATCCAGGAAGTGCCGGGCCGCGATCTCGGTGAGCTTTTCGAAACTCCCTTCCGGCAGCACGGTGGGCTCGTTGGACTGCAGAATGGTGGCGAAATAGCCGTCCACTTCCTTGAGCTGATCGGCGATGGCGGCCTCGAACTCCGGCAGCTTGGCGAGGTACTGGTCGCGCCCTTTCTCCAGGCTGTACGCCAGCTTGGTGTGCAGCGACTCCACCTGCATGCTGCGCTTGACGAAATGGAAACGCTGTTTAATCAGCTCCAGTTGCGCCGGGTACAGCTTCTTGGCCTTGACCAGCACCTCCTCGCGCACTCCGACCTTGCCGAAGTCGTGCAGCAGCGAGGCGTAGCGGATCTCCTTCATCTGGTCGCGGGAGAAGCTGACCAGGGCGTAGGGGCCATCGGTGGCGCGGTCCACGGTCTCGGCCAGCGCCACAGTCAGGTTGGCGACGCGGAAGCTGTGGCCCGAGGTGGTGGGATCGCGGGCCTCAATGGCGATGACCGAGGCCCGCACGAAGCCCTCGAACAGCCGCTGGATGGCGGCGTAGAGGCGGCTGTTCTCCAGCGCCACCGCCGCCTGGCTGGCCAGCGAGGCCACCATCTCCTGCTGCCGCATGGTGTAGGGCACAACCTGCGCCACCACCTGCGACAGCGAGATCAGCTTGGCTTCCCAGCTCCGCTTGGCGTTGATCAACTGCACCACGCCGACGATCTCGCCCTTGGGGTTGCGCATGGGCACGGTGAGCATGGACTTGCTGCGGTATCCGGAACTCTCGTCAATCTTGCGGTTGAAGCGATAGGGCACCAGATCGTCGAGATGGTAGGCGTCTTCGAGGTTGACGATCTCGCCCGTCTTGACGACGTAGCCGGCGATGGACTTGTCGCTGATCTCCATGACGACTTCGCGGAAGGGCACGGCGACGGTGTCGTTCTGCGCCAGCTTGAAGCGCAGCACCTTGCGGGTGCTTTCCTTGCGGCTGACCACCAGCTTGGCGCCGGCGTACTCGGGCGCCTCGGGGACCGGTTCCAGCGCGGCCCCCACCGCGGTGCCGTCACTGCCGCCGGAGGTCAATGCCGCCGGGTCGATGGGGACTTCTTCCACCAGGTAGAGCGAGCCCGCGTCGCTCCTGGTGATTTCCCGGCACTTGGTCAGGATCATCTCCAGCAGCTTTTCGGTGTCGTGCTCGGCCGAAAGCGCCGCCCCGATGGCGTTCAGCTCGTTGATCTCGCGGGTG
>Ga0315268_10005793_pt1 | contig 13212 bp, 7 predicted proteins | sample C1_top_MG_FD_204535 | JGI IMG/M metagenome (GOLD analysis project Ga0315268, IMG submission 204535) | Sediment microbial communities from Yellowstone Lake, YNP, Wyoming, USA - C1_top | ecosystem: Environmental > Aquatic > Freshwater > Lake > Sediment | place: USA: Wyoming | collected 2017-08-01 | reverse complement strand
ACATGGCTCCGAACGCCACCGCCTCGTTCGAGATTCTCATAGACACCTGGACGAGCACCCCCCACCCTGGCTACTTCGACCAGGGCGCGTACTTCATACGGCTCTGGATGCACTTCGACCATGGCGGGGCGAACTACACGCTGTTCTCCAGGGGGCATTTCACGGACGGACAGTGGAACTCATACGTCCAGGCGGCGAACGTCTCCCAGCAATCCGGGACGAGCTACTTGCACAACATCAGCTGCGACGGGATAATACCGGACACGAGCTTCACGGTCAGGCTGAAGATTCCGCTATGGCCCCTGGCGGTTCTCATCGTCGCGACCGCAGGAACCGGGATGCTGGCATTGATGTACTATCTAGAGGAGAATCCAGGAACGGCTCCGAGGCTAGAGAAGGCTTTTCAGGGCGCGAGGGGCAAGGCCAAGCAGGCTTGGGCACTTTGCAAGCAGTCCCTTCGAAAGCCTTGAGGGGAAATCGATATCGCCCTCCCTCGCGACTAACGCGACGGCGGAGGGTTTTGAAAGCGTCCTTAACGTCGAATCCAGCGTCTTATCGCTCATGCTTTTGAAGACCGACCGCAGAGATGATGCGCGGGTCACTTCGGCGCCCAAGGCGCATTTCAATTCGGACGGGTACGATGAGAGGCGGGACAGGCTCGGCCCGTCCGCCGTCAGGCACGACGCAGCGGTTTTCGCGCACGCCTGCGCTGCCAGCAACCCGGTGAACAACCCGCCGCCGGAAAGGGGCTTGACGTGCCCCGCGGAATCGCCGACCAGCATCACCCTGTCAGCGTAAGGTTTTTCGACAATCCCTATCGGCAACAGCCCGGCGTAGGAGCCAAGCACACGCGAGCCGTCCAGCCCGGTCCGGGAAACGAGCGCATCGAGGCGCCCTTTCGCATTGGCTTCGCCTGGGCACACCGCCAGCCCGACCCGCAGCGTGGAGCCGGTGGGGATGGTCCATCCGAAAAAACCGGGGGCGACTTCGCTTCCCAGCCATATATCGACCGTGTCGGAGACGGCCGTTTCCGAGCCGCACGCGAGCTCATATTCGAATGCGGGAAGAAGTTCAGCGGGGGGCACGATGCCGGAAAGCCGTCGCACGGTCGAGGTCGCGCCGTCCGCGCCTATGACCAGCCGTGCTTCCGCGGTTCGGCCGTCCATTGACGAAAGAATCACGAAGTCGTCCTTAGTTTCGAGCGCGGAAAGCTGCCAGCCGAGATGGAGTTTGGCGCCTGCCTTGACCGCCTCGGATGCGACGAGCTTGTCTGCCTCGGACCTGTCGATTACGACGGCCCTCGGTTCGGACGCCCTGACCTCGAGGACAGTTCCAAGCGCCGAGTGCACCCTCACGCCCCTCAGCGAATTGAGCGCGCGGGGTTTGCCGAGCATCTCACAGGTTCTGGGGCTGACGAGGCCAGCGCATTGAACCGGTCTGCCTACCTCGCGGTTCTCCTCCAGGATTTCCACGGAAAATCCGGCCTTCGCCAGCAAGCTTGCAGTTCTAGAGCCGACCGGCCCCGCGCCAACGACCGCCACGTCAATCAAAGGAGGTCCTCGAATTCCTTGATGAGCTCCGGGAAGCGTTCCTTGATTGCCTTGAGGACGTTGAGCACGCTTATCTCCTTCATGTCGACGCTCGCTACGGCTTCCACGGCCTTGTCGAAAGTCTCGTCGCTCATCGTCGCCATCTTTTCCTTGGCCATCCAGTTGCGGAACAGCTTCTCCTCGAGCTGCGCGCGCCAGCCCTTCTCGTACCTATCCAGGAACGCCGAGCTGTAATCCCCCGCCTTGACAGCCTCGGCGGCGACCTTTCCGGCAATTGAACCGGACACGCATCCGCTGAAGACGCCGCCCCCGTGAACCGGGTCGACCAGCCTCGCGGCATCGCCGACGAGCATTATCCCGTCTGCGATCGTCCTGTCTATGGGGGCGCATATCGAAACGGCCCCCGCTATCTCGCGGACCGGGTAGCCCTTCCTCAGCTCCGGATGCTTCGCGATGAACTCGTCGAGGCGGCGCTTTGGGTCGCCGGGGTGTTTGACCTTCGACAGCTGGTGGCCTATTCCGACGTTCGCCGTGTCCGCAGACTTGGGGAACACCCATATGTATCCGCCCGGCGCTATCGAACCGCAGTAGAAATCGTTGAACCTTTTGTCCACATCGACGCCGACGAGGGTGTACTGGTAGCAAGTATCGACGTCGTTCGGCGTCAGGTTGGTGTCTATTCCGGCCCATCTGCCCACCTGGGACTCGTAGCCGTCGGCGCCGATGACAATCTTCGCGCGGACGTCCGACTCCCTTCCGAAGTGGTTTATGCGGACTCCGGCGACCCTGCCGTTTTCCCGCAGCAGTCTTATCGCGCTGGTTTTGACCATGATTTCCGCGCCGGCGCGCGCCGCATCCTTTGCCAGCTCCATGTCGAAGATGTCCCTGTGGATGACATAGCCAGTCTCGCCACCGGCTTGTTTTTGGTCCACGACCAGCACCTTCCCGGACGGGGAGAATATCCTCGCGCCGTCGACCTCGTTGGCTATCCATTTGCTGCTCGGCTCGATGCCGAGGTCGTCCAGCCAAACCTTTGCGATGCCCTCCCCGCACCGAACGGGAACGCCAATCTCCTGGCGCTTCTCAATCATGAGCACGCTTGCGCCGCCGCGGGCCGCGTCCCTCGCTGCGACGCTCCCAGCTGGTCCGGCGCCGACCACGATGACGTCGTAATCGTCTCTCATGGAAGGCGCGTATACTGGTTCGCCTTATAATCGTTTCGAGAACGGGTTCTTACCCAAATCTTTTATAATGGCATAGGCGATATATTTATATATTACCGTTGGTATGTATTGCATATATGGATGGGTGGGCAACCGCATCCTTTTAGCGGTATCCCGGTAACGGAGATGCACAGTTGGCAAGCAGCTACCTAAAGGCCATGCAGCTGCGCAAGCAGCTGGAGGACAAGGCCAAGGAAACGGCCCAGCTTCGTCAAAAAGCCGAGGACGCTCTGAGTTCTGCCGAATCGCTTCTTGGAAACGCGCGGGCCGCCGACCTCGACATTACCGCGGTCTCGGGCATACTCAACAAGGCGAAGATGTCGATGGCCGACAAGGACTACGAAACGGCCCTTGCCCAGTCTGGCCAGTTCAAGGAAGAGGTCGCCAAGTCGTACGACAAGCTCATAGAAACCATATGCGCTTCGACCGAGTCGCTTCTGTCGTTCCTGGATGAGGGAGACCCGGAGAAGAAGCAGGTCGAGACACTGCTGGTCAAAGCGGGCGACTCCCGAGGCGCCAGCGACGTGGAAGCCGCGCTCAAGCATGCGAAGGCCGCCTGGCAGGTCGCGGAGAAACTCATGAACGGGCAGCTTTCCGCGAAGTTCTCGGCCGCGCAATCCCTGATAGTCACCGCGCGCAACAACAAGGACGACGTCCAGGCCGCGGAGGAGCTTTTGACCAGGGCGCGCACGGCCATGTCCTCCCAGGACTACGCCACCGCATTCGAGAACGTGAGGGAATGCATCGAGTCCACCTCAGGCTCTCTGGTAGAGCAGATAAACGAGGACCTTGACGAGGCGCGAGGATTCATATCCACGGCAAAGGGCCTCGGCATCGAAACTGCGAAGCCAGAGGAGAGCGTCTCGAAGGTCGAGGAGCAGCTCAAGAGTTACGAGTTCGAAGGGGCCATGGGGTCCGCTTCCCTTGCAAAGAGCGAGGCGGAAAAGGCGCTGACGAGGGGCATAGCCGAGGTCGCGGAGCGCGCCGCGGGCGAAATCCTGGCGGCCGAGAAGATAGACTCCGAGGTCAAGGCGGCTCAGGGGCACCTCGCGCGCGCAAAAGCGGCGCTGAAAGGCGGCAATTACCAAGAGGCGATCGAGGCGTTGAAGGCGTGCGATGAGGAAACGAAAAACTCCCAGTTCCAGCGCGTGCTCAAGACAATATCCCTCTCCCGCTCGAAGTTCCTCATCGCGAAGAAGCTGGACATCGACGTCAATGCGCCGGTTGATTATCTGAACAAGGCCAAGGAAGCATTGAAGACGAACGATTACAAGCACGCTCTCGAGTTCGCCGAGAAGGGCGACGACGCGATAGAGCAGCTCGTAAAAGACTATCAGGAGGCGGAGGAGGCCATCAAGGGCCTCGAGCAGGCCGTGAACGATGCGGGGGAAAGCGGCATAGACGCAGTCGCCGCAGCCCAGACGATGGCCCAGGCCAAGGAGACCCTGGAGCAGAAGGATTACAGGAAGGTCGCCCTCCTCGTGCACAAGGGGCTATCCGAGGTCGAAGGCTTGCTCTACCGCATGGCGATGGAGCACATCGAGATTGCCGAGCTGGTGCTGAACACCGGAGAGAAGATTGGGGCCAACATGAAGGAGGCAAGGGACCTGTTCAAGGATTCCGTGGACTCCATGAAGGCCAAGAAGTTCAAGCAGGCGGCGACGTCCAGCGACTCGTGCGCGGCAAGGGCCGAGGCGCTGATAAAAGACCACGTGTCAGGATTCATTATGACTGTCGAGTTGGCAATAGAGCAGGTCGACGGGATAGACCCCACGAGGCCCAGAGAGCTCCTGACCATGGCCAAACAGGGCTTCGACCAGGCCGAGTACGACAAGTCGTACGAGCTGGCGAACGAAGCGTTCTCCATCGTCGATTCCGGCCAATCCAGAAAGGCCCGCGACGAGCTTGCCGAGATAGAGAAGGACATACTGCTGACAAAGGAGATGGGCTGCACAATCGAGGACATGCTCAGGAAGATGGATTCCGCGAAGACGGCCATCGCATCCAAGAACTACGCCCATGTATCCAACATCTACCAGGAAGTCACCCAGATAGCGCAAACGCTCCAGTACGGGGCAGCCGAGATGGCTTTCTCAAACGCCAAGCTCGCAGTCGTCGAGGCCAAAAAGCTGGGGATAGACATCACCAACATGCGCGAGACGCTCAAGAAGGCCACGTCGTCGTTCAACCTGGAGCGCTACAAGGAGACTTTCGACTACAGCGTGGCGGCCAAGAACGAAGCCACGCGGATGATGGCGCTCAGGACCGAGGCGTACAACACTATAACCCAGGCGGCCGCGATGGTCGCCGAGGCCAAGAAGAACAACGCCGATGTCGAGAAGGTCATGGCCGCGCTGCTGGGGGCGAAGACGTCTTTCGAGCGCTTCGACTACAAATCCTCGATAGAACAGGCCAACCAGGCGAGGACGGAGACCGAGGCCCTGATGAACCTCTACAATTCTGCCAACCTCCTCATCCGGTTCAGGGACGACGTCAAGCTGCTCCAGACTCTCAAAATCGATGGCTTGGATGGCTACGTCAAGAAAGCCGAGGACGCGAAGAACTTCCTCAAGAACAAAGATTACGAGAGCGCACAGACAATCCTTTCGTCGCCGGCGAAGGAGGTGCGAGACAAGCTCGCCCAAACAATCTCTTCCCTCATATCCATAGGCCAAAGCTCGGTCGATGCGGCCAAAGAGCTCAGGGTCCGCGTCGACTCGGCAGAGGCCATGATTTCCAGATCCAAGGCGGCCCTCGCCGCCGAGCATTACCAGGAGGCGATAGATAACGCGCTCGCCGCAAGGAACGAGGTCGACCGGATACGAGACCTGAGCCTTCGGGCGGCAAAGGCGGTCAAGGAAGCCCACGAAAAGGTCTCCGAGTGCGAGAACCTCAGGGCAGACCCGGTCTCGGCCAAGCTCAAGCTCGAGGACGCGATGGAATCCATCAAATCCTCGGAGTACGAAAAGGCCATCACCCTCGCCCAGCAGGCTGTGGAAGAGGCCACCCGCTCCGAGCACAAGTACGTCGCCGAGACCATCAACAACTTCAGGCTCACGATTGAAAAAGCCAAGATGGACGGCACGAACGTCACCGCCGCGGAGCGCCTGCTCAACCAGGCCAGGGAAGCCATGGAGGCTGCGAACCTCAAGAAGGCTCTCGAGCTCGCGATGAGGTCCGAGGGCGAGCTTGAGAAGATGGGCCTGCAGCAGGAGATGGCCGCGAAGGCCATACGCACGGCCGAGGACAAGTTCGCCGATGCCAAGTCGCAGAACATCCATTCCACCGCGGCCGCCGCGCTAATAGAAAACGCCAAGGCGGAGCTGAAGAAGGGAGACTACGTCAGAGCCTTGGAAGTCGCCATCCAGAGCGGAGACGAGCTCCACAGGACGAAGGAGCAGTTCCAGGAGGCTAACGAATCCGCGAGGGTCGCGAGGGAGGCTCTCGCACTCACTGCCAAGATCGGTGCCGATGTCTCGACCCTGAAGCCATTGTCCGACACGCTCGACGCCGCGATGGGCTCAAACGAATACCAGGCTGCGGATGAGAACGCCAGGGCGCTGGAGGCCGAGGCGAAGCGCGTATCGTACACTCACACCAGCAACAGGATCGTCGCAGCGCACAACGTCCTGAACGTCGCGGGAAGGCTCTCGATAAACGTCCCGGACGCCGGCACGATATTGGCGCAGGCCAGGTCGTTCCTTGAGAACGGAAGGTTCGAGAATGCCGTCGAGCTCGCCGGCAACGCAATGGAAAAGACCAAGTCCGCGGTACTGACGCACGCCAAATCCGCTCTCGACGAGACGAGCGCGGAGATGAGCCACGCGATTCAGCTCGGCGGCGACATCTCGAACGCCGAGAAGATGTTCTCGAAGGCCAAGCAGGCGCTCGAGACTGGAGAATTCGAGACGGCCGTGAAGCAGGCGAAGGATGCCCGCGCCGCAATAATAATACAAAAGAAGGTCGACTCCGAGTTCATTGTCCTCTCAGGCGAGGCGAACAAGACCATCTCGATGGCGAAGAAGTACGGAATACCAGTTAAGGAATCCGAGCAGCTCCTCTCCCTGGCGATGGCCGCCAAGGACTCGAACTACGAGCAGGCGATAAAGTACGCCAAGGAGGCATCGGCCTCGTCGCAGAAGGCGCTGGAGGATTTCAAGCCGGAGATATCCGTCAACCTGATCTTGCAGGGCGATCTGAAAATCGGGGACTGGATTGAATCCAATTTGACGGTCACGAACTCCGGTAAGACCCTCGGGAAGGACACGGGCATCCACATAATGGGCGCAGTGGAAGCCGAGGGGGCGCTGACTGTCGGCAACCTGCGCGGCAACGGCGCATCCGTCACCCTCCCCGTGAAAATAAAGTTCAAGGAGCCTGGTGAGGTGCCGGTGATTGTCAAGGCCACGGCATCGAGGGTTCTGGACGGCAAGGAATATTCCTGGGAATCGACTTTCCAGTTCATGGTCAAGGCCCTCGAGAGCAGGAAGGCTGAGGTGACCGCGGCCAAGTTCGCCCGCGAGGTCGCCACCGAGCCCACAAAGTGCGCGGTGTGCATGGGGAATGTGAAACCTGGGATGAAGGTCATCAAATGCTCTTGCGGTCGGACGACGCACGACCCGTGCGGCACGCGCGCCGGCAAGTGCTCCGGCTGCGGCACTCTCTTCGCCGCGCAGCAGCATATGTCCACTGAACAGGTCGACAAGGAGATATTCGACGGGGCGTCGAAGCCCTCCGCGCCAAGCCCAATTTCAGCCCCGACGCCGCCTGCAATCGCCGCGCCGTCCCAACCGGTACATGAGGCGGCGAATCCAGAACCCACTCGAGCAGACTCGGGCGCCGAGCCTCAGGCACAGCCGGCTGAGGCCCCGAAGAAGAAGCGCCTGGCTTTAAAATTGCGCTAGACGGTTCAACCCAGGCTTCCGACTTCCTTCTCAACGTCGCGCAGTATCTCGCAGCTCTTGACGAGCGCCTTCATCGCCGTGTGGTCGACGTACAGCGGCCTGTCGATGTCCAGGAACTTCACGTGGCGCCGGATAGCCTCCTTTGCCTTGGTCGTGCCCTTTCCGAACTTGTAGTCCCTGAAATCCAGCGCCTGCGCCGCGGCCATGAACTCGATTCCCAGGATGCCGTAGGCGTTGTCCAGTATCTGGAAATTCTTTATGGCGGTGTTCATGCCCATCGAGACGAAATCCTCCTGGTCCGCCGCTGCGGGTATCGACAGGATGCTCGCCGGTGCCGACAGAATCCGCTGCTCCGTAATCTGCATGTCGGCAGTGTATTGGCTCAGCATCATGCCCGAGAACATGCCCGCGCCCTTCGTCAAGAACGGCGGCAGCCCTTCCGACAGAGCCGGGTTGTTGAGCCGGTTCATCCTCCGCTCGGAAAGCACGCTCACCATCGTCACGACCACGCCGGCTATGTCCATAGGGACGGATATCGGCGTGCCCTGGAAATTCGCCCCAGAGAGCTGCAGGTCCTGGTCCGGGAAGAACACCGGGTTGTCGCCGACGCCGTTCATCTCGGTTTCGATCTGCTTTCGGGCATATGCCAGCGCGTCGTGGGCGCTGCCGATTACCTGCGGCGTGGAGCGCATGGAATAGGCATCCTGGACCTTTATCTTGATGCGCTTCTCCGCCAGGTCCCCGCCAGCTATTAGTTTCAGAATCGACTTCGAGCTTCGGATGGCGCCCGGGAAACCCCTCGCCTCGTGTATCTTGACGTTGTATGGCCCCATGTTGGCCTTGAGCGCCTCAAGGGACATCGCGGCGGCAATCTCCGCCTGCTTCAGCCAGTTGTTCGCATCGTGCAAGAAAAGCGCGCTCATCGCGGTCATGACGTTGCAGCCGTTTATCATGGCCAGCCCGTCTCGCGCCTTCAGGCCCGGCGTTTCGATTCCCGCGCGATTCATGGCCTCCTTGCCATCCAGAAGCTCTCCATTGTAGTACGCCTTGCCCTCGCCCATCATCAGCAAGGCAATCTGCGACATGGGCGCAAGGTCGCCGCACGCGCCGACGCTCCCTTTCTGGCAGACGAACGGAGTAACGCCCTTGTTGAGCATCTCCACCAGCGTTTTCGTCATGATCGGTCGCTGCCCGGACTGGCCGTGCGCGTGGACGTTGCATCGGAGCAGCATGGCCCCGCGGACGTATTCCGCAGGCGCCGGGTCGCCGATTCCTGCGGCGTGGTTGTAAACGAGGTATTTCTGGAAATCCATTATCTGGTCGGCGTTCAGGACGACTTCGGAGAACTCCCCGATGCCCGTGTTCACGCCGTACATTATCTCGCCCTTCTCGACCTTCTTCTCGAGCATGGCCCGGCATTTCTCCATGCGCTTTATCGCGTCCGGATGAAGCTCCACTTTCTCCCCGTTGCGCGCCACAGCCACGACCTGCTCGATGGTCAGGCTCTTTCCGTCGATGATTACAACCATGGGTATCCGACCTAGGTGCCCCGAAAGGCTGGCGCGTATAAAAACGTGCGGTACGCGAGCGTGAGACTTATGGTCGTTATGAGAGATAGGGCGCTCGGTATCCAGTTCGAATCCAGTCCCGCGCCAAATCTTAAATAAATACGGGCGCGGAGGGATTCGAACCCTCGACATTCAGCTTAGGAGGCTGACGCTATATCCGGTCTAAGCCACGCGCCCTCTTATCAATGGTTTTTGCTCTCGGGCGCTGCTTAGACCTTACCTCGGCAAGACATTCTAATTGGCTTCCTTGCCTCGGTCCGGTCTAAGCCACGCGCCCTCTTATCAATGGTTTTTGCTCTCGGGCGCTGCTTAGCCCTCACCTCGGCAAGGCTTCCTAATTGGCTTCCTTGCCTCGGTCCGGTCCAAGCCACGCGCCCTCTTATCAAATGTTTTCGCTCACGGTCGTGTGTCTTAGTCCTGCCCTTAACGAGTAACGTCTCTTAACGATTCTCGTCTTCGGTCCGGTCCAAGCCACGCGCCATTTCCTCATATGTGGCTTGCCACATGCAAAGAAATCGTAGTATATGTAATATTCTTTACACAGCATGCCACCGATGCGGTAGGTCCCACAGTTGATCGGCGTCCCCTTGGGCGCCTCATTCCGCCGTCTTCTCCAGCATCTGGTCTATAATCGGGCCGTATTCGTGCTTCCGCACGTCGGTCATGCCCGGCACGGACAGGATGAGCCGGACAGGATTCTCCAGCGAAAAACCGCTGGATTTGACCATGGTTGAGAAAGCGGTCATGCTCTCGGTGTAGTCCTGGAAGTCCTTGTGCGCGGTCATCATGACGAATTCGGTCATTCCAGTGACAAAGAAGAAGGTCGGCATCTCCGCGGCAATCTTCTTGAGGAGCCTATGGCGCTCCTTCTCAGGGACACCTATCTGTATCTTCTGGTGCACGAAGGACACGATCTGGTATCCGAGGGCGTCGAGGTTCAGCACGCGCTTGTTTTCGATGAGGCCGTCCGTGAGAAACCGCTTCTTCATCGCAGAGACCGCCTGGCGGGACACGTCCGCGCGCTCGGCTATCACGCTGTCCGGCATTTCCGGGTTCGTCACAATCGTCCTGAACACCTTCCTCTCCTTGGCCGTAAGCCGAGTCTCACCGGTTTTATCGGGGGCAATCTCCTCGGCCAATGGCTTCACGTTGAGATTGAAGGCGCGCTGGACGATCCTCGAGAGGTCGAAATAGTTCACTGTCGATGTCAGCCGGTAGGGGAAGATTACTGTGTTCCACATGCTCTCCTCGAGCATGTCGTGGTAGGCGAAATACTGCTGGAAATCCTCAATGTCCCGCCGGATGTCTGTGTAGTTGTCGGCCATGTTCAGCGTTATCTCGGAATTCGGGTCCGAACACATGTAGAAAGCCTTGTTGAGCAGCGAGAACTTGTCGAGCAGCTTTTCCGTGTCCACATGCTCCCCCGGGTCTTTGAGCCGGCCGTAGCCGACCGCGAGCATCTCGTATCCCATCATCTGCAGCTTGGGCACGACGATGGTATAGTAGAAACCCCGCCTCTTGAGCCTCCGTCGTATCGCGGTGACCGTGGAAAGCTTCAGGTTCGTCACCTCGGCCAGTTCCCTGTCGTTGTAATCCGGGTACCGTACAAGATAGTAAAGGCCCAACTGCTCTTTTTTTGTCAGTGGCGGGTTTCGCATGCAGCTCCGTATGCGAATGAGGAATAAATAATTACCTAATCGTTACAAAAGGATAAAACGTCATGAAAGGGGTTGTCCGCGTGTGAAAATCAGTCGTGGGGATGATTGTGGCCCTCATGCGAGGCGTGGGCGTCTTCGTGCTTGTGCGGCTCGGCAGCCTTGGCGTCCGCCTTCTCTTCCGAAGCGGGCTCCGCCGTCTTTTTCTCTTCGCCCGCTGGTTCGGCATCGTCCTTCTTCGACTCGGTCTTCTTCACGTATTCTTCGACGAAGCGTATCCTGTTGAGCCCGAGAGTCTCCCTCAGGTCGCTCACCGCTTTGTATTTCGAGACGAACCACTTCTCGTCGTACTTGCACACGTCCGCGAGGATTATGTCCACGCCATCCTCGCCAGTGGTTTCGACCTTGAACCCCTCCATCGAGCCGTAGCTCATGTCGAGGATTGCGAGAACCTTATCTTCGGTCTTCTCGAGCTTCTCCCTGACGGTGAATTTGTACTTCAGCTTCCGCCCGGCGAGCCGGTCGTTGAAATCGACGCGCACGCGTCCCGAGCTCACTGCGACGACGTAACCGGACTTGTCGCCCACGACAACGCGCTTGCCGATGTGCGGCTCGATTTCCTGCCTCAGGAACTCCCTGAGGGGGCGCACTGTGTAGTTCTTCGGGTCGCGCTCTCCTGCGCCGTCAGCCGGCAGTATGACAATCTCCTTCTCCTCGCCGACCTTCGAGCCGATGATTGCGTTGTCCAGGCCTTTGAAGACCCTGCCGTCTCCGGCTATCAGCGGAATCGGCTTGTACGGGACTTTTTCATCGAATATCTCTTCCTTCTCCGCGTCCGCCTTGACAGTCGTGTCGAACATCTTGTCTCCGTCGGTTTCGACTGACCATCCGGTGTAGTCCAACCTGACGATGTCGCCCTTCACTATTGCTGGTGCGTCCGCGTCCTGCTGAGATTTTGCCTTGGGCATCTAGCTCACCTGTTGCGCTGGTCACCGCCATGCGCTCTCCATATAAATCCTTTGCCAAGGGACAGATAGCGTTATGCACATGAAGCGGGATTGGCGGCCAATGAAAAAGATAAGGACCATCCTGACGGCCGACGAGCTGCTAGACACGGCCTTCAGGCGCGCCTCGAAGATAGACCGTCCGGAAAACCTGGCCAAGATCAAGGTCAATGCCGTCGCCAGCATCATCACGGCAAAGCTCAACGGATACGTCAAGTCATTCCCAAGCCTGGACAACCTCCACCCGTTCCACAGGGAGCTGGTCGACGTCCTGGTCGGCAGGGACGATCTCAAGCACGCACTTGGCGCGGTTCAATGGTGCTCGGAGCGAGTGGGCGATTTCGCGAGGAAGTACCGCGGAAAGGACGTCAACCCGCCTTACGGCCGCATTTCATCCATGGTGAAGAAAATCGAAAAGGAGCTCCTGTTCCTTCAGGAGGCGCGACGCGACCTCAATCACATACCCGAGATAAACCCGAACCTCCCGATCGTCATAATCGCCGGCCCTCCGAACGTCGGAAAATCGTCGCTGGTCGCCAAGATGTCGAGCGGAAAGCCGATGATTGCTAGCTATCCTTTCACGACGAAGGAACTGAGCCTCGGCCACACGACGTTCGACGGGATGACCGTCCAGATAATCGACACCCCGGGGCTGCTCGACCGGCCGATGGACGAGCGCAACGACATCGAACGACAGGGAATCCTGGCGCTGACCCACCTCGACGCCGTCGTGGTGTTCCTGATCGACCCGTCGGAAACTTGCGGCTACGAGGCCGACAACCAGGAGAGGGTGCTCGCGCAGGTCGCAGTGGCCTTCCCCTCGGGAAAACTCATAGAGGTCGATGCCAAGTCGGACATGCCCCCCGCATCCGGGTTCAAGCCGAAGAGGGGCCGGCTCCAGATCTCCGCAAAGACCGGCAACGGCATAGACGAGCTGCGGGCTCAAATCAGCGAGAAGCTCGTGCTGCCGGCCAAGCGGAACGAGATGCTGTTCTAATTACCATGGATTTTTTGAAGCCAGTAGATTATCATCATCTGTTAATTATCGAAAAGAGAAAATTGAAAATGAAAAGGATTTCAGGGCCGCGCTTGCGGCCCCTCAGTTATATTTCGTCCGGTTACCAGGCCTTGTTCCAGACCGTGTCCGACGACGTGTACACCCAGTACGCGTGTCCCTCGGCCATTGTCTCGGCGTCCAGCATCGTCGTGGTGCGGTATGTCTGCGCCCCGTCGAATTTCTCGACCATCGTCACAGATGGGCATGCCGCCTTCAGCATCGCCACCGTGTAGGTCGTGTCGTCCGATGGG
>Ga0315268_10005792_pt1 | contig 13213 bp, 13 predicted proteins | sample C1_top_MG_FD_204535 | JGI IMG/M metagenome (GOLD analysis project Ga0315268, IMG submission 204535) | Sediment microbial communities from Yellowstone Lake, YNP, Wyoming, USA - C1_top | ecosystem: Environmental > Aquatic > Freshwater > Lake > Sediment | place: USA: Wyoming | collected 2017-08-01 | reverse complement strand
TGTGTCGCTGTCAATCTTGGACACTCCGAGGAGATCAACGCTGTGGGCGATTCTGGTCGCATGATCTGCGATTCGTTCAAGTGCCTTCGACGTGGAAAGCATTGAGTCCGACTCGAGCCATGATGACTTCATTTTTGCTGCAAATGAGATATTTCTTCTTATCATTGCATGCTGTTTCTCAACAAACCAATGTAACCGGTCCACTTCGTCATCGCGATTGATGACCTCGTCGGCCATTCCCTTGTCTAATTCTTTCACAGACTTGATCGACTCTTCCAACATGTTCTTCGCCATCAGATGCATCCTTCGGACTACCTTTCTCATATCGAGATCTGCGTGGTCGGCAACATCTTGCAGAACCACGAGGTTGGAGCTCTCTTCCACAACTTCTGGACCAATTACGCGCCGAGCGAAGTCCTGGATGATCTTCCGCAACTCGGCTGGAATCCGGCCCTTGGAGCGAATTTCTATCACATCATATCCCGTAACATATGATCCGATCAGCTGTCTGAGCAGGGCTCTCGAGTCTGTGTCGTTGTTTACTTCTATGACCTTGACGAGCTTCTCTGATTCCCGTGGCATGTGAGGATCTACTGTGAGAGTCCCGTCCCCAGTGACGCCAAGCGCCACCTGATCTCCTTTCTTGAGTCCGGCATTCTGGATCCACTTCTTGGGCAAGGATACGACATAGGTCGAGCCGCCGGTCTTTTGGATTCTCCTTGTCTCCTGCATAGTCGCATTCTCCTTTCTTCAGGCTGCTTTCATAGTAGTCTATATATTGGGCTGGCTTCAGCCTTGCGTATGATAACTATATATGTCTATATATTTGCCTACGTGCTAGACAGTGACAATCCGTTCTACTTTCCGAAAGCTGATGAGCTAGACTCCCAATCATTAGGATGAACAGAGATGAGATAATGGAAAGGCGAAAGACGACCGAAGAAAAACCACCGATGGATTTCGACGAAAGGAAACTCTTTGACAACGCATTCGGAGAAGACCTGGACTCGGAGTTCCAATCTAAGTAGAGAAAGAGAATCGAATGGAAAGATGGTGAAGTATATGAGTGAGCTTGAGAAGCAGAACAAGGGAAAGGATGAGGGGCATATTGCCATGCCTCACAAGGGAGGCAAGGCCTGGTTGGCAATCATGGTAGTAGTTCTGGCGATTGTCATAGTCATCGCCGGAGCATTTGCCACGGGGATCCTCTCAACTAGCAGCAACAGAGAATCAGTCACGCTAACAGGAGCTGGAGCGACCTTCCCAATGCCTTTGATCCTGAAATGGGCAGATGAGTACTACAAAACGACTGGCCATTCTGTCAAGATCAACTATGGCGGAGGAGGAAGCGGATTAGGGGTAACCCAGATAAAGCAGAAGAATGTGGATTTCGCTGGATCGGATGCACCGCTCAAGGCCAATGAATCTTCAGAATATGGTCTCGTTCACATACCAGAGACACTTGGGTCCGTCGTCGTGGCATACAATGAACCAAGCATTTCGACTTTGAAGCTTGATGGACCGACAGTCGCGAAGATATACATGAAGAATATCACCGCCTGGGACGACCCTGCAATAGCTGCATTGAATCCAGGAGTCGTGCTTCCTTCTAAACAGATCAAAGTCATCGCTAGATCAGACTCTTCGGGTACGACTTTTGTGTTCTCCGGGTACCTTGCCAAAATCAGCTCCGAATTCCAAACGCTCTACGGCCAAGGCAAGTCGGTCAGCTGGACTGTTGACGTCGCTGCAAACGGGAATCCAGGGGTCACCCAGACCGTTCTCACAACACCACGCTCAATCGGCTACGTCGAACTTTCGTACGCCGTCACGAACAATGTTCAATTCGCCCAGTTGAAGAACCACGACGGTAACTTCGTAGTGGCGTCGCCTGAAACCACATCCGCTGCTGCAGCCGCTGCGAGCGGATCGTTGCCCGCGGGCGATGGCGATTGGTCTCATGTCAACATACTTGACGCACCTGGACCAGACTCTTATCCGATTGCGACTTTCACCTACATTCTGGTGTACAAGGAGTTATACAACGACCAGTCCAAGATGAACAAGACGGCAGCAAAGGCGCTCGTAGACTTTCTATGGTGGGCGATTCACCAGGACGGCCAATCTTATGCGAGTGGACTGTACTATGCACCACTTCCGGCGTCAGTTGTTGCACTGAACGAGGCGACTTTGAACTCAATAACGTACAATGGTGTGGCGCTGAGATAAGCAGAGACGCAAACCCTTTTTCGTTTCATCTTCAATCTGTTGGTTGTCGTACAACCTCCGAGGACAAGGAGTCCTCGAAAAGGTGTGAATCGTGGCAAAGAAAGCTAACTCTCGACTCAGAGGAAGGCCTTTGAGATTCGGAGGTGACCTGCTATTCGAGTATACGGTCATGGCAGTGGCAACCCTATCCTTGGTGCTCGTGTGGCTGCTTGTCCTGAGGATGGTATTCGATGCACAGCAATCAATCGCGAGATTCGGCCCAGGATTCCTAACAGGTGGCATCTGGGATACGAATCGGGATGTCTATGGAGCGTTGCCTTTCATCTTTGGCACTCTTCTGACGACAGGTATAGCAGTCCTCATTGGCGTTCCGCTCAGCATCGGAATCGCAACATACCTCTCTGAGTTGGCACCACCCTGGCTGAGGAGCCCTCTTTCCTTTGTTCTTGAGCTCCTTGCGGCAGTTCCCAGCGTCATATACGGGCTTTGGGCGATGTATGCGCTCAGACCAGTGATGGTCAAATCGGTCGAGCCATTCCTCCATAGCATCCTCGGGTGGACCCCCTTTTTCGAGGGCGACTCCGTAGGACTGGACAAATTCGTTGCTGGGATTATCCTCGCTATCATGATCATTCCCACAATCACGTCCGTATCCAAAGAGGCGATGAAAGCTGTGCCCGATTCTCAGAGAGAAGCAGCTCTCAGTCTCGGAGCGACGAGGTATGAGACAACGAGCATGGCCGTTCTCAGCTATGCGCGCTCGGGTATTTTTGGAGCGTGCATTCTTGGTCTTGGTAGAGCAGTTGGAGAGACGATGGCCGTGACAATGACAATAGGAAATTCGAACAGGATCTCCTGGTCTCTTCTGGACCCTGGTCAGACAATGGCGAGCTTGATTGCCAACAACTGGGGAGAGGCTCAGGGACTTCAGTTGTCTGCCCTGATCGAAATGGGATTAGTCCTTTTCGTGATAGCTCTCATCGTGAATGCCTTCGCGAGACTGATGGTTGGGAGATTCATGAAGAGGATACCATCGACCGGCGGTGGCCTATGAACCGGTATCAGTATCGCAGGACGAAGAACGCACTTGCTTCATGCCTTGCCCTCGCCTGCGTCATTCTTGCGTTGATACCTTTGGTGTACATCCTTGCTGAAGTGGTCATGAAGGGAGCACCCGCATTGAGCTGGCAGTTTCTGACGAACAGGACGACTGGAACTGGCGAGCCTGGGGAAGGCATAGGGAATGCGATCGTTGGAACGCTTCTGCTGGTCTTCTACGCAGCCTTGATTGGGCTGCCGATAGGAATTCTGACAGGGGTTTATGTTTCGGAATACGGAAACAACAAGTTCGGGACCACTGTGAGGTTCTTCAACGATGTTCTTGCCAACTTTCCTTCGATTGTCGTGGGCCTGCTCGCATACGCATTGGTTGTGTCTTACCTCAATGTAGGCTTTTCCTTGATTGCCGGATCTGTCGCACTTGCAATAATCATGATTCCCATTGTTGCCAACACTACTGAAGAGGCTCTCAGGATGGTTCCCAACTCACTCAGAGAGGGGGCACTAGCCCTTGGAGTGCCAAGATGGAAGACCGTTCTGAAGGTAATCCTAGTGAACGGAAGAGCAGGTGTCGTGACAGGTGCTTTGCTTGGAATAGCCCGGATTTCAGGAGAGACTGCTCCGCTGCTTCTGACTGCATTCTACAGCAATTACTGGTCGCTTTCGCCCACTGAACCCGTAGCTTCGTTGCCTTTGACAATATTCCGATACTACAGTTCGCCATCGCAAGTTCTTCTTCAACAAGCCTGGGGCGCGGCCCTTGTGCTAATTCTCATGGTGCTCGCATTGAACATAAGTGTTAGATTCTTGATGTGGTCAAGAACAGGTAGATCCAAGGCGGTGAGAAAGACATGGATTATAAGATTGTCACGAAAGACTTGAACGCGTATTTCGGCGAAGTCCACTCAGTCAAGGGAGTTGGCATTCGCATTCCAAAGAATGCGATCACAGCAGTCATTGGGCCATCGGGCTGCGGAAAATCCACCCTCATACGATGCATGAACAGGATGCACGAAGTCGTGCGTGGAGCGAGAGTCACAGGCAAAGTCCTGCTGGATAATCGCGATATCTACAGCAGCCAGATGGATCCCGTTCTTGTCAGGACCAAGGTGGGAATGGTGTTTCAAAAACCGAACCCGTTCCCGACAATGTCCATCTACGACAACGTGGTTGCGGGATTGAGACTCAACGGAGAGAGAGACTGGAAGAAACTTGATTCAGCAGTGGAGAGGAGTCTTAAGCTTGCTGCACTCTGGGATGAGGTCAAGAATCAACTCGACGCATCAGGAGTCGGCATATCAGGCGGGCAACAGCAGAGGCTATGCATTGCTCGGGCGTTGGCCGTTGAACCAGAAGTGTTGCTGCTTGATGAGCCGTGCTCCGCACTTGACCCGATTGCAACAGCGAAGATCGAGGACCTCCTCTTCGACCTCAAGGACAAGTACACCATAGTGATAGTGACACATAACATGCAACAGGCTGCAAGAGTCGCGGACTTCACTGCATTCATGTACCTGGGGGAACTCATCGAGTTCGATGTGACTAAGAAGATGTTCGAGCATCCTGAGAAGGAGCTGACAGAGAAATACATAACAGGGAGGTTCGGTTAGCAATGTCGCCAAGAAAAGCCTACGAAACAGAGCTCGCAGAGCTGGACAAACTTGTTGAGAAGATGGCAACGAGGACAAGCGAGGCTATCGACCTGGCGGTCGAATCATTCGAGAAGCTCGATCTTGACCTCGCGGAGAAAGTGAAGAAGATCGATGAGGAGATGTACATACTCAACAATGAAATCGAGAAGCGTTGCCTGGAAGTCATCGCACTTCAGTCGCCTGTGGCTAAGGATCTCCGTGCGATTGGGACGTACCTGAAGGTGACTACTGACTTCGACAGGATAGGCCGATATGCTAGGGACATCGCGGAGGTCACCGCCCACGCGCAAACCATGGCGCACTTCAAACCGCTTGTGAGCATTCCGCACATGGCTGAAATGGCGGAACGGATGGTCGATCTGTCCGTGGATGCATTTCTGAAGAGAGACACCTCGCCGACGAAAGAGGTCTTCGAACTGGAGGACAAGGTAGATTCACTGTACGACGAGATCTTCAGGGAGGTCATCACATACATGATGGAGGACTCCAAGAAGATCGGCCTGGGCATCAATTACACACTCGTGGCCAGGTATCTCGAGCGGATTGCTGACCATGCATGCAACATCTCCGAGAGGGTGATATACATGGTCACGGGTGAGAGAGTGATCAAGGAATGAGCAATCGGCCTACAGTTGACGGTGAGAGACGAATATGTGGGACTCAGAGACACCTAGGCAAAGGCGAGGGTCGCGATGAAAGATGCAGTCAGGCGTGAGCTAGTTCTATTTGTTTGCACACACAACTCAGCGAGATCCCAGATGGCAGAAGGCATACTGCGACAGCTCCATGGCGATCGGTTCGAGGTTCACAGTGCCGGCACGATTCCGACTTCCGTAGAGCCTCGTGCAATAACCGTGATGGCTGAGATCGGAATCGACATTTCGAATCAAAGATCTAAGAGCGTGAACGAATTCTACGGAAAGAATATCGACTACGTTGTGACGCTATGCGATGATGCAAAGCAAACATGTCCATTCTTTCCCGGGGGGAAGGAATACATTCACCGAGGATTCACCGATCCCGTTGACAATTCGAGGTCTGAAGAAGACTTGACTTCATTCAGGCAAGTGAGGGATGATATCAGGGATTGGGTATCCAGAGTCTTCGGCAAGATGAAGAAGGACGAAGTCGCTGGGGACGTACGTCTCGAGCTGTCGTCAGTGTAGTTCTGGCGCAGTGCAAAGCGAACAATCCATTTTCGATCGAGAGGATTACTAGCGGAATCGAGATGGACTGAGTCTCGGCAAGGCCTTACCGCCAATTCAAGCTTGACTTCACAGATGAGAGTGCAGTTTTTCATTTTGACATTAATCCACAGGATATGATTAAAATGTGCGAGGGCCCGGATATTTGCCCGGAATCTACTGGCATTCAAACCCCTCAGCTATGGAGTTCACGAGTGCGAGGGACAAATCGAGGCTCGATTGTTCGCATCCTATCTTCCAGCAATTAAAGCTCCCACCTTTACCTGCCGGCAGGGAATTGAATAGCAAGAAGTGACTAGATCTTGACCCAAATCAGTCAACAGATGTCGCCTGAAACTGCTCTCACGGAAGAGAAGAGGAGAGATCTCGAAATTCGCTTTCTTGTCACATTTCCTCCTCTAGGGGTTTTCCGAGGGGAGTGGGCCAGTTTGAACATCGCCGAGGTGCGGCCACGATGATTCTACCAGATTGTCAGCTGATTGAAAACGGCAGACTGTTACTCGCCCGTGCGGAATTCGGCCGGAGGAAGGTACAGAGGTCATCCTGGATCAATTCCTGCTGCAAGCCCATCAAAGAGGGTCGGTCGTACAGGTGTCCGGAGTTCTGCATCGCAGACTGGCGGCCTTCAAAGCATCGCCTCAGAACGGCCCATGTTCGATTGGTCAATCCCGTCTAGAGACTTCCCGGTACAGTCGGAAGGCACGAACGCTAGTCTGCCAATCTCCCCCGACTTTGATGGCTGGTAGTTTGCCCTGGCCAGCTCGCAGGCTGAGGTAATGGGCCGAGTAAGGCCCCTTAGACACGAAGCTCTTCAACGACCTGAGCTCGTCATCGACGGTCCCAACTTGGTCTAGTAGGTCGAGGATGGAACGCCCCATCAGCTCCTTGAGAAGGGAGACCAGATCCGAGAGGTCAGACGTATGACCTTTCTCCATGGCGGACAAGTATGTCTTCCTATCCGGCGGAAGGATGTGGACTGGAGGCCAGTTGTGCTTAAGAAAGTGGAGGCTCAACAGAAGTCTACCGACGCGGCCGTTCCCGTCGCTGAAAGGATGGATCGATTCGAACGAATGATGAAACCACGCACCCAGAGAGAAAACTTCGTCCCCCTGAATGGCCCTCGATTCATATTTCGTTAGAAGGCGTTCCATCGCGGGAACCACCTTTTCCATCCGAGGCGGGGTGTACTTCGAACCTTGGATTCGGACATTCACACGCCTCCATCTGCCCGCGTCTGCCATGACGCCCTTGAAGACCGATTCGTGGAGCTCAAGGACGGTCTGCAGCGTGATCGACTTGTCTCTACGGACAAGGAGCCCTCTGAACGTTCGCTCATGCTGCAAGGTCTCCAGAACGTCTCGGACAGGCCTGTTGCCAACACTTCGCTCCTCGAGCAGGAGCCTCTCGACGTCGTGCCACGAGAGGGTGTTGCCTTCTATTGCGTTGGTGCCCCAAGTGTTCAGGGCGCTCGTGCGCTTCCAAACGTCGTCCGGAAGATAATCAAGGTTTGTCCGCGTGAGTAGCGCATCACGCATGCCACTTAGTATGCTTTCATTCATCAAATGCTATAAACGCATACTCAGTATATAAACCAATATGCTTTACAGTCGATGCACACAACATCGCACATCATCAGATAGAGGATGCATCAAGGTCCAAACTGGCCTCGTCACGGAGCACCCCGAATATGAGCTCCAAACTACCACAAATCGCGGTTTCCTACCTTCTCCTAGTTTCTTCATCCTGGCTTTTCGGCTGTCAGGGGATCGGAACATGGGCAAGTCATCTTCGCAATCATGATTGAAGTACTCTGGCTCCGTATCCCAGGCCTTCCCGCTCATCAAGAGGGAGTAGAGGTGGTCTTCATCCTATCGCAGGGCACCGAGGATGGCGCGGTGAGGCTGATCGAGGGTGCCGTCCTCGGAAGCCTCGATTATGACGGAGAACATCCTGCTCAGTCGCGACATGATCTTGCACGCGTGGGATTTCATTCGAGGTTCTCCCAAGTAATGTCGCCGTCAACCCTCATGCTTCAGGATGTAATCCTTAATCTCTCTCTTCGTTCTCGGAAGTCTTCCCTCGAAGAAGGTCTTGATCCACTGAAGGTAGCCAACCCCCGATGGGCTATTGTGCGTGTCGGCGATTTCCCTCAGGAGGGACACGCACGAGAGAACCTCGTCCATTGTGTATGACTGTAAACCCCGGTGCTCCCTGGAAACGAGAACCGCCTTCACACCGCGCTCAAGCTCGCCAGCTATCGTTCCTTCGGCATGACCGTCGAAACGATGCAACAGCTCATCAAATGCGGACTTCATATCTTCGTCATGCAATTGGGGATCGTCTTCCCAGATGCAGAGGATTGTGCATTCCAGAGCATAGAAGACGTCCTTATGCCGACCCATGTTCTTGATGGTGACCCTTCCTCTTCCTCGCCCTTGCCGGACAAGTCTTGAAAGGGGCGCTTCCACATCGGCATCAGACACGTCAATGAGTTGTTCGTCAGCCATATTCGTCTACTAGGGGAAACGAAAACCAAGCCATGAAGTCTTGCTTGGCTTCCTCGACGGTCCAAAGGTCGAATCCCGTGCTGCAATGAGTCCACTCTGTGACTGTGATGACTCCAACATCCGAATGCATAGACTCGAAGGAGCCAAACCCGATACATGAATTGCAGTCTGATGGCCCGGATATTGGCCTGGAATCTGCTGGCATTTAAACATCCCACCTATAGAATTCACGAGTGCTAGGGACCAATTGACTCCAGATTATTGGCCCGGAATCTACCAGTGATTAATGCTCCCAGCTTTAGTCACCGGTATGATATCTGCGAGGTTGGTCCACTCGTATGGTCGCCCTTCCTCCCCTATGTCCTTTTGCGGGTTCAGACGGCTGCTCCATACTTCTCGTTCACGTACGCCTGGCATTTCCCTGCAGCATACTCGAAGTGAACATACATGTCGGGACCTAGAGTTCTTCTGATTTCGAGGCACCACGGCTTCATTCGATTCCACATGATGTGATAGGGCAACGACTCGAAGATAAGATCGGAGTCGACAAGGCCTCGTCTGAGCATCATTGCGACCCCTTCGAAATACCTCGCAACCATGCTGAGTGCTACGACTGAGCACTTCTCCTCGGCCTCCTTGGCATCCTTGAATTCCAAGCGAAGTATCTTAGCGAACTGCTCTGAATATTCGAGTGTTCCAACATGTGCGAATATGTCGAACGCAAGACGAGTTCTTCGGTCTCTTGACATGCCCCTAAGCTCTGCAACTGCAAACACTGCACCCGCTGCTATGCTCACCGCCACTATCGCATCCAATATCAACGAAGCATCTACCAACTCCATTCCTCCGGATGAGGAATCGCACTCCCTCCCCTATGGTCTTTTCCGAGGCTCAGGACTCGGCTTGAGCATCAATTCGCAATTGAACATCAAGAAGTGCGAGGGCGCGGATTTGAACCGCGGGACTCCTGCGAGAACAGATCTTGAGTCTGTCGCCTTTGACCGAGCTTGGCTACCCTCGCGCCTAGTTCTCGGTTAGGCACCGTCGGGCAATAAACATTTGCAGGGTTCAATAGGGCCATTGGCACATGTTGGGAGAGTGTAATGAGCCAGATTTGAAATGAGACATCTGGCTATCTTTCAATAAGAGGATCTTTGCACCGAAACCTGAACCTCTTCCTTCCTCTTTTTCGTCAACGTGAGGAAATCCCGTCTTCGATTCGCACATCGGGGGATTCTGAATCTCTCCATAGGCTTTTCCGAAGTGCGTGAAAGAAGTGGGCCCACCCGGATTCGAACCGGGGAACTTCTGCGTTCTGACGCCCGACATCGGACGATGTCAAGCAGACGTCATAACCACTAGACCATGGGCCCCTGTGGGTTGCGAGATAAGTTGAGGTCGTCTATAACTCTTTCTGTGTTTCATTTTCGGGGCCAGATACCGGAGCAACTGGTTTATCCGCGAACGCACTACTAACCCTGCAGTCTTTTATGAACGAGAAAGGAATCGCAGTCTACTCCGGCCCAGGCTCATCCCACTCATGGACTTGGTTAGCGGACCTGTTCGAGTCACATGGCATCTTCAATGTCCGATTCGTGGGACCTGCCGAGTTGCGCCAGGGGGTCGAGTCGAGCGTTCGAGCCGTGATCGTCTCAGGAGGAGACGGATTCGCGATTGCTGAGGAATTGAGCGGTCGAGGATTCGACCAGCTAAAGGAGTTCATAAACGGAGGAGGACTATACGCGGGAATCTGCGCTGGGGCCTACCTTCCTCTACCATCCTCAATTAAGCCATTCAATCAGTTCAATATGTCCGACACTAGGATAGCGAACATAGCGCGAGCATCTGATGTTGATTCGCTGACCTCCCCGCGGGTATCGATACGATATGGTGCATGCAGAATCTACCACCCCGTAAGGGGCGAGGTGGCTCTTCGCATCGGACAGGAAGAGATCAGAGCTCCGTTGTACGGAGGCCCTGTGTTCGCGGAACCAGCCAAGGACGATGTTATCATGAGGTATCACGGGTTCAGCTCGACCACGGAGTACCAGATCGGCCCTTCCGAGGCGGAGTCAATGATGCTCGGCAAGCCCGCTGCAGTGTTGGCAGAGAAGAACGGCGGGAGGCTAGTTTTGCTCGGTCCACATCTGGAGCACCCTCGATACCCCGAAGCCAACGCGTTGTTCCTCAAGCTGCTAGGGGTTCAGGGGTTGCCCGGTGAAGCCACCCAGGAATCCTCCGCAATTGGACGACAGGATTCTCACATCCGGAAAGCGATTGCCGATCTCAAGGTCGCAGTCCTTGGCTTGGAGAAGCGCTCTTTCCTGGTCGGGAATAAGCTCTGGGACGCAGGCCGTCTTCTCGAGCTGATAGCTGCGATTGAGAAACGCACTGCCATGCTTGACGAAGGCACAGCAGTTGATGCGGTGGAAATGCTCTCGGATGTCCGTGAAGGAATAATCAACTGCGACTCGGGGATATTGGCCGATTCTGACAATGGTCCAAAGCTCCTCGTCGAGGCAGCGCGAAGATACGTCGACCACCACTTCTCTGTCCTTCGTGGAAGTAGATGATTTTATAGCGACCCAGCATCATCCGTGCTAGCGTGACCGAAGGAAGGTATCTGAAGGACAAGGCTTGGCTCTACCTACCCTTCTTCCTCTTCTTGCTCGTCATCTCCCTGATCATCTTGCTTCTTCCGTACGACACGGTCTACGTCAGGGATAGAACATACCTCGCTGCCTTTCTCGTGTCGATCGTCCTCAGCGTGGGCGTGTTCTTCCTTGGAACGTTATACAATGTGCTCGTATGGATGCAGGGCAAGGGCCTCAAAGGCGCGCCTGAGCGAAGATTGCTTCATCTGCTCTGGAAGGGCTTCAGATTCCTCCTGAGCTGGAGGTTCGGAAGAGCGCTCTCAGTGTTTCTCAAGGACGCTCTCTACCTCTCGAGGCTCAAGGATAGAAGCGTGTTCAGGTGGTTCATGCACCTGCTGATCCTCGGCGGGTTCATCGTGATGTTCCTTCTGGACCTTCTCGTTACATTCTCGCTGGACTTCGCCAAGTACCAGCCGATGATCTCGGAGGATGGGTGGGCGAAGCTATGGATCCGAGACTTCGCTTTCGACCTGGTCGGCTCGATGGTCCTCCTGGGCCTATGCATTGCCGCGGTGAGGAGATTCGTGTTCAAGCCCAAGATCGTGAGGACCGAGCTTCCGGATGCAGTTTCGATAGTCTTCCTCCTGCTCGTGGTCCTGGGAGGATTCTTGCTGGAAGGAATCGGAATCGCGGGCAGGATCCCTGGCCATGAGGCCAATGTGAGCTACTCGTTCCTGGGATACCTGTTCTCGCTCGCTATGCCAGCTAGCGTAGGTCAGTACTACGACCAGGTCTGGTTGATACACGGGGTCATGAGCGCCCTCCTGATCGCCTACATCCCCTTCAGCAAGCTCTTCCACATGATCGCCTCCCCGATAGCTATCGAGGCGGATGGGCTACTGTCGAACAAGGAGGTCCGGGCAACGTGAAGAAGCTGGATATCTCCAAGCTTGACGTGCTCGCGCTCATGCGCTATGACGCGTGCACGCGTTGTGGAGAATGCACCGCGACCTGTCCCACTGGAGGCGAAGCGCAGGATGTCGAGCTCGTGACTCCGAGAGGGAAGATCCTGAGGCTGAGGGAGTTTTACAGGTCACAGTACGGGCTCAGGGCTAGGCTGCTCGGCCCCAAGGACATCCCTGAAGATCAACTGAAGGAGCTCGCAAGCAGGGCGTACGAATGCACGATCTGCGGACAGTGCAAGACCGTCTGTCCCGCTCATCTGGACACTATCGAGATGTGGGAGAACATGCGGGAGTTCCTGGTCGCCAACAATCTCGCCCCGCTTCCCGCGCACGAGGAGATCATCAAGAGCATCGAGAACTACGACAATCCGTGGATGCAGCCTCGGACGCAACGGTCGAGATGGTCCAAACGGATCGAAAAGGAGGTCAAGGTCAAGGACGCCCTCAAGGAAAGGTGCGAGGTCCTGTTCTTCGTGGGGTGCACCGCGGCGTACGACCCCAATATCAGGGACATGGCCGTGGACACAGCGCGCGTGCTCGGGTCCGCCAGGGTCGATTTCGGAACCTTGGGAAATGACGAAGGCTGCTGCGGATCGACTCTTCTGAGGACGGGCCTGATCGACTCCGCGAAGAAGTCTGCGGAGAAGAATATCGTGCTGTTCGAGAAGGTCTCACCGTCGTTCATCGTCACCAGCTGCGCGGGCTGCTACAAGACAATGAGGCAGGACTATCCGAGGCTGGGCAAGGTCAGCGCGAAGGTAGTCCATGCCACACAGTTGGTCGGAGAGCTGATCGAGGACAAGAAGCTAGTCACTAGCAAGAGGATCGACGCGAAGGTCACGTTCCATGACCCGTGCCATCTGGGAAGGCACAACAAGCTCTATGACGAGCCCAGGAAGATCCTGGAGTCCATCCCTGGCTTGAAGCTAGTCGAGATGGAGAGGACCCGAGAGGAGTCTCGATGCTGTGGCGCTGGAGGAGGCGTCAAGACGGCCTTCCCTG
>Ga0315268_10005791_pt1 | contig 13214 bp, 12 predicted proteins | sample C1_top_MG_FD_204535 | JGI IMG/M metagenome (GOLD analysis project Ga0315268, IMG submission 204535) | Sediment microbial communities from Yellowstone Lake, YNP, Wyoming, USA - C1_top | ecosystem: Environmental > Aquatic > Freshwater > Lake > Sediment | place: USA: Wyoming | collected 2017-08-01 | reverse complement strand
CGGACCTTGGCACGGCCATGCTGATTTTTCTCATAGCGGCATCAATGTCGGTGTTTATAAAAATTGAAAGAAAAGCATTCATTTATCTTGTATCAACCGGTGTAATTATTGTTCCGATGGTCTGGTTATTGCTCAAAGATTACCAGAAGCAAAGGATAATGACATTCTTAAATCCTGAACACGATCCTCTTGGTGCAGGATACCATATTATACAGTCAAAAATTGCTATCGGTTCCGGCATGATTTCCGGCAAGGGGTTCCTTAAAGGTACTCAAAGCGCTCTTTCTTTTCTGCCGGAACAGCACACGGATTTTATTTTTTCAGTTCTTGCAGAGGAGTGGGGTTTTATCGGTTCGCTGGTTCTGGTACTTGTTTTTTTTATGCTGATAACATGGGGTCTCAAAATAACTCACGGATGCAGGGATCCTTTCGGGACAACCTTGTCTTTTGGAATTTCAGCAATGTTGTCGTGGCAGGTGATTGTTAATATCGGAATGGCTATGGGCTTGATGCCTGTTGTGGGGGTGACTCTGCCGTTTGTCAGCTATGGCGGGTCTTCAATTATTACAACTCTTGCAAGCATCGGCATACTGCTGAATATAAGCATGAGAAGATATATGTTCGAATGATATTTGACAGCTTTGTAAAAAGTCACTCTGCTGTGTTGCACTTCATCTTTCGTCATTGCGGAGTACTTATATGTACGCCTCATTTCTCAAGATTCGCGCGCCTTGCATATTGAGCTTTTTACTTTGCCGTCTGAATTTGAGCTTTTTACGAATACGTTATATTTGCCGTCATTTAAGGTGTATGGAGCTTAACCGATTGTATTTATAAGGCATAAAATATTTGTAAAAAACCTTTGACAAGTTGTTGATACTGGTGTTATAGACCGCCAGATTTTACCCATCATTATAAAAATATTGCATCTAATATCTGCGATGGAGGGCTTTATATGATTAATGTTGATAAATCTGTTTTTATACAGATCATCAATTTTCTATTCCTTATCTGGGCTATGAATGTTGTCCTGTACAAACCAATCCGCAAAATTCTTTTACAAAGAAAAGAAAAAATAGACGGCCTTGAGCAGAGCATTGAAAACTACGGAAAAAATGCACTGGAAAAAGAAGATGCTTACGCTTCAGGAATCAAAGAAGCGAGAGCCAAAGGACAGAAAGAAAAGGAAGCCTTATTGTCAGCCGCCCAGAACGAGGAAAAACAATTGATTGAAAAAATAAATAAAAAAGCCCAGGAAGAGCTTGTTCAGATGCGTGATAAAATTGCAAAGGATGCGGAAAACGTTAGAATTTCTCTGCAAAATGAAGTTGATACATTTGCCGCTGCAATCGGCCAAAAAATTCTGGGGAGGGTTATTTAATAATGAAGATGCCTTTTATCAGACTGAAGCGTTGCGCAGCTATTATGATTTTTGTGTCGGCCCTGTTACTGTTTTTTGCTGGGGCCGTTTTTTGTTCATCCGGGGGGGAAAGCGGGCATGAAAAGGGCGGATCCAGCGGATCCAAAGGATGGGTGGCTACGGATACGTACCGGGTTATGAATTTTGTTGTTCTGGCTGCCGGTCTTTTTTTTCTCTTGCGGAAACCTGCTTCAAGAGCTCTTGATGATCGCATCAAAGAAATTAAGGAGCAGTTGAGCGGGCTGGAATCGAAGAAAACGGAAGCTGAAAAAAAGCTGGCACAATATAGTGAAAAGCTTGCTCTGCTTAACAAAGATGCTGAAAAGATTATTGCTGAACAAATAAAGCAGGGAAATGAGGCAAAGGATAGAATAGTTGAAGCTGCCGGAGCCGCCGCTTTGAAATTGGAGGAACAGTCCCGCCGGAATATTGAGCATGAGTTCAAGCAGGCAAGACTGAAACTTCAGGAAGAGGTGGTCAAGAAGGCCCTTATAAAGGCGGAAGAGATAATAAAGAGTAAAATAACCGGAAAAGATCAGGAACAACTGGTGAGTGAATATTTAGAGAAGGTGGTGGCATAGTGAAAAATTTAGCTATATCAAGGCGTTATGCTAAGGCGCTTCTCCTTATTGGTAAAGAGGACGGAAAGGCTGAAGTCTACAGGCAGGAACTGGATCGATTAGCAGGTCTGGTTGCGAAAGAGAAAGGCCTTGAACAGGCGCTGACAAACCCGCTTTATAATGCAGCAGCGCGTAAAAAAGTATTACAGTTGGTAATTGAAAAGCTGGGCCTTTCAAAAGCGACCAGGTCTTTCCTCTTTCTGTTATTTGATAAGGGTCGAATAGGGTTTCTTGTTACTATCAACGAATTTTATCAGAAGCTGGCTGATGAGCTGAAAAATGTTGGCAGGGCCAGTCTGGTTTCGGCTACGGAACTTACATCCGAAACCGTTGAAAAGATCCGCGCTACCCTGTCAAAAAAGACAGGTAAAGATATTGTTCTGGATGTCAGGATTGATTCCGGTCTTATCGGAGGAGTAGTTTCCAGAATAGGTGATCTTGTTTTGGATGGTAGCATCAAAACACAATTGCTCAATATGAGAGAATCTTTAAAAAGGGGTGAGAGTGTATAATGGAATTAAGAGCTGAAGAAATAAGTCAGATAATTAAAGGTCAGATTGCGGATTATGACAAGAAGGTTGAGCTGAGCGAAACGGGCGTTGTCTTGTCTGTTGGTGATGGTATCGCCAGGGTATATGGACTTGAGAAAGTCATGGCTTTGGAGCTGGTTGAATTCCCCGGCGGAATTTTAGGCCTTGTGCTTAACCTTGAAGAAGACAATGTGGGTATTGCCGTTATGGGCGAAGTTACCCACATAAAAGAGGGTGATGTGGTCAAACGCACAGGACGTATTGCCCAGGTTCCTGTTGGTGAGGCGGTTTTAGGGCGTGTTGTCTCTGCTGTCGGAGAGCCGATAGACGGAAAAGGCCCGATTGACGCAAAAGAGTTCAGAAGGGTTGAAATGGTTGCGCCCGGCGTTATCGCGAGAAAAAGCGTTCACGAGTCGATGCTTACCGGACTTAAAGCCATCGATGCGATGACTCCGGTAGGCCGGGGGCAACGTGAACTTATTATCGGTGACCGCCAGATAGGGAAGACTGCGATTGCGATAGATTCAATCCTAAGCCAGAAAGGGCAGGGTGTTTATTGCATTTATGTCGCATGCGGTCAGAAGAAATCAACAGTTGCCCAGGTTGTTGCCGTTCTCGAAAAACACGGAGCAATGGAATATACTACGGTTGTAGCGGCATGCGCAAGCGATCCCGCTACACTTCAGTATGTCGCTCCCTATGCCGGATGCGCCATGGGAGAATATTTCCGCGATAAGGGTCAGCATTCTCTAATCATTTATGACGACCTTTCAAAACAGGCAGCTGCTTATCGTCAGGTATCTCTTCTTTTGAGGCGCCCGCCTGGTCGTGAAGCCTATCCCGGTGATATTTTTTATAACCATTCCCGGCTTCTTGAACGTTCCGCAAAATTGAATGATGAGCTTGGTGCGGGCTCGCTTACCGCCCTTCCGATTATTGAGACTCAAGCCGGTGACGTTTCCGCATATATTCCGACAAATGTTATCTCAATTACAGACGGGCAGATTTATCTTGAACCCAGCCTTTTCTTTGCGGGTGTCAGGCCTGCAATCAATGTCGGCCTTTCAGTTTCAAGGGTTGGCGGGGCGGCTCAGGTAAAAGCCATGAAGCAGGTCGCAGGCAGTCTGCGGCTTGATCTTGCCCAGTACCGCGAACTCGAAGCCTTTGCGGCTTTCGGAAGTGATCTTGATAAGGCAACTCAAAGACAGCTTACACGCGGAGCGCGGCTGGTTGAGATTTTAAAACAGCCTCAGTACAAGCCGTTGTCCATGGAGAAGCAGGTTACAATTCTTTACGCCGGAACAAGGGGCTTCCTCGATAATTATCCGGTCAATGTTCTTGCTAAATATGAGGCCGGTCTTTTTTCATTTATTTCTGAAAGATACCCTCAAATATTTAAAGAACTTGCCGAGAAGAAAATCATCAGTGATGAACTGGACAAGCTGATGACGGATGCCTTGAAAGCTTATGATGAAGAATTCAAGGATACGATAAAATAATATCGGCCCGGTCTTTTTATAATAATCTGAATTTTGAGATGGATAAGGGTTGAGTTGAATGGCAACATTAAAAGATGTCAAAACAAAAATAAGTGCAGTAAAGAAGACCAAGCAGATCACAAAAGCTATGAACATGGTGGCCGCTTCCAAACTCCGGGGTGCGCAGGCCAATATGACCGGTTTCAGGCCTTATGCAGGCAAATTTGCTGAAGTACTCGGCAGTCTTGCCGAACGGGGCGGAAGCGCGGCAACTCCATTGCTGACCATTCGCGAGAAGATTTCAAAAATAAACATTGTTCTTTGCACTTCAGACAGAGGGTTGTGCGGTGGGTTTAATTCAAACCTGATTTTGAAAGCGGGATCTTTAGTCAAAGAAAAATTCGGTTCGGATATCAAAGTTTCTTTTACAAACTTCGGCAAAAAAGGGCGTGACTGGAGCCGTAAAAACAATTTTGAGATCATAAGTGAATATCTCGGGGTTGTTGGAGGAAGGTTCGGGTTTAATGTTTCCGTTAATGCCGGGAAAAAGCTGATAGACGGATTTTTAAATGGGGAGTATGATGAAGTCTACGTGATATATTCCGAATTTAAAAGTACGGCAAAGCAGATTCCGGTAATTAAGCAGCTTCTTCCGATACCGCCTCTTGAAGCATCCGGAAAGAGTGAAGGTGCCAAAAAGCAATATCTTCCGGAGCATATATGCGAGCCGACACCTGCCGAGCTTCTTGACGACATGCTTCCAAAAAATGTTTATGTTCAGATTTACAGCGCTCTTTTGGAGACATCAACAAGCGAGCATGCTGCGAGAATGGCCGCGATGAACAATGCAACCAAATCTTGTAACGATATGATTGATAGTCTTACTCTGGCATACAACAAGGCCCGGCAGGCTTCCATCACCGCAGATCTTATGGATATTGTAGGTGGAGCGGAGGCGCTTAAAGGGTAAGAATTGAAAATACCGCATTCAGTTTTGATAGGAGGTTTATAGATGGGAGAGAACATAGGTAAAATAAAGCAGGTTATGGGGCCTGTTGTTGACGTGGAGTTTGAAGAAGGAAAACTTCCCAATATCCTTACCGCACTTCTGATCAGCAATCCTGCCATAAACAATGAGCAGGATAATCTTGTGGTGGAAGTTGCCCAGCACCTTGGCGATAATGTCATTCGGTCAATCGCAATGGATGTAACGGACGGATTGGTAAGAGGCATGTCAGTCAAGGATACGGGAAAACCGATTATGATGCCGGTTGGTCCGGCCGGACTTGGAAGGGTATTGAATGTTGTCGGACGTCCGGTCGACGGGCTTGGGCCGGTAAGCCATGAAAAAATGATGCCGATTCACCGTGCAGCGCCCAAATTTACGGAACAAGATACCACTGTTCGTGTTCTTGAGACAGGTGTAAAAGTTATAGACCTGCTGGTACCGTTCCCGAGAGGCGGAAAAATGGGAATGTTCGGAGGAGCCGGAGTCGGTAAAACGGTTATCATGATGGAGATGGTTAATAATATAGCTATGCATCACGGTGGTATTTCCGTATTTGCAGGAGTCGGCGAGAGGACGCGTGAAGGAAATGACCTGTACCATGAAATGAAGGTTTCCGGCGTTCTTCCCAAAGCAGCTCTGATATATGGACAGATGACCGAGCCTCCGGGAGCAAGAGCGAGAGTTGCGCTATCCGCTTTAACTGCCGCAGAATACTATCGTGATATAGAGGGACAGGATGTCCTTATTTTTATTGATAATATATTCAGGTTTACCCAGGCCGGCTCTGAAGTTTCTGCTCTGTTGGGACGTATGCCGTCTGCTGTCGGTTATCAACCCACTCTTGCCGTTGATCTTGGTGAACTTCAGGAACGTATTACTTCTACAGACAAGGGATCTATTACGGCCGTACAGTGTGTTTACGTGCCTGCCGACGATTTGACTGATCCTGCCCCTGCTACGACTTTTGCTCATCTGGACGGTACTGTTGTTTTGTCGCGACAGATTGCGGAACTTGGAATTTATCCAGCTGTTGACCCGCTCGATTCAACATCAAGAATTCTTGATGCCTCTTATATCGGCGAAGAGCATTATCTGGTTTCCCGTAAAGCCCAGCAGATTCTTCAGAAATATAAGGAGCTTCAGGATATTATTGCGATCCTCGGCATAGAAGAATTGTCCGATGAAGATAAAGTTACTGTTTCAAGGGCAAGAAAAATCCAGAGATTTTTATCTCAGCCATTCCATGTAGCTGAGACCTTTACAGGAATGAAAGGCAAATACGTTAAAATTGCCGATACGGTAAGGGGGTTCAAGGAAATTTGTGAAGGTAAGCATGATGATCTTCCCGAACGCGCATTTTATATGGTCGGCGGTATAGAGGAAGCCGTTGAAAAAGCAAAGCAAATGGCCGATGAAAAGTAGAAGTGAGGGCATATAATATGGCCGGAAACATAAAAATAGAAGTTGTTACACCTGAAAAATCAGTCGTTAGTGAAGAAGCGCAGATTGTTATGGCTCCCGGCTCTCTGGGTGAATTTGGAGTTCTCATTGGGCATACACCTTTTTTCACCACTCTGAAAGTGGGGATTATCCGGTACAAGGATATTAAAGGAGAGGAAAGGTGTGTATTTGTCAACGGGGGATTTGCTGAAGCACTTCCTGACAGAGTTACTGTGCTGGCGGAATCTGCTGAAAGAAGGCGTGATATAGACGTGGAAAGGGCAAAATCCGCTTTAAAACGTGCCGAGGAACGCTTGGCAAAAGAAAGCGCCGATAAGGATATAGATTTCATGAGGGCAAAGGCAGCTTTGGACAGAGCATTGCACCGTGTGATGCTTGCTGAAACAAGACGTCACTGATTGTTCAGGTATATAGATTTGCAGATAAAATTTATCCATTGCTGATGGGCAATAATAATTATAAAAAAGGGCGGCCAGATTATAAGGGCTGCCCTTTTTTATTTATGACCGGCATTGCTTTCCGGCACGCCCCGCCTTTTAAGGCAGGGTTAAAGGAGAAGCTATCTGGAAGTAGCTATTTTCCTGACCGGGAAGCCCTGCTCTTGCTGACCGGGGAGCTTTACTGCGCAATATTGCGGGTACCCCTTCAATATAAGAGCGTATAATCTTTTATGAGGTTGTTTTATGACAAATAAACTTGCTGCTGTGATTCTTGCCGCCGGTTTGGGGAAAAGAATGAAATCCGACAAAGCCAAGGTATTACACGAGATTAACGGTAAACCAATGGTCATGTATGTTATCGAAACAGCTATAAAAATTGCCGGAGATAATATAGTTGTTGTTATAGGAAAACAGGCCGGAAAAGTCAGTGAAATAGTATTAAAAGAACATAAAGTTATTTTTGCCTTACAAAAAGAGCAGCTTGGCACAGGGCACGCCGTTAAGTGCGCTTTGCCTTTTCTGCCTGATTCTTCGGAACAGGTTTTAATCCTGTGCGGAGATGTTCCCCTTCTTTCTTATGATACTGTAGCGAGACTTTATGAAGAACATATGAGATTATGTCGCGATATTTCTGTTTTGGCGGTTGAAGCCTGTAATCCGAAGGGATATGGGAGAATTATTCTCGATATTGAAAGTAATGTATCCGGAATAGTTGAAGAGACTGATGCAACAGATGCACAAAAACAGATAAAAATCGTTAATTCAGGCATATATTGTGTAAAAAGGGAATTTCTTGAATATTCCCTGAATAAAATCAGTTCTAATAATGCCCAAAGTGAATTTTATCTTACGGATATAATTAAAATCGGATATAAATACAATAAAAGCATAGGTGCAGTTATTGGGCAGGATAATGAAGAGTTACTGGGAATAAACAGCATGCAGGATTTGATGACTATAGAACGGATAATTCAGAAACGGTTGGGTATTATAGCTTGACTTTGGCATTAATGGGATATTATAAATGATTTATAATGTGAGGTGGCGAGTTGGATAACGAATTGATTCTGCGGCAATTTGACGAAATAGAAAATAAACTTGAAAAAGTAGTTGCAGTTTGCAAATCATACGAGGTGATTAATTTAGAGTTAAATAATAAAATAGTGAAATTAGAGGAGGAGTTGCAGGGGAAGATCGAGACGGAAAAGAGCTATTCACTGGAAAGGAATATTATCCGGTCAAAGATAGATAATCTTCTCAGCAAGTTCGATGGTATTACAGAAGCTCATAAATAGCAGCCAATAAAATTATTTTGAAAGGTAGATATTTATTTGGAACAATTTGTAAAAATTGATATTTTTGGGAAGCAATATACTTTTAAAGCCGAAACTGAATTCTCACAGGCGAAAGAGGTTGCCGATTTTCTCGTTAAAGAGGTTAGAAGAGTTGAATTACGTCAGCCGGATTTTCCGGCAAGCTATAACCAACTCGGAATTATGATTTTGACTGCCTTGGATATTGCCAATTATAATATCGAGATTAAAAAAAATCATTCGGAATTCATGCGTGAAATTTCAGGCAAATCGGCAAAATTGATTAGCAAATTAGATGATTGTTTAATGCAGGTGTTTTCATAATTTGTACCTTGATTAAAAATTGGCGGAAAAAAATATTACTACTACCTTTCGACATTGTGATTTAAACCGGCTGACATTATTTGAGTCTTTCTGTAATGTCCCATGCATAGGGTTTGTCTCTGACCGGAATTTCAGAAGCTGAAGTTATTTGTTGTTAAAACCCCTGCCGTGTTCGTGATTGGTATTTGTTCTTTGATCCAACAAAGATAATATCAGGAGCCTTCCTTGGTTTTGGTGTGCATGTTCTGCTTGTACAGAAAAGCCTAAAGAAACCATAAGGCACCAACTTTGAACATTCGGTTCAGAGACTTACCAACACGGCACTGTGCGGGGGTTCACAAATTTCCCAGGAGACCTGAAAAGAGACATCAGTAAAGGGATCCGGTTGACTCCTTGCCACTTTCCTCCCATCTATACAACTATTTTCACACCATTGATCTTGACAACTTAGTAAAAAGTCGCAAAAGCGGTATGGTTTTTGAAAAATACAAAAAACACGAAGTTCACGAAATTGAAAAAATAATATATTTTTTCTCTCCTTTGTGCCCTTTGTGGTGATAATCGGACCTTTTACAAGACTTTCAAGCTTGCTATCTCAATTGATTTTGAAGCATATGTAAAAATTATTAATAATGTATGCAAGTGGTTTATTGAAAAGTTGATATAATAAAGATGGTCACATTTTTCATATTTTTTGTGGAACCGAAACAGCGAGCGCACTCCCCGTTGCTTGTGACGGGGTTAGCGAGCGAATTAAAAATAGACGCTATTCCCTATGGTTGAAGATTCCCCGGAGCTTGCTGCAGGGCGCTTCAATACCCGGCTATACTTGGTATTTTTATGACAGATAAACAGTTAACAACTGGAGATTAATAATGTATCAATATATATTAGTCGGCATTCTCTTATTTTGTATGGGATATGCCGTTTCCTATTGGGTAAAAGGTAAAATCACTTCCCAGAAAATCAAGGCAGCTGAAAATGAAGCTTCCAGAATAATTGAAGCTGCGAAAATAAAGTCGGACGCTGTTGTTAAAGAAGCTCAGGTTGAAGCCAAAGACAGGCTTTTCAGAATGAAAAACGAGTTTGATATTGAAACTAAAGAAACAAGAGCCGATCTGAAGAAAAGGGAAAAGAGATTAATCCAAAAAGAGGAAAGTATAGACAACAAGCTTGAGCAGATTGAAAGGAGAGACCGGGAAATATCGCGAAAAGAGGCCATACTCCAGAAAAGGGAAGAAAATATTGAGCAAAGCGAAATTAAATATAATGAGATGATCGAGGAGCAGAAAAAACAACTCGAACGAATATCCGATCTTACCGCCGAACAGGCCAAGGATCTTCTGGTCAGGGCTATGGAGAATGAAGCAAGGCATGATGCTGCAAAACTGATTAAAAAGATCGAAAATGAAGCGAAAGAAGAGGCTGACAAGAAAGCAAAAAACATTATGGCAACCGCTATACAGAGATATGCTGGGGAATATGTTGCCGAGCGGACCGTTTCTGTTGTTCAACTGCCTAATGATGAAATGAAAGGAAGAATTATAGGAAGAGAAGGGCGTAATATTCGGGCGCTTGAAGCCGCAACAGGGATCGATCTTATAATAGACGATACTCCTGAAGCAGTAATATTATCGGGGTTTAATCCTGTAAGAAGGGAAGTGGCACGCATATCACTGATGAGACTTATATCCGACGGCCGGATTCATCCGGCCAGAATAGAGGACATTGTTAAAAAAGTCGGACTGGAAGTAGATCAGACAATTAAAGAGGCAGGAGAGCAGGCGGCCTTTGATTTGGGTGTACATGGAATTCATAACGAACTTATCAAGTATATAGGGAGGTTGAAATTTAGAACAAGCTATGCACAAAATGTCCTGGTTCATTCAATAGAAGTCGGTTTTTTGAGCGGAATAATGGCCTCAGAACTGGGTCTTAGTTCAAAGCTTGCAAGACGTATGGGCTTGTTGCATGATATCGGAAAAGCAATTGATCATGAAGTGGAAGGGCCGCATGCCGTTATAGGGGCAAACCTTGCAAAGAAATTTGGCGAAGCTCCCAAAGTAGTTCATGCAGTTGCCGCACATCATGAAGATGTCCAGCCAGCCTCGGTATATGCTTATCTCGTACAGGCGGCTGACGGTCTCTCTGGAGCAAGACCGGGCGCTAGAAAAGAATTGCTTGAAAATTATATAAAAAGACTGGAAGATTTGGAAAAAATAGCAAATTCGTTTAAAGGTGTTTCGAACACCTATGCTATTCAGGCAGGAAGGGAGCTAAGAGTAATCGTGGAAAGCGGAATTATATCGGATGAAGATTCGGTGCTGTTAAGCAGGGATATCGCAAAGAAAATAGAAGAATCGCTTGTCTTTCCTGGGCAGATCAAAGTGATAGTAATACGCGAAACGAGGGCAGTAGAGTTTGCAAACAAATGAGGGGAAAATGGCCAGCTTAATGGATGTTTTTGAAGAAAGAGGTTTTATTGAGAAAACCACTCATGACGAGGAGCTCAGAAACTATATCCAGAATAATAAAGTGACTTGTTATATAGGTTTTGATCCTACCGCGTCGAGTCTGCATATAGGAAGTCTTGTTCCGATCATGGCGCTTGCCCATATGCAGAATCATGGACACAGACCTATAGCACTTGTTGGAGGCGGAACAGGTCTTGTCGGGGATCCAAGCGGAAAAACTGAGATGAGGAAGCTGTTAACCCCTGAAATGGTCAAAGAGAATGCCAGTGGAATAAAAAAACAACTTTCCGGATTTATTGATTTTAGCGATGGGGAAGCGCTTATGGTTAACAATAATGACTGGCTTTGCGAACTGAAATACATTCCGTTTTTAAGAGACATAGGAAGGCATTTTTCAGTCAATAGAATGATAAAAGCTGAAAGCTACAAATTACGGCTTGATTCTGAAGAAGGACTCAGCTTCATTGAATTTAATTACATGCTGTTGCAGGCATATGATTTCCTGGAGCTATTCGATAAATACGGGTGCAGACTCCAAATGGGAGGGAGCGATCAGTGGGGAAATATTGTCGCCGGAATAGAACTTATTAGAAAAGTTCGGAAAGATAATTCATTTGGGATTACATTCCCGTTGATAAAAACCAGCAACGGCGCCAAAATGGGGAAAACAGCAAAAGGCGCAGTTTGGCTCGATCCCGAAAGGACAACTCCATATGATTACTACCAGTACTGGATAAATGCCGATGACAGGGATGTGGAGCATTTTTTAGCACTTTTCACATTTTTGCCAATGGATGAAATAAAACAAACAGGCAATTTGCATGGATCTGATTTAAACAGCGCTAAAACCATACTTGCGTTTGAAACAACATTGCTTGCGCACGGACGTGATGATGCTGTTAGGGCGTACAGAGCGGCGGCAAGCGTTTTCGGTGAACGTTTTGTCCCAAAAAATATTTTACCGTCCAGTTCAGTGCCAAGGGATAATTCGGCAATAGAAGAGACATCAGTTCCCTGTTCATGCATGAATGCGGATATGTTTAATCCTGGAATACCGGCTTTTAAACTGTTTCATGATGTAAAACTGGCTCCATCAGGCGGAGCATCAAGAAGACTGATCGAACAAGGTGGTGCATATATAAACGACAGGCGCATTGAAAAGTTTGACGAATTAATTACTTTAAATGATCTCAATAAGATGGAAATCTTATTGAGATCAGGAAAAAAACGATTCCATAAAATAAAAATAAACAGTTAAATATCGCTTGACATAGTCCATCTCTGAGTATAAATAGCGCTTCTATTTATTTGTTTTAAGCAATGGTTTCTCCGTTAAGTAAGTAAAAGTAATTTATTGAAAGGGCATTTATTTTTTGTTGACAAAGAGCAGACACGATTACATGAGAGAAACTCATTTTTTTGATGTCCGGAGCTTTTCAAAGGATAGAATCGGCATAGAAAAAAAATAAAATATTGCTTGACAAAGAAGAACCAAAAACAGTATATAACTATTCTTTCCAAATCGATTCGTGTCTTTTTTAAAGGGATATTTTTTTGAAATAATCAAAATATTGCTTGACACAATAGATGTTCTGATATATAAAGAATACTTTTGTAAAATACCTGCCGCTGTTTCAGCGGCTACTTGATCTTTGAAAACTAAATAGTGACAGCTTGTGAGTTAGGTCTCACGCATGCATATGCATGCAACAATTCGATAGTTTAATTGGAGAGTTTGATCCTGGCTCAGAATGAACGCTGGCGGCGTGCTTAACACATGCAAGTCGCACGAGAACTCTTTAGCTTGCTAAAGATAGTAAAGTGGCGCACGGGTGAGTAACGCGTGGGTAATCTTCCTTTAAATTCGGGATAACTCGCCGAAAGGCGGGCTAATACCGGATGATATCTTTGAAACCTCGGTTTAAAAGATCAAAGGTGGCCTCTATTTATAAGCTACTGTTTGAAGATGAGCCCGCGTACCATTAGCTAGTTGGTAGGGTAATGGCCTACCAAGGCTTCGATGGTTAGCTGGTCTGAGAGGATGATCAGCCACACTGGAACTGACACACGGTCCAGACTCCTACGGGAGGCAGCAGTGAGGAATTTTGCGCAATGGGGGAAACCCTGACGCAGCAACGCCGCGTG
>Ga0315268_10005789_pt1 | contig 13220 bp, 10 predicted proteins | sample C1_top_MG_FD_204535 | JGI IMG/M metagenome (GOLD analysis project Ga0315268, IMG submission 204535) | Sediment microbial communities from Yellowstone Lake, YNP, Wyoming, USA - C1_top | ecosystem: Environmental > Aquatic > Freshwater > Lake > Sediment | place: USA: Wyoming | collected 2017-08-01 | reverse complement strand
TGGAATCGTTCGTCAGTATTCCCATCGTTTACTTTTCCGTCGAGACCGATCTCGACAAGCAGCTTACGGCCATTAGCCTGGGCGGGGATGACTTTCTCACCAAGCCGATTCGGCCCGAGCATTTGATTTCTTCGGTGGCGAGCCGGATTCAGCGTTCCCGCTTGCTGCGCGGGTTCATGGTGCGCGACAGCCTGACCGGGCTGCTCAACCACACCGCGATCAAGGACCAGCTTGAACGCGAAGCGGCACGCGCGCGCAGGCAGAAAACCCCGCTTTCCTTCGCCATGATCGATCTTGACCACTTCAAGCAGGTTAACGATACCTATGGGCACCCCGCCGGCGATCGTGTGATTAAAAGCCTGGCGAGGCTGTTGAAACAGCGCCTGCGCGAGACTGACGTGGTGGGCCGCTATGGCGGAGAAGAGTTCGCGGTGATCATGAGCGGTACCGACGGCAAGGCGGCAATGAAGGTGCTGGATGGCATACGCGACGCTTTTTCACGTTTGAACCATATGAGCGAAGGGAAGGAATTTACTGTCACGTTCAGTAGTGGCATTGCCGAATTTCCAAGGTTTGGGGATGCGATCAAACTCAATGAGGCAGCCGACAAGGCACTCTACGAAGCCAAGCATGCCGGCCGCAACCGGTTGGTGTTGGCACGGGAGTTGGCCCAGGGGTAATCCTTCCACCGCGTTTTCAGGTATGATTTATCCTTTGACGTTAGTTATCCAGGGCTTTCATGCTTAAACTGCGCGGCGGCAACGCTCTTTCCTCCTTCCGTCTCGATAAACTGATCCAGGCCCTGAAAGATGCTACGCCTGCGATCTCCCATGTTTACGCCGAATACTGGCATTTCGCCGCCACCCGCCGCGCGCTGGATGCGCAGGAGCGGGCGGTGCTGGAGAAAATCCTTACCTACGGCCCGGCTTCATTGGTCGAGGAGCCGCAGGGCGAACTTTTTCTGGTGGTGCCTAGGCTGGGAACGATTTCACCCTGGTCCTCCAAGGCCACCGATATAGCCAGCCACTGCGGCCTGGAAGCGATCGAGCGGCTGGAAAGGGGCGTGGCGTTTTATGTGCAGAAGCACGATGGCACCGTGCTGACGCAGCAGGAAAAAACGGCGCTGCTGCCGCTGATCCACGACCGCATGACGGAAAACGTGCTGCGTGATTTCGATGCTGCGGACCAGTTGTTCCGCCATTTCGAGCCGGCGCCGTTTTCCAGCGTGGACATTCTGGCCCGGGGCGGGGAGGCGCTGGAGCAGGCCAACCGCGACATGGGCCTGGCGCTGTCGCCGGACGAGATCGAGTACCTGGTGGCAAACTTCACCCGTATCGGGCGCAATCCTACCGATGTTGAGCTGATGATGTTCGCCCAAGCCAATTCCGAGCATTGCCGCCACAAGATTTTCAATGCCGACTGGGTCATAGACGGCGAAAAGCAGGAAAAATCTCTCTTTGGCATGATCCGCAACACGCATGAAAAGAGCCCGCAAGGCACGGTGGTGGCCTATAGCGACAATTCCTCCATCATCGAGGGCTACAAGGTAAAGCGTTTCTATCCGGGGGCCGGCCATGAATACGGCTACGTCGAGGACGATGCACAGATCCTGATGAAGGTGGAAACCCACAATCACCCCACCGCGATTTCGCCTTTCCCCGGCGCGGCGACAGGCTCGGGCGGCGAGATCCGCGACGAGGGCGCGACCGGCCGCGGTTCCAGGCCCAAGGCCGGACTGACCGGGTTTTCCGTTTCCAACCTGAATATCCCGGGATTTGTTCAACCCTGGGAAGACAATTACGGCAAACCCGGCCGCATCGCCTCGCCGCTGCAGATCATGCTGGAAGGGCCGATAGGCGGTGCGGCATTCAACAACGAATTCGGCCGCCCCAACCTGACCGGCTATTTCCGTACCTACGAAGAGGATGTGGCGGGTGAGCGGCGCGGCTATCACAAGCCGATCATGCTTGCCGGCGGCGTCGGCAACATCTCCGCCCGCCATGCGGAAAAACACCAGATTCAGCCCGGCGCGCTGATCATCCAGCTCGGCGGTCCGGCCATGCTCATCGGCCTGGGAGGGGGGGCGGCTTCCAGCATGGATACCGGCGCGAATGCCGAAAATCTTGATTTTGACTCGGTGCAGCGCGGCAACCCGGAAATGCAGCGGCGTGCCCAGGAAGTGATTGACCGCTGCTGGCAACTGGGCGACAAAAATCCCATCGTTTCGATCCACGATATCGGCGCGGGCGGCCTGTCCAACGCGCTGCCGGAACTGGTGAACGATTCTAGGCGTGGCGGCCGTTTCCAATTGCGCGCCATCCGCAACGAAGAGCCGGGCATGTCGCCGATGCAGATCTGGTGCAACGAGGCGCAAGAACGCTATGTGCTCGCCATCAAGCCGGAAGATATCGACCAGTTCGAGGCAATTTGCCAGCGTGAACGCTGTCTTTACGCCGTGGTTGGTGTAGCCACAGCGGAGCAGCGGCTACTGCTGGAAGACAGCTATTTCAACAATCAGCCGATAGACATGGAGCTGTCGGTGCTGCTTGGCAAGCCGCCCAAGATGACGCGCAGCGTCGAACGTCTGGCCAGGAAATTGCTGCCGTTCGAGGCGAAAGGAATGGACCTGCACGATGCGGCCTTCCGTGTGCTGCGCTTGCCGGCGGTGGCGGACAAATCCTTTCTCGTCAATATCGGCGATCGCACTGTGGGCGGCCTGACCGCCCGCGACCAGATGGTCGGGCCGTGGCAGGTGCCGGTTGCCGATGTCGCCGTTACCCTGGCAGGATTCGCGGAGTATCGCGGCGAGGCCTTCGCCATGGGCGAACGCACGCCGCTGGCGCTGATTAACGCGCCTGCTTCGGGAAGGATGGCGATCGGCGAGGCGATCACCAATATTGCCGCGGCGCGGATTGCTGAAATCGGCGACATCAAGCTGTCCGCCAACTGGATGGCGCCGGCCGGCCACCCCGGCGAGGATGCGGCGCTCTACGACACGGTGCGCGCGGTGGGCATGGATCTGTGCCCGCAGCTCGGGATCAGCATTCCGGTAGGCAAGGATTCGATGTCGATGAAGACGGTGTGGGAAGAAAAGGGGCGGAAGAAGGCAGTCACCGCACCCTTGTCTCTCATCATCTCGGCCTTCGCGCCCTGCATGGACGCGCGGCGGACATTGACACCCCAATTGCGGCGCGATGCGGGCGATACCGACCTGATCCTGATCGACTTGGGGCAGGGACGCAATCGCATGGGCGGCTCGGCATTGGCGCAGGTGTACAAGCAAACCGGCAACGAGACGCCGGATGTGGTGAATGCGGCCCAGCTCAAGGCGTTTTTCGACACGATACAGAGCCTGAGCCAAGATGGCCGGATCCTCGCCTACCACGACCGTTCCGATGGCGGGCTATTCGCTACGTTGTGCGAGATGATGTTCGCCGGTCACTGCGGTGTAACGGTAGCTCTGGACGAGTTGTGCATTGAACGCATCAGTCATGATGCCGAGGCGAGCGGAGAAGAGCCGGAGGTGCCGCCGAACGGCTACACCGAGCGGATTTTCGGCGTGCTGTTCAACGAGGAACTGGGTGCCGTATTGCAAGTGAAGCGCAGCGACACCCCGGCGGTGATGGACGCGTTCTTCGCTGTCGGGCTGCGCGGCGAGCTGCATGTGATCGGCTCTTTGAGCGATGATGACCGGCTTTCCATCGTGCGCAACGAGATGGAAGTCTTCGGCGCCAGCCGCATCGAACTTCAGCGCACCTGGTCGGAGACCTCCAGCCGGCTGCAAGCGCTGCGTGACAATCCGCAGTGCACCCATGAAGAATACGAACGCATCCTCGATGGCGGCGATCCGGGCCTGGAGGCGGCGTTGAGCTTTGATCTAGACGAGGATGTCGCCGCACCTTTTGTCGCCAAAGGCAGCCGCCCACGTATGGCTATCCTGCGCGAACAAGGCGTGAACGGCCAGGTCGAAATGGCTGCTGCCTTTGACCGTGCCGGCTTCGAGGCGGTGGATGTACACATGAGCGACATTATCGGAGGACGGATTTCTCTGCGTGATTTTCACGGTCTTGCGGCCTGCGGCGGCTTCTCTTACGGCGACGTGCTCGGTGCGGGAGAGGGTTGGGCCAAATCCATCCTGTTCAACGTGCGCGCGCGTGACGAGTTCGAGGGCTTCTTCAGTCGCGGTGACACCTTTGCCCTGGGGGTGTGCAACGGCTGCCAGATGATGAGCAACCTGCACGACATCATTCCTGGCGCAGAAAACTGGCCGCATTTCGTACGCAACAAATCGGAACAGTTCGAAGCGCGCTTCGTCATGGTGGAAGTGTCGAAAAGTCCGTCGCTATTCCTCGACGGCATGGCAGGCAGCCGCATGCCGATCGTGGTGGCGCACGGCGAAGGCTATGCCGAGTTCAGAAGCGGGCAGCAAATGGAGGCGGCACAGGTGGCGCTGCGTTACGTGGACAACCGGGGCAGGCCGACCGAAACCTATCCGCTCAACCCGAATGGCTCGCCTCGGGGTGTTACGGGTCTGACTACACCCGACGGCCGGTTTACCATCATGATGCCGCATCCCGAGCGGGTCTTCCGCGCCGTGCAGCATTCCTGGCACCCTGATGGGTGGCGTGAGGATGGGCCGTGGATGAGGATGTTCCGAAATGCACGCAAGTGGGTTGAGTAAATTTTCAACTTGTGGGTAACTTGAAAAGGAGTAAACGATGTCCAGACTGATCAAAAAGACCAAAGCGGAGCCGATCCAGATTTCGGTCGGAGAGCAGACAAAATACATTTGTGCTTGCGGCCTGTCGGCTACACCACCTTACTGCGACGGCTCCCATGAGCTAGCAGCGTTCGAAGATGATGGCAAGTTGTACTGGTACGATAACGACGGCAATTGCCAGGAAATCGCTGACACTTTCCCTAAGATCCGCGGCGAATAATCCTAGAAACCACTATTAGCCACAGATTGACACGGATTAACACAGATAAAACAATGCGTTATTTGAAATATGTCGTTCACCCGAAAGATGGGCACTACAAGAGCACTCCGACTTTCTACGGGGCACCTTCGGTGCACACCGACGTTCTATCCGCTGAAACTACCAGCGGATGAAAGATCGTATGCTGAAACCCGTGAAAGATCGTATGCCCTAAAGGACTCCGATCCGCTACGAGCCATGAAACCGGCTCGTGCGGAATCGTATGCAAGATGAGAAAGCCAACTCATTGGCAATCCGTGTACATCTGTGTCGCCTAGAGGCGCCTACTTTTGGTAATCCGTGGCTGAATTGTTTTTTATAGGATAACTTCTCAAAATAAACAGGGGCGCTTCAAGCGCCCCTGTTTATTGCTGCGGCTGAGTTGTGCCGCGTTATTTCTTGGCTGCCGCTGCGGGTTCTTCAACCTTTGCCTTGGCGCGCAGATCTGAAATGGCCTTGTCGATTTGCTGCTGCTGCAGGCGCTGCTGCAGGTTCTGTTTCACCTCGTCGAAGGGTGGAGCCTGAACCGGACGTACATCTTCAAGCTTGATGATGTGATAGCCGAACTGGCTCTTCACTGGCTCGGTGGTGTACTGGCCTTTGTGAAGTTTCGTCATCGCGGCGCTGAATTCCGGTACGAAATTGGCGGGGGCTGCCCATCCCAGATCGCCACCTTTAACCTTGGAGCCGGGGTCCTTGGATTTTTCCGCCAGTTTCTCGAACTTTTCGCCTTTCTTCAGCTTGGCGATGATCTCTTTCGCCTCTGCTTCCTTATCCACCAGGATGTGGCGGGCATGGTATTCCTTGTCGCCCATCTGGGATTTTATTTTTTCGTATTCGGCCTTCACGTCGTTATCGCTAATGGCGTTGTTTTTGACGTAATCCTGCAGGTAGGCACGGATGAGTATGCCTTGACGTGCCAGATCCAGTTGGGTGAGTACGTCGGCCGACTTGTCGAAGCCTTTTTTGACCGCTTCCTGAGAGACTATTTCCTCGATGAGCAGTTTGTCGAGAATGTTCTTCCTGAGTTCAGGCGTATCGGGCTGCCCTTGCATCTGGCTTTGCTTGAGCAGGAAGTCGTAGTGTGCCTGGCTGATTTGCTTGCCATTCACCGTGGGCATGGTCGCGGTGGTGGAAGCCGCTACCGGCGCTACTGCCGATGCTGCTGCCGGTTTATTGGTGTCCTGGGCATTGCAAGAAGCCAGGGTGAGCATGCTGCCAATAGAAATCGCAAGAATCCGTAATTTGTATGAAAACATTAATGACATCCTATTGATAGTGATAGTGTGAAGTGAATTGGTCCAGTTTAATTTTTCTCGCTGGGAGTGTACGCCTTAATGCTAATGGCGTGTATCTCTTTTTGCATCATTTCCCCCAGCAGGTTAAGGATCAGGCGGTGCCGGGCAATGGCGGATTGGCCCTCGAATTGCGAGGAAACGATGATCAATCGGTAATGCCCCCCGCCGCCCTTCGCGCCCTCATGTCCGGCGTGCCTGGCGCTTTCGTCCTCTATTTCAAGTCGTTCCGGGGAAAGCGGCGAGAGCCTTTCCCGGATCATTTCTGGCGTACTCATGCGGGCAGCACCTTTTTGAATGGTTTTACCGTGACACGTTCATAAACCCCCGCATCAACGTAGGGATCGGCTTCGGCCCAGGATAGCGCTGCCTCCAGCGATTCGAATTCGGCCACGATCAGGCTGCCGGAGAAACCGGCGGGTCCGGGGTCGGGGCTGTCGATTGCGGGTAATGGCCCGGCCAGCAACAAGCGTCCGTCCTGCTGCAGGGAATTTAAGCGCGCAAGATGGGCGGGGCGGGCCGCAAGCCGTTTTTCAAGGCTATTGGGGGTGTCGTCGCCAAAAATGGCGTAAGGCATCATTGCGCATCCTTTTCTTCTTCGACGTATTTTGCCAGCACCAGACCCTGGCCGAATACAAATACCAGCATCAACCCGAGGATGCCGAACAGCTTGAAATTGACCCAGGTGTTCTCGGAATAGTTGAAGGCCACGTACAGGTTGACGACACCCACCACGGTAAAGAAAACGGCCCAGCCCAGGCTCAGCCTGCGCCAGATATTTTCCGGCAAGGCTATCTGCTTCTGCATCATGGCCTTGATCAGGTTTTTCTTGAAGACGGTCTGACTGATCAGCAAAACGCTGGCGAACAGCCAATAGAGCACGGTGGGCTTCCATTTGATGAAGGTGGCGTCATGCAGCAGCAATGTCGCGCCGCCGAACACCGAGATGATCGCCAGGCTTACCCACAACATGGTGTCCACCTTGCGGTGGCGGAACCAGACCCAGCCGATTTGGGCGAAAGTCGCACCGATGGCCACTGCGGTAGCTACGTAAATGCCGAAAAACTTGTACGCGGCAAAAAACAGGATGATGGGGAAAAGATCAAAAAAGAATTTCATTCTGCGGTTGTACACACTCTGCGTGATTTCATCAAGACCGGTATTTTGCTATGATTCGGGTTGTTTTAACAAGCCTCCTTCTTGATGTCCCCAATTGATTTGCACAGTCACTCCACCGTTTCAGACGGTTTGTTCACCCCTTCCGAGCTGATCAGGCACGCGGCGGCGCAAGGCGTCAGGGTGCTGGCGCTGACCGATCACGATGACGTTGCAGGCCTTGAGGAAGCGCACGAGGCGGCGGCCGAAGCGGGTGTTGCCCTGGTCAACGGCGTCGAGATCTCGGTGACATGGAACAACCGCAGCGTGCACATTGTCGGGTTAAGGATAGATCCCGCTTACGCACCGTTACGTGCCGGACTCGCGGCGATTCGTGCCGGACGTGGCGAGCGCGCCAGGCTGATGGCTGCGGAGCTGGAAAAGGCGGGCATTCCGGGCAGCCTGGAGGGCGCGTATGCTTATGCGGCGAATCCGGGCATCATCAGCCGTACCCACTTCGCCCGCTTTCTGGTCGAAAAAGGGATCGTCAAAGATATCCGCACGGTGTTCAAGAAATATCTGGTCAAGGGCAAGCCGGGCTATGTTGCGCATCGCTGGGCCGATTTCGCGGATGCAATTGGCTGGATACAGGCAAGTGGCGGTATCGCTGTGCTGGCCCATCCCGGCCGCTACGACCTGGGCAGAACCAATCTGGCCAGCCTGATCGCCGATTTCAAGGAAGCGGGCGGGGAGGCGATCGAAGTAGTGACGGGCAGCCATACTGCCGACCAGTTCGCCCAGTTTGCCCGCTACGCCAAGGAATACGACTTGCTGGCTTCCTCCGGGTCCGATTTTCACGGCCTGGGCGAAAGCCGCATGGATCTGGGACGCCTGCCCAATCTTCCCTCGGGCTGCAAGCCGGTGTGGCACAATTGGCCAGAAATATCGAGTCCTGAGTTCCAAGTCCTGAGTCCTGAGTCGGGCCTTGCTCGGCACCCAGCACGCATGGCTCAGCACTCGCCACTCAGGACTCAGGACTAAACAATGGCCCAGTTTTTTGTTATCCATCCGGAAAACCCCCAGCAGCGCTTGATTCACCAAGTGGTCGAAATCATACGCAACGGCGGGGTGATCGTCTATCCGACCGATGCCAGCTATGCCATAGGCTGCGGCTTGGGCGACAAGGTGGCGCAGCAGCGCATCCGTGCGATACGCGGCAAGGGCGAGGATCACCCTTTCACCCTGGTTTGCCGCGACCTGGCGGAAATTTCCATCTACGCCAAGGTGGACAACCGCCAGTTCCGGTTGCTCAAGGCCAATACGCCGGGTTGTTACACATTCATTCTGGAGGCGACACGGGAAGTGCCAAAGCGCCTCCAGCACCCGAAGCGCAAGACCATTGGGCTGCGAGTGCCCGCACATCCTATTCTTCAGGCCTTGCTGGCAGAACTCAATGAGCCGCTTTTGAGCACGACTCTGCAATTGCCAGGCGATGAACAGCCGCTCAATGATCCCTATGAAATCCGTGATTTGTTGGAACATCAGGTGGATCTGGTGCTGGACGGCGGCTACGGCGATGTGGAAACCACCACGGTGATCGATCTGACCGGCGAGGTGCCAGTGCTGGTGCGGGCGGGCAAGGGCGACATCAATCCTTTTGGACTGGAAAAAGAATAAATGGAATTAAATATTGTAGGACAAATTGCGGTCTACGCGCTGCCCGTAGTGTTTGCGATCACCCTGCATGAGGCGGCGCACGGCTATGTGGCCAAGCATTTTGGCGATACCACGGCTTACATGCTGGGGCGGGTCAGCCTGAACCCTCTGCGCCATATTGATCCGATCGGCACCATCCTGATTCCTATCCTGACGCTGCTGATGGGCGGCATCCTGTTCGGCTGGGCCAAACCTGTGCCGGTGAATTTCAGTCACTTGCGCAACCCCAAGAAGGATATGCTTTGGGTGGCTCTGGCCGGACCCGCATCCAATCTTGCCATGGCGCTGGGTTGGGGGCTGATGATGAAGATCGCCATCATGATGCCTGACAGCGCGCTTTCCCTGCCCTTGGGGTTGATGGGACGTGCGGGAGTCACCATCAATGTGGTGCTGATGGTGCTCAATCTGTTGCCGCTGCTGCCCCTGGACGGCGGGCGCATCGCAGTCAGCCTGCTGCCGCACCGCCTGGCCTACCGCTATGCCATGCTGGAACCCTACGGCATGATCGTGCTGGTGATCTTGCTGTTCAGCGGCATTCTGGGTGCAATCATGGGGCCGTTGATCAATGCCATGATGGCTCTGATTTCCCTGCTTTTCGGTATTTGACAAGAAAGAATCAATCATATGTTTACTGAACGCGTCTTGTCCGGCATGCGCCCAACCGGCAGCCTGCACCTTGGCCATTACCACGGCGTGCTGAAAAACTGGGTGAAGCTGCAGCATGAATATGAGTGCCTGTTTTTCGTCGCCGACTGGCATGCCCTGACCACCCATTATGATGAGCCGGCGGTGATCGAGCAGAGCGTGTGGGACATGGTGATCGACTGGCTTGCCGCCGGTGTCGATCCATCCCGTGCGACGCTGTTCATCCAGTCGCGTGTGCCCGAACACGCCGAACTGCACCTCTTGCTGTCGATGATGACGCCGCTGGGATGGCTCGAACGGGTGCCAACCTACAAGGATCAGCAGGAAAAACTCACTGAAAAGGATTTGAGCACCTACGGCTTTCTCGGCTACCCGCTGTTGCAGGCGGCGGATATCCTGATCTACCGCGCCAACCAGGTGCCGGTGGGGGAGGACCAGGTGCCGCACATCGAATTCACGCGCGAACTGGCGCGGCGGTTCAATCATCTTTATGGCCGCGAGCCGGGTTTCGAGGAAAAGGCGGAGGCCGCAATCAAAAAACTTGGCGGCAAGCGCGGCAAGCTTTACGAGGAACTGCGCACCCGCTTTCAGCAGGAAGGCGACGAGGAGGCGCTGGAATCCGCGCGCGCCTTGCTCAATGACCAGCAGAATCTCAGCCTGGGCGATCGTGAACGACTGTTCGGCTATCTCGAAGGCGGCGGCAGGATGATCCTGGCAGAGCCGCAGGCGCTGCTCACGGCCGCTTCGAAGATGCCGGGGCTGGACGGGCAGAAGATGTCGAAGTCCTATAACAACACCATTTCCCTGCGCGAGGATGCGGATAGCGTCACAAGGAAAATCCGTACCATGCCGACCGACCCGGCGCGCGTGCGGCGCACTGATCCCGGCACGCCGGAAAAATGTCCGGTGTGGCAGTTCCATTTGGTCTACTCTGAAGAAGGCCGGCAGGAATGGGTGCGCCAGGGATGCACCTCGGCCGGTATCGGCTGCCTGGAATGCAAGCAGCCGGTGATAGACGCGGTACTGGAAGAACAAAAGCCGATGCGCGAGCGGGCGCAGATGTACATGGATGACCCTACCCTGGTGCGCAATATCATTTCCGATGGCTGCGAAAAGGCGCGCGAGTTGGCAAGCGAGACCATGCGCGACGTGCGCGAGGCGATGGGGTTGAATTACGGCTGACCTGGCACCATGTTAACGGGAACGTCGCGAAGCGACACCTCATCACTCAGATCAAAACAAGCGCCTTTCACCATTGCCCCTTCTCCCTCTGGGAGAAGGTTGGGATGAGGGCAGCCTCTCTGGGGGAGAGGTAGGAGAGAGGGAACGTCGCGGCCGCCATGTCCGTTAGGAATACTATGCCACGCAAAAAGAAAACCACGATAGATCAGGAAGCACTCGAAGGCGAGGTCTTACGCTCCAGGGATGACGAGAGAAACGCATCCCCGCTTGTGCCTGCCGGTGCCCATCCCTCCACGCTTTATCTGTTGCCGCTGTCGGAGCGGCCTTTTTTTCCGGCACAGACACTGCCGCTGTTGATGAACGAGGGGCCGTGGCTGGAGACGGTGAAGAAGATCGGCGAAACGCCACAGCAGATGGCGGGCATTGTCCTGGTCAATCTTCCCCATGCCGAGGGTGCCAAGCCAGCGGATTTCTATTCCATCGGTACGCTGGTGCGCATGCACCATCCGGTACGCTCCGAAGGCAAGATCCAGTTCATCGCCGAGGGCCAGAGCCGCTTCCGCATCGTCAAATGGATTTCGGAAAAGCCGCCCTATGTGGTGCAGGTCGAATATCCAGTCGAGATCGCGCGCAACGAGGATGAACTGAAGGCCTACGCGATGGCGATCATCAACACCATCAAGGAGTTGATGCCCCTCAACCCGCTTTACAGCGAGGAGCTCAAGTTCTTCCTCAACCGATTCAGCCCGAACGAGCCCTCGTTGCTTGCTGATTTCGCAGCTTCCCTCACCACCGCCTCCAAGGAGGAGTTGCAGTCCGTGATGGATGCCTTCAATCTGCGCCGCCGCATGGAGAAGGTGCTGGTGCTGATCAAGAAGGAACTCGAAGTCGCCAGGCTACAGTCGCAGATCCGCGAGCAGGTCGAGCAGAAGATGAGCAAGCAGCAGCGCGAGTTCTTCCTGCGCGAGCAGCTCAAGGAAATCCAGAAAGAACTGGGCCTGGCCAAGGACGACAAGACCGCAGATATCGAACGCTACAAGGAGCGCCTGGCCAAGCTCAAACTTTCGGAGGCAGCGCAGAAGCGGGTAGATGAGGAGATGCAGAAGCTCTCGGTGCTGGAGTCCGGTTCGCCTGAATACGCGGTGACACGCAACTACCTCGACTGGCTGACCCAGTTGCCATGGGGAAAATTCTCCAGGGACAAGCTCGATCTTCCTCGCGCGCGCAAGATTCTCGACCACGACCACGATGGCCTGGACGACGTCAAGGAACGCATCATCGAATTTCTTGCGGTGGGTGCGCTCAAGGGCGAGATCGCCGGCTCCATCCTGCTGCTGGTGGGGCCGCCCGGCGTGGGCAAGACCTCGATCGGCCGTTCCATCGCGAACGCCCTGGGGCGAAAATTCTACCGTTTTTCTCTGGGCGGCATGCGCGACGAGGCAGAAATCAAAGGCCACCGTCGCACGTATATCGGCGCCATGCCGGGCAAGTTCGTGCAGGCGATCAAGGAATGCGAAGTCGCCAATCCGGTAATCATGCTCGACGAAATCGACAAGATTGGTGCCTCCTACCAAGGCGACCCGGCCTCGGCCCTGCTGGAAGTGCTGGATCCCGAACAGAACGTTGATTTTCTCGATCACTATCTGGACGTGCGTTTCGACCTGTCCAAGGTATTGTTCATATGCACCGCCAACCAACTCGACACCATCCCTGCACCCTTATTGGACCGGATGGAAACGATACGTCTGTCCGGCTACATTACCGCCGAGAAGGTGCAAATCGCCAAACACCACCTGTGGCCGAAGCAGCTCAAGAAGGCGGGAGTGAAACGTGCCGACCTGACCATCACCGAGTCCGCGCTCAGGCGCGTGGTCGAAGGCTACGCGCGCGAAGCCGGGGTGCGCAACCTGGAAAAGCAGCTCGGCAGCATGGTGCGCAAGGCGGTGGTGAAAATTGTCGGCGGCGGCGAGAAACCGATACGCTTGGGCGTCGAGCAGGTCGATGAATACCTGGGCAAGCCGGTATTCATGCCGGAAAAGCCGATCACCGGCATCGGCGTGGTCACGGGCCTGGCCTGGACCGCCATGGGTGGCGCTACGCTGTCGATCGAGGCGACACTGGTACACACCAAGAACCGCGGTTTCAAGATGACCGGCAAGCTCGGCGAGGTGATGCGCGAGTCGGCCGAGATCGCCTACAGTTACGTGTCCTCGCATCTCAAGGCGTTCAAGGGCAACCCGGCATTTTTCGACGAAGCCTTCGTCCACCTGCATGTGCCGGAAGGGGCGACGCCCAAGGATGGCCCGAG
>Ga0315268_10005788_pt1 | contig 13222 bp, 14 predicted proteins | sample C1_top_MG_FD_204535 | JGI IMG/M metagenome (GOLD analysis project Ga0315268, IMG submission 204535) | Sediment microbial communities from Yellowstone Lake, YNP, Wyoming, USA - C1_top | ecosystem: Environmental > Aquatic > Freshwater > Lake > Sediment | place: USA: Wyoming | collected 2017-08-01 | reverse complement strand
GCACGCCGCCGGACGTGATCGTCGCCTTGGGCGTCGCGCACGTCTCCCCCGACTCGCCCTGGATCTTCACCCCCAAGACCTACGAGACGCCGTTCGGCGCCATGGAGGTGGACTCCGAGTTGTACGACGACCTGGCCAAGAAGGTCTGGTACGACCCGCGCGCCGACGAGTGGGCGCACAAGAACGAGCACTCGCTCGAGTTCCAGGCCGTCTGGCTGCGCTACCTGTGGCGCGAGAAGACTCCGCCCTGGGTGCCGATACTGGTGTCTTCGTTCGAGCGCTTCTCGCCGGACCAGGCCCCGTCCAAGATTCCGACCATCGAGAAGGCGCTGAAGGACTTCGGCGCCGTGGTGAAGGCCCACCAGGACAAGGGCCGCCGGGTGCTGGTGCTGTGCGGCATCGACCTGGCCCACGTCGGCCCGCGCTTCGGCGACGAGCTGGAGATCACGCCCGAGCTCGAGGGCAAGATCGAGAGCGAGGACCGCAAGTCCTTGGTGGACGCCATGGCGCTGGACGCCGACGGCTTCTACAAGTCCGTCGTCGCCGGCGGCCACTGGCGCAAGGTCTGCGGGCTGTCGTCCCTGTACACCGGCCTGCGCCTCATCAAGGATATGGGCGGCGCCTCGGGCCAGCCGGGACGCCTCCTCAGCTACGGCCAGGCCCCGGACCCCGCGGGCGGCCTGGTGTCCTTCGCCTCGGCGATGTTCGACGCGAAAGCCTGACGCGGCTCAGCGGAACATAAAGAAGCACGCGCCGACCAGGCAGCCGAAGCCCGCGAGGTGGTTCCAGCCCAGCGGCTCGTTGAGGTACAGCCACGAGAACACGCCGAACACCGACAAGGTGATCACTTCCTGGATGGTCTTGAGCTGGGCGCCGTTGAAGAGGCCGTAGCCGAGGCGGTTGGCCGGGACCTGGAAGCAGTACTCGAAGAAGGCGATGCCCCAGGAGATCAGGATCGCCGACCACAGCGGCCAGTCCTTGTGCTTGAGGTGGCCGTACCAGGCGAAGGTCATGAAGACGTTGGAGACCGTCAGCAGCAGTATCGTTTTCATCGCGCCCCTCCGATCAGGAGCCGCAGGCCGAAGGCGGCCCACAGCGCGCACAGCAGCCACACCGCCAAGTCCGCGCCGCGCTCGCCGTGAGGCGAGCCGCGCCGGGCCTTCATCGCGGCGAAGCCCAGCCCGATCCCCGTCAGAGAAACTCCGGCGATGCGCGCGTCCGCCGGTCCCGTCCGAGGGGCCAGCGCGCGGCCGGCGGCGGCGGCCAGGACGAAGGCCAGGCCGAGCGCGGCGGCCGCGCCCCCGATCCCGCGATAGAGGCGGATCAAGCCGTCCGCGCCGTCCGCCGCGGGCTCCGGCGCCCCGACGAGACGGCTGCGCTCCCTCTGCCAGGCGATGTTGTCCCGCGCGTAGCCGCGCGCGCCCGCGGCCAGCGCCGCGCCCATCAGCGCCAAAGAGGCGCCGCCGAACGCCGTCCACTCCCGCGAGAGGTCGGGCTCAATCACCGTGGAACCACATCCACGCGCCCATGCCCATGAACAGCGCCGCCGCCCCGCGGCGCAGGATCAGCGGCGGCACCATCCTCACCAGGCCCTCGCCGAACAGCACGCCGATCCCGGTCACCGCCGCCAGCGCCGCCGCCGCGCCGAAGAACACCGGCCAGGGCTTGCGCGTGGACGCGGCCAGGTTGATCGCCGCGAACTGGGTCTTGTCGCCGAACTCCGCGAGGAACAAGGTCGCGAAGGTGCTGAAGAAGACGCTTTTATCCATGGCTCTCCGGCCCCCGAGGGGCGGAGCGGATTATAGCGCTTCGCGCGCGACGGACGCGACGGCGACGCTCGCGCCCTGGGTCTCGCCCGGGGCGGGCGCGTGGGCCTGGGCCCAGACCGCCTCGAACTCGCCCTGCCAGGCCGCCAGGTCGGCGGGATCGGTCGAGTAGAACTGGTTCTCGAAGTTGTTCTGCTCCGCGTTCTGAGAGAAGTTGTAGGAGCCGGTGGCCAGCATCTCCCCGTCGAGCAGGACGAACTTATGATGAAGCACGCCCACGCCGCCGCGGCCCGCCGACAGCTGAAGGTTCACGCCGTTCGACGCGAGCTGGGCGATCTGCGGCGAGCGCCGCGCCTGGGACACGTCGCCCACCACGCGCACCGCCACGCCGCGGTTCTTCGCCGCGATCACCGCGTCGGCCAGCGCCTGCGAGTAGAAGCTGAAGATCGCGATGTCGAGCGTCGTCTTGCAGCGCGAGACGGCGTCCACCAGGCGCGCCTCGGTGCCGCCGTTCGGCGAGAACGACGCCCGCGGCCACGCCGAGCCCTTGTAGCTCAGCGACGGGGACGGATCCGACGGCGGCGTCCCGAACGACGACGAGCCGTTCTGGCCCCACATCCAGTCGAAGTACGAGCCGTACAGCGCCGCGAGCGAGGCGTCGTCGCGGAACAGCGCGTTCTCGAAATTGCTTCCGTCGGCCGCGTTCGTCCAGTTGAACGAGCCGGTCTCGACCAGCTCGCCGTCGAAGATCGCGATCTTGTTGTGCATGATGCCGTAGGAGCCGCCGCCCTTGAGCAGGCGCGTCTCGACGCCGGCGGCCACGACCTGCCGGTACTGCGCCGACGGGCCGCTCGTCGCCGCGGGCTGGCTGCCGCCGCCGGCGGCGGGGGCCGAGCCGTGGCCCTGGTCGTAGATCAGCTTCACGTCCACGCCGCGCTGCTTGGCGCGCACGATCGCGTCGGCCACGCCGGGCAGGTTCAGCTCGTACAGCGCCAGGCGCAAGGTGCTGCGCGTGGCGTCGATCGCGGCGACGAGGGAATCGGGGATGCGGTCCGTGCGGCTGAACGCGCGCGCCGGCAGAGTCACGCCGTGGAAGGACACGGCCCCGGACGAAGCCGGGGCGGACGGCGCGGTCGGCGCGGTCGGCGCGGGGGCGGGCGAGGGCCGGCGCGGCGGGCGGGCGAGAGCCGACATGTCGGGCTGAGAATCCGACATCCCGCGGGAGGCCCCGTCGAAATCGACGGTGAACGTCTGCGCGCGCGCCGCGGGCGGGATCAGCGCGAGGGTCAACGCGAGGGTGCAGAGGGAGTTCATAAGGGAAAGAGTAGGTCCTTTGTCCGCCGGAGTCCTGGGTCGTGAGGCCTAGATCATATTAGGACTAAAGGCCCATAGCCCTGATCCTCGACCAACAATGACGGCGCGGGCGCCAGAAAAACAGAACACCTCGCGTCTCCTATGGCGGCGTCCGGGGGATCGTCCCGCAACTGTTGGCGCCAACAGTTGCGCCTGTGGAAAACACGGATAACTCGATCCGCGCGGGCGCATTGCCGCAAGCCGAAAAAACCGCGTTACGCGCGGTTATAGACGCCCCGCAAAACCCTGACCGCCCGCTGCGCCACGCTTCCGATACCGATTTCCACACCCTCAATTCCTGTCACTACGGCTTATCCAAGGATTGGGGCAGAGCGCGCGCCTGGACGGGGCGCGAGGCGGACTGCTACGATGCCTCCCCGTGAAGGCCCTGAAAGATTGGTCGGTGTACATCGCGCGCTGCGCCGACGGTAGCCTGTACACCGGCGTGGCCAAGGACGTGAGGGCGCGGCTGGCCAAGCACAACTCCGGCCGCGGCGCGGCCTACACGCGTTCGCGCCGGCCGGTGCGGCTGGCGCACCGGGAGGACGGCTTCACGCGCTCGGCCGCGCTCTCGCGCGAGGCGGGAATCAAGCGCTTGACCCGCGCCGGGAAGCTGGCCCTGCTGAAGGCCGCGCGCGCCGCGGCCCGGGCGTAGCGGATGGCCCGCCGCCGCCGCGCGAAGGCGTCCTGGGGCGCGTTCTGGCTGTGGACCGCCGCCTGCGCGGCGCTGGCCCTGGGGCTGTCCGCGGCCTGGCTGGCGTTCCAGGCCGAGCGCAAGCTGTCCGCGCTGGCGCTGGGCGGCCTGGGCGAGAGCTTCTCGACCCGCGTGTGGTCGGCCCCGTTCGCCGTCCGCGACGGCGCGCGCGCCGAGACGCAGCGCCTGCTGGAGCGCCTGGACCGCCTCGGCTACCGCCGCGTCGACGGCGCGCCGGCCAAGGGCGAGTACCGCTGGTCCCCGCCGGAGCTGACGGTCTTCCTGCGCGGCTACCGCGCGCCGTCGTCGGGGCAGGCCGAGGGCGCTTACGTCCTGCGCCGAGACGACGCCGGCGGCTGGCGCCTCAAGAATGGGCTCGGGGACTCCGTGTCCGAGCTGCGCCTGGAGCCGGAGCTGGCGACCCAGCTCTCCGGCGCGCGCCGGGAGCGCCGCGACCCGCTGGCCTGGGAGCAGATTCCGACGTCGCTGCGCGACGCCGTCGTCGCGGCCGAGGACAAGCGCTTCTGGACCCACTGGGGCGTGGACCCGCGCGCGATCCTGCGCGCGGCGTGGGCGAACGCGCGCGGCCGCGAGCTGCAGGGCGCCAGCACCATCACGCAGCAGCTGACGAAGAACATCTTCCTGAGCCCGCGCCGCACGCTGGCGCGCAAGATCTCGGAGGCCGCGCTGGCCGTTTATCTGGAGCGGCGCCTGGACAAGAAGCGCATACTGACCTTGTACCTGAACCACATCTACCTGGGCCAGGACGGCTCGTCCAGCGTGATGGGCATGCGCGCGGCGTCGCGCTACTACTTCTCCAAGGACCCGCGGGACCTGACCTTGGCCGAGTCGGCGGCCTTGGCCGGCATCATCCGCGGGCCCGGCTTCTACAGCCCGTTCCACGACCTCGCCGCGTGCCGCGCGCGCCGCGACTGGGTGCTCCACCGCATGCGCGAGGACGGCTTCATCGGCGAGACCGCGCTCCAGGCCGCGCTGGCCCAGCCGGTCGACGCCGTGCGCGGCGCGGCCGAGGAGGAGCGGCGCGACAACGCGTACTACGTCGCCGAGGTCGTGCGCGAGCTGGTGCCGCGCTACGGCGGCGACGTGCTGTACCGGAACGGGCTCTCCATCTACACGGCCATGGACCCGGTGCTCCAGTCCTTGGCGCAGAAGACCGCGCGCGGCGCCAAGCACCAGTCGGCGCTGGTCGCGCTGGACCCGCTCACCGGCGACGTGCTGGCGCTGACCGGCGGCCGGGACTTCGGCGCCAGCCAGTTCAACCGCGCCACGCAGGCCGCGCGCCAGCCCGGCTCCGCGTTCAAGCCGTTCGTGTACGCGGAGGCGCTGAAGATCGGCCTGACCCCGGCGACGGTGCTCAACGACAAGCCCAAGAGCTACCCGGGCGCGGGCCGCGACTGGTCGCCGGTCAACTACGACCGCGTCTATTACGGCACCGCGACCATGCGCCAGGCGCTGACGCACTCGCTGAACGCGGCGACGCTGGACTTGATCGGGCGGGTGGGCGTGAAGCGCGTGATCGAACTGGCCCGCGCGTCGGGCATGACCAGCCCCCTGCGCGAGGACCTGGGCCTGGCCCTGGGCGCCTCCGAGGTCGGCCTGCTGGAACTGACCTCCGCCTACGAGCCGTTCGCCGCCGAGGGGCGCCGCGCGACGCCGCGCCTGGTCGTCGCGGTGGCCGACGCCGAGGGCGGCATTTTAGAAGCCCCGCCGCCGGAGTCCGCGGTCGTGCTCGATCCCGCGGTCGCCTACCTGACGACGTCGCTGATGGAAAGCGTCGTGAAGGAAGGCACCGCGCGCTCGCTGAAGGCGCTGGGCTTCGACGCGCCCGCGGCGGGAAAGACGGGGACGACCAACGACGGCCGCGACGCCTGGTTTATTGGATACACATCCTCGATTCTAGCCGGAGTGTGGACCGGCGCCGACGACAACCGGGCGCTGAGGCTGACCGGCGCCAAGGACGCGCTGCCGCTGTGGAAGGCGTTCATGCAGGACGCGCTGGCCGACCGCCCGGCCGGAGAGTTCGTCCGCCCCCCGGGCGTCGTCACCGCGCGCATCTGCACGGAGTCGGGCATGCTCGCGCGCTCCGGCTGCCCGCGCAAGCTCGACGAGCAGTTCGTCTCCGGGACCGAGCCGCTGCGCGAGTGCGCGCTGCACCGCGGCGGGATCATCGGCTGGCTGGACCGCCTGACGCGTCCGGCCGGGCGAAGGCCCGCGCGGTGACGATCGTGCAGCGCGAGCGGTAGATCCCCAGGACGCTGAACACCTCGGCGTCGGTGCGCACGTCGTAGATTCCGATCACGTCGGGATGGTCCTTCTTGATCTGGGCCAGGGCCTTGGCGTAGCTGCCGTCGCCGCGGTAGGCGCTGATGTTCGTGGCGTTGAAGTTCGCGGCGATCGGAACCGCCAGCCCGCGCTGGCAGGACCGGCCCCGGACCTCGCGGATCTTGCGCGCGCCGGCGGGCACGTCCTTCTGCGTCATCGCGACGAAGGACATCGGCCCCGACGACTCGTAGAAGAGCACCAGCCCGCTGGGAGACTGCAGGCCGGGAGCGGCGTCGTCCTCGTCGCCCTCGCCGATCGCGTGACCGGGCGCGGCCAGGAGCGCGGCCAGCGCGGCCGCAAGCAGGCTCCTCACGGCTTGGCCACCTTGCCGCTCAGGAGGGTGCACGTCTTCGTGTACAGGCCCAGCAGGTAGGCGTTCACCTTCATGTCCGAGCGCACGTCGTACATGATCCCGTCGCGCGTCCCCAGCGCGTCCTTGAGCGCCTTGTCGTACGAGGTGTCGCCCCAGGCCACCAGCCACAGCACGCTGCGCGAGCAGGACTGGCCGGTGACCGACGGGTCGTCCGGAGCGGTCTTCACGTCGGCCGGCGTGGCCGAGCGGTAGCCGCGCGGCACCTTCACGTCCGTATACAGGAGCCCGCACGCGGTCGTCGCGGCGGCGAGCAGGGGGATCAAGAAGAAGCGGGGCATTTTCATCCGGGTAGGATACCAACCACGGAGACACAAAGACACCGAGAACGGAGGGAGGGTTAACGACAACGGCGTCGCCGTTAACCCTTCGTTCCGTTCGTTCTCTGTGTCTTTGTGCCTCCGTGGTTATCCGCCGTCCGTTGTTTTATAGAATCGAGCCATGGCCGCTCCGCACCCGCACCACCACGAGCATCACTTCACGGCGACCGACGCCGTGCGCGACCTGGTGATCGGCATGTCCGACGGGCTGACGGTGCCCTTCGCGCTGGCGGCGGGCCTGACCGGGGCGGTCGCGGCGTCGAAGCTGATCGTGACGGCGGGGCTGGCGGAAATCGCGGCGGGCTCCATCGCGATGGGGTTGGGCGGCTACCTGGCCGCGCGCGGCGACGCGGAGCACTACGCGGCCGAGCAGAAGCGCGAGGCGGAGGAGATCGTCGAGAAGCCGCACGCGGAGCGCGCCGAGGTGGCGGCGGTGTTCCGGCACTACGGCCTGGACGAGGCGCAGATCGCGCCCATTCTGGAGAACTTCGAGAAGAACGAGCACGCCTGGGTGGACTTCATGATGCGCTTCGAGCTGGGCCTGGAGCGGCCCGACCCGTCGCGCGGCCTGACCTCGGCGCTGACCATCGGCGGGGCGTACGTGGTGGGCGGGCTGGTGCCGCTGGCGCCCTATTTCTTCACGACGGACGCGCGCGCGGCTTTGCCCTGGTCGGTCGCGACGACCTTGGCCGCCTTGCTCGCGTTCGGCTACGCGAAGGGCCGCGTCACGACCGGCGAGCCGTGGCGCTCGGCGCTGTACACCGCCTTGATCGGCAGCCTGGCCGCCGCCGCGGCCTTCGGCATCGCCCGCCTGATCGGCTGACGAAGCGGGAATTTCCAGGACGCATTCCGATTTACTTCAGATGGTTTGACGCTGGAGACTAAGCATGAACGCCCTTCGATCAAAGCTGCTGCTGGCCGCCGCTGTCTCGATTTCCGGTGCGCTGGCCCTCCAATCCTGTGCCACAGTATCGGATGGCTGGTGGGCAGTTCACAACAATGACGCGGCTCGCCTGAAAAACATCCTGGGACAGCCGAATCACGGCGGGGAAAAGCTCGATCAATTGATGTACGAAGCCGCCCAGGGATGCAGAAGCTGCGTGCTGGAACTCCTGGCGGCGGGCGCTCCTCCTACGGGACTCGGCGAGGCGGCTTTACGCGGGCAGGAGCAGATCGCCCGAATTCTCATCCAGCATGGCGCGGACGTAGAGCCTGCACTCTCCTGGCTGGAGAAGGGTCGGAGCATTCAGCGATATGCCGCTGAATATCAGGCCGGCATCGACATGGTCAAGAAGATCCAATCGGAGGGCGCTCAATCGTCGCTTGCCGAGAGGCCGGCCACGCCGACCGCGCCGGCGCTTGCCCGCCATCCGGATTTGACCCCTTCGTTTCAAAGCGCCCTCCATCCCGACGACTACGCGCTGATCGTCGGAGTCGAGAAGTACGACGACCTGCCCGCGGCGACATATGCTGAAAACGATGCCGAAGCCGCGGGCGCGTTCGTTCGTGCCATGGGAGTGCCCGTGCGTAATGTCGCGACGTTGGTGGGTGCGAGAGCGACTCGATCCGGATTGGCGAAGCAATTGGAAGGCTGGCTGCCCAACAACGTGAACAAGAACTCCACGGTCTATTTCTATTATTCCGGCCACGGAGCGCCAAATCCAAAGGATGGCCAAGCCTACCTCGTGCCGATCGACGGGGATCCCCAATATCTCGACCAGACAGCCTATTCTCTCAAGCGGGTGTACGAGAAGCTGGGCGAGCTGAAAGCCAAACGCGTGATCGTCATGCTCGACTCTTGTTTTTCCGGGGCGGGCGGGCGTTCGGTTCTCGCGAAGGGGGCTCGCCCCTTGGTGAACAACGTGGACACCGGCTTTAATTCCGCCGGCGGCAAGATCGTCGTGCTGACGGCGTCGGGTGCGGATCAGATCTCGGGGACCAACGAGAACAACGGCCACGGGCTCTTCACGTACCATTTGCTCGCCGGGCTAAACGGCGCGGCGGCGGACGCGTCAGGCCAGGTTACGATCAAGTCGCTGTACGACTACCTGAAACCCAAGGTGATGGACGACGCGCGACGCGCGAACCGGGAGCAGACGCCGCAGCTGCAATCCATCGGGACGGCGGCCGACACCCTGCTGCGCGAGGCGCCGCCTTCAATCAGATGAAGTGGCCATCACTTTAAAGGTTTGATATCGTTAGAAAAATCCGCGTCCGTCCACAGGAGAACGTTCTCATGAAGAATAAGATTTCGATCGCCGCCGCCGTCATCCTCACCGCGCTGTCGCTGCGCGCCGCGCAGGCGGCCGAGGACGGCGAGCTGTGGGAAGTGACCTCCCAGATGGACATGCCCGCCATGCCCTCCGGGCGCAAGATGCCCGCCGGGATGATGGGCGCGATGGGCGGCCGCACCTCCCAGGTCTGCCGCGGCGCCGATCCGCGCGAGGCCGTCTCCAAGGACAAGGAGATGCACGACTGCAAGATCACCGATTTCAAGGAGGCGGGCACGACCGTCTCGATGACCGTCGCCTGCAAGGACGACCGCTCGGCGAAGATGGAGTTCGTCTACAACAAGAAGCGCACCGAATACAAAGGCACGATGAAGATGAAGGACCGCAAGCACGGCGAGATGACGATGACCACCAGCGGCCGGAAGATCGGCCCCTGCGACGCGACGAAGGCGCGCGCGGAGAACGCCGCCAAGGTCGAGAAGATCAAGTCCCAGGCCGCGAGCGCGCAGACGCAATATGAGGAGATGAAAAAGAAATCGGAGAGCGACCAGATCAAGACCTGCGCGAAGGCCGTCGACACGATGAACCCCGAGGGGCTCGGCTTCTACGGCAGCTGCCGCCGCAAGAAGGACGCGAGCTGCAAGTCGATCCTGGACGCCTACGAAAAGCAGCAGCCCAAGGCCGCGGCGGCGTGCGCGTCGAAAACCGACGAGTTCTGCCAGCGCTACCAGACGCAGGACGGGTTCCTGAAGGTCAGCCGCGACCGTTCGCGGCTCGACGCCGCCGCGCAGATGTGCGGCGTGCCCGCCGACGACCTGCGCGCGAAGCTGTGCAAGGGCGCGCTCAAGTCCGAGTCGTTCGAGTTCGTCGGCGCCAACTGCCCGGCGCAGGCCAAGCCCCTGGCGAAGACGCACTGCGCGGGCCGCAGCTTCACGGTGAAGGAAGGAGATCCGCGGCGCGTCGAGAAGAAGTGGTTCAAGTTCTGCGTGGCCGTCGCAGGAACCAGCGCCGCCGGCGACGATTCCGAGCAGGCGGTGGAAACGGCGCCCTCCTCCAAGGACGTGAAGGACGAGGCGAAGTCGGAGGCGAAAGCCGAGACGAAGAAGGCCGCCAAGGACGCCGCCGTCAACGTGATCAAAGGCCTGTTCGGCCGGTAAGCGGGATGGGCCGCGGCGCGGTCGCGCTGTTGACGGCGATCGGCCTCGCCGCGGCCGCTCCGGTGCGCGCCGCCCGGAACGCGTTCCCGAAAGCGGCGGCGGCGTACGTCGTGGAGCGCGACGGGCGGCTCCTGTGGAGCGGCGCGGCGGACAAGCGCCTGCCGCCGGCGAGCCTGGCCAAGATGATGACCGCGCTGCTCGTCGTCGAGGGCGGGCGGCTCGACGAGAGCGTCGCGGTGAGCCGGACGGCGGCGCGGGAGACCGGAACGCGCCTGGGCCTGCGCGAGGGCGAGCGCCTGACGGCGCGGGATCTGCTGACCGCCGCGATCGTGCGCTCGGCCAACGACGCCTGCCGCGCGCTGGCCGACGCGCGCGGCGGCAGCCAGGCGGCGTTCGTCGCGAAAATGAACGCGCGCGCGGCGGAGCTGGGCATGAGGAACACGCGCTTCGTCAACGCCTGCGGCCACGACGCGGACGGCCAGTACTCGACGGCCGCCGATCTGGCGCTCCTGGCCGGGGCGGTCGCGGCGAAGCCGGAGTACCTGAGCGCGTCGAGGCTCGAGCGCGCGACGATCCGCACCCAGGACGGCAAGCGCTCGTTCACCTTCGACAACACGAACGCGCTGATCGGGCGCTATCCCGGCGCGATCGGGCTCAAGACCGGGACCACCCCGGGCGCGGGCACCTGCCTGGCGGCGCTGGCGGAGAGGGACGGGACGCGCGTCCTGATGGTGCTGCTGAACGCTAAAGACCGCTGGTGGGGCGGCGACGCCGTGCTCGACCGCGCCTTCGCGGCGGATCCGCCGTGACCGGCGAGCGGCGCCGCGCGGCCGCCGTCGCGCTGGCCGCCGCCGCCGCCTACCTGCCCTCCTTAGGCGGGGCCTTCCAGTTCGACGACTACAACGTCATCGTCAACGAATCGTCGGTTCACTCCGGGACGGCCTGGCTCGCGAGCCTTTCAGGCGGGATACGGCCTCTCCTGAAGGCGAGCTACGCGCTGAACTGGGCGCTCGGCTCGGGACCGGCGGGCTTCCATGTCTTCAACATCGCGGTCCACGCGCTGAACACGGCGCTGATCTACCTGATCGGTCGTAAAATGTGCGTGCGCTGGCTCGGCGAGCCGCGCGCGGCGGGCACGGCCCTGGCGGCGGCGCTGATGTTCGCCCTGCACCCGGCGCAGACCGAGGCGGTCGCCTACATCTGCGGGCGCTCGTCGTCCTTGATGGCGAGCTTCTATCTGGGCGCGGCGCTGCTGTATCTGCTCGGAGCCTCCGGCCTGGCCGCGGCGGCGCTGTTCGCGTGCGCGGTCGCGGTGAAGGAAACCGCGCTGACCTTGCCCGCCGCCCTGCTCTTGTTCGAGGCCTGCTCGCCGAAGCGGCCCGCCTGGGCGGAGATCGCGCGCCGCCAGGCGCCGGTGTGGCTGGCCGCGGCCGCGGGAGTCCTCGCGCTGCTGCTGAGCGCGCGCTACCGCGACCTCCTCGGCTACGGCTTCACCCAGCGCGGCGTCCTGGCGAATATCCTCACCCAGCTCAACGGCGTTTATTATCTGCTCGCGCGCCTGACGACCTTGCGCGGCTACAATATCGACCCCGGCCTGCCCGAGCTGAGCGCGTGGACGCCGGCGCTCGCCGCGCAAGCGGCCGGCCTGGCCGCGCTGGCCGCGTTCGGGCTGGCGAACCTGCGCCGCCGTCCGGAGCTCGGCTTCGGCGCGCTGTGGTTCTTCCTCCAGCTCGCGCCGACGAACTCGTTCGTGCCGCGCCTCGACCCGGCCAACGACCGCCAGCTCTACCTCGCCGGATGGGGCCCGTTCCTGGCCCTGGCCGTGACCGCCGCCCGCGCGCTGTCTCCGCTGCGCGCGCGGGCCGCCGCCGCGCTCCTGCTGGCGGCCTTCGCCGCCGCCAGCGTCGCGCGTCAGCTCGACTTCGTCAGCGAGATCCGTCTGTGGGAGTCGAGCGTGCGCGAGGCGCCGGCCAACGCCCGCGCCCACAACAACCTGGGCCTCGCCTACCAGGACGCCGGCCGCCGGGACGAGGCCCTCGCGCAGTACCGGGCCGCGCTGCGCCTTCAGCCCGGCTACATCAAGGCCGGCGTCAATCTGCGCCTTCTCGGCTGGGACATGGGCAAGCCCTGATCCGCGCGGCGGCGCCGACGCCGCCGTCCTTCGGCCGAACTCCGCCGCCGGCCATTCATGGTAAGATGGCTCGCCGTTCGTTTTGCTCGCTTGATACCGGATGAGACCCTCTTTCGGGATCATCGATTGAGGAGATTAGGAGCGGACAAATGAAGATCAGCTATTCGGTCGACAAGGAAGACATCATCGCCGCCCACAGGTACCATTGGGATCACTCCCCGTCGGCGCAGCGCTCGCGCCGCCTCAATCTTTGGGGCGGGACGGCGGCGATGGTCGGCCTGGGCGTCTTCGAGACGTTCCGGCAGCACGACGCCGGGCGCCTCGTCGTCGGAGCCGTCCTCGGCGCCGCCTACTTCGCTATCACGTATTACTACTATGCCCGTCACTGGGAGAACGGCCTCCGGAGGAGCTTCAGCCAGGGGCCGCTGCAAGGGCTGGCCGGCCGGCACGAACTCGAGCTCACGGAGACGGAACTGATCGACAGGACCAGCGCGGGCAGCCAGTCCATCGTGCTGAAGACGCTCGAACGCGTCGCCGAGGACGCGACCCATTACTTTATTTACGTCAACTCGGTCTCCGCCCACGTCGTGCCGAAATCGGGCGTCGAGGGCGACCTGCCGGGATTCATAGCGGCGGTGAAGTCCGCCGTCGGCGGCGCGCCCGCGCGCTAGGTCAGCGGCCTAATACTGCTACGGCGCCGCTCTCCAGTTCGTCCCCGTCATCGTAGACGCGGGCGAGATTGAAGATAGGGATGACCACTCGAGCGATGCTGTCTTGACAGGCCGCGGATCCGGGGTTATATAAGAGAAGGCCCCTATGGAATCCCGCGGCCCGGCCATCTTCCTCTTGCTCGCGAC
>Ga0315268_10005786_pt1 | contig 13222 bp, 10 predicted proteins | sample C1_top_MG_FD_204535 | JGI IMG/M metagenome (GOLD analysis project Ga0315268, IMG submission 204535) | Sediment microbial communities from Yellowstone Lake, YNP, Wyoming, USA - C1_top | ecosystem: Environmental > Aquatic > Freshwater > Lake > Sediment | place: USA: Wyoming | collected 2017-08-01 | reverse complement strand
TGACCAACGACTTCTTCGTGAACCTGCTCGACATGGGCACGGAGTGGAAGCCGGTCTCGAAAGACGCAGACGTGTTTGAAGGCCGTGATCGCAAAACGGGTGCAGTCAAGTGGACCGGCACGCGTGTGGACCTTGTCATCGGCTCAAACTCCCAACTCCGCGCCCTAGCTGAAGTTTATGGAAGTTCCGACGCTGAGAAAAAGTTCGTTCACGACTTTGTCGCGGCCTGGAATAAGGTCATGAACCTTGATCGCTTCGACCTTGCGTGATCTCACTGACCGACACAGATTATGAAAAACGAACTCCCCTCCCTCATCACTCCAGACACCCAAGCAGGACTGGCACTAGCCGGCCAATTGGCAGTATGTCTTCACGGTCAAATCGAGCAGGCCACTGCTCAGGTAGAGCGACCGGGGGGCATGAACTACCTGCTGCCTGCGCCCGTCCCGAAAGAAATCATCGCCGGCATCTTGTTCTATGCCATTGCGGCTGCGAACCAAGGATGGGCGCGCAAAGCTTGATTCCAGAGCAATTGGCGCATCACCGAGGTGCCCGCCATCCGCTCCGGATGTGCCAAGTGAGCAAAAACGGCGAGCCGCCGCCCAGCCAGAAATAAGAGTTGCTGACTGCATTTCGGCACACTTCATCACTGACGCATTACACGGCATTCGCCACGTAGTCATCACCGATCCTGTTGACACCTGTTGATCCGCTCTGCCGGAAGGTAGCTGCGGCAGATCTCCCGTGCCTCCGAGGTCAAACCCATGTGGAAGATGACCCCATTCTCCCCGTCATAGATCACTTGGCCTGATGGTGGCTAACCCGAGAAGGCACGAGGAAAGTTGATTGGAAAACGCTTTCTGCCCGCTCGGCCATCCCGGTTGTCATTGGAAAGTCCGTTTGCGGCTCTTTCAAACCGTTCCAAACACATCGGCCACCGACGCACCGATACCACCGACAGCGAAGCGCAGACTTCGTTACATGTTTTTGCAAAGGCCCAACGAACGCTTGCCTTCCGGGGCGGCTGCTTTATATTTGTTGTGGCAATGGAATTTGCCTCCTCCGACGCTCGTCGGAGGGAAATGCCTCGCGGCTAATAATTCCTACCGGAAAAGACAACAAGTCTGTCGTGTAGCGAGTTATGAAGATACAAATCGTATCGGAGAGTCGCGGAGCAGTTCTTCTAAACGAGGAATCACCATCCGCATTTTCAACCGCCGTTGCTGAACGCGTCGGCTTCACCGTCCTGGAAAGGAGGCGCGCATGAAGTCCCTGATTCTTTCCGACATTCACGCCAACTGGCCTGCGCTTCAGGCGGTGCTCGCCGCCGAACAGGATGCCGACCAAATTCTTTGTCTCGGCGACTTGGTTAACTACGGCCCGCAACCGGCCGAGTGCGTCGCTTGGGCGATGGGACTGAATGCACCGAGCCTGGTGATTCAAGGTAATCATGATCGGGCATTCGCTCTGGAAACCGCTCCACACTGTGCTCCAGCCAATCAGCGGCTGGCCGCCGCGATGCAATCGGTCACCAGCCACTTGCTCACTCCTGAAATGAAGCGCTTCCTCGGGAAGCTGCAACCCTTGCTACAATTTCACTCCGGCGAGGCCACCTGCGTCGCGTGCCACAGCCATGCCACGACTGAAAAGGGAGAGCCGCTCGATGCCCATTTCGGAGAGCAGAATCCCAAGTGGTCTTGGGAATCGGACATCGTCCTGCGCGACCACCCGGACATGCTTTTCGTTTTGGTTGGGCATCCGGACCTGTTGTTCCGCGCCATCACACACACGCCGATGAAGAAGCGTTGGGGGGATACCCTGGCCGTCAACCCCGGAAGCGTTGGCCTGCCGACTGACGGTGATCCGCGCGCCGCGTATGCGGTGTGGCAGGACGGCGAGGTAACGTTGCACCGCCTGGCGTATGACATTGAGCATACCGTCCGCGCTTATGACGCTCTGAATCTGGACGCACGAATCAAAGAGCAACTCGTCGAAAGCTTGCGGTTGGGAACGCGCTGGGCACACGCCAAAGCCCCAGAACCGGCCGAATTGGAAAAGCGAGGTGAACCATGTCACGCCTGAACGATCTTTTGCATCGAAGACCCAGCCATGCAACGCGGGCGGACGAGTCGAGCGCGAACCGCGCACCGCATCACAGTTCTTGGCCGGAGACACTTATCAATCCAAAAGACGGCTCAACCATGCGGCTCATTACGGGTGGCGAGTTCATAATGGGTTCGACCCCGCGCGATGTTGAAAGCGCCCGCAGCATGGACGAGGACGGGCCGACCTTCGATCTCACGGATGAGACGCCGCAGTTTGATTTGTTTGTGCCGACGTTTTACATGAACGTTTTCGCGGTGACCAACGAGCAGTTCGCCCGGTTTCTTTCGGAATTGCATCCCAGCCCTGCGCTCTTTGACCTCTGGGTATATTCGGCGGCTCACATCATCAAACCTGCCGCGGAAAACGGAGCTTATTGCGTGGATCGGGGTTTTGAACGGCATCCCGCAGTTCACATAACTTGGTTCGGTGCTGAAGCATATTGCCGTTGGGCGAAATTGCGATTGCCCACTGAAATCGAGTGGGAGAAGGCGGCGCGAGGAACAGACGCCCGGCTGTTTCCGTGGGGCAACGAGTGGCACGATAATTTTCTCCGCTGGAATCGTGGCCGACGCGCTGAAAGCGAACCCACCGCCGAAGTGGATGCGTATCCCGAAGGCCGGTCGCCTTGCGGCATTTTTCAAATGGCCGGCAATGTCGCCGAATGGTGCGAGGACTGGTATCAGCCGCAAGCCTACACCGAGCACGCGCTCGGCAACCGGCGTTCACCGCCATCAGGCAATGAACGCGTGCTGCGCGGCGGCTCGTGCGTGCAATGGCACAAGTTGAAATTCCGTTGCGCCATGCGTCAGGCGAGCACGCCCGCATTCACGAGCATGGATTTCACCGGCATCCGTTGCGCGTGTGATTTGCCGGGCCTTGCGCTCTGAAAGTGACGAACATGAACGTGGTATTGAACACACCATGACAGAAACACAAACAACTGCTCCGCGAAAAGAAGCGCCGACGAACGTGGCGAAACCTGATTTCCGCGGCGCCGCCGAAAGCGCGAATCGCGACGGTGATTCGGAGTCGCTGCGCGCCTACATGAAGAACAAGCTCGCACTCGCCGGACAGTTGCACATCCTTTCCGAAATCATCAGGCAGCGCGGGAGCGAAACACGCCTCCAGCAGTGCCGCGATCTGATGGCCAAACTCGCCGAAGACCGGTTCACACTGGCCGTGCTCGGCCAATTCAAGCGCGGCAAGAGTTCGCTGATGAACGCCATCATTGGCCGCGAGCTGCTGCCGGTGGGCGTGCTGCCGCTGACTTCGGCCATCACAGTGCTTCGATTCGGTCCGAAGGAACGGTTGCTCATCACGCGGTCAGATGTGAAGTTGTGTTTCCCGCAGGAAGAGCCGGTTGAACGATTGGCTGAGTTCGTTACGGAAAAGGAAAATCCCGGCAACCGCAAGCACGTCAAAACTGCGTGCGTCGAACTGCCCGTTGCATTCCTGCGGCGCGGCCTGGAATTCGTGGATACGCCCGGCGTCGGTTCGGCCATCGAAGCCAATACGGCCACGACGCTGGATTTTCTGCCGCAATGTGACGCGGTGTTGTTCGTCACGAGCGTGGATTCGCCATTCACCCGCGTTGAGCTGGAATTTCTGGAAAGCATCCGTGAGCACGTCCGTAAGGTTTTCTTCGTCGTCAACAAGACGGATTTGCTCGGCCCTGGCGAGCGCCGCGAAGTGCTGGATTTTGTGCGCGATACAATCGCCAGACAAATGGGCGCAGACGACGTGAAGGTCTTTCCCGTTTCCTCGCGCCTGGGTTTGGCCGCGAAGCTGGACGGCGACTGGACGGAAGGATTGGAGAGCGGATTTAACGAACTGGAAACCGCGCTCGGGCGCTTTTTGTCCGGCGAAAAGGCGACGGTGTTTCTCGCGGCCATCGCAGATAAGGCCCTGCGCCTGCTCGAACAGGAATCCACCGAAATGAAATTGCGGAAGCAGGCGCTGGCGATTCCCGAACCTGCCCTTCTGCAAATATTGGAGACGCTGCCGGCGCAATGGCGCGAACACGAAACCGCACGGCGCAAAATCTTCGCCCAATTGCGCGAGCACGTCGTTTCACAAATTCCCCTCGCCCTGACACCGGAACTGCCGTCGTTCCTCTCATCGCAAGCGGATAGACTCACACGGCACATTGACCGTTTGCTGGCCCATGCTTCGTGGCCGCCTGGTTTGTTGCTGGCAAGGCGATGCGACGCCTTCGCGCTTCGCCAACTGCGTAGAAGCGCCTGGATCTGGCTGGCGGCGCAAACCGCACGGCTGAGTTTTGCCAGTGATGACTCGGCGCTGGAACTTTGGGCGCGGCTGCAAGCGAATGTGAGCGACATCCCCGCGTTCGCGGCTGAAGCTTTCGGGCTGGCAGACCAGCGAAACCACGCGCCGGACATTTTACCGCCCTGGCGGCTGGACGTGAGATTCGACCCGCCATTCTTGCCGAACTTTCGCTGGCCCACGTCCACGCCGTGGCTGCCCGCCCTCTTGCCAGCCTTCCTCGCGCGAGCGTGGCTGAAGCGGCACTGGCAAAAGGCGCGCGGACCTCTGATGCGGGGATTCGACGTCCAGATGCTTGCGTTCGTCGCCGGCAGCGTCGGCAAAGCGCTCGATGATTTGGAAAAGGAAGCGGAGCGCCGCGCGGTTGAAACTGGCTCGCGTGTGATGGCGGCCATCACAGGTGGGCCGCGTGCCGCCTCTGATTCCAACGGTGACGCGCTGGAAGGAGTTCGGCATCGGCTGATCTCCTTGCGCGACACAAATCCGCTGATGGGAACAGCGGCGCACGAGGTGGAGGAAACAATCCCCGCGACTCCCGTTGAACCAGCCGCGTCTCGACGAATTCAAGAATCGCAGCCCGCTCAAATGCCGGATGCGGATGTTGCCAAAGACCTGGCCGGGCGAGGTTGTGCCGTTTGCGACCATCTGAGCAAAGCGGCGTTTGAGTTTTTTTCGCACTGGCAGTATGCGCTGTTCTGCGACGAAAAAGCGCAACGGGATTTTGCGGCGGAATTGGGTTTCTGCCCGCTCCACACATGGCAATTGGCGGCGGTGTCGTCGCCGGTCGGCGCTTCGCTGGGTTGGGCGAAACTCGCGGAGCGACTTTCGCGGATCATGTCGCAGGCGGCGGACTCATCTCTGGCGGCGCAATACGTGTTTGAACTCGTTCGACGTTCTGACAACTGTCGTGCGTGCCGTCTGTTGCGCGAGGCGGAGAGAACCTACGTTCAACAAGTCGCGGTCGCGGTGCAAGAACCGCGAGGCCGTGAGGCTTACGCTCGTTCCCACGGGCTTTGTCTGCGGCATCTCGGCTTGGTCTTGTCCGCTTCGCCGGACCACGATGCGATGCATTTTTTATTGAGCCAGACCGCGCACGGTTTCGAGCGGATGGCCGAAGATATGCAAAGTTTCGGGATGAAAACCGAGGCGCTGCGGCGTCACCTCCGCAACAAGGACGAGGAGGATGCGTATCTGAGCGCGTTCATTCACATTGCGGGCGCGAAGGCAAATTGCTGTCCGTGGAACAACGACGCTGAGCTATGACCACATTCTATTGCATACAATGTTGGTCCGAAGTGCCGGAGACGGCTGCGGTTTGTCCGCATTGCGGCGATGACATCGCCTCGCGTCTTGCACGCGCCGATTACGCGGATAAGCTCATTGCCGCGCTGCATCACCCTGAGCCCACAACGCCCGTCCGTGCTGCCTGGGTGCTGGGCGAGCGGCAGGAGCGCAAGGCCGTTGACGATCTCTGCCGCCTGGTTCGGCGGAGCGCTGATGCGTTCGCCATCGCAAGCGCGGTGGAGGCGCTGGGAAAAATCGGCGACCGGCAGGCTCTGGAAACCGTGCGTTGGGCCGCGAATCATCCCAGCCCGCTTGTCCGCCCAAAAGCCGAGCGGGCCTTGCACCGGTTATCCGCCGAAGAAGGGACAAAACAGGAGGCTGGCAAACCATGAAATGGGACTTTTGGAACAAGTCACGATTGAGGTCGAAATACGCGCATGCCAAGGTGGTGAGAACTTGAAGATTGATTTCCTTCGCGGCCAGAAGTCCAAAATATCGGCCTTCATGGAACAGACAATGAAACAGCCAATGGCTTATGGAAAACGTTAAGAATTACCTGCGGAAACATCATGAACGTTTCGTCAGAGAACTCTGCGAATACCTGCGTTTCCCCAGCATTTCAGGGAATCCTCGATACCGACCGGGGCTGGCCGCTTGCGCCAGATGGTTGGCAGACCATTGCCACAAGATCGGGCTGGAGGCGGAACTCTGCCGTACAGCCGGAAATCCAGTTGTAGTTGCTCGCACGCCGCGCCAAGCGGGAAATCGCAAGCAGCATTACCTCGTTTACGGCCACTACGACGTGCAGCCGCCTGAACCTTTGGAGCTTTGGAAGTCTCCTCCGTTCCGCCCACGTACCGCAGGCGGATCGTTGTTTGCTCGCGGCGCTTCGGATAATAAGGGTCAGCACTTCGCGCATCTTAAAGCGGTGGAAGCGTATCTTAAAACCGGAACAGAATTGCCATGCGATTTGACTTTCATCATCGAAGGCGAGGAGGAAATTGGCAGCCCGAGCATGTCCGGTTTTCTGCGCAAGCATCGCGCCCGGCTCAACTGTGAGGCGGTTGTAATTTCTGACACGACGCTATACGATCTCCGCCATCCCACGTTGACTTACGGCTTGCGCGGCATCTGTGGATTGGAAGTTACACTACACGGTCCATCGCGTGATTTGCACTCCGGGATGTTCGGCGGCTCGATTGAAAATCCGGCAATGGCGCTGTGCCAAATGCTGGCTCGACTGCGTGACACGCAAGGCCGAATCACAACACCCGGTTTTTACGACGATGTTCTTGCGTTGTCGGCATTCGAGCGCGCGCATTTTTTGGAGCATCCATTTGAGACAGAGGCTTACAAGAAATCCCTTGGCGTGCCGCAGTTGTTTGGCGAGGCCGGTTTCACCCCCATCGAACAGCGCAGCGCACGACCCACATTGGAAATCAACGGCCTAACGAGCGGTTATCAGGGAGACGGCGGCAAAACAATCATTCCCGCGTGGGCGCGAGCCAAACTGACGATGCGTTTGATCCCGCACCAACAACCGAAGAAAATGCTGGCATTGACCGTCGCCCATTTGAAGAAACTCTGTCCGCCGACGGTGCGAATGAAGATCACCACGGAGCACGGTGGCGAACCGTATCTCGTTTTGCCGGAAAGCGAGCACGTTCAAGCCGCGCTCGAAGCGCTTCGCAGCGCGTTCGGGCGTGAACCGTTGCTGGTGCGCGAAGGCGGCTCGATTCCCGTTGTCAACGAATTCAAACGCATCCTCAAGGCGGACTCGCTGTTGCTCGGCCTTGCGCTGCCCGACGACAACGCGCATTCGCCCGATGAGAAATTCAATCTCGATGTGTTCGCGAAAGGCATGTTGATGAGCGCGTATCTCTGGCAGAAGTTGCCACGGGCCGGAAATTCATGAGCGACGCCGATCACGCTGTTTTCAATACGTCTTTGGTCCTGGCCCGAAGATCCGCCAGTTGCGGTTTGAGTTCGGCTTTGACGCAAGCGTCCATGCGGTCAATGAAAAGAATGCCGTTCAAGTGGTCCACCTCATGTTGAATCGCGCGGGCCAGCAGACCGCCACAGCGGAACTCGATGCGTTTGTCTTTTTCATTTAACGCCACAACATCCACGGCATCGGGGCGCGTTATATCCGCAAAGATTTCTGGAAAGCTCAAGCAGCCTTCCGGGCCGACGGCAGGTTCGCCGGACGGTTTCACTTCAGGATTGATGAGCACCAATGGCATGAAGTCTTCCACGCGAGCCGGCTTGCCATTCAATTCCAAACTCGACAGCCGATTCTCAACTCCGCGCACGTCAACAACTGTGACCTGGACTGCCTCGCCGATTTGCTGCGCGGCGAGTCCGATGCCGCGCGCGGCATCCATCGTTTCAAGCAGGTCTTGAATCAGAGCGCGAACCGCGGGTGTAATGGTCTCGACACGCTCTCCCTTCTTGCGCAACACGGGATGCCCATACTGGACAACTTGGCGAATCATCTTGTCAGAATATGAACTGACTCATTCTACACCTTCTATCAACCGATATGACAGCGAGAAATCAGCCTTTGCGCTGTATTTTCGGCGGATTGACGCCACAACCGTTTCTCTCCATTATGGCGGCGGCGATGGAGTTCGCCTTCCCTCACGGGAAAACCGCCTGAACTGTTTTCAGAGCTAATAACTCCTGCGACAAGAATTTGTCGCAGACAGTTATTATGAAGACGGCGCAAAATTCAGCGGCCTCGCATTCGCTCAAGCCACGATTCCCCCACTTCTCCAGGACGGCATTTGCACAATTTCCACGCTGGCAACCCAGCGAGAAACCTGAACAACGAAAATAGAAACCAAACAAATGAGCACTCCAAAGACTGTAATAGAAAACGCAAAGAAAAACGGAGCCAAGATGGTGGACATCAAATTCGTGGACACCTTCGGCACCTGGCAACACTTCAGCATTCCCATCAGCGAGCTGACTGAGGAATCCTTCGACGAAGGGTTGGGTTTTGACGGCTCGTCCATCCGGGGCTGGAAGAGCATCGAAGCCAGCGACATGCTGGCCATGCCCGATCCTGCCACAGCCTTTATTGATCCGTTCTGTGCCGTCCCAACGTTGAGCCTCACCTGTACCATCGCCGAGACCGGCACCCTGGAAACCTATACTCGCGATCCGCGTGGCATTGCTCAAAATGCGGAGAAATACCTGGCTTCAACCGGCATTGCCGACACCGCTGTTTTTGGCCCGGAAGCCGAGTTCTTCATTTTCGACAACGTGCAGTTCGACCAAAAATCCAATGGCTGTTTCTATTCCGTGGATTCGCAAGAAGCCGTGTGGAATACGGGGCGCGACGAGGCGCCGAATCTTGGCTACAAGATTCGCCACAAGGAAGGCTATTTCCCCGTACCGCCAACGGACACTCAGCAAGACATCCGCACCGAGATGCTGCTCACCCTTCAATCGCTTGGAGTGCAGGTCGAAAAGCAGCATCACGAAGTGGCCACCGCGGGCCAGGCGGAACTGGGGATTCGTTTCGATACGCTGGTGAAGTCTGCGGACGCAATGATGGTTTACAAATACGTAATCAAAAACGTCGTGCGAAAGCATGGCAAGACGGTCACGTTCATGCCGAAACCCCTGTTCGGCGACAACGGTTCGGGAATGCACACGCACCAGTCATTGTGGAAGAAAGACAAGCCGCTGTTCGCGGGCAAAGAATACGCCGGCCTTAGCCAGATGGCGCTCTATTACATCGGCGGTCTGCTCAAGCACGCCAAGGCCCTCTGCGCGATATGCAATCCGACGACCAACAGCTACAAACGTCTCGTCCCTGGTTACGAGGCGCCGGTCAATTTGGCCTACAGTGCGCGCAACCGCTCCGCCGCCGTGCGCATCCCGACCTTCAGCGAAAGCCCGAAGGCGAAGCGTCTCGAATATCGCCCTCCTGATCCGGCTGCTAATCCGTACCTGGCATTCGCAGCGTTGTTGATGGCCGGCCTGGATGGCGTTCAGAACAAGATTGAGCCGGGCGAACCATTGGACAAAAACATTTATGAACTGCCGCCGGAAGAATTGAAGAAAGTGCCCAACGTGGCGGGCAGCTTGAGCGAAGCACTGGATTGCCTGGAGAAGGACCATGCGTTCTTGCTCAAAGGCGACGTATTCACGACAGACTTTCTTGACACCTGGATCAGCACGAAGCGGAAGGAACACGACGCGTTGCGGCTGCGCCCGCATCCGTACGAGTTTTTCCTCTACTACGACGTGTAAACCAACCCGGCAACAACCAAATGAAAACGTTGAAACGAAAGTCGCGGTCGTCCAAATCGTCCGCGACAAAGAATTCGTTCAGGCCATATTCCAGCATCGTGTTCGACGGCGACGAACGCGCCGCCGCGCGATCAATGCTCTACCCGGTCGGCTTCAAGCCGGAGGATTTTCAAAAACCGTTCATTGGCGTCGCCTCGACGTGGAGCAATGTGACGCCGTGCAACATGCACATTGATAAACTCGCGCTCGAAGCTGAGAAAGGCGCGAACGACGCGGGTGGAAAATCCATCATCTTCAACACCATCACAGTCTCCGATGGCATTTCGATGGGCAGCGAAGGAATGAAATATTCGCTCGTCTCGCGTGAAGTCATTGCAGACTCCATCGAAACCGTCGTGGGCTGCGCTGGCATGGACGGTTTTGTCGCGATTGGCGGTTGCGACAAAAATATGCCCGGTTCGCTCATCGCGATGGCGCGGCTCAACCGGCCAGCCGTCTTCGTTTATGGTGGAACGATTTTGCCCGGCTGTATCACTGGCGACACCCGCAAGCTCGACATCGTCTCCGTTTTCGAAGCCGTCGGCGCGCACGCCAAAGGCGACATTGACGACCAAACATTTCAGGCCATTGAACAATGCGCGATCCCCGGTCCGGGTTCGTGCGGCGGGATGTATACGGCGAACACAATGGCGTCGGCCATTGAAGCTCTCGGCATGAGTTTGCCGAACAGTTCGGCGCAGAACGCCACTTCCGCGGCGAAGAAAAACGACTGCCGACGTGCCGGCGCTGCGGTTGTCGAAATGTTGAAGCGCAGAATTCATCCTCTCGACATCATGATGAAGGAGGCGTTTGAAAACGCCATTGCGGTCGTTATTGCGCTCGGCGGTTCGACCAATGCTGTTTTGCATCTGCTCGCCATTGCCCACGCGGCGAGAGTGAAATTATCGCTCGACGATTTTACTCGAATCGGCAAGCGCGTTCCCGTTCTGGCGGATCTGAAACCAAGCGGCCGCTACTTGATGTCTGAACTCGTTGCCATTGGCGGAATCAGGCCATTGATGAAAATGCTGCTCGACGCGGGCCTGCTTCATGGCGATTGCCTGACGGTGACTGGCGAGACGATGGCCGAAACTCTCGCGAACGTGAAACCCTATCCGAGAGAGCAACAAATCATCCATCCGCTCGACAATCCGATTAAGAAGAACAGTCACCTTGTCATCTTGCGCGGCAATCTCGCTCCCGAAGGCGCGGTCGCAAAAATCACTGGCAAGGAAGGCACGCGGTTCACCGGCAAGGCGATTGTCTTCAACAGCGAAGAAACGGCGTTGCAAGCCATTCTCAAGGGCGCAGTGAAAAAAGGGCACGTCGTCGTGATTCGTTATGAAGGTCCGAAGGGTGGGCCGGGAATGCGCGAGATGCTCTCGCCTACATCCGCCATTTCAGGAAAAGGATTGGGCAAAGACGTGGCTCTCATCACGGACGGCCGTTTCTCCGGCGGCAGCCATGGATTCGTTGTCGGTCATATCACACCGGAAGCCTACGTTGGTGGCACGCTGGCGCTCGTGAAGAACGGCGACCTGATCACGATTGATGCCGAGCAGCGGCAAATGAATCTGAACCTTCCGGCTGCCGAATTGAAAAAACGCCGAAAAGCGTGGAAGCCGATGCAACCCCGTTACACACGCGGCGTGCTGGCCAAGTATGCCAGCGCAGTCACGAGTGCATCACTCGGCGCGGTGACAGACTTGAACTTGGGATAGAATTGCCGACCCGGTGTCAAACCAGCGCAACGCGATCCTCCTGATGAGAGCAACCCAATCCGATTCATCACGACCGTCCGTTCGCTGGCTCAACCGCACTGTTCTTGGCGCTGGCATTACGAGCGCTCTCGGTGATTTCGCCTACGAGACGGCCAACGTAATTCTGCCGGGCTTTCTCGCCGTGCTGGGCATTCCGGCTGCCGCGCTGGGCGCAATCGAAGGAATCGCCGACGCCACTTCCAGCTTCACGAAAATGGGCGCGGGTTACATCGCCGACCGGCTGGGCCTTCGCAAATCGCTCGTCGTTATTGGCTACGCGTTGACGCCGCTTGGACAGGCGTTGATGGCGCTGGCGGGCGGCTGGCCGCTGATTTTGGCCGGACGCATGTTGGGTTGGTTCGGACGCGGCGTGCGCGGTCCGTTGCGTGACGCGATCATGGCGGAATCCATCACGCCGGAAACGCGCGGGCGCGCCTTCGGATTTCATCGCGCGGCAGATACCGTCGGTGCGGTCGTCGGTCCGTTGCTGGGAGTGGCGATGCTCTCATGGGCGCAAAGCTTGCATCAATCCGATGCGAGTTGGCCATTCCGCTTGGTGCTCTGGCTCACCTTGATCCCCGGGACGCTGGCCGTGTTAAGTTTTGCACTGCTCGTCAAAGACGACCGGAGCGTGCCAAATCCGGCGCTGCGATTCTGGAAAACGGTCCGCAATCTGCCCGTCGCGTTTCGCCGCTATCTTTTTGCCGTCGGCGCATTTGGCATCGGCGATTTCGCGCACACCTTGCTGATTCTGGCCGCGACGCAATTGCTCACGCCTCGCTTCGGAGTTTTGAAAGCCGCACAAATTGCGGGCTTGCTTTATGTGGGGCGAAATCTGGTGCAAACACTGGCGGCTTATCCTGTCGGCGCATTGGCGGATCGAATCGGTCATAAGCGGGTGCTGGTGATCGGCTACGGTTTGGGGGTTTTGACGGCGGTGCTCATGGCGCTGGCGTTCATGCTGCCGTCATCCGCGACCATCGCGTTGCTGGTCACTGTATTCATTCTGGCCGGCATTTACATCGCCGTGCAGGACGCACTCGAAGCCAGCCTCACGGCGAGCTATGTGCCGCTGGAAATTCGCAGCATCGGTTACGGCATCCTTGGTTCAGTCAATGGCGTCGGCGACTTCGTTTCCAGTCTGGTCGTCGGCTTTCTCTGGACGGCCTTTTCACCGGTGATCGGTTTTGGTTTCGCCGCCGTCGTGATGGCGGTTGGAACCTTGGTGATGTTCAAGCTGCCGAACGAACCTCGTTAAGAAAGGCTTCATCGAATATGAACCAGCCTGTTTGACGAAGAAAAATGGAAACTCAAGCATCAGAACAAACTCCCGCTCCTGCGCCAAAGCGCTGGCTGAACCGAAACATCCTCGGTATGGGGCTGGCCAGTTTGTTCAGCGACATGAACCATGAGATGGCCTCGGCGGTTCTGCCGCTGTTTCTCTCGTCCGTGCTGGGCGCGCCAGCGTTTGCCCTGGGCGTCATCGA
>Ga0315268_10005785_pt1 | contig 13231 bp, 13 predicted proteins | sample C1_top_MG_FD_204535 | JGI IMG/M metagenome (GOLD analysis project Ga0315268, IMG submission 204535) | Sediment microbial communities from Yellowstone Lake, YNP, Wyoming, USA - C1_top | ecosystem: Environmental > Aquatic > Freshwater > Lake > Sediment | place: USA: Wyoming | collected 2017-08-01 | reverse complement strand
TCGCCACGACCGTCCGGCTTTGCAGGGCCGCCCTCCCCGGGATGCTCGCCCGCGGCCGCGGCGGCATCATCAACGTCGCCTCGGTGGCCGCGTTCTCCCCGTTCTCCGGTCCTATGTATAGCGGCAGCAAGGCCTTCCTGGTGATGTTCTCGGAGAACCTCCGGGCGGAGCTTTGGGACAAGGGCCTGTTCGTCCAGGCTTTGTGCCCCGGCATGACCCACACCGAATTCCACGAAACCATCGGCATGGACAAGTCAGTCGTTCCCAAGGCCTTCTGGATGACGGCGGACAAGGTCGTCCGGACCTCCCTCCGGCGAGTCGGCCGCGGCACGATCTGCGTCCCGGGCTGGAAGAACAAGGCCATCGTCTTTCTCACGCGCTGCCCCCTGACCCTGGCCGCCGTCCGGGCCATCAGCCGGCTCCCCGTCCTCCGCAAAAGGGCCGGCCGCTGATCCGTGCCGCCCCGGCCGGAGCCCGATCCCTGCCCTTCGCGGCGCTCGTCGACCGAAATTGACATCCCGGGTGATTCGTTTAAAATGGGGGCGTGGGCGATTAACTCAGCGGTAGAGTGCTACCTTCACACGGTAGAAGTCAGAGGTTCAAGTCCTCTATCGCCCACCACTCCTCTGGCCGAAACGCCTACCTTTTTGGTCCCCCTTGATTGATCAAGGGGGATAGGAAGGATTAATGAACCTCTCCGGCCTAAAGGCCGGAATTTCTAGAAGACGGCATAATCTGGCTAGGCCCGGCCTCGTTGTTGGCGGATGTACTTCACGACGACTTCTTCATTCACCTGCCCCACCGACTCGGCAAAATACCCATCCGCCCAGAAGCTTTCCCCCCACAAGAATTCCTGCATTTCCGGGAACTCTTTTCTCAAGACCCGGCTCGTGCCCCCTTTGATGATCTGGACCGCCTCCGCGATGCTCACCCGCGGCGGCAGTTGGATGATGATATGGACATGATCGTCCGCGATGGCCATCTCGCTGATCCACCATCCGTTCATCCGGCACGCTTCATACATCAGCTTCTTCAGGCGGATGACTATTTTGCCTCGCAAGACCCGCTTCCGATATTTCGGAATCCACACCACGTGGTACTGGAGTCTGTGTTTCGTAGGGGAACCTGTGGCGTATCGGGCCATAGCCAGATTATGCCCGAATCGCCTCCACTCCGCCAGCCAAGGGCTGGCTTCGTTCCGGGATGCCATTCATCCCCAGGCTTGAAAGCCTGGGGCTTTCTGGCATGGCTTATAAAGACGCGGTCCGCGAGTCCCCCTTGATTAAACAACGGGGGCAGGGGGATCAATAGCTAAAGACGGAGTTTTGAGACGCGTTGAGGTTCGCGTGCCCTCCGATAAAGGTGCTTGATAATTAGGAATTAATACTATATAGTTATATTTACTGGTAATGGGATCATGAACGAGTCAGCCCTGGCTGTTTTCTGGCGGAAATCCAAGGAAAACGGATTGAAAAGAACTCCCCAGCGTACGGCCATTTTCCAGGAACTTCTGAAGGCCAAGGACCATCCCACCGCTGACGACATTTATAAGAGGATCGTCAAGAAGATACCGAATATCTCTTTCGATACGGTCAACAGGACCTTATGGACATTCTCGAAGATCGGCATTATCAAGGTCGTTGAGGGGTCCGGGCAAGCGAAGCGATTCGATCCAGATATAGGTATCCATCATCATTTCAGGTGTATACGGTGCGGCCGCATCATAGACTTTCACAACGAGGATTACAACAATATCGCCGTCCCCGCAGAGATCAACGAGCGGTTCACGGTGACGAGCAAAAAGGTGGTACTTGAAGGTCTTTGCGGCAAGTGCGGAAAGGACTGAATTTCATTCTACAATTCGCGCAACAAAAGGAGGATGATCCATGAAAAAAGACGCAAAAAGCCAAGCCGTAGGCTCCACGGCCGGCGGCGGCAAGTCGAATCGGGACTGGTGGCCGAAGCAGTTGAACCTTCAGATACTTCACCAGCATTCCTCCAAGTCCAATCCGATGGGCGAGGATTTCGAGTACGCCGAGGAATTCAAGAAACTTGACCTTCAAGCCGTTAAGAAGGATCTCTATGCGCTGATGGCCGACTCGAAGGACTGGTGGCCGGCGGATTACGGTCACTACGGGGGGCTCTTCATCCGGATGGCATGGCACAGCGCAGGAACCTACCGTACGGGCGACGGCCGCGGTGGCGCGGGATCCGGCTCCCAGCGTTTGGCTCCTCTCAACAGCTGGCCCGACAACGTGAACCTTGACAAGGCCCGCCGTCTGCTCTGGCCGATCAAGCAGAAATACGGCCGAAAAATCTCCTGGGCCGACCTGCTGATCCTCGCCGGCAACTGCGCGCTGGAGTCGATGGGGTTTAAGACCTTCGGCTTTGGCGGCGGGCGCGCGGACGTCTGGGAGCCCGAGGAAGACATCTACTGGGGAAGCGAGGACACCTGGCTCGGCGACAAGCGGTATTCCGGCGACCGGAATCTCGAGAATCCCCTCGCCGCCGTGCAGATGGGTCTGATCTACGTCAATCCGGAAGGGCCGAACGGCAATCCGGACCCGATCGCCTCCGGCCGGGACGTTCGAGAGACCTTCGCGCGTATGGCGATGAACGACGAGGAGACCGTGGCGCTCGTCGCCGGAGGCCACACCTTCGGTAAAGCCCACGGCGCCGGTCCCGCGACCCATGTGGGACCTGAACCTGAAGGCGCCCCCATCGAAGAGCAGGGCCTCGGCTGGAAGTGCAGCTTCGGCAGCGGAAAAGGCTGCGATACGATCGGCAGCGGTATCGAGGGCGCCTGGAAGCCGAACCCGACCCGATGGGACATGGGCTATCTGAAGGTGCTGTTCAAATACGAGTGGGAACTGACGAAGAGCCCGGCCGGCGCGCATCAGTGGCAGGCCAAGGACGTGGCCGAAGAGGACATGGTGGTCGACGCGCACGACCCGTCGAAAAAGCACCGGCCGATGATGACCACGGCGGACCTCTCGTTACGCTTCGACCCGATCTATGAGCCGATCGCGCGGCGCTACCTGCAGAACCCTGGGGAATTCGCGGATGCCTTCGCCCGGGCGTGGTTCAAGCTGACCCACCGTGACATGGGCCCGCGCTCACGCTATCTCGGCCCGGAGGTCCCGGTGGAGGAGATGATCTGGCAAGACCCGGTGCCCGCCGTCGATCACGAGCTGATTAACGAGAAGGACATCACGGAGCTCAAGGGAAGGATCCTCGCTTCGGGCTTGTCGATCCCCCAACTGGTCTCGACCGCTTGGGCGTCGGGGTCCACGTTCCGCGGTTCCGACAAGCGCGGCGGCGCGAACGGGGCGCGCATTCGTCTGGCCCCGCAAAAGGATTGGGAAGTCAACCAGCCCGGGCAGCTGCAGGCTGTGCTGCGAACCCTAGAGGGGATCCAAAAGGCGTTCAACGCCAAGGCGTCAAGAGGGAAGAGGGTTTCGCTGGCTGATTTAATCGTCCTGGGCGGATGCGCGGCCGTTGAACAGGCCGCGAAGAAAGCCGGCCATGACATAACGGTTCCCTTCACGCCCGGACGCACGGATGCGTCGCCGAACCAGACCGACCCGGCTTCCTTCGCCGTGCTCGAGCCGAAGGCGGACGGTTTCCGCAACTACCAGAAAGCCCCCTACGCCGTATCGGCCGAGGAACTGCTGGTCGATCGGGCGCAGCTGCTGACGCTGACCGCCCCTGAGATGACGGTTCTCGTTGGCGGTATGCGCGTCCTGAATGCCAACTACGGGCAGTCCCGGCATGGCGTTTTCACCAAGCGGCCGGAGGCTCTCACTAATGACTTCTTCGTGAACCTGCTCGACATGAGCACGGAGTGGAAGGCCGCATCGGACGCCCAGGACATATTTGAAGGGCGCGATCGCAAGACAGGCGAAATCAAGTGGACCGGCACGCGTGTCGATCTCATCTTCGGTTCGAATTCCCAGCTCCGGGCTCTGGCCGAGGTCTACGGAAGCAAGGACGCGCAGGCCCCGTTTGTTCAGGACTTCGTGGCGGCCTGGACCAAGGTGATGAACCTTGATCGCTTCGACCTTGCCCGATCGTAGCATTCAAGCCTTATAGGTCGGCTGAATCGAGTCGCAGGCATGTTCCTGAGAAAAAGCGCACAGTTCTATCAAGGCTGAATAGCTGTGCCCAAATTGTGTCCAAAAATCATCAGGAATATCAAAACATATCTCACGATATCGAACTCCATCGAAATCCGGAATGCTCAAAAAAAAGCCTAATTTCAACGGAATTATATTATTTTCTTGACCTTACATTTTTCCACCGCTTTTTACACACGATAGAAGTCAGAGGTTCAAGTCCTCTGTCGCCCACGAAACCTCAGTCCGAAACGCGATGCTTATCCACGGCCCCTCTTAAATTCTAAGAGGGGTTGGGGAGATTAAGATTTAAAGAACCTTGAAGCGTTTCGGATGTTGTGCCCATATTTGTGCCCGAATCCGGGCCAGGCAGCTGGTTTACGACCGTCGTTTCATGATCCTCTTCCCGACTCCCTTTTGGTTTTCAGCTTGTATTGGCGCGCGAGCCCGTCAAGCATCATGGTCACGACAGTGCAGGTCATGCCGTTGTAGGGGACGCCCAATGGTTTCCCACTTATGGAATCGTAATGCTCGTTGATGCCGTTTTTCAAGGCGTTGGCGATCGTCTTGTCGGATATGCCGGCCGCGATATCGGGATAGCCGTTCAGGGCGAAACCGCTGGCGACCTGGTAATTCGAAGCCGGCCAGACGTCTCCGCGCCAGTATTGATCCGATTTCCAGCGGCGATCCTTGCGGTCTACGGTGGGAATCGGCAGTGGCGTCTGCCAACGCTCTGTCATGAAAGATTCCGCCATGCGTCCGGCCATGGCCCGGGTCGGAACCTCGGCCATCAACGGCATCCAGCTCCCGATGGTCGCGACCTTGATCTTTTCCAAGGTGTCCCGCTTCACGGCCAGGAACGTCCCGTCCTCCTCGTCCCACATGTATTTGCGAACGGCCTCCACCGACTTGCTGATGCGCTTTTGGCGCCGTTCGGCCATCGCCTGGTCGCCCAAGACCTTGGCCAGGCGCGCTAGACTGCGTTCGGAGCAGATCAAATAGCTCGTGATCCCGGGCAGACAGATATCGCCATACCAAGCGCCCTCGTCGCCGCCCTTGCGCGCCGGGTGGACGGTCAGCCGGAGGTCGTCGAGATTGCACTCGTAGTCGAACGTTTCAAAGCGGGCGTGTTGGATCCTCCCGCTGTAGGATCCGACCGCAACAAGGCCGACGTTCGTCACGTCCCGCTCGCGCCAGTACCAATCATGAAACTTCTCCAGCGGCTTAAGGCTCTGCCGGAGCAGCTCTTTGTCGGCGTTGCGCTTGAAGACGCGTTCCAGCCCCCACCCGAGAATAGGGATTTGGGAGTAAGCCGGGTACTCGTTCCAGGTTCGTGTATTTCGGGGTTCGATCATGCAGGCGATCATGTCATGGGCATAGTCGGGGCGCTTTTCGTTCCACCTATCCTGGAAATCCCAATAATTCTGGAAGATCTCGCGGATGAGATCATTCTTGTCTGGCAGGAGCGCCAGAAGGTCCACTTCGAACATGGCATCCCATATCCACTGCCCGTAGAAATCGTTCCCCGTGCCGGCTTGCATCCAGCGATGCTTCAGCGTTCCCTCCGGGGGCCTGATCTTGTCCAGGACGCATTGACGGAAGACGTCGTCCGCGAGGAGAACAAGATCCGCGTTTGTTGATTCAAAAAGGGATTCGGAGAGAGGGAAAGACGCGCCATTTGAGGCAAGGATATTCCCGGGCCACTGCGATACGAAGAACCCTCCCAGGGCTCCCTCCATGCTTCCGACGATGAACTGTCTTCGATTCATGAGGACTCCTTGCCGATATTATTCTATTAGGTTGAAATTGGTCGCGCAACCGGCGCGAGCGTAGAGGAGTCCGTACCCTCTCCCTCAAGCATAGAGCATTGGCTCGCTATTTTCAGGGATTTTGGCCTGAGTTCAGGCACAGCATTGGCACGATCTGAAAAGCCCGAAGAGGCGGCCCCGAACCGGCCGATCCGGGGGATCCCTCCGCGTCCCCTCCTTGAAGACGGAACAAGATTTCCCTAAGATAAGGACTCTCCGCATTTCAATAAAGGAGGACAACGATGCATCAGAGCCATCGAGCAACTTTCTTAGGCCTCATGGCCTTGCTGTCCATGACCGCTTCCGTCACAGGTCAAACGCCGGAGGCGCTGAAAAGCCGCAGACTGAAGGTCTGGGAGCAGATGAAGCCCGGCAGCGTCATGATCCTGCGCAGCCGGGGCTCTTTCGGCAGTTTTCACACCGAGGCCCAGGACGGGAATTTCTTCTACTTGACGGGAATCGATGAGCCGAAGGCCTTTCTTGTGCTGAGGAAGATGCAAAGCCAGGGTGTTGTCCCTCCTCCGACAAAGATCGAGGATCCGGAGAACGGGAAGACCGTCTTGTTCATCTCCCCCCGGGAGGAAAGCCGGGCCGATTGGGATGCGCTCTCCCTGGGGTTGGAGGGAGCGAAGGGACGGAGCTTTCCGGATGTGCGCCCCTCGGCCGAATTCGAGGATTATTTCGACGGGTTGCTGATGAGCGATATCAAACTCCTGTATCTGGACATCGAGCGTTCCCGGAAGGTTACGGAACCGTTCACCGCCGATGAGCAGATCCTGCGCCGGGCCCGGGAAAAGGGGGCGGCTTTCGACCTGGTCTCCCCCGGAGAGATCTTGACCGCCATGGGAAGAAACCGGGATGCCTCCGAGATCGGATCTCTGAGGAAGGCGATCGACATCACCGCGGAGGCCCAGGTCGCCGCCATCCAGGCCCTCCGGCCCGGCCTTTTCGAATATCAGCTCCAGGCCGTCGTCGAGTATGTCTTTACCCTGAACGGGTCCCCCCGGGTGGCCTTCCCCTGCATCATCGGCTCGGGAAAAAATTCCTGCATCTTGCACTGGATGCTGAACTCCAAGTCGATGATGGCGGGAGAGGTTGTCGTAGTGGATATCGGGGCTCAAGCCGATTTCTATTCCGCGGACATCACCCGGACCCTTCCGGTCAGCGGGAAGTTCAGCCCGCGCCAGAGGAGGGTTTACGAGATCGTCCTGGCCGCCAATCAAGCGGCGATCGCCATGGTCGCTCCGGGAGCCGACTTCGCCGAGATCAGCCGGAGGGCGGCGGAGATGATCGGCGAGGGGCTGGTCCAGCTGGGACTGATAAAGGATAAGAGCGAATTCCGCAAGTATTACTTTCACGGCCTCGGGCATCCGATCGGCTTGCGGGTGGGCGGGGCCGGCGCATTAGGCATACTCGAACCGGGCATGGTCTTGACCATCGAGCCGGGCGTTTACATTCGAGAGGAGGGACTGGGCGTGCGCATCGAAGACGACGTCCTGGTCACGGCGACCGGGCACGAAGTCCTCAGCCGGCGCGCCCCGAAGACCATTGATGAGATCGAAAGTCTCATGCGGGGGAAGGGGCTGGACACCGCGGCTCATGTCCTGAAGTAATGTTCGCGGAGAGCGAGGTTTCTCCGCCGGGCCCAAATCGTGCCCAGCGGATTCTGGTCTCTGGATCTCGTGTCGGCTAGGCCGCTTTCGGCTTGTAGACCAGGGCCGCGATCATCCCCATCAGCACGGATTGGATCAGTCCGGCGATGATCCAATACCAGACGACCGCGTACGGGATCGGGTAGATGATGAACTGGTCGAACGACGTGACGAAGAACGTGAAGAGGCCGATGTAGAGGCCGAAGCGGATCCCCTCCAGGACGCCTTTCCGCTCGTGGCCCTTGGCGAAAATGAAGGTGAAGAAGAAGGCGAAAACGGCCATGGTCACGAACCGGACCCAGGAGTAGGCGTTCATCTCCGGGCGCCAGGCCTTCATGACCTCAGGCTTCATGTAATAGCTGCCGAGAATGACCGTGTGGATGAGGTAATTTGTTACCCCATACGCCAGGTAAACGAGGATTGCGGCCGGCCAGAATTTCTTCCAGTTCATGGAACCCTCCTCCTAAAAGATCATAACCGCCAAGAATCATAGATAACGAACGGAAGCCGCGTCAAGCCCCCGGGAAGCACAAGTGGGATCATAGACTGGAAGTCAGCTGAGGTCTTAGGACGTGCTATCGGGGACCTAGGACGATTTCAGCCTATCCTTTCGCTCGATCTTGATGTTGAGACGCTCCTGCAGATAATCGAGGGCCGAGAGGATCGATCTCTCGAGGATATCTCGCTCCCGGTCCAGGGAGGATTCCACGTCGACGGCGACTCCCCCCAGCTCATCGGGAGCGGCCGTGACGGATCTCAACGCGGCGAAAGCCGCCTGACGGTCGGCCGGCGAGAGCCGGGGTTCGCGTAGGATGACCTGGGTAAAGACGAGCACCAACGCGACCAGGGCCAGGGCCGCGGAGGCCAAGGGAAGAGGGCGCAGGAAGACCGTCCGTCGGACGGAAGCGCCCCTCCTGCTCCGGGACCTTTCGGCTTCGGCACCTTCGAAGGTCAGGGCCGCTTCGGGGGCTTGGGCGAGGAGCGAGGGGACCTCCGCGCTCAAACGGGTCGGGAGGGCCGAGGCGAAACGGGCGTATTCCCGGCAGGCGGCGCACCGGGCCGCATGGCGCTCCGCGAAGCGCGGCCAGGCCTTTCCCCCGTCCTCGGACCTCGAGACGAACCAGCGGGTCAAATGGCAGAGCATCGTCATTCTCCTTGGCCTCATCCGATCGGTGTCTCCCTTGCGGCTCCCGGCCGCGCCGCCGCGGCCGCCGGGGCCGGCGCGGGCCCGAGCCGTTTCATCAGATTCGTCCGGGCGCGATGGAGGAGAAGGCGCACGGCCGGCCGGCTCTTCGAGAGCGACCCGGCGATCTCGGCCACGGTCATGTCCTCGCCGTACCGCAGCCACAGGACGCGGAACTGGTTCCCGCCGAGCGTCCGGGCCGCCGCCCAAAGACCGGCCGCGGCCTCCTCGCCGTCCGCTCCTGCGGGCGTCCCCGTTGAGATCGACGCCGGGTCGACCCCGCCCCCGACGGCCCGTTTCTTCCGGAATGAGCTGATGGCCAGCCGGTTGGCCGAAGTGTAGAGCCAGGTGGAAAAACGGTAATCCGGGTCGTAGCTCCCGATGTTCCTGTAGAGCTTGAGGAATGTCTCCTGGACCATGTCCTCGGCGTCCTGGTCGCTTCCGAGCCTCGGGCGGAGAAAGACGAAGAGCCGGCGCCTGTAGCGCAGCGCCAGCTCTTCGAAGGACCGCCGGGAGCCGGCCCGGGCCTCGAGGGCCAACTCCTCGTCGGTCTTCTCGCTGCGGAGCGAAGGGTCGACCATTCTCTCCCCGGTTCCGCCGGGGCCGCCCCCGGCCGGACCTCAGTCGAAGAAACTCATGCCCTTCCCGCGGGAAGCCAGGTCCGCGGCCTCCCGGGAGGGCATGTCGAGTTCGAGGCGGACGACTTTCCCCTCTATCTTAATCTTAAGTCCGTCGAGAAGGGAAGCGGGGATGGCCCGATGGCCCTCGCCCTGGCTCATCCTGCCGAGGGCGATGAAGCCTTGGACGATATCCGCCATGTTCTTGCCGCTTTCCGGGGAATCCGCCGTGACCTGGAGGCGGGCCTGGAAGCTGTCGCCCTTCTCCTGGGCCACAAAGAGCAGGCCTTTGGTCGTATCGACGATCTTGGATTGCTTGACCTCCAGGCCCAGCCCGGCCAGGTCCTCCACGACGCCGCTGAGGAAGGCGCCCGAAGAAAGGTCCTTGAATGCGGCGTGAAGCTTGGACGAGGAGAAGTTCTTCGCCTTGCCAGCGACCGTATCGAGGACCTTCTCGATGGCCGGCCGGCTTTCGGAGTAGACGATCAATCCGTCGTTGATGAAGGCGCCCTGCCCGTCGCCCGTCACAAGGATCGTGGCCCCGCCGTACGGGATCTCCTGGTGCTTCTCGTCGAGGTCAAGCAGGGTCAGAATGCGGGCCTTGTCGAATTTCCCGGCCACGGCGAAGACGGCCTGCTTCTCGCCGGGCTCCAGGCCGAAGATCGTCACGCCCGTGACGTCCTTGAAAAGGTCGATCTTCAGCCAGTGGTCGAGGTCCCGGTTCTTGATCTCGAGCCGGCCGTCCTGCTTCAGGTATTCATAGAGCTTCGTGGCGACGAACTTTTCCATGTCCAGGTGGGCGACCCAGCGGGCGCCGTCGGGAACGATCGAGGCGGGCAGGGTGCCCGGCCAGGCGGGCGGGACCAGGGCCAGGGCCGCCAGGGCCAGGACTGTGACAATGATCAGGGTTTTCTTGAACATCCGTGACTCCTTTGCGTAGGGTTCCGTCACCCAGTACTACGCAGCGGCGGCCCGGATGTTTCACCCGCCGGGGTTGAGAAATGGAATAAAAATCCCTTTTCCGCGAGGGTGCCGCCATCGCCCGTGATCCTGGGCCCCGACTAGTACTTCTCGGGGACAAAACGATACGGGTAGTCGGGCTCCACGTATTTCCCCTTCGGCTGCGGTTTGGACAGCTTGACCTTCTGAGCCGGCACTTCCCCGTAGGGGATCAGGCTGAGCAGGTGGGAAATGCAATTCAGGCGAGCCCGGCGCTGGTCATTGGCATCCACGACATACCAGGGGGATCCGGGAGTATCGGTGGCCTCGAACATGGCGTCCCGGGCGCGGGAGTAATCGTACCAGCGCGCCTGGGCCTCCATATCCATCGGGCTGAGCTTCCAGATCTTGCGGTCATCGTCCTCGCGTTCCTTGAAACGCTTGGCCTGGTTCTCCTCGCTCACCTCAAGCCAGTACTTGACGAGGATGATCCCGGAATCGATGATGAGCTGCTCGACCGTCGGGGCGTTCTTGAGGAAGGCGGCCACCTCTTCCTTCGTAGCGAATCCCATCACGCGCTCGACCCCGGCCCGGTTGTACCAGCTGCGGTCGAACAGCACCATTTCCCCGCCGGCCGGCAGGTGCGTCAGGTAGCGTTGGAAATACATCTGGGTCTTTTCCCGTTCGGTCGGCGCCGGGAGGGCCACCGTCTTGAAGACGCGCGGGCTGGTCCTCTCGGTGATGCACTTGATGACCCCTCCCTTGCCGGCCGTGTCGCGCCCTTCAAAGACCACGGCGATCTTGGCGCCGGAATACTTCACCCATTCCTGGAGCTTGACCAATTCCCCCTGCAGCGGTTTCAGGGCTCTTTCGAACTCCTTCCGCTTCATCTTCGGCCGGGGTTCCGTGTGGACATCGCCGGCTTGGCCGGCCCGGGAGCTTGTTCGTTTCACGTCCGGAACCCGGTTCCCCTTTTTCTTCTTCTTGTCCTTGTTCTTGCCCATGGTCGTTCTCCTGATCAAACGGAGGTCGTCGATCCAGCCTAGGACCCTGCCCCCTCAGGATAACATACATGGAAGCCCGACCGAGGGCAATCATCTTCAAGACCCTGGCCCAACGGCCGCCCCGTTCGGCGGCAGGGGATCCTTGGCCGAGATGCAGGCTCGGTCAGGGAGGCAGGGGCGGGCGGGGGAACGGTTTTGGGCGCCCGGGGGTTATGATCGTGCCCCCAGAAAGACGGGCCATTTTGCTCGAGGATAGTGTATAATCTACGGGTGAGAGGTACGACCGCCATGGATCCACGAAAACGGCTCGGGCATCGCCTGCTGGCCGGCGCCGCCGTCGCGCTCCTGGTCGTCCTCGGCGGGGTGAGCTGCAATATGGGCGTCCCCGATTACCGCCTCACGGTGACCCTGTCCGAGGGAGTGACCGGCTCTCCGCCAACGGGCGAATACGTCTACAAGGAGCTGAGCCAGGTCAGCTTCAGCTATGCGGGTGTCGACCCGCTCCAGACGATCGAGGTCTTCCTCAACGGGAGGTTCCGCTACGAGGGCACGGGTTCCATCATCATGTACGGTACGGGCTATGTCCTGACGGCCAGGAAGATCGATCTCCGCGGCGACTGGGACGTGAAAATGACCCAGGTCGCTCCCTCCGTTACGCCTGCCGTCACGTACGCCTTCACCCTCACGCTGGCCGGGGCCAGCGAGCTCGGCGGAGTTTTTGCCGACAGCCGGGGATATCACGGCACGTGGAAGGCCGAGTCCGGCATCCTGCTCCTGACCTTTACCGATTGGGCGGATTTCGCCCTGAGCGGAAGCGTCTACGGCACGGTCGGCACCTATGCCGGCGCCGGGACGACGGGCACCTGGAGCGCGACCAAGAAGCTCACCGGAGCCGCCGCTTCGGCGATCCGCTCCGGCGGCTAGGTCCCCTCCCCGCCGGCCCCCTCATGCGCGGGCAGCCGACCCGCCGGGGAGGAAGCGGGCGTGGAGGCAATCGCTGCAGAGGCGGTTGAGCTCGGCGGCGCGGCGCGGGGGAAAACCGTTCCCGCCGGAATTCAGGGCCTCGCGGATCGCTTCATCGCAGCGGCCGGGTTTCGTGAGCGCCGTCGCGCAGAGTCCGAACAGCCGAGGCACCTCTTCTCCCGAGTCGCCCCAAAACCACTTTTCACAATCACCGCACTCGGCCAGGGGCCGGGAGCCAGAGGCCCGGCGTAGAGCGGCCTCCGAGCCGGCCGCGTTGACGTTCCGGCTCCAGCAGAATGGGCATCGTCCCGGCATGACCCCCTCCATCCTGTTGGTTCTCAAGCTCACTTCCTGTTCTTGAGGGCCAGGTCCTCAAGGTACTTGGCCAGGAAGCCGGTCCAGTGGATCTCCTCGACGGTCTTCCGGTCCACCGCGAATTCCGTGAACGGCTGCCAGAGGTCCGGCGCCGTGGCGGTGTTGGCCGTGACCTGGAAGCGGACGCGGTCCAGCGACTTGAACTTCTTGTAAAGCGCCTGGATCCGCGACGCCATCTCCGCGGCGAAGTCCGCCTCGAAGTTCCGCAGGTCCGCGTCGTAATGCCTGTAGGCGATGATGAGCTCCCCGCTGCCCTGGGTGACGTCGAGGACGCCGGAGGCGTAGTCGTTGGCTGTCCCGAGCACGCCCTTCACTTCGTCGGGCGTGACCGAGTCGACGAGCGGCCCCCCCATGGGCGACTCGGCCTTTTTCCCCTGGCAGGCCGTGGTCAGGACAGCGAACAGAATGACCAGCCCGGCCCAGCCGAGGAGCCGGGGCAACGACCGCATTTTCCTGTTCATCGTTGACCTCCTTCGTTGATCTGGCGCGGTCACCGGGCCGCCGGCCCCGGCCGTCCTCCCGTGAAACCGGGGTCGGGGACCGCTGAGCTAACGGAGCGACCGCCTTTTCCTGAA
>Ga0315268_10005784_pt1 | contig 13233 bp, 7 predicted proteins | sample C1_top_MG_FD_204535 | JGI IMG/M metagenome (GOLD analysis project Ga0315268, IMG submission 204535) | Sediment microbial communities from Yellowstone Lake, YNP, Wyoming, USA - C1_top | ecosystem: Environmental > Aquatic > Freshwater > Lake > Sediment | place: USA: Wyoming | collected 2017-08-01 | reverse complement strand
TGGTTCGGGTATGCATTGCCATCAGAGTTTATGGAAGAAGGGCGCGAATCTTTTCTTTGATAAGAATGGTTACGCGCTATTATCGCAGACTGCTAAATATTATATCGGAGGGCTATTGAAACACGCAAATAGCTTAATGGCATTTTGCGCGCCGACCACCAACTCCTATAAAAGGCTTGTTCCCGGATACGAAGCGCCGGTTAATCTGGTATATTCCGCGCGCAACCGCTCTGCTGCGGTAAGGATTCCCATGTATTCAGACAACCCCAAGTCAAAGAGAATAGAATTCCGTCCGCCTGACCCGGCTTGTAACGGTTATATTGCCTTTAGCGCCATGCTCATGGCCGGCCTTGACGGTATCCAGCATAAAATTGACCCCGGCGAACCATTGGACGTAGACCTTTTCGAGTTAAACGAGGAAGAATTAAGTAAAATAGCCACGGTTCCATCTTCGCTGCGCAGGGCAATAGACGCTTTGGAGGCAGACTACGCATATCTCTTGAAAGGCGGAGTTTTTACCAAGGACGTAATTGATATCTGGCTTGAGTTCAAGCGTAAAAGAGAGATAGACCCGGTAAGAATGCGTCCGCATCCGTATGAGTTTTATCTGTATTTTGATATCTAATCTTTGGGACGGTTCTCAACTTAAAGCAAAAGTGTCCCTTTTGCGGGTACACTTCTCGAACGACTCAAGAACCGTCCCTGATTAAAAATGCAATTTTTTTTAACTCGCAATGCTTAAAATTTAGGCAGGAAGAGATGGATAATTCAGAGGAAAAGATTTTTGAAATGGATGATTCTTTGTATAAAGAAAAACAAGGGGTTTTATACAAATACGTCTTAGAAACAGTTGAGAGGCCGTTGATTGAGCATGCCTTGGAACGCACCTACGGCAATCAGTTAAAGGCAGCCAAGATACTGGGGATTAATCGTAATACCATGCGTACTAAGATTAGAAAATTAGGGATTAATCCCAATAAATGGAAGATATAACTATGAAATACAATCATCTGCCTTCCAAACAAGGTCTTTATGACCCGCGATTTGAACACGATTCCTGCGGCGTGGGATTTGTCTGTCATGTAAAAGGTCAAAAATCTCACGATATCATTATGCAGGGATTGGAAGTATTGAGACGCTTATCTCATCGCGGCGCAACCGGTGCGGATCCTAAAACCGGCGACGGCGCAGGCATATTGATTCAGATTCCCCATGAATTTTTTCTTGGAGAATGTGTAAAGATTAAAATTGATTTACCGCAGCAAGGCCATTACGGGACAGGGTTAGTATTTTTGCCTTCGAATAACAAAGAACGTAAATTCTGTAAAGATGTTTTTAGTAAAATTGTAAAAGAAGAAGGCCAGGAGCTTTTAGGATGGAGAAGAGTTCCAATCAATGACTCTGATATTGGCAAGACCGCCAAAGACACCCAGCCGGTGATTGAACAGGTGTTTATTGGGGAAAAAGTCACCAGACACCAGACACCAGTCACCGGTAAAAATGAGTTAGATTTCGAGCACAAACTTTATGTTATCCGCAAGAGGATAGAAAATATTATTCGCCAATCCCAATTAAGCCAGAAATCCTTTTGCTATATCACTAATCTTTCCAGCCGCACCTTTTGTTATAAAGGACTGCTTATGCCTGAGCAGTTAGATAGATTTTTCCCCGACCTTAAAAATAAAAAGTTAACCAGCGCCATAAGTTTAGTGCATTCACGCTACAGCACCAATACATTCCCTGCCTGGGATTTATCTCAGCCGTTCAGATATCTGGCGCATAACGGTGAAATCAATACCTTAAGGGGAAACATCAACTGGATGAAAGCAAGAGAAGGATTACTTACAAGTCCTTTGTTCGGCGATGCTCTGAAAAAGATTATGCCTGTGATAGTTCCGGGAGGAAGCGATTCTGCTACCCTTGATAATATTTTTGAACTCTTATTATTGACCGGAAGGCCATTGGCACACGTTATGATGATGCTCGTTCCGTCAGCCTGGGAGCAGTCAAAATTGATGGATGATAGACTTAAAAATTTCTACAAGTATCACGCTTGTTTTATGGAACCCTGGGATGGTCCGGCAGCCATTGTTTTTACCGATGGCACTAGGGTTGGGGCGCTTCTTGATCGTAACGGCCTTCGCCCCGCACGCTATCTCATTACCAGAAGCGATCTGGTGATTATGGCTTCAGAAGTCGGCGTCCTGGATATACCACCCGAAGAAATAATTTCTTCGGGACGGCTTGAGCCGGGAAAGATATTTTTTATCAATACTGAATTAGGCAGGATTATGGATGACCATGAAGTTAAAGAAAGCATCTCAAGCCGTAAGCCATACGAAATATGGATTCAAGAAAACATGTTCGACTTGGATACGTTGCCAGCAATTGAATATGAGGATAAACCACTGCCAGATGTGCTAAATCAGATGAAGGCATTCGGATTTAGCCGCGAAGATCTAAAAGTAATCATAAAACCAATGATGGAAACCGGACAGGAGCCGATTGGGTCAATGGGTAACGATACGCCCCATGCTGTTTTATCCGAGAAGCCGCAGCTGCTCTATAATTATTTTAAACAACTTTTCGCCCAGGTTACCAATCCGGCAATTGACCCCATAAGGGAAGAATTAGTGATGAGCCTCTCTACTTTTTTGGGCCCAGAGAAAAATATTTTAGAAGAAACCACACAGCACTGCCATAAATTGTGGGTCCATCGGCCAGTTCTTACCAATGAGGAGTTAGAGAAAATCCGAAATATAAAAATTAATTCTTTTAGAACCAAGACCATTTCGTTACTTTTTGAAGCAGAGGGGAAAAAATCATTTATTGCCAGCTTAGACAGAATATGTAAAGAGGCTGAAGAAGCGATAAAACAGGGTTATACTTTTATTATTTTAAGCGATCGGGGGGTAGATAGGAAATACGCTGCATTGCCTGCGCTCCTTGCTACAGGGGCGGTACACCATTATTTGATTAAAAAAGCCTTACGCACCCAAATCGGAATGATAGTCGAGTCCGGCGAGCCGAGGGAAGTCCATCATTTCGCGCTCCTGTTTGGATACGGCGCTGATTGTGTCAATCCATACCTGGCTTATGAAGCAATAAAATATATTCTGGATGAGGATGGTATAAAGATGAATTATGATTCTCGGATGCATAATTATATAAAGGCGATAAACAAAGGAATATTGAAAATTCTCTCCAAGATGGGAATATCCACGTTACAGAGTTACCGGGGAGCTCAGATATTTGAGGCCCTGGGTTTAGATGAAACAGTAATCGAGCGTTGTTTTGCAGGGACTGTTTCACGAATCGGCGGAGTAAACCTGGATATAATCGCACAGGAAACACTTTTAAGACATAAAGAAGCATATCCTGATAGAGACTCAGGGTTTAACTTTTTGTCTTCCGGAGGAACCTATCAATGGAAGAGAGATGGAGAATTCCACTTGTGGAATCCCGATAGCATTGCTCTCTTGCAGGATGCGGTGCGCAATAATGATTACGATAAATATAAGCAATTCTCCAGATTAATAAATGATCAGTCAGGGCATCCTGCGACACTGCGCAGTTTATTAAAATTTAAAAAAGTTAGCGCCCCTATAGATATCAAAGAAGTAGAATCGTTTGGAGACATCGTGAAACGCTTTGCTACAGGAGCGATGAGTTTTGGTTCTATAAGCGGATTAACTCATAAGACTATCGCTATAGCCATGAATAAGCTTGGCGCAAAGTCTAACACCGGAGAAGGCGGGGAAGATCCAGTCAGGTTTATCCCTTTGTCTAATGGGGATTCATTGCGTAGCGCAATAAAACAGGTTGCCTCAGGCAGGTTTGGAGTTACCACGAATTATCTAGTTAATGCTGATGAATTACAGATAAAAATTGCCCAGGGCGCAAAACCGGGAGAAGGAGGCCAGCTGCCCGGCCATAAGGTGAGTTCGATTATTGCCAAGACGCGTTATACGACACCGGGTGTAACTCTGATTTCTCCTCCGCCGCACCATGACATTTATTCCATTGAAGATTTAGCGCAGTTGATTTTCGATTTAAAGAACGTTAATCCGAATGCGCGCATCAGCGTCAAACTCGTCTCTGAAATCGGTGTAGGAACAGTTGCCGCAGGAGTAGCCAAGGGACATGCGGATATGATTTTGATTTCAGGAGGAGATGGAGGCACAGGCGCATCTCCAATAAGCTCTATCAGACATGCAGGGCTTCCCTGGGAATTAGGACTTTCGGAAACTCATCAGACACTGGTTTTAAATGATTTACGCAGCAGAGTACGCCTGCAAACCGACGGCCAGATGCGCACAGGAAGGGATGTGGCAATAGCTGCCCTTTTAGGAGCTGAAGAATATGGTTTCTGCACCGCCGTATTGGTTACCCTTGGCTGTGTAATGCTCAGACACTGCCATCTGAATAACTGTTCTCTCGGGATTGCCACGCAGGACGAATTGTTAGAGAAAAGATTTTCCGGAAAGCCGGAGTATGTTATAAATTATTTCCGTTTTGTAGTCGAGGAATTACGCGAGATTATGGCAAGTTTAGGATTAAAAACTATAGATGAGATGGTTGGAAGAACGGATTTGCTTCGGGTTAATGAAGAAATTTTACCATGGAAGGCAAGAAAAATTAATTTCTCCAAGATTTTATATAAACCGAAAGTTCCTTCTGCAATAGCTACGCATTGTAATATCCCGCAGGATTATGGTGTGGATAGAGTCCTGGATTTGAAGTTAATAAAGCTTGCTAAACCCGCTCTAAGAGAAGGTGAGAAAATAGCATTAGAACTTCCCATAAGAAATTCGGACCGAGCTTCCGGCGCAATGTTAAGCGGGGAAGTCTGTCGGATTTATGGAGAGCGAGGACTTCCGCACGACAGCATAAACTTTAAATTTCACGGATTTGCCGGTCAGAGTTTTGGTGCTTTTTTAGCAAAAGGTATTACCTTCGAATTGGAAGGTATGGCAAATGATTATGTGGGGAAAGGTATCTCCGGAGGCAAGATTATCATTTATCCGGATAAGAAAGTAGACTATAAACCTGAAGAAAACATCATAATCGGTAACACTGCTTTTTACGGCGCTATCTGCGGTGAGGCTTATATCAGAGGGGTTGCCGGAGAGAGATTCTGTATACGTAATTCCGGCCTTTGCGCTGTCGTGGAAGGTGTGGGAGACCACGGTTGTGAATATATGACCGGCGGAAGAGTGGTGGTATTGGGTAAAACCGGGATAAATTTTGCTGCCGGTATGTCAGGCGGAATCGCTTATATATACGATACCGACGGAAATTTCAAAAATAAGTATAATACCGAAATGGTGCAGCTGGAGAATATAAATAAAGAGGACGCCGGTATGATTTATAATTTAATATATAATCATTATAGATTTACCAAAAGCGTTCTAGCCAGGAATATTTTGGATAATTTTAAGAATATGACAACCGACTTTATCAAAGTAATGCCTGTTGAATACAAGCGTATTTTAGAAGGGCAAGATATAGAGAAAAAATTTGATTCACTCGAAGTATCAGATGGATAAATTGGGCACAACGAAAATGGGAGATTTAAAAGGTTTCTTAAAAGTAAAGCGTAAAGATAGTCAGTACAGACCAGTATGTGAGCGTCTGCAGGATTACAAGCAGGTTTTTATCATGCCTTCGGACGAATCTGCGCAGGAGCAGGCATCACGCTGTATGGACTGCGGTACTCCTTTTTGCCACTGGGGATGTCCTATAGGCAACTATATCCCTGAATGGAATGATTTTGTATTTAGAGGTAATTGGGAAAAAGCATACTGGTTACTTGAAGCCACAAACAATCTAGCTGACATTACAGGTCGGCTCTGTCCTGCGCTATGTGAATATTCCTGCGTTTTGGGAATTAATGATGACCCGGTGACCGTACGCGAGAACGAGCTGGCAATTATTGAATACGCCTTCAAAAAAGGTTTAGTCATACCTAAACTACCAAAGAAACGTACAGGTAAAAAAATTGCTGTGATTGGTTCGGGTCCGGCGGGTCTTGCCTGCGCTGATCAGTTAAATAAGGCAGGGCATAGCGTGGTTATCTTTGAAAAAGACGAATTGCCCGGAGGAATCTTGCGTTTCGGTATTCCTGATTTTAAACTGGATAAGAAGATACTTGACCGCAGGCTTGCGCTTCTGGAAGAAGAAGGAATAGACTTTAAAACCAAGGTAAATGTGGGCGTTAATTACCCGGTAAAAAAATTATTAGATGCTTTTGACGCTATCTGTTTAGCCGGCGGCTGTCGTGTAGCGCGGGATTTAAAAATACCGGGAAGGCAATTGCAGGGTATTTATTTTGCAATGGATTATCTTATACAATCAAACCGCAGGGTTGCCGGAGAAACAATTCCTAAAGAAGAACTTATTGATGTAAAGGATAAGCAGGTTGTCGTTATCGGCGGCGGTGATACCGGAGCGGATTGTGTAGGTACGGCCCACCGTCAGGGTGCAGGCTGTGTAACACAGATTGAGGTATTAGCAAAACCGCCTGAATGCCGAACAGAAAGTATGCCTTGGCCTGAGTATCCGCTTCTTTTAAAAACAACAACCAGCCATGAAGAAGGAGGGAACCGTGAATGGGCAGTATTAACCAAGGAATTTAAAGGAACAAATGGGCACGTAGAGCAAATCTCTTGCGTACGTTTAGACTTCAATCAAAAAGACCAGAAAGGTTGTCCGCTGATGAAAGAAATCCCGGGAACAGAATTTAAAATTCCCGCTGATGTGGTGATTTTGGCTGTGGGATTTGTACATCCGGAAGAGAAGGGAATTCTGGAGGATTTAGGCGTAGAACTTGACGGCCGCAAGAACGTAAAAACTAACGAATATTATCAGACTTCGGTTAAAAAAGTATTCAGTGCCGGCGATATGCGTCGAGGTCAATCGCTGATTGTTTGGGCAATTTCTGAGGGCAGGCGTTCGGCCCGGGCGATAGATAAATATCTGATGGGTGAAAGTTTTTTGCCCAATATTTGATGCTTCTTTATACTCCGCGGCCTAAAACCGAACCCTTTAGGGTGCGGATAAGTTATGGCCTCGCTTCGAGTATTCCGCCCTTAGGGTAACCCGGGCTTTAGCCCGGGTGGGCTTCATTACCGGATAAATTCTTATCCGAGAATTTGATACTCAGGGTTAAAAGGATTGGTTTACTTGTTTTTTTATGGTATAGGAAAGTATAAACATCATCCCACTGCGAAAATCGCAGTAAGTTATCGCCGAAGGCGATTTTCTTGATTGACAGGGGATAAATATGGTTTATACTATAATAAGTAGTTCAAAGAGGAATTACAAGAAAACAAAGACGTTTTGGGCCGAATTGTCGGAACTTAACGTCATTTTTATTTGAGCAGAAAACTTAGAGAAATCCTTCTTGGTATCTACCGTTTTAGGATCTTGAGTCTAAGGTTAATCCACCCACGGCGGAAAAAATTTTCTCCTATAAAATGTTTAGAAAAAATTAAGGAGTAGACCATGTTTAAAGCAGAAATTTATATAACCTTGAAGAAGACAGTAGTTGACCCGCAGGGAGCAACTATTAAGCACGCCTTGGAATCCATGGGATATCGTCATTTGGAAGAAGTGCGCATTGGTAAGCTCATTACTATGAAGCTTGCTTTTGACGATAAGAAAAAGGCAGAGGAAGAAATTACCGGGATGTGTAAGAAATTGTTAGCCAATCCCATCATAGAAGATTACCGTTTTAAAATAGAAGAGGCAAGATGAAGTTCGGTGTAATCGTATTCCCAGGTTCAAATTGCGACCAGGATTGCTTCTACGTAATCCAGGATATTTTGAAGCAGCCAGTCAAATATATCTGGCACCAAGATACAAATGTCCGCGGTTTTGATTGCCTGGTCTTGCCAGGTGGTTTTAGTTATGGCGACTATTTAAGAACCGGTGCAGTGGCACGTTTTTCTCCCGTTATGAAATCAGTGGTTGAATTTGCTAATAAGGGAGGATTGGTTATCGGTATCTGCAACGGCTTCCAAATTTTACTTGAGGCGGGTTTATTGCCCGGAGTAATGCTAAGGAATACAAACTTACATTTTATCTGCAAGTACGTGTACATAAGAATCGAGAATACAGAAACTCCGTTCACCGCTCTTTATAAAAATAATCAGATTTTGAAAATTCCTATTGCCCATAATGAGGGTAATTATTATATCGATGAGAAAGGATTAGAGCAAATCCATAGAAACAACCAAATAGTTTTTAAATATTGTAGTAAGGATGGAATAGTCAGGAAGAAATATAATCCAAATGGCGCAATGGAGAATATTGCAGGTATGGTTAATTCTAAAAGAAATGTTTTAGGAATGATGCCGCATCCAGAAAGAAGCGCCGAGAAAATACTCGGTTCAGACAGCGGATTTTTAATTTTTCAATCCATAATCCAATGGTTAAAGGATAAGTAATATGATCAGCCCCCGCGATTACACAATGTTGGGTCTAAATGAGGAAGAATATAAGAAAATTCTTGATATTCTTAAACGCCAACCCACACCCACGGAATTAGCCATGTTTTCCGTGGAGTGGTCTGAACACTGCGGCTACATCCACTCCAAAAAATGGCTTAAACTTTTACCCCGGAAGGGAAAATACCAGACTCTAATCGGAGAAGATTCAGGGGGAATTATCGTCGGAGATTTAGCTATTGTTTTTAAGATGGAGAGCCACAACCATCCCTCGCAGGTTGAGCCTGTTGAGGGTAGTAAAACAGGGATAGGTGGAATTATTCGTGATATATTTACTACCGGAGCCAGGCCAATTGCTTTGTTGGATTCTTTGCGATTTGGTTCTTTACATCAGCCTTATAATCGTTACCTTTTGACAGGGGTGGTGGACGGAATTCAGTTCTATGGAAACTGCGTGGGAGTTCCCACCATTGGCGGAGAGATATATTTTGAAGACAGTTATAGAGGCAATTGTCTGGTAAACGCAATGTGTATCGGCGTGGTAAAAAAAGATAAGTTGGTAAGGGCACGCGCTCAGGGCGCGGGCAACTTGATTATTTACGCCGGCGCAAGCACTGGCAGAGACGGCATTGGCGGTTGCAGTATCTTGGCTTCTCAGGAATTTAAAGCATCCGAAGAGAAAAGGCCAACCGTGCAGATAGGGGATCCGTTTACGGAGAAGTGTTTAATCGAAGCAACGTTAGAAGCTCTATCCACGGGACATGTCGTGGGTATTAAAGATATGGGTGCAGCAGGATTAACCTGTGCAACAAGCGAAATGGCATCCGCCGGAAATTCCGGCATAGAAATAGAGCTGCAGCGCGTTCCTCGGAGAGAAGCGAATATGCAACCTTGGGAAGTGATGATGTCTGAATCGCAGGAAAGGATGCTGCTCTGTGTGAAGAAAGACAAAGAGAAAGAGATTAAAGATATTTTTGCTAAGTGGGGATTGTATGCGGTAGCAATTGGAAAAGTTACTGATGATGGTATAGTCCGGTTGAAGGATAAAGGAAATACCGTTGTTGAAATTAATGCGCATGCGTTAACCCAAGCACCGCTCTACGATATGCCTGCTAAAAAACCTCTTCACCAGGATGAACTCAATTCGCTGGATGTATCTAAAATTAAAGAGCCCTCTGGTTATAACCAGATTTTGCTAAAGCTTTTAGGTTCTCCTTCTATCGCCAGTAAAGAATGGGTATATCAACAGTATGATCATATGGTACAGACAAATACTGTGGTTTTACCCGGCTCTGATGCTGCGGTGATTAGATTAAAAAACACCCATAAAGCTATTGCTGCTACCACTGATTGTAATGGTAGATATTGCTATTTGAATCCCTATCGCGGTGCGCAAATTGCCGTAGCTGAAGCGGTAAGAAATTTGGTCTGTTCCGGAGCAGAGCCAGCTGCGGTTACTGATTGTCTTAATTTCGGCAATCCGAAAAAACCAGACAGATTCTGGCAGTTTAAAAATTGCGTGGAAGGTATTGCCTCTGCCTGCGAATTTTTTAATGTCTCTGTCGTAAGCGGTAATGTTTCTTTTTACAACGAGAGCCCAAAAGGAGCAATTTATCCTACACCTTCAATCGGCATGATTGGAATCGTGGAGAATGTGAAAAGAATTTGCACGCAGAATTTTAAGAAAGAAGAAGATGTGATTATTCTCTTGGGGGTTACAAAAGAAGAACTTGGAGGCAGCCAGTATTTAAAAGAAATCCACCAACTGGTAAAGGGGGATTGTCCTGACTTAAATTTAAATTCAGAAAATGCAGTTTGCGCTACAGCATTAGAAGCAATCAGAAGAGGGTACGTGAATTCTGCCCATGATTGTTCTGAAGGCGGTCTGGCAGCAGCTTTAGCTGAATGTTGTATTTCCGATAAAGAAAATATGATAGGGGCAGTGATTAATAATTTAAATTTTAATATGAGAAAAGACGCCTTACTTTTTGGTGAATCCCAATCCCGGATTATCCTTTCTTGCAGCAAAAAGGTGGTAAGTAAAATTAGGGCTATTGCCAAGAAACACAAATCGCCTTATAGTATCATCGGAGAGACCGGCGGTAAGAATTTAATTATTTTAAATAAAGAGAAAAAAATAATTGATTTACCGCTTGAGCTTTTATCCCAGAAATGGCGCAACGGTTTACATAGGTATATAAGAGGAATAGAAGATGTGCGGGATATTCGGAATTTATCCTCATAAAGAAGCCGCAAAAATCGCTTACTTGGGGCTGTATGCCTTGCAGCACCGCGGCGAAGAATCCGCTGGTATCGTAACCTATAACGGCAAAAAACCCTTTATCCATAAAGCCCTGGGGCTGGTAAGCGATGTTTTTGATGAGAAGATTTTAAGCAACTTAAAAGGTGATTTGGCAGTCGGACATGTGCGTTATTCTACCACAGGAAGCACTACTTTAAAAAATGCCCAGCCTTTTTATGTTAAGTCTAAAGCCGGACATATTGCCATAGCTCACAACGGCAATCTTATTAATGCTTTCGGGCTCCATCGTCAATTGGAAGATAAAGGTGCGTTATTCCAGACAACTATGGATTCTGAAGTCATTGCGCATCTGATTGCTCACAGCCCTAAAGAAGATTACAGAGAGACAATTATCTGGGCGCTTTCACAGTTACAAGGTGCATATTCTTTGGTGATGATGCTCAATAAAATTCTCATCGGAGCACGTGACCCTTTGGGATTTCGTCCACTCTGTCTGGGGAGATTAAATGGAGCCTTTGTATTAGCCAGTGAGACCTGCGTCTTTGATTTAATTGGCGCTCAGTATGTAAGGGATATCCAGCCAGGCGAGATTATATTTATTCACCGGGATAAAATAGATTCTCTAAGACCGGTAATCAAGAAAAATTACGGGTTCTGCATTTTTGAGTATATTTATTTTGCTCGTCCGGATAGTAATATTTTTGAACACAATGTGTATCAGGCACGGAAAAAATTGGGAGAAAGACTGGCTGAGGAATTTCCGCTTAAGGCAGATGTGGTAATGCCGGTTCCTGATTCCGGAACTTGCGCTGCGATAGGTTATTCCCAGGCTTTAAAGATTCCCTATGAAATGGCCATGATTCGCAACCACTATATCGGCAGAACCTTTATCCAGCCCAGCCAGGTGCAGCGTGATTTCCGGGTGAAGGTAAAACTTAATCCCGTAAAGCCGCTTTTAGAAAACAAGAAGGTGGTGGTTATTGAGGATTCTATTGTGCGCGGCACAACCAGCAGGGCAAGGGTGAAAACCATTCGTCAGGCAGGAGCAAAAGAAGTGCATATGCGGATTAGTTGTCCGCCTCTTATCAGCCCTTGTTTCTACGGCATTGATTTTCCGACGGAAAAGGAACTGATTGCTGCAAGGCATAGTGTTGATTGGATTCGCGATTTTATCGGCGTGGATAGCCTTAAATATCTAAGCAGGGAAGGAATGCTTGGGGCAATGCCGGTTTCCAGAGAGAATTTCTGCAGCGCATGTTTTACCGGGAAATACCCTGTTGAGTTGCCTAAGAAAATATCAAAGTTTATTTTGGAGTAACGCTATGCCAAAGTTTATATTTGTAACCGGCGGAGTAATTTCAAGTTTGGGTAAAGGCATTGCTTGTGCTTCCATAGGCAAGATTCTTGAATCCCGCGGTCTTAAAGTTACACTTATGAAGTTTGATCCCTACATTAATGTTGACCCTGGAACCATGAATCCCTATCAGCACGGTGAGGTCTATGTTACTGATGATGGCGCAGAAACAGATTTAGACTTAGGCCATTACGAAAGATTCACCAATGCCAGGACTACCAGATTTAATAATGTTACTTCAGGACAGGTTTATAATAGTGTCATTACCAGAGAAAGGCGGGGAGATTATTTAGGCAAAACCATACAGGTTATTCCCCATATTACCAACGAGATAAAAGACCGGGTTAAAAAAGTCGCGGAGGTTTCAGGGGCGGATATTGTCATTGTAGAAATCGGCGGAACAGTCGGTGATATTGAAAGTCTTCCTTTCTTAGAAGCAGCCAGGCAGTTCAGGCTGGATACCGGTTTTGATAATGTGCTTTATATCCATCTTACTTTGATTCCTTATGTAAAGAGTGCAGACGAGATTAAGACTAAACCTTCGCAGCACAGCGTAGGAACTCTGCGTGAAATCGGAATCCAGCCTGATATCTTGATTTGCCGGACGGAAAAACCTTTATCTTCGGAAATAAAAGAAAAAATCTCCCTGTTTTGCAATGTCAAAAAAGAAGCGGTTATTGAAGCGCGGGATGCGGCAACCATTTATCAAATCCCCATTGATTTTAAGAATCAGATTCTCGATGAAATAATCGTAAGCCATTTCCACTTAATCTGCAGATATTCTGAGCTTAAAGACTGGGAGAAAAGCGTTGTGGAAAAAGTGCTCTATCCGAAAAATAAGGTTACTATAGCACTGGTGGGAAAATACATCACGCTGCAGGATGCCTATAAATCAATCTATGAGTCTTTGATTCATGCGGGAATTTATAATGATACAAAAGTGGAAATCAGAAGAATAGACTCTGAAGATTTAGAAAAGTCAAACCCTCACAAACTCCTGAAAGATGTCTCGGCTATCCTTGTCCCCGGCGGCTTTGGGTACCGGGGAATCGAAGGAAAGATTAAGGCAATTAAATTCGCCCGAGAAAATAAAATACCTTTCTTGGGGTTGTGTCTGGGCATGCAATGCAGTGTCATTGAGTTCTCTCGCAATGTCTGCGGATTAA
>Ga0315268_10005783_pt1 | contig 13233 bp, 11 predicted proteins | sample C1_top_MG_FD_204535 | JGI IMG/M metagenome (GOLD analysis project Ga0315268, IMG submission 204535) | Sediment microbial communities from Yellowstone Lake, YNP, Wyoming, USA - C1_top | ecosystem: Environmental > Aquatic > Freshwater > Lake > Sediment | place: USA: Wyoming | collected 2017-08-01 | reverse complement strand
CCCAAAAACTGGCAGTACTTCGTGATCGCCGCCGTCAACGTCGTCTTCCCGTGGTCGATGTGCCCCATCGTCCCTACGTTCAGATGCGGCTTCTTCCTCTCAAATCTCTGCTTCGCCATAAGATCAGATTCTCCTTGAAAGCATAATCCCAAAGAAGGACCAATAACTACCCAAAAGGGAGTATCTCCTAATAATTTAGTATTTTCGTTGCTACAGCCTCAGATACCGGGGCGTAATGGTCGTACTCCATGGAGAAGACCCCACGACCCTGCGTCACTGAACGCAATTCTGTAGCATAGCCGAACATCTCAGCCAGAGGAACCATGGCACGAATAGCCTGCGTAGTTCCCTGGCGAATATCCATACCCAGGATCTCAGCTCGCCGGGCGCTGAGCTGGCTTAACACATCTCCTAGGTATTCCTCAGGGAGGATTACTTCCACCTTCATGATCGGCTCCAAAAGGGCAGGATCTCCCTTTTCAGCAGCATCCTTAAAAGCCAGGATCCCAGCCATTTTGAAGGCCATTTCGTTGGAATCAACCTCATGGAAGGAACCATCAACCAGTGAAACCTTTAAATCCGTCATTGGGTATCCGGCTAGCACTCCCGACTCGGAAGCTTCCATTACTCCCTTTTCCACGGCAGGAATAAATTCACGCGGAATCACACCGCCAACGATCTTATCCTCAAAGATTACCCCGCTTCCCCGGTCAAGCGGAACCATATCGATCACCACATGAGCGTACTGACCGCGACCGCCGGTTTGCTTGATATATCGACAAACTACTTTAGATACGGGTCGGGTGATTGTCTCTCGGTAGGCCACCCGTGGGCGCCCAACGTTGGCTTGCACCCGAAACTCTCGCAGCATGCGGTCTACGAGCACATCCAGGTGCAGTTCTCCCATCCCAGATATGATCGTCTGCCCGGTCGTTTCATCAATCCGCACACGGAAGGTTGGATCTTCCTCGGCCAGTTTATGCAACACATCAGCCATCTTCTCCTGGTCAGCCATGGTCTTAGGCTCAATTGCTACCGATATGACCGGCTCAGGAAAGTGAATACTCTCAAGAATGACAGGTGCATCCGCCTCGCAAAGAGTATCCCCAGTAAAGGTATCCTTCATCCCAAGGACAGCTACGATATCGCCAGCAAATGCTTCGGTCAGATCCTCACGGCGGTCAGCATACATCCTCAGCAACCGGCCAATCCGTTCGCGCCTATGCTTACCTGGGTTGTAAGACATCATTCCCTGAGCTATCGTGCCAGAATAAATGCGCAGGTAAGCAAGTCTTCCTACATATGGATCCGTGACAATCTTAAACACTAATGCGCTGAGGTGAGCCTGGTCGTCCGGAGGTAGCTCAACAGCCTGATCTGTTTCAGGGTTAATGCCGTGAACTGGAGGGATATCTAACGGCGAGGGAAGGTAATCAACCACTGCGTCCAGAAGAAGTTGCACTCCCTTATTTCGCAGTGAGGAACCACAAAAAACCAGTGTCGCTTTACTTTGGATGACTGCCTTACGCAATGCATTCTTCAAGTCCGGTATCGTAATTTCTTCGCCATCCAGGTACTTGACAATCAGGGCATCATCCAATTCAGCGGCTTGCTCGATCAGCCGATTACGGGCCTGTTGAACCTCTTCCACCATCTCAGGAGGCACAGGTTCACGGCGTATCTCTTTTCCTAATTCATCATCCCAAAAAACGGCGTCTTGCGTGATCAGGTCAACCATGCCCTTGAAACTGGTTTCGCTGCCAATCGGATATTGCATGGCAATCGGGTTAGCCCCCAAGCGATGACGAATCGATTCGATGGATCTTTCATAGGAAGCCCCCACGCGATCCATCTTATTAATAAAACATATGCGTGGAACACTGTAACGATCGGCCTGTCGCCATACAGTCTCGCTTTGTGGTTCAACCCCCTGGGTGGCATCAAATACGACCAATCCGCCATCCAAGACCCGCAGGGAGCGCTGCACCTCAGCAGTAAAATCAATATGCCCAGGAGTATCAATGATATTGATTTGATAACCTTTCCATTCTGCGGTGACTGCTGCAGAGACAATCGTAATGCCTCGTTCCCGTTCTTGAACCATCCAATCAGTCACGGTAGTACCATCATCCACAGATCCCATGCGATACGTCTTTCCGGTATAGTATAAGATACGCTCGGTCGTCGTCGTCTTACCGGCGTCAATATGGGCAATAATGCCAATATTGCGGTACCGCTCAAGGGGGAAGTTCCGGGGCATCTAAAGCCTCTATCCTGCGTAAACAAGCACTCTCTATACGCGGTAATGAGAAAAAGCCCGGTTGGCCTCGGCCATCTTGTGGGTTTCTTCACGCTTGCGTACCGCGGCGCCCTGGTTCCCAGCAGCATCCAGCACTTCAGCAGATAGCTTCTCTGCAAAAGATTTACCTGCTCGCGATTTTGCAGCGTCGATCATCCAACGCATGGCCAATGTCAACCGGCGGGAAGTCGGGACCTCCATAGGCACCTGATACGTCGCGCCGCCAACCCGGCGAGGGCGAACTTCCATCAGAGGACCGACATTCTTCAATGCCTGCTCAAGCACTTCAATCGGATCTCGACCGGTACGTTGCTGGACAGCTTCCAAAGCATCATACATGGCACGTGTGGCTGTACTCTTCTTTCCGCGGCGCATGATGCGGTTGATGAGTAACTGCACTGTCACGCTGTTATAGCGCACATCCGGAGGAATTTCATTCTTTTCAGGTTTCGTCCGTCGCATGCAAAAATCTCCAAAATCAAATTAAATCAAATGCTTACTTTGGCCGCTTTGCGCCGTACTTCGAACGACCCTGCGACCGTTTAGCCACGCCAGTAGTATCTAGCGTACCCCGTACAATATGGTAACGCACACCTGGCAGGTCTTTGACACGCCCACCGCGAACAAGCACAACCGAGTGCTCCTGCAGGGAATGGCCTTCACCAGGGATATAAGCAGTTACTTCTAGACCATTGCTCAAGCGCACACGGGCAATTTTTCGCAGGGCAGAATTGGGCTTCTTAGGTGTCATCGTACGTACAACAGTGCAGACCCCGCGCTTCTGCGGAGCACCTGCCCTTCTGCGGGTGCGGCGCTGTTTATAGGTATTCAATGTATATAACAGCGCAGGAGCTTTACTCTTCGTTCGTTTGGTCTCACGACCCTTACGGATCAATTGGTTGATGGTTGGCACTTCTTGTCTCCAAAAAAATCCTGATCTAATTGGTTTTCGCAACAAGTGAGGCCATCGCTTGCAATGATGGCCTCGCACTATTCAACTACATGCCCATGGAGGGCGAATAAAGCATCAGCCACCCCTCTAGGGCTAAGGGCAACGAGCAGAGATTATATCATGGGCAACCAGGTGCGTCAAGGAATGGTCCCTACCCAGAGTTAAGGGATCAAATTATCCAGGTCTTCACCCAGACCCAGCAAACCGGTATCCATTTTAGGTGGGCGGACGCGCTCCTCATCCTTACCGAACCGCACTACCTCGTCCGAATCCATCACGGCCTCAACTGCCAATCCCAGACTTTGCAGCTCCTTAACCAACACTCGGAATGAAGCGGGCAACCCAGGTTCCTCAATCGGCTCACCCTTTACAATTGCCTCATAAGTGTTAACGCGGCCCTGTACATCGTCAGATTTGACGGTCAGCATCTCCTGTAAGGTATATGCGGCGCCGTAGGCTTCTAATGCCCAAACCTCCATCTCACCAAACCGTTGGCCGCCAAATTGTGCTTTACCACCCAAAGGTTGCTGAGTTACCAGGCTGTAAGGGCCAGTTGAGCGAGCATGCACCTTGTCTTCCACCAGGTGATGTAACTTTAACATGGTCATCACACCAACCGTCACTGGTTGATCATACGAAGCCCCTGTTTTTCCGTCCCGCAAGATCTGCTTGCCCAACACCGGCATTGGAATTCCTTCTGCCAGCATATACGCTTCGGCTGCCGGTCGAATTTTAGCCCCTACGAGACCATCAACATTCTGGCCTAATTTTTCAAGCCACAGGTATAGACAGGCTTCTACTGCTTTCTGATCTGAGAGGGGTTTTGCCTGGTGGTCTTGAGGAATATCCATGAGTAAGCGTAGTTCATCAGGATTGTAACCCTTGCTCTTCAACCATTCGCGAGCAGTGGAATAACGAACGTAGACCGGGTCGGTGGTAAACCGCTCAACATCGTATCCCTCTCCACCCAACCATTGTTCCAAATACAGCAGGCGCACTTCGCTATCATCCTGGATCGCATCGGGTGAATAACCCGAGGTTTTGAACCATTCCCAAGCGCGGTCGGTAGCTTCTTTCCAGGCCTCGTTAATCAACCAGGCTCGCGCCAGCTCAGCTTCAATTTCCTCCTCGGTAGCTCCATCAAAAACAGGCGTCAGGCAACGATATCCATTTTCTTTGGCTGCCCATCCCAGATGGGTCTCCAATACCTGGCCAATATTCATACGGCCGGGAACACCTAACGGGTTGAGAATAATATCTACCGGTGTGCCATCTTCCAAGAACGGCATATCCTCGACTGCAACAACTCGCGAGACCACACCTTTGTTCCCATGCCTTCCAGCCATCTTATCGCCTGCAGTGATCTTGCGCCGTTGAGCAACGGAAACCCTGACCATCATATCTACCCCGGCTGAAAGATCAGCGTTATCTTCGCGGGTGAAGACCTTCACATCTACCACCTTGCCCCGCTCACCATGGGGCATACGCAAGGAGGTATCTTTCACATCTCTGGATTTCTCCCCAAAGATCGCTCGGAGCAGGCGTTCTTCAGGTGTCAGCTCCTTCTCACCTTTCGGTGTAATTTTACCGACCAGAATGTCATTTGGCCCAACCTCCGCACCAATACGGATAATCCCATGTTCGTCAAGGTCCTTAATGGCTTCTTCTCCAACATTGGGGATATCTCTGGTGATCTCTTCCGGGCCCAACTTGGTATCCCGCGCCTCCACCTCGTACTTTTCAATATGCACAGAGGTGAAGCGATCTTCTTGAACCAATCGCTCCGAGATCAAAATCGCATCTTCAAAATTTCCACCTTCCCAGGACACAAAGGCCACGACCACATTCTGCCCCAGCGCCAATTGCCCGTTGACCGTGGAAGAAGAATCTGCCAGGACATCACCGACGTGAATGCGCTGACCTTTGATGACAGCCGGTCGTTGGTCAATACAGGTGCTCTGGTTAGAGCGTTGATACTTACGAAGATGGTAAGTCCGTAAGCTGCTATCCGCATTGCGCACAATGATCTGCCGTCCGGTCACGGAGACCACTTCACCTTCTTGATCAGCAACCAACACCTGGCCTGAATCAATAGCAGCATAGGCTTCCATTCCAGTGGAAATAATGGGAATATCGGGCGAAACAAGCGGAACTGCTTGAGCTTGCATGTTAGAGCCCATGAGCGCCCGGTTGGCATCATCATGCTCCAAGAAGGGAATCAACGCCGCGCTAATCCCGACCACCTGGTGAGGAGCAACATCCATATAATTTACGCTATCGGGTCCAGACAAGATAAAATCGGAATGATGCCGGCAGGAAATGTTCTGCTGGGCAAATTCGTTGTGTTCATCCAGTTGGGTGTTCGCCTGAGCAATCACAAATTTGTCTTCAGCATCAGCCGAAAGGTATTCAACTTCTTCGGATACAAAAGGCGTAACAAAGATGGTCGCTTTTTGTAACTTGCGGATAGCGGACAACATTTTACGCGTTATCCGTTCTCCGTCCTTCGCGATCACTTCACCGGTATCCGGATCAGCTAAAGTTTCGCGCAGTTGGCGCCCTACTAACCGCTCATCCGTAGAGGCTAATGCCTTGATCACCCGGCGGTAGGGAGTCTCAATAAAACCATATTCGTTAACGCGGGCATAGGTCGCCAAACGACCGATTAGACCAATATTTGGGCCTTCTGGCGTCTCGATCGGGCAAATACGGCCATAATGCGAATGGTGCACATCTCGCACATCAAACCCGGCTCGTTCCCGGCGTAGACCTCCAGGACCGAGGGCTGAAAGAGTTCGCTTATGGCGTAGCTCAGCCAAGGGGTTGGTTTGGTCCATGAATTGAGAGAGCTGGCTGGAGCCAAAAAACTCCCGCAGCGCAGCTACTACTGGGCGAATGTTTACCAGGCTGACCGGTGATATTTGGTCCTGGTCACGGATGGACATACGTTCCTTGATCACCCGTTCCATCCTGCGTAATCCAATCCGCAGCTTGTTCTGGATCAATTCCCCGACTGTTTTGACGCGGCGGTTGCCTAGGTGATCAATATCATCTTTATCCTCTACCTCATTATTGATCTGGATCATCCTCCGCACCAGGTACACCACATCCCACTTGGTCACTGTCCTATGTGTCACCGGGATATGATCCACCAGATCAAGCTTCTGGTTGAGCTTGTACCTTCCTACCCGTTCCAGGTCATAATGACGTTGGTCGAACAATTGTTCCTCAAGGAATTGGCGAGCATTCTCGAGTGTGGCAGGATCACCTGGTCGCATCCGTCTGAAAAACTCCAGCAATGCAGCTTCAGCCACCGTAATTCCACCTGAGAGATCCCAGGGTGGTTCTTGGCGGAGCGTGGAGGGAATAAACAAACGATCGGGATTGTTGTCTACATCCTGGAATAGCGCAATCAGCTCTTCATCGGTACCTACCGTGATTGGCGAATCCGATAATCCGTCATTCACAGCTGCAAGTGCTCGCAAGAAGATTGTGATTGGAACCGTGCGCTTGCGGTTAAACTTGAGAATTAGATAGTCGTTCTTGCGGGTTTCGTACTCCATCCATGCCCCGCGGTCCGGAATAAGTTTAGCCATCGCCAATCGATGACCAGAAGCTCGGTCGACTGGCGCTTCAAAATAAACACCAGGCGAGCGGATTAATTGGGATACGACCACCCGTTCCGTTCCATTGATGATAAAAGTACCTTTATCCGTCATCTCTGGAAAGTCGCCCAGGAATATATCCTGCTTAATCGGTTCAGGCACTTCGGCTCCTGCCAATAGAACAGAGACATAGAGCGGAGTAGCATAAGTCAGGTCGCGTTCAACGCAATCTTCAACGGTATGCTTCGGATCGCCAAACCAATACCGCAATCCCCATTGCTGGGATTCCGGCGAGCGGCTTGGGAAGAACAATTTCATCCCTTTGTTATAAGATTCAATTGGAGAAATTTCATTAAAAAGGTCAGCCAGCCCTTCAACCTTCAATCTTTTGAATGAATCAAGCTGGACTTCAATCAGGTCTGGGAGATCAAATATCTTTGGGTAACGTGCATAAGACTTAGTCGGTAAGGCAGGTGCCATATGTTTCTCCTACAGCTTTCACCTGGTAATAGAAAAACCATCACTTAAATCAACGACGTGCATCCCTTGTAGGATGCGCAAATTCGTATTATAACAAGTTTTTAAGCTAAAATCAAGATTTTTTAAGGAAACAACTCATGAATCTTCCTCGCAGCTTGACTAATCTCTTCGGTGAACCAGAAGATTGGCAAAAAGATAAAACCGGTGGTTCCGATGCACAAGTTTTCTACCTGCCATCGAAAAATGCATGGCTCAAATACGGGTCTCACCACATTCAGCAAGAAGCAGAAATTTTACGATTCTTACAGGGGAAAGTGTTGGTTCCAGAACTTCTTTTTTATGAGGAAGTAGATGGTCTTCAGTACATGGTCACCAGCACCTTAATAGGGAATAATTTTATTCACAAAGAGGTCCTCGCCAGGCCGGAAAAGTTGATCGACTTGCTAGCAAAAGCTGTTCGATCTTTACACTCGCTGGATATCCACGCCTGCCCATTTAACCGAAGACTGGAGGTCAAATTGAACTCATGGACCTTTCCGGATGATGTTTATGCCGAATTGAAACAGAATCCCCCAGATGAAGATCTCGTATTCACCCATGGAGATGCCTGCCTACCGAACTTCTTCTGCCAGGTATGGAGATACACAGGCTGCATTGACCTAGCCGAGGCAGGAATTGCCGATCGATGGCAGGACCTCTCTCTTAGTCTCTGGAGTCTTCAATATAATCTAGGCACAATTAAATGGGGCAAACCTTTCCTGGAGGTTTATGGGATTCAGCCAGATTATCAGAAGATAGAATACTATCTTAAATTAAACATGATGGACACACTGGACGTTATCTAGTTATTGTTTCACCCAACGCCGATTATCTAAACGGTATCCAACCAATTCCTTGATTTCCCCTACAACCGGTTTCCCAGCTTCAATCCGTAGCAGTCCAAAGGTGGGATTACAATCCTCTTCAATAGCCATAGCGCAAGAACCGGGGTTGAATACCAATCGCCCATCCAGCAAGACATTCTCCGGGAAATGGGTGTGCCCGAAAATGATTAATTTCGCCTCCGGGACCATTTGCAATACCTGCTTCTGGTAACGTTCAAACTGATATCCATTTTGAATATAAGTAATCTTATCGCGAATGTAATTTATCCAGCCGCCATGACCGTGCATTAATGCCACTTGTACTCCTTCCAAATCGAAGGTCTGTACCCAAGGCAAATTACCAGTCAGAAACCAATCCCTGTTACCACGAACAGCTTTCACGGGTGCTATCTTCCCCAGTTCATCCAGTACCTTAGGGACGCATACATCTCCAGCGTGCAAAATCAGATTCACCTGAGAAGCGCGCAAAGCGGGAATCAATGCAGGATGCAGACTATCAACCTTATCCGATATATGCGAATCCGATAAAACACCTACGACCACCAATCTCACCTCACCAATCAAGTCCCATTTTGGATTGACCTATCTTGCCAACAAACGATCCAGCTCCATCATCGCTACTTGACTGCGACGAAAATGAACTGTTTGCAATCCTACTTTCCGTGCTGCCTCGACATTCCCGATTGAATCATCGATAAACACAGCTTCTTCGGCAACCACCCCTAATTTTTGCAGAATAAAGTGATAGATCTGCGGATCGGGCTTGGCCAAACCCACTTCCGCAGAAAAAACTGCCACATCAAATGCATCCTCCAATAGGAAATACCGGTGATTAATGATATGGCGCGCGCCATCCCAGGCGTTGCTCAACAAACCGGTGCAAAACGATTTTCGCAATCTCTTGATTAAATCCATCAATTCCAGATCGGCCCGGTCGCCAGACCAAAACAACTCCCGAAACTCAGTCAATCCTTCTTCAGAAAGATGGAAATGATCTGCTATGCTGGCCCAATGTTGAATCTCAGTAACCTGGCCCAAGGTGGCCTGAATTGCAGTGTCAGAATCAAAAACCACCTTCTCCAACTCGGCGGGGCTGATTCCGAGTTTATCCGCCAATTGCTGGCGCGGAACATAATCTTCTGTTCGCAGAATGACCCCACCCAAATCCCAAATCACCGCCCGAATGGCTGGTTTTGAATCCAACTTCGTACCTCCATACAACCAGCCAAGTATAACATACCTCTTCCACCGATCTTAAAGACTGGATTTATTTTTGTCCTGGGTGGCAGACCAGAATATCAACCAATGATCTTTTCCGCTCCCTTTGCCATTTATATCTGAAAAAACAGAGCCCTCATGGCGCTTCCTGGCCTATCCATTCGTCATGGAGTAAGCCCATATAGATCATATCCCAACGCTGTCCATCACGGTTCAAAAACTTGCGGGCACGACCTTCTTCCTTAAACCCAAGTTTTTCATAAGACCTTCTGGCGCGTGGATTGTACTCGAACACCGTCAATGAAATGCGATGTAAGTTGAGTTGTTCAAAACCAAAGCGAATTCCCACTCGCATGGCATCGGTGCCATATCCCTTCCCCCATTGATCCCTCTCCCCTATCCCAATCGATATCCACGCGTTATGTGAAATCCGATCGATTTCAGATAAATCTAAAATACCAATTGTACGAGGATCATCCAATGTGCGAATGGCAAATAAATACAACTCGGCGAGGTGGTTTTCGAATCCTTCTTGAGCATACCTTACCGGCCATAAGCGTGGCGGTTCATCACCAAACAAGCGTACAAATTCACTATCCAGGTTCCAACGGCAAATAAGAGAGGCCATGGGTTGGGGATCGAGCACCTCCAAACACACTAACTCACCCTTCAAGAGTTCATCGTAATTCATCCTTTCACCTCCATTTGCTGTCGATGCCATTCATCGCTTAAAATTCCATACAAGAGCAAATCCCAGTAGCGATCCGCCTGGTAGAGAATCTCGCGTTGCCGTACTTCGCAGGTGAAGCCCGCCTGCTCAAATAAATGGATACCTTCCTGGTCATATTCTGGCACGAGTACATTGAGCCGATATAAATTCAACTCATGAAACGCGTATGTCAAGAGAAGATTTAGTGCTTCCAGTTCACATTGCCCCTTCCAGGCCGGATCCCCAATCGCCATTTGCATCAGGCCATTGCTATGACTCCAACCAATATGTGGTATCCGTATAAAACCTATGAAACGTTCTTCATTTTTGGGACGAACAGCAAAATAATAATCCTGCTCAAACTCTCCCCGGCGCTTGATCCTCTCTTCATGAAGCTTTTTCAGCTCAAATGGTGAAATTGGGCGAACTGGCCATGGCCGTAGCAGGCGCGCATAATCCAAATCCTTGGTGAACTCCGCTTCCACAGGCGGATCCTCTTCCAGGTTTATTGCAGTCAGGCGGATCGTTTTCCCTTCAAATAAAGATGTCTCAATCATTCCTGCTCCTATGACGGATTTCCCTTATATCTATCGAGAAGGAAGCAATATCATCCGTTCAATATCCAATATCCAATGTGTCACTGTCATCGATATAGGCTCTCGATGTTCATTATCTGTAACCGGTTCAGGCATGATCAATTCAAACCCGCCCAGTTCGCGATATAGATCACGCAAATCGGAATCTGCCGTTGGATGGCCAAGCAAGTCACTCGAAACATATACAAAGATGCGTCTGAACATTCCCAAGCGCATATCTTGTTTCATGTGTTGATAAGCGGGTCTCTCAATATTCTCTAATACATTGATATCCAGGTAAACTGAAACCAGTTCCTTTGGATCCATTTTTTTCTCGATGACAGCCAGGCCGGCATACAGGTGTCGTCGGGCAGTGACGCTATAAACTGCCAGGCGAGGTACTTCTCCGCGCACGTAGAAACCGAAAGCTTTGGGATCTCCCATTGCGTCCGGATTCAGATAGTCAACCCGATGCCCCCCTTTCGACATAAATGTCTCAAACATGACAGACCTCCTTCAAATAGACCTGAGGCAATCAAACAATTCTTCAATTACCAACCGGGCAGCCGTTTAACCATAAAAAAAGCCACGGTGCTGAGTACACCGTGGCTACACATGCCTCATCCACGAATTACTAATAACCAGGTACACTCAGAATAAGGATACCACCATCTCCACCGAGTTCGGAGGTGGATAGTGAACATTCACAAGAAAGCTCATAAGTGATCACAGAAATCATTCCCGAAGAGTAGAGTTTCATTTCAGAGCGTTCAGGAGTGTATCACATAATCTGAAAAATAGTCAAGGAACGATCATCAAATTATTCTCCAGGAAGTTTTCGGCGACGGTCCCCAACTTAAATAACCAATAATCTCCTACGGTATAATTTATCTCGTATATGGAAAAACTCAAACAGGAGATCAAATCGCTTCTGGGGATTACACTCACACCACGCCAGGTGAATGCTCTGGAGACCTATGAACAAGAACTCTTGGCATGTAACGCCCGGTTCAACCTGACAGCTATTCGAGATGTAGAGGGGATTCGTACCAAACACTTCCTAGATTCGCTCAGTTGCTTATTGGTATTACGTGAAAAGCCTCCCACTCGCCTGGTCGATGTAGGTACCGGCGCAGGTTTCCCTGGGATACCTTTAAAAATCGTTTTACCAGCTATTCACCTCACCTTGGTCGAGTCGGTTGGGAAGAAAGCAGATTTCTGCCGCCAGATCATCAACCGGCTTGCTTTAGACCGGGTCGAGGTGGTGCAAGCCCGCGCAGAAGAGTTGGGGCATTCCCCCCACCATCGCGAGCTTTATAATTGGGCTGTTGCAAGAGCCGTAGCAAACTTACCAACCCTGGTTGAATATCTCCTGCCATTGGTGCACGTCGGTGGGGCAATTTTGGCGCAGAAAAGTGAGAGCGGACCAGCGGAGACTCATTCTGCTGAGCGCGCCACCCACCTGCTTGGGGGCCGCCTGCGCCAGTTACGAAAGGTTACTCTACCAGGCATCGCTGAAGAGCGCTACCTGATCGTCATTGATAAAGTTGCTGCCACCCCGCCCCAATATCCCCGCAGGGTTGGGATTCCCGCAAAAAAACCCATTTTGTAATAGATTAACAGGTGACTCGCCCGGCTTCCACCTGCCAGATGGTTCCAGTTTGAACAAAACCTGGCCTGAACAGGTTCAGGTCAGTAGTGGTAATGATGGCTTGTTCACACTCCCCCAAGGCGTCCTGTAGGTCTAACCGGTGTTGTGCGTCCAGCTCTGCCAGGATTTCATCCAGTAACAGCACCGGCCACTGCCCCGTCTTCTCTCTGAGCCATTCCACCTCCGCCAGCTTCAAAGCCATCAATGCAGTACGAACCTGACCACGAGAACCATAATACCCTAAGTCAAGCATATCGCCAAAAAAACGCAGTTCATCGCGGTGAGGACCAATCGTTGTCATCCCTCGAGCGATCTCCTCGGATCGTAAAAACTCCAGCTTCTTAGCAAATCCCTGGCGAATTTGATCTAAACGGAGCGACTTGCGATCTACCTTTGTCTCGAACTTGAGTTTGTATTGTCCATCCGGTTCAGGAGCTGGATCATAGGCTGGCTGATAAAGAAGGCGCAGTACCTCGCGGGATTGGGTCAAGCGCAGGTGGATTCGAGCTGCTACACGTTCTAATTCATCTATAGCCTGGATACGGCTGTGGATCAGAAACGCCCCCCTATCTGCTACCAATGAATCCCAATAGAGTAATTGGGAAGAATCTCCACCTCGCTCAGCCAACTGTTTCAATAACGCATTGCGCTGAGTAAGTGCCTGATTATATTCACTCAACGCCTGAGCATACCCTGAAAAGGCCTGGCAAAGTGCCAGATTCAAGTAACGTCTTCGTTCTTCCGGGCTGCCCTCCACGATCCGCATCATCTGAGGCAGGAACATTACTGCGAGGAAACTACCCATTGCATCATTAGCAGCCTTACGTACTCCATCCAGGAGGATCTCCTTGCGTAGCCTT
>Ga0315268_10005782_pt1 | contig 13234 bp, 5 predicted proteins | sample C1_top_MG_FD_204535 | JGI IMG/M metagenome (GOLD analysis project Ga0315268, IMG submission 204535) | Sediment microbial communities from Yellowstone Lake, YNP, Wyoming, USA - C1_top | ecosystem: Environmental > Aquatic > Freshwater > Lake > Sediment | place: USA: Wyoming | collected 2017-08-01 | reverse complement strand
TTTGCGGCCAGCGTCGCAGCTGCGGACTGGGCAGTATTTGCTTTAGTCAACACAACTACGTCGCCTGGCTGGGACTGGATGAAAACCAGTTTCGCCGAAGCAAGCACGGGAACGGTTTCAGTCAACGCAGTCGGAGTGCCTACTGGTTCCAGTTACCTCGCCGAATTGTTCATCTGCGAGGAGGCCTGGGTAATCGGCAACGCTGCGCACAACGAGCAACTGCGGCAGGCGATTAACGCAGTCCACAGCGGTTCAGAAGTGCCCGCAATAGTGCGCCAGCACTGCGCAATCGCGCACGTTCACTTGAACCACTTGCGTTGAGTTTTGCCTTTCCTTTTTTAAGGACGAAAAAGCATGGTAGTAATGGGTTGAAACAGGCTTGGGATTGGAAGAATTTTACGCCGGCGTCCAGGAAAAATGGGAGACTTTCCTAGAGTTCTGCGACGAGAAAGGCATTCCCTTGAGAGGAGTGTGCGACGCCCTTGAAGAAAGAGGCATTCCCGCGCTGCCGCTTTTCGCGGCAATAATTCTCGCAATAGTATTTGCCGCGCTGTGGTTTACCGTCGTCGGCCCCGTGTTAATCCCAACGAATACTACTTTGAGGCTGAGAGTTCTTGACGAAGCAGGCTCTCCGTTGTCGGGCGCGGTTGTCGCGCTGCGCACCGGCGCAGCCGGGCAAATTGCGCAAAACGTTTCAGACGAAAACGGCTACGTATACTTTTCCAACGTGCCCGCGGGCGAAATTACTGCGGAAGCAACTGCGGGACCGGATTACGAGCCGCAAACCGATTCATTTTCACTTGTTGCAGGAACGCCGAAGCAAGGGTCGCTGCGGCTGACTAAACTTCTGTTGCTGCGCGTTACGCTGCGCATTCAAATAGAAGGCCCGCTTGCCGCCAACGTCTCCCTGTGGACCGAAAACAAGGGAAGGCAGCTGGAAACGCGGTTCGGCTCGCTGGTTTCTTTCGACGTCGACGCCAACACCAACTACGTCGTCGCCGCGGACGCGCCGGGCTACCGGCCTGAAGAACGCACTATTCCTGTGGGGCTGGTCAACACTGCCCCTCAAGTCATTCGCTTGTGGAGAATTGGCGAAACGCCTCAAGCCAGAGTACATGTTTTCGTAAGGGAATCAGTTGGCCTCGAAGGCGCGGCAATTGAAAACGCAACCGTCGACGTGAGCGTGAATGGAACGGACGGAACTCTCGCAACCCTTTCAACCGACGCCGACGGCGCAACCGAAGCAGTTGAAATTCCGGTCGGCGCTTCGTTCAGCGTCTTGGCGCACGCAGAAGGATTTTTGTCCAAAGCAAGCGCCGCGCAAACCGCTGAAGCAGGAGACAATTACGTTACCGTGCGGCTGGCGAAGAAGACGTCGGAAAACTCGAAGGCAATCGCCGTAAGCGTCGTGGACGCCGACGGAAACTTCGTTGACAGCCCGAATGTAATGCTTTACTGCGGCCTGCCTTTCTCCAAGCGCGAGGAAACGACTCCGTTGGAGGGAGTTACTTCGTTCGACGCTCCGGCAGGCGAAGACTGCCTCGTCACCGCCTACAAGGAGGGAATGCTTGCGTCATCCTTTTTCGTCGCAGGCCCAGGAGAATTTACTTTAGTTCTTGAAACGCCCACTTCCTCTAATTCAGCCGAATTGGAGGCAAGAGTGTCCGACAAAACCGGGGCTCCCGCGCCTGCTGCTCAAGTCGCCTTGTTTTACGCAAACGGCTATCCAACGGGAATTCCGGAGCAACGCACTGGATTGGACGGCAAAACCCGCTTTCCGCGCTTGTCCGTCGGCGCGTACGAAGCGCGCGCAAGTTCAGGCAACAAATTCGGTTCGACTCAGTTCACGCTATCGCCCGGCGAAACCAACGTCGTAGCAATAACGCTTGCGCCGCTGAAGGCAAGCATCGAATTCGAGGTAATGGACTATTATTCATCTGCCCCAGTTGCCGGCGCACTGGTTTCGTTGACAGACGCGGCCGGTGGTACGGCAAACTGTTCCACCAACTCGGTCGGAAAGTGTTCGGCGCAAGCCGAGGAAGGACGCGCTGCCTATTCAGTCACTGCTTCAGGTTACGGAAGCCACTCTGCAACAATGCAGGTAACCGGCGGCGCTTCACTAAACGAGTCAGTAAGAATAGTCAGCTCTGCAGTCGCGGCTTCAGTCCGCTTGACTTTCCTAGGCGTCTTCGACTCAAAAGGAAAAAGAGTTTCGACTCTTGCTCCCGCAACTGTTTACTCAGCCAAGTACTTGATCCGCGCTCCGCCTGCTTCGTTCGAGTCAGCCGAGGCGTTCGTAATGCTCGGCTCGCCGCAAGGCACGCTCGACGAAGAGCCGGCTGAAATAATCGATTACTACGCGCCCGACGCGTTCGTTGAAGGCGGAGCCGACTTTGCGTCAGCTGCTTACGAAGAACAGGAAACAACGCCGGCCACTCCAACTCCTCTTTCAATGGAAGTGTTGAACACAACCGAGCAAATCAACGCCAGCGCAACCGGCGGAGTGCCCGAACTACCGGCGACCGTCGGAACTTCCCACTCGCTTAACCAAGAGGGCTACAAGTGGGCCCGCTTCCGCTTCAACTCGTTCCAAGGCTCTAGAGAAATAAGGGTAGTGTTCCGAACGAAAGCAGTTTCCGACGCAACTGTTTCGCTCAGCCACCGCAGCGCCTTCAAAACGGCTACGGGAACGCTGCGCGACCCCCAAGACGCGGCAGCCGGAGTATCCAAACCGGAACTGCTTGCAACAACCACTTTGTCCGGCAATTTTGAAATCAACTTCCAGGGCGAGTGTTCAGGAAACTTATGCGTACAAGCTTACCTCGAGGGATTGAGCGGAAAAACGGGTTCCGGAATCTTCGAGGCAGTTGTTCCCGAGGAATTCAACTTAAAGTTCAAAGTAATTTCAGTAGACGGAACCGCAAGCGCAGCGCTTTCAACGGAAAGCGTTGCACTGCAATTCGTTGAAGCAAGAAGCGGTTCGACTCGCCTGCCCGTGCGGCCCGTTGAAAGCGGCGCACAGGAACTCGCGCTGCCGTCAGTGACAAGCGGCGCCGAAGGAAGCTTCCGCGTAAAAGCCAAGTCCTACGCGCAAGACGCGTTGCTTTCGTTAGTTGTTTCAAGCGGCGAAGACCGCGTCGAACGCACTTTCTCCGTGCGGGTGTCGAACAGCCGCAACAGCCTGAAAGTCGAAGTCAAGCCAACTGCGTTGAAGGCGCTTGAGCAAAACAAAGTCACTTTCACCGTAATCGACGCATTCGACCAACCCGTTTCAACAGCAAGAGTTTCCCTCGGCGCAGAAGACGACGCGCTTGGAGCAGTGTTCGAATCGTCGGGCGCGGCCGAGGAAGGAAGGGCGCAGCACGCGCAAGGCGTTTACGTAATAGATGGAGTCGAGCCCCAACGCATAGGCGAAGTAGACTACAAAGTAGAGGCAGAAGGATTCCGGTCGAAGAGCGGGACGTTGAACGTCGTCGCCCAGCGCCTGTTCTCGATTGAACCCAATTCAGTCAGCGTAACAACCGGAACACAGGAAGGCGACCAAGAACCAGCTGACATTACGTTAACCAACTTGCTCGAGAACGACTTGCGCATGAGCGCAATAGTGATTCCCGACGAAACGCCGCAGTACTCCGCCGTGTTGTTGAGCGAACCGTCTTTCACGCTGCGCTCGAAAGAAGAAAAAATGATTCGCTTCAGTTCAGTTGTTTCGCGCGCGGTGTTGACTGTTGCCATGCAGTCTGGAACATTGTCGGAAAGCGTTGCCGGAAGAATCCACTTCGTCGGCAGGCTCGCGCAAACAACGCAGGAAGCCGACGTGCGCTTCACTGCTTCCACTACCGTGCAACAACAGGCGTTGGTTGACTTGATTGAAATTTCCGAGGATCAACTCGAGTTCTCCATCAACCCGCCGCGGGAAGCCAAGAAGACGGAGAAAATAAACGTAACCAACCTCAGTCCCTTCCCGGTAATAGTTAACCACCAGTCGAGCCAACGCAACGTGAAAATAACTCCGTTGTCCGCGCAAATAGCGCCCGGCCAGTCCCGCGAGTTCACTGTAACCGCTTCATTGCCGAGCGAGTCGATGAACGACCGCTGCATAGTCGAGGACACGACTCAGGAAGCCGACTTGGAGTTTAGGATTGCAATGCAATCCATTTCAGTAAAGAAAGTGGTTTCGGCCAACGTGGAAATTCTTGCGTCTTCCCGCTGTTACTTGGCCGACGGACTCGTCTTCACCCTCCCTGTTCCAATCGTCTTCAAGTTCCCGGCCGGCACGGTAATCCGGGGCCAGCCTGCTGACGACGGCTCGATTCCCGTAATGCTTCCTTCCAGAGACAAGCTGGTGTTCTACGAGGGCTCGTCAATGTACGGCTCGCTTGCGCCGCAGCGCGCCCAAACTCCGTCTTACTCGGATCCGCTGAGCTACAATGCGTTCGGCAACATGCCTTACTACTCGGGCGAAGCTTCTTCCGCTTACTACCGCGACCCAACGCTTTACTCGCCGAGAGGCAATTTCGAACAAACTTCTTCAGTAAACCAGCAGCAAGCAGTTGTTCCAGCAGGAGTTCCGTTCATAATGTCCTCGCGCTACGCGCAGTCAATGGGCCCCGTTTCCCCGCTATCGCTTTCAAGCACCGACATGATCGTGCGTTTTCCGACAGTTGTATTCATTCAACTGCCTCCCGACGCAGAACAACAGCCTGACGCAATGGGCTTGCGCGTAAACCTCCGCAACGCGTACGTCATTCTTCCCGCAAACACTCCCGTCGTTCAAGCGCCTGGCTACGGCGTCATCGCGCAAATCGCGCCCAACACGCCGGTTGCCTTCGGGCGAACCGGAACCGACTTGGGTGAAATGGAGTTCGAGTACGACGAGGAAGTAACCATTCAACTGCCTTCCGACGCGCGGGCCTACCAAGTCGCCGGCGGAATAATGGCCAACTTGAGCGAGTGCACGCGCTTGACAATCCGCGCCAGAAGCGGCCGCTTTACGCACACTACGCCTGCTGCAAGAGCTGTTTTCGTCGAGGGCGCTACGCTCGAGGGAACAGGAAGAAGCGGAGTAATACGCGTTCCGCCCAACAACCGCATTAAAGTGTTTACCTGCCTCGACGTAGCCGACGAAGACCAGCAACTCCTCTCGGTTACCCAGCGCGAGGCCGTTACCGTAATACTTCCGCCCGGCTTCGAAGGACCGCCCCGGCGCTACAGAGTCGACTTCGACAACTGCATGCCGCTCGACGTACGCGGCTCGGTGTCAGTATCCGTTTCTTCAGTGCGCAGAATAGTGTTCCCCGAAAGCGCGCGCGGCACGCAAGTGCGCCAGGCAGACGGCTCGACGCTCTGGCAAGTAACTATTCCCGAGGGAGAAGAGTGGAGCATTCTCCCGTGCGACGCATCAGGCCCCGTGAGCGTAAGAGGCTCCGGCGATTACTTGAGCGGCTCGCCAGCCAACCTGACTTTCTCTTTGAGCGACGAACGCCAAAGCGACAAGAAAGAACTTTGCTTGCAGAACTCGGGAAACCAATTGCTTTACCCCTACCAAGGCGAGCACTACGTGGAAAGCATTTCCTCGCCAACCGACCAGGAGACGTTCTCGCAAATCATTTCACGCGACCGCATTTACTTCTCGGGCCAGCTCGTCGGCACTCCCGCCAACCTCGCGCTGGAATTCCAGAACCGCCAGTGCAACCGCCTAGTTGTCGAAGCCAGCCTGGCGAGCGTTGCGTCGGACTGGATTGACGCAAACGGCTGCGTCGCCAAGGAAGGCTGGATAAACGGCTCGATTACCTTCCACGCGAAAAACCAGCGCGACTGGCAAGGCACGTGGACCGTTCCAGTCAAAATAAAGATTTCAAAAAGCCGCAACGGCTGCGTCTACAACCGCGTGTTCGACGTCACGAATTCACTGCACGGCGCGTTCGTGAACTACGCCGACGAATGGAATAATGAAAGAACCCAAGGCGCGATGAAACTCTCGTTCAAGTCCCCCGGCCACTACCGCTTCCTCAGCATTGCAAACAACTTGCTTGAAACCGCTGAAATCACTGCCAGCGGAGACTCGCCGGCTGAATGCGACCTGCCGTCGTCAATGGCGCCGGGAGACGCGCAGCTCGTGCGCTGCGAAGCAGTCAGACAAGGAGAAGGAACGCTAACTATTTCATTCCGCGGCACCCGCACGGGCAACTCGACTGAAAAGAACGTCTTGGTAATAGTTTTCCCACGACCCGAAAGCGAGGGAGCCAGGGAATTGTATTCGGCTTCCCCCGTGGGCGAACTTGCTCCAATAGACGCGGTTACGCAAACGATCGAAGTCCAGCAAATGGCCGGTCCCGAAAAACGCGTCAGCTTCCAAGACGAGGAAGACGAGCCAGCACAGGACCGGGTAGTCGTAAGCACGGCCGTGGAAGAAATGCCGGAAGCCGACACCAGTTTCATCACTTGCCAGAAGTTCTTCTGCGACGCCGAACAAACGCGTTCGGCGTACGTTTCGTTCCTCGCCAACATGAAGCAGTACCTCGATTCAGTCACCAAATCGCAGGAAACCAATGCCTTCTTCTGCGAACACACGGTCTTGGGAAACCAGGGGCTGTTGACCAAATCAATTATTTTACAGAAAGTCGCGGCAAACCAGTCGCTCGACGAATTCAACCGCATGCTGCGCGAAGAAGCGCGCGGCGCTCAAGTGTCGAACGAATACCGCGATTACTTTGAAGGCATTACGGGCGGAAGCGTCCGCGGCTGCGGCTGGTACAAAGTCACTGCAACCATCGACGCCTGCAAAGCAGCCGGCTCTCACGCCGACGCGAACTGGCGCAACGAAGTAGGCATTCGCGTGCGCGTGCAAAAGATTCGGGACTGCGAACAAAACCTGGCCAACGCCGCCTTGTTCCTGCGCGGCAATTCGCCTGACGAACTCGGAGTAAACGTCGGACACCGGCTGTCGGACTGGCCGGGCGAATTCAGCCGCGTGCTGACCCTGCCCGAGCGCATGATGAACAACGTGCGCAGCATAGACATGAGCAGTCCCTCTACTCTACTTAACATTTTCGACATCGGAGTAATGGCAGTTGGCCCGTATGCAAGCGAGCCCAACGACCGCGACACTCAAGCCGCGACTTCATTATACCAATACTTGTACGGCGGCCAAGAACACTACGCCGCTCCTGCCGCTTACTATGAAGACACTGACTTCTGCTGGACTCACGGAAAATATATTCTCGGAACAATGTATGGCATTGGCACCGGCTTACTCGTTTCCTGCGTGATTCCAGGCGGACAGGGAGTCTGCGTTCGCGTGGCTCAAGGCATGGCACAGGCAGTTGCAATATGCGCCGGCATGGGCATAGCCGAAACCGCAACCGCTCCGCCGGGCGGAGCCGTTTGTGGAATGGTCAACGACTGCATTTCTTCAGGAATATACGGAATAGTCAGCGCACTGCTGCCCACCGGAGGACAAGCTGCGTTGGGCAGAGGCTTGGCCGCGAGAGTCGGCGGAAGAGTCGTCACAAGAACCGCCGAGGACATTACTCGCCGCCAGGCGCTGCGCAGCGGATTGATACTGGCCGGCATTGCCGGCGGAACAAGCGCGGCAGTCAACATGCTTGCCTCCGACGCAAGCGAAACCAGTTCCGCAACCATTCCGTTGGCTTCAAGCGGAATTTACGCTTCAAGAATAGGCCGCGCGCCCGCGGCACAAGCAGCTGCGCCCGCAGCTGAAGCAGTTACCCAAGTAACTGCGCCAGGCGCCGCAGCGGCAACTGGCGGGGCTGGCTTGACTGAATTCTTTGCGGCGAATGGAATCATTGGCGGCGGCGCGCTCGCGAGAGAAATAAACACCCGCGTCGGCGGAGGCGCTGCTCCGGAAGTGGCGCTGCGCGAGGCGCAGGAAGCGCTTGTACAAGGAGAAGTGCGGGCGTTGAGGGCAATGCCGCAGAACGCGTTGGATGGAATCGCTCAACAACACGGCCTGCAAACCGTTTCCTTGGCCGACGACGCGGCAATCACCGGATTGGCCAGGGCGCGCGTGCTCCAAGCACAACGCACTGAAGATTTTCTCAGGCAACTAGTGGGCGACGCTGCAGTGGAAAGAACTGCGACAGGAGAACTGCGCATTTTGTTCAGGCGGGCCGGGGATGAACTAATTGACGCCAGCACGTTCAGCAGAGTCACCCTAACTCGGGGACTTAACCCGGCTATTGTTGACGAAGCCGCGTTGGCAAGCAGGCTAGGCAACGTAAATGCCATTGGCAACGCTGGAGGAAGGAATATAGCCATGCTTTACACCCAGGGGCCCACCGGAGTTGCTGCGCCGGTTCGCGCTGAAATCGCCCAGAGAGTGTTTGCAAGCAACGGACAACTCGCGCCCGGAGCGGCGTTCGAACAATTGCTTGCGGAAGCGGAAACGGCCGGAAGACTTCCGCAGTTCATTGAAGAAAACTTCCAAAGGACCTTCTTGCAACGCACGGTTAGAGTGCCCACTGGCGCGACCATCACGGAAGACGTAGCCCAAAACATTGTTCGACAATGGCGCGCGCCCGGTTTCACCAACTCGCCTGCGGCGCTCATAGACGCCGAACAGACTTTGACCTCCGTTACCCGGACTTTGGAAACTAACATACTGGAGCGTTCGGTAATCCGCACTCCCGCGGTACAAGCGGCTCCTCGCGTTGCGGCGGAGGAAGCTGGCGCTGCAACTGCGGCCGAAGCAGGAGCCGCGGCAAGAGGCGGAAGAGTTTCCCGCGCAAGGGACGCGCTGCGCCGCGCGCAGGCGGGCAGGATTGCAATGCAAGTTGCTGCAACGCTGTTGTTTACCACAGACATGCGGCCGGTGCAGGTCGAACTGGACCCGTTGGTTCCGTCTCACATTGTTTCTTATCACTTGAGCGGCAGTCCCGGAGACTCCTACTTCCCGACTGTCGACAGAATGTGCGTGAAAACCGCTGAAGGCTGCCTTGCCGGCGAGTCGTTCTACTTGGGCGACGCGTGCAACTCCAACTACGCAGCGTGCTTGTTTGAAACGCCGGTAACGACGCTGGCTTCGACTTCCGAAGGCTACAACTTGCTGATGGCGATAAACAACCCGCGCGTCAACCCCGGGCAGTTCTTCAAGTCCGTGTTCGCGCCCGACGACGCTCCTATCGACAACGTCGCGGTAAAGGGAGGAACGCTTGGCTCGAGTGAAATAACGCGCTTGCACGACCAGCGCGAAGACACTGGAAACGGGCGCGGAGCCGGAGAAAGTTCGAACTGAGGAGAAAAAAAATGGCTTTAAGTTCTTTGGCGAAAAGAGGGCGGCGCACGCTAATCGCTTTATTCATTGTAGTAGCGGTGTTCATTGCCGCGACGTACTTTTACGTCCAGCAACAGGCTCAACAAGTTTCGGTAGGACAATCTCCTGTTGCGCTGGCAGCGCGCGGCGAGCCGATGGCGTTGCCGCGGCAAGTCGCTGCAACGGAAATGATGCATTACTACGACGACTTGTACGGCTTTGAAATCAATTACCCCGCTGGGTACCGCGCGGACATCGACCCGGACTTCGGGCTGAGGCTGCGTTTCACTGCAAGCAACCCGTATTCTTCTTACGACCGCGTTCTTTCCGCGGAAGTCATTGACGTCGGAGTAAACGAACGGCTTTCGGCGGAAGAAGTTGCGGCAAACGCGTTCGAAGGCGTTGAAGGATACGTCTTGAACCACACTACGCTGAGCGGAAAGAGAGTTTGGGTGGGAAGCGGTGAAACCAAGGGATTCGTCGAGCAGGACGAAAAGGTTTTCCTGCGCGCGGCGGTGTTCGACTGCCGGAAGCCCGACGGAACTGCGTACGTTGCCGCGTTGATGGCTGCAGTTCCCGAGTCGCTTCAACAGGACTTGGTGGCATTCGATTACGTGGCGTCGACTTTCAACTGCACTGACTGATTTTCATGTACGCCAAAAAGCATTCGCGCACTTTCGACGACGGCTCGAAGCGCAGTGTGCTGGCGTTGTGCGACGCTTCGCTGCTTGGAAAGTGCTTCGAGGAAGGCAATGCCGTACTGGACTTGAAAGTGAATTCTTCTTTCTACAAGGGCGAGAAAGTCGGCGAAAAAGAGGCGCAAAAACTTTTGAAGGACGCGCTTGAAGACGTGCATTCCAGCCTTAACGTGGTTGGCGTAAAGTCGGTTGCCTGCTTGTGCAAGGCACTGCCTTCCTTGGACGAAAAAAGCGTGAAGAAAGTGGCGGGAGTCCCGCACGTTCAAGTCTACCGCGTTTGAATTACTTCTTGCGTGCTTTTTCTCCAATTATTTTCGCGACGTGTTCGAACAGTTTTTCTCCCGCATTGGTTTTGGGAGTCAGGATTATTTGACGGCTTACTGAACCGCCTATTATCACTGACGGGACTTGGATTTTTGAGTTGAAGTGCGCGTGGCCGAGTGTGTTGGTGAAAATGCGGCTGCGCATTTGGTCCGCCATTACGTCGGCCAGTGCTTCCTGGCGTACCGCGACTTCCTTTTCTTTGACGGACCAACCGGCTTTCTTCAAGTGTTTGTGAGTAATTGGCGGCATGCTGAGTATCAGAGTGGGCTTTCCTGCGAGCAGTTGCACGTCGGGAGCCAGGGGAATCGGCAGTTCTTTTATCGAGTCCATGAATGCCTGCGCGGCTTCCTTGTGCTTGCCGGCCGCCATGGGAACGGTTGTCCGCATTTGAGCCAGGAGAGTGCTTCCTTCGGTGGTGAGCGGGGACACTACGAGGTTCCAGCCTTTTTTGGTAGTGGTTTTTTCGTGTTCGAGCCACCAGTCGAAGTGTCTCGAGTCCAGCACTGACGAAAACAAGTCGTTTGCCGTGTCGATTGCAAAGCGTTCGGCGTACTGCGCAGAGTCGACCTCCCACCCTATTTCGTTTTCCATTGCCTTAAGGTCGCCGCGTTTTATTTCAGGCAGCTTGAGGACGAGGGTAGGTTCGCTGTCTCTCGTCTGCACTTCCGGCGTGACTCCGCGGGCTTGGATTTCCGCCGCTATTTCAGGCGGCGTTTTCGCCTTGCTTAGTTCCTGGTCGGGGAAGGCCGCCAGTTTTTTGACTTGGTCGTTGAAGTAGGTTTTTGCCAATTCGGAGTAAGTGTAGGCCGCGCGCTGCTTCACTACCGCGGGAAGTTGTCGGGCTATTGGAACGAGCGACTGAAGCACGTGAATGCTTTCCGACGGAGTAAATGCTTTGCTTGCTTTTTCCATTACGTTCCTGATTATTTCGTGGCCCGTGCCTGCGGCGCCAGCTTTGTCTAAGGATGAAACGATTGTTTCGGCGGCGTCGGCCACTTGGGCTATCTGGCTTTCCCGCATGCGGTCTTGAAACATGTACCCCGTTGCTTTTTCAATGGTCCACGCAGAGTATATTTTTCTTTTCAGTTCGGGCGGGAACCAGAAGTGCGCTTTTCCAGCTGTTTTGAGGAAGAAGTCCTGCATTTCCTGCGCCGTGAACTCCGGTTCGTAGTGCTTCTGTAAAACGAATTTGCTGTTTCCTACTTTTATTTCGTCCCCGTGCTTGAGGGGCTGTCGGTCGAGCAAAAGCCGTTGGTTGAGGAAAACAAGGCCGTCTTGCGGGGAAATGGAGTACGAAAATCCGCCTGGGCCCTCGTGCCGGTCTATCGTGGCGTGGAAGGCGATTATGCGGGGGTCTTTCAAGAGGCGGATGTGAAAGCCTTTCTTGCTTCCTATGCTTGAGCGCTCGCGGTTGAGCACGAATTCGCTTCCTTTCAGCTCGCCTTGGATTCCTATTAGTTTGAGGGGAAACCTTGATTTCTCCATTTCTACTGCCTCCGTTTCAGCTTGGAAGACTGTTGGTTTTCCGGCTTAATAAATCCCATTTTTTTTGCCTCGGCAAACCATTTTATATCGTTCGCAACACTAGTAGTGCAAGGTGATTTTGTTTGGAGCCCGCGAAACCAGCTGAAGCCGCTCTTGCGAAGAGAGAGCCGACGAAGTTCAACAAGCCCTTGGTCATGAGTAAAATCACGGTCAGGGGAACGCAGAAGGCAGTTGAAAGGCACTTGGCAATGGCCGAGGAAAGCGAGAAGAAAGCGAATTTCATTCGCGCTAACAAAAACCACTTCGTAAACAACTGGGTGAAGGACCTCACGACTCGCGTAATAAAGGGTTCTGCAGAGAAAGAGCGGCTCTTCAATGCAACCAAGCACCACTTGGTTTCGCAAGCTCACTTAGTGACGCCCAGCACGGCCAAGTCGCTGGTTGAAAAAGCGATTTCAAACTACCAAGAGGAAGCAAGGCTTCACCGCGGTTACGCACAGGCGTACACGCGCGGACTTGAACTCAAGCTCCGCAAGAAACAAACGCGCGGCGCGTGGTTCAAGAGAGTCTGGATGAAAATCCGCCGCTAACTTCTTTTCAGAGAGCGGGTTTTTCCCCGCTCAAAAACCTTTTTTACTTCAAGCCGAACAGCTTCAGGTCTTCTTCACGCATTTTTTCCAGAATTCGCTTGTACTTCGCTTGTTCTTCCGCGTTTCCCGAGTGGAAAGCGCGCGCTGCCTGGATTGCGGTCTCTATTTTCCTGCGGACTGTTTCCCTTGAAAAACGGTTTACTGCCGCTTGCCTGGCTTTGGCGCCCAGTTCTGTGCGCAAGTCCTCGTCTTTCGCGAGAAGCGAAAGCTTTTGCGCCAGGTCTTCTTCGTCGACTCCCGCCGAGAATACGGGGCCTATCTGTCTTTCTCGCGTGCTTTTGGCGAACAACGCAGCGCCTTTGAACAAGTGCGGGTGGGTTGTTGCGTCCAGAGTTAGAATGGGCTTTCCGAGCGCAGCTGCTTCAATCAAGTTTGTTGCCGCGCCTTCGCTTCCGCTCAAGTTGACCATGACGTCAGCCGGCAGGTAGTGCGTGCGCAGCACGTCCGGGAAAGGAGTTCGCGTCTTGTCCCACAGGAACCACGGCTCGTCCTTCACTTCCTCAACTATTTTCTCGAATTCCTCGCGCCCGTGCAGAGTTCTCCAGCCCTCGTCTTTAATCAATAGAAAAGCGTGGGGGTTTTGCGCCGCTATTTTCTTGAACGCGCGAATCAACTGCACTTGGTTTTTTTCGGGAACGAGGCGGTTGACCGACGCGAACAACACCGCGTTCTTCGGAATAACTGTTTTCTTTCCCATTGCCGCGGAGACGCCGTGAATGAGCCTGCGCTTGCTTTCCTCGCGTTCTTCCTCGCTTGTCTTGAACAAAGCGTCGGCTTCCGATGGGTAACTGTGTTGAATCAAA
>Ga0315268_10005781_pt1 | contig 13235 bp, 10 predicted proteins | sample C1_top_MG_FD_204535 | JGI IMG/M metagenome (GOLD analysis project Ga0315268, IMG submission 204535) | Sediment microbial communities from Yellowstone Lake, YNP, Wyoming, USA - C1_top | ecosystem: Environmental > Aquatic > Freshwater > Lake > Sediment | place: USA: Wyoming | collected 2017-08-01 | reverse complement strand
AGCTAAAATAACATCTAAGTTATAGAATTGAACTTGGTAAACTTTACCATCATCAGCAGTATGTGCAAATTTTGCACATACTTGATTTTCGTCAAGCTCCTTATTTTTAAGAATATTTCTAATATGTTTTGTTGCCACGGAACGTTCGATATCAAAAACCTTGGCAATTTGATCCTGTGTCGACCAGATCGTTTCTTTGCCAAAATCGCCCTTAAGTCCAATTGCTCCGGACTTGGCCTGATAAATTACTATCTCGCCTTTTTGCTTTTTAATATTTTTAGCCATAATATTACATACTTCATATATTAGCAATATAAATAATTTTATTGATTTTTACAATCAAATACTTACTTTGCTAATTTCCTCCTATAAATCATTTTTCTTATTTCTTCAAAAACGATAATAGATGTCCCAACCGTAATAATCACGAGCCAGTCATTAAAATTTAGCGCTACGGTGTGAAGCAGTTTTTGCATAAACGGCGCATAGACCGCAAGAAGCTGAAGCGCGATGACAATCAAGGTGGCGCCGGCGAGAAATACATTGCCCAGAGGATTCATTTGAAAAATTGATTTTGTCTCGCTCCGGCAGTTCCAGGCGTTGAACCATTGAAAGACCGCCAGCACGGTCAGAGTAGCGGTCCAGCCCTTATTGATATCCGTCTCAAAATAGCGGCTGAAAACAAAAAGCGCGCCGAGAAACATCGGGATAGCCATCACGATCATCCGCTGTCCCATCAAAAAATCAACAATAAACTTTTTCGGTTTGACGAACTTTTGTTTCAAAAGCCCCTTTTCTTTCTTCTCGGTAGAGAGAGCCACGTCCAGAAAGCCATCCGTCACCAGATTGAGCCAGATGATCTGGGCGGGCAAAATCGGTAGCGGCCAGCCGAGCGCGATCGCTCCAGCAATGGTCATGACCTCGCCCACGCTCGTGGAAAATAAATAAAGTATTACCCGCTTAATATTTTGGTAAATATGCCGACCCTCTTCAATCGCGGCCACGATGCTTTTGAAATTATCGTCCAGCAGCACGATATCGGCGGCCTCTTTCGCCACCTCGGTGCCGATCCGCCCCATGGCCACGCCAAGATCGGCCGCTACCAGAGACGGCGCATCGTTCACGCCGTCGCCGGTCATAGCGATTACTTTTCCCGATTTTTTATAGGCGTTGATAATTTTTAATTTATCATCCGGCGCGACCCGGGCGTAAATTGTGACCCGGTCAATTTGCCTTATCAATTCCTCCTCACTCATCTCGTTTAACATCTCGCCCGTAATGATCCCGTCGCCCAGCTGGAAAATATTAGCTTTGGTCGCGATTGCTTCGGCTGTGATTTTGTTATCGCCCGTGATCATTATGACTTTTATGCCAGCATTCTTAGCCTCTTGAATCGCTACGATTGCGTCTTCACGCAAACTGTCTTGCATGGCAACGAATCCCAAAAATACCAGACCGCCAATCTCATCTTTCTTTTTTAAATCTATTTCGCTAACGCCGGTTGCCACGGCCAATACTCGTAGGCCACGGGCGGATAATTCATAAAAAATATCTTCATAATTTTTTCTTTTATCTGCGCCAAGTTTGACTAACTCGCCATTTTGCCAGAAACTAATTGTTTTATCTAAAATCATTTCCGGCGCGCCCACGGCAGTAAAAAACAATTCGTTATTATATGAAACTTGGGCGGCGTAGAATTTATGGCGATAACTGAAAGGAAGCTCGAAAATTATTTTCATTTCGTCTCTTATTTTTTCCGCATCTAGACCAATTTTTTTGGCAAATACCAGTAAGGCGGCTTCGGTCGGATCACCGCTAACCTGCCACTCTCTTTTTTGTTCATCGTAATACAATCCGGCATGGGTCGCAAAAAGCGCATGTAAGCCAATCTTGTCCAGAATCAAGTGTTCGCTAGCCTTCACGACCTTGCCAGCCAATGAAAAGTCTCCGACCGGATCATAGCCCTCTCCTTCAACTTTGTAATATTCTTCATTCGCAAATATTTCCGTTATCATCAGCTCGTTTTTGGTGATGGTTCCGGTCTTGTCCACCGCTATCACCTCGGCCTGCCCGAGCGCTTCCACCGCTTGCAAGCGCTTGACCAGCGCGTTTCTTTTGGACATTCGCTTTACTCCCTGCGCCAGCACCAAGGTCATCACAATCGGCAGTCCCTCCGGAATGACGGATATGGACAAAGCGACCACAGTCGCGAACATATTCTTAGCCGAATTTCCAGCAAGGAGGCCGACCGCAAAAATAACCAAGGCAATAACGGTGATTACCGTAATAATTATTTTGGACAAAAATTGGATATTGGCCTTCAAGGGCAGTTCGGAATCTATTTTTTCAATTTCTTTAGATATGCAACCTATTTCGGTATTAATCCCGGTCGCTACCACTACTGCTTTACCGGTGCCTCTGACTATCATCGTGCCTTTGTATACCATGTTGCGGCGGTCGGCTATGACCGCGCTCTTATTGATGACATCAGTGATAATTTCAACCGGTTCCGATTCACCGGTAAGAGAAGCCTCGTTGGCTTTGAGTCCGCCGGAAATTATCACGCGGGCATCGGCCGGTACTTTGTCTCCTTCTTTAAGCAGAATAATATCGCCCGGCACGACCAAAATATCATCAATCATTTTTTCACGCCCGCCGCGCAGAACGACTGCGCGCGTTTTGACGATTATACTCAAAGAAGCCAAGGTATTTTGCGCCCGACCCTCCTGAATCGTGCCAACTATGGAATTAAAAATAATTACAAAGGTGATGATCAGGGCATTGTTTAATTCACCCATCAAGGCCACGATGAAACCGGCCACTAATAGGATATAGATGAGCGGACTCTTGAATTGTTCCAAGAAAATCTCGCCGATGGTCTTTCTCTTTTCCGCCGGCAATTCATTACGGCCGTATTCCTTGAGCGCTCGGATTGCCGTGTTATTGTCCAAACCGTGAATATCTGTTTTTAAAATCTTATATATATCTTCAATGGCTTTATGGTGAAAATTCATATATTAATTTATAAGCATATAAAGACCGATGCTTATTAATACTACCCCGATAAATTTCTGCGCCAAGACCCCGCGCCCGAGTTCTTCTTTCAGAATATGCGGGTATTTTGAAGATATTATCAAAACGATGATGATCAAAAATAAAAACTGCACACCTTGCAAGGCATTGACCATGGCGACGCTCCCGAGGCTGATGGCCCAGTTAAGCATAATGAAAGCAAGCGCGGCCACTATCCTGACCGCAAGAAAAAATGCCAAATTTTTCGGCTGTCTGGCATTCTTTTGGTGTTCAGCAATCAATTTCTTCCAAGACGGCACGAACAGGATTACGATGCAGCCAAGAAAGGTGCCGAGGCGCGACCAGACAAAGCTGCCGATGAATGGCTGTTCGATATAAATAAATTTTATCAACACATAATAAGACGCAAAGCAAAGCGCGGACAAAATTGAATTAAAAAAAAGGCGTCTGGTTGGACGATATTCGGCGCTGATATGGCCAAGCAAATTACCGATTATATTTTTTATCCGCTCAGCCACTGCTCGCCACACATACATGCGTGTTTCCTTGACTGAGATCAATACGCCGCCGGCGATCAATATCAAAAAGGCTAACATCTGCTGTTGAGTAAAGAACTCATTCAAAAAAATATAAGACAGCATCAAGCTGAAAATGGGAGTCAGGGCGCCGACGATCGGTACGACTCGCGTCGCCTCCGATTGATGCAGCGCCTTGTACCAGGCGACCAGAGCGACGAGAAAAAGCATACCGGCTAACAGGTCTATGGATAATTGCCGCATATCCGGCACCCAAAAAGCGAGCGGAAGCAGAGCAAGGTTAAAAATACTCCAGATGCCGACAAAAAACGCGTAGCTGATGGAAGAATGAATTTTTTTTGACAGCAAAAATTTGTCAGCGGTATAAACGCCGGCGTTGATCAGATATCCGCCGATGGTAACTAGTAACCACATAGTATTATTATAACATTTTTATGAGACTTACGCACCTTAAATAATTATTTTTTATAAAAATAATAAATTTACAATGTATCAATCAATTAATTATTTGTCCCGAATACTTAGAATTGTAAATTGAAAAATTGAAAATTCATTGAAAATTGAAAATTATAAATTGAAAATTTAATAATATTTAAATTAATTAAGGCTTCAAAGATTATTAAGCGCTTTGTATAAAAAAGACCCCCATAAAGAAAATAATTATGGGGGGATTGTTTAAGGGGTACACCGTAGAGGCGCGTGGGTGGTGACAAGGAAAAACCCTTGTCCGGCGAAATATAATAATCACCCGAAAACGATGATAGGGTTCGCCGCGCGCTTGCGGTGGTTGGAGGGTTGGGGGATGTGAACGAGAGCAAAGGGGTTGAGGGTTATTTTCTATAAAGAAGAGATTTGTTAAAGGTTAAGTGCACATTATCCTTTGCTCTGTCCGGTTTAAAAAGATCGAGTATAAAATTATTTTATCATAATTTATTAATGTGTCAAGATGTTTACATTAATATTGTTTTTTGTTAAAATAATTATGTAAACAAGCGCTTTTCTAGCGTGCTTTTAGTATTAAAATATGGCTAAAATTAAAAAAAAGGAGCCAATAGCCAAAAAAAGGCCGGATGTAAAAAATACTCGTAAAAAAATCAATGTCAGAATTGAAGGCCGAAAAAAACCAAACCTTTCTGATTCTCAAATAGAAAGAATGGCAAAGAAAGAAATTGTTGAAAAAAATATAACCTTTCAAGCGGACGACCCTCGGCTAGAAAGAAGTAAAAGAATAATAATGTGGAGCGGCGTTACTTTTTTTATGATATTAATCGGCAGTATCTGGATCTATATTTTGACCAACAGCATAAATGAAGGCGCTAATGCCAATAATAATAGCGAAACAACGGCAGAATTGAAAGAAAGTTTGAGCAAGACTTTGTCTGAATTCAAAGACAGCATGGAATCCTTTAAAGAATTAAAAAAAAATATCGCCGACTCCAGTACTACCACCTTGGAAAAAACCGACCTAGGCAATATTTCATCGTCTACGCCGTCAAATAAAATCACTGATTCTCAAGCTTCATCCACAAAACTCACTCCGATATCCTTGCCCCGCGCCGCAAATATCGGGACATCAACTTTGGAAAATAAAAATACTGAAAAAAACGACATAGCGGAACTCAAAAAGAAATTAGGCGAACTGGAGAAGAAATTACAAGAAATAAAATAAATTAATATCAATTAAACTATATCTTTATGCCGAAAAATAAAATAGCGCCGATAAAAAATCCAAAAAAAGAGGAAGAAAAGAAAAAGGAGAAAAGAGAAAAAGAGCTGAAGCCAAGGCCATTATCGGAAGATGAAAAAAATCCGGAAATTAAAGAAAAAAATGCTGAAATAGCCGAAGACAACAAAGAGGCGGTAGCTCAAGAAGAATCAAAAAAAGTCCCGAACCAGACGGTCAGTGAAAAAGGTATGACCGCTTATGGCATGATTGATCCCATAGCCATGGTAGACGAAATGAAAAAATCCTATTTGGACTATGCGATGAGCGTGATCGTGGCGCGCGCCTTGCCGGATGTTAGAGACGGCCTCAAGCCGGTGCATCGGCGGATATTATTCGCTATGTGGAATATCGGGCTTCGAGCTACCGGCAAATTCAGAAAATCCGCCACGGTCGTCGGTGAAGTGCTTGGCAAATATCATCCGCACGGCGATGTAGCCGTTTATGATTCTATGGTCAGAATGGCTCAAGACTTTTCCATGCGCTATATGCTGGTCAAAGGGCAGGGAAACTTCGGTTCAATGGACGGCGACCGCGCCGCGGCCATGCGTTATACCGAGGCCAAATTATCTGCGATCGCCGAAGAACTTATTTTTGACATAGATAAAAATACTGTTAATTTTGTGCCAAACTATGACGGCTCGCACCAGGAGCCGCAAGTCATGCCAGCCAAATTGCCACAGTTATTACTGAATGGCGCCATGGGTATCGCGGTCGGCATGTCTACGAATATTCCGCCGCACAACTTAAAAGAAACTATTGAAGCCGTAATTCATCTGATAGACAATCCGGAAGCGTCAGTAGAGGATCTGATGCAATTCGTCAAGGGTCCGGATTTTCCGACCGGCGGTATAATATATAATGAAAAAGATATTTTGTCCATCTATGCGACCGGCCGTGGCGGCATAGTGATGCGCGGACGCGCGGAAATAATAGAAAATAAATCAGGGATTTTTCAAATTATTATCACCGAGATACCTTATCAGGTCAACAAAGCAACGCTGGTGGAAAAGATCGCGGACTTGGTCAAGACCAAAAAGCTGGAAGGCGTCAGGGATCTGCGCGATGAATCGGACAAAGACGGCGTGCGCATCGTAGTTGATCTGAAAAAAGATTCTTATCCGAAAAAAATATTAAACAGCCTTTTCAAGCACACTCAGTTGCAAGAATCTTTCCATGTGAATATGCTTGCTTTGATCGACGGTATCCAGCCGAAAGTACTGACACTCAAAATGGTATTGGAAGAATATATCAAACACCGCCAGGAAGTGATCAAACGCCGCACCCAGTTCGAGCTGGACAAAGCCAAAGAGCGAGCGCATATTTTAGAAGGCTTGATGATCGCTCTTCACAATATAGACGCGGTGATCAAAACCATCAAATCATCAAATGACAAGGAAGTGGCCAAAGAAAATTTGATAAAAAAATTCAAGCTGACTGAGAGGCAGGCTATCGCTATTTTGGAAATGCGGCTGCAGAGCCTGGCCAATTTGGAACAGTTAAAAATAGAGGACGAACTCAAAGAAAAACAAAAACTCATCAAAGAGCTGGAAACCATCTTGAAATCAGCCATAAAAGTAAAAGGTATCATAAAAGATGAACTTACGGCAATTTTGGATAAGCACGCCGATGAAAGAAGAACCAAGATCGTTTCGCACGGCGTCAAGGATTTCTCGGTTGAGGATCTGGTACCGAACGAGGAAACCGTGGTAATGATGACGCGCGACGGATATATCAAGCGCCTGCCACCTGACACGTTCAAGGTACAGAGCCGGGGCGGCAAAGGAGTGATTGGGCTAAACACCAAAGAAGAAGATATGGTAGATTTTATCTTTACCACTATGACGCACAATGATGTATTATTTTTCACCACCAAAGGACGGGTCTTTCAATTAAAAACCTATGACATACCGCAGTCAACCCGCACCACCAAAGGCCAGGCTATCGTTAATTTTCTCCAGCTTGGCAATAATGAAAAAGTGACATCGGTCCTGCCACTGGATAAATTGGTCAAAAGCAAATATTTATTCTTTGCCACGGAAAAAGGATTGGTCAAAAAAGTGGAGATCAAAGATTTTGACAATGTACGCCGTTCCGGACTGATCGCCATCAAGATCAAAGAGGACGACAAATTGATCTGGGCCAAGCCGACCAGCGGCACGGATGATATTCAGCTGATTACTTCCAAAGGACAAGCGATCAGATTCAAAGAATCCGATGTGCGCGATATGGGACGCAATGCCGCCGGCGTATATGGCGTCAGGTTAAAAAAAGAAGACGCGCTTGTCGGCATGGGCATCATTGAAACCGATAAAGACGCTATTAAGAAGTTGCAGGTCCTGACGGTTATGGCCAACGGCTTTGGCAAAAGAACTCCTATAAATTTATACAAGGTGCAAAACCGCGGCGGATCCGGCATCCGCACTGCCAAAGTAACGACCAAAACCGGCCATATAACCAATGCCTACGTTTTGTCCAGCGACCAAATGGACGACAAAGATTTGATCGTTATTTCCGAGAACGGACAAGTCATCCGCCTGCCGTTCAAATCAGTGAGCCTCCTTGGACGCGACACACAAGGCGTGCGGCTGATGAAGTTCAAAGAACCGGGCGACAAGGTCGCCAGCGTGACAGTCGTATAAATTTTTAATAAATTATGAAATCTTCCATAAAAAAAGGTATTGCTTTCGGCCTGACTTCCGGCACCATCACGACTCTGGGGCTCATGGTCGGCCTTTTTTCCGGCACTCATTCCAGATTGGTTATCCTGGGCGGGGTGCTGACTATTGCCGTAGCTGATGCCTTTTCCGATGCTTTGGGAATTCATATTTCCGAGGAGGCGGAAAACCAACATTCAGCCAAAGAAATTTGGGAATCAACTTTCTATACTTTACTGTCTAAATTTTTATATGCCTTGACCTTTACCATCCCGATATTTTTCTTTGAACTTAAGACAGCGGTATTCATCAGTATTACCTACGGATTGACGGTTCTAACCTGGTTAAGCTTCCGAATCTCCAAAAAAAGCGAATTCAAAACGACTAATGTTATTTTTGAACATTTGTTAATTGCTATTACGGTAATTATTATTACTTATTTTGTCGGCGATTTAATCGGCAAATATTGCAGTTAAAATAACCCGCGAATGTACGAAACAGCTTTAAATTATATCGGCTTTGGACTCTTGATGGCGGCCTTTTTTTTATTTTTGTATGTGGCAGTGGTCAGCTGGCTGTTCGCGCCTTGGGTGCCGGCTCGCAAGAGAGATATGGAAAGAATTTTCAAACTAGCTGAGCTGGAAAAAGGTCAAATTTTTTATGATCTGGGCTGCGGTACCGGACGATTGGTCGGTGAGGCAGCCAAGCGTGGAGCGCGAGCCATCGGCCTGGAGTTTAACCCGGCTTTGTTTTTTTTGTGCCAGTTAAGAAAAATATTTTCCAAAAATCGGCATCAAATGAACTTTAAATTGGTTAATTTATACCGCGAAAATTTGTCCGCGGCCGATGTAATATATTTTTTTGGCATGCCTTCCACCATGGTGCGCATCAAAGAAAAATTGGAAAAAGAATTAAAAAATGAGGCGCGTGTAGTTTCTTATTCATTTACCATCCCCGGTTGGAAGATTATAGAGACCAGCAAACCGTCAAAAAGAGACCTTCCCATCCACTTATATTCAATTCGATGACCTTTTGTCATGCCGGCCCCCGAGCCGGCATCCAGGAGTTGACCGTATAACCGTTGATTATTTTTGAAGATCAAAACAATAAATAACATGGCAAAAAATTAGTTAAAAATAAAAAACTTTCTTCTAATATAAAATAGTTTTTGTTTTCTATGCAATACTTTTTTGTCCTTGGCAGCAACCCCACCTTATCATTAGCTGAGTTATCGGCTGTTTTTAATTTAAACCAAGAAAAAAAAGAAAATATAATTTTACTGGAAAACATTTTGATCTTGGAAACAAAAAATGAATTTGACGCGACAAAACTCATAGCCAAACTTGGTGGAACAATAAAGATCGGCGTAATTGATTTTGAATCAGAAAATAATAAAGACTCAATCGTTGATGAAACCTTGAAAATTATCGATCAAAAAGACATCAGCGGCAAATTCAATTTTGGCATTTCCGGCTACAGCCGCAAACCAATGAACATCCGTCCGATCGGCATGGAGATCAAAAACCAATTGCGCGTCAAAGAGATCAGTTGCCGCTTTGTGGTCAGCCGAGAAGCTACTTTGTCGAGCGTAGTGGTGGAACAAAATAAGCTTCTAAAGAGTGGCGTTGAAATCGTTTTGATCAATGACCGTGGCAAGATCTACGGCGGTCATACTTTGGCCGTCCAGCCTTTTAAAGAATTATCCTACCGCGATTATGGCCGCCCGGCGCGCGACGACCGCTCCGGTTTACTCCCGCCCAAGCTCGCGCAAATTATGATAAATTTATCTGGCGCAAAAATTAGCGATACACTTATAGATCCATTCTGCGGCTCCGGCACTATTTTGACCGAAGCGGCATTGATGGGATACCAAAATTTGATCGGTACGGATATTTCGCCAAAGGCGATAGAAGATACTAGAAAAAATATGGAATGGATATTAAAAAATTTCCAATTTCCAATTTCCAATTTCCAATTATTCAATATAACATCTGCAAAACTATCATCAAAAATACAAAATAATAATATTGACGTAATAATAACCGAACCATATCTAGGACCGCAAAGGGGAAAAATAGATGTTAAAAGGGTTAAAAAAGAGTTAGAAGAACTTTACCAAAAAAGTTTGAAAGAATTTTATAAAATTCTAAAACCTGGCGGACGAATAGTCATGGTTTTTCCAATATTTCAGCTTCAAGCTTCAAGCTTCAAGCTTCAAGCTGACCTCTACGGTTTTAAAATAATCAATCCAATCCCCGAATTTTTGTGGGGAGATAAAAACATCAAACTGACCGAAAGAAAAACTATAATCTACGGGCGGGAAGGACAAAAAATTTGGCGGGAAATTGTCATCTTGGAAAAGATGAATTAGTTATACACATTGATTTTTTTGTCAAAATATGATATGATATAATAGTCGAAAATTTAAAAATTAACAAAAACAAAAAACTATGGATGAACAAACACAAAGCGCAATGCCGGCCGATGAACCGGTTCAACAGGAACATTCTCCACATGAGAAGGGCCCTGAATTCATCAAAAATACCAGTTTTAACGTCTGGCAGTCAATTTACTTGTTATTATATATCGCCAGCGCCACATCAATAATTCTTGTGGCTGCAGCATACGATATGTTATCGTAAATCAAGATAGTGAAACAAACCACAATTTAATATTTTCACCATACAAAAACAGAGGCATTCACTGCCTCTGTTTTACAATTTAAGTTTATCTGCTAAATAAAAAATTACACACATCCCCGTCCTGCATCATATAGTCTTTTCCTTCCATCCGCATCCAGCCAAGTTCGCGGGCGCGTGGCTCACTACCGGCCTCGATGAATTTCTGCCAGTTGATGACTTCGGCGCGGATAAAACCTTTTTCAAAATCGGTGTGGATAGCGCCGGCCGCTTGCGGAGCTTTGTCGCCATTTTTTATCGTCCAGGCGCGAGTTTCGTCCGGTCCGGTGGTCAAGAAAGTTATTAGGCCAAGCAGTTGATAAGAAGATTTGATCAGTTTGTCCAAACCGCTTTCATTTAATCCCAGTTCTCGGATATATTCGGCTCTTTCCTCTTCAGGAAGTAGCGAGATCTCTTCTTCGATTTTGGCATTTAGCGTAATTGCTCCCGCTCCCCACTCTTTTATGATATCTGCGCTTAAAACATTTTTAACTTCGCTTTCGTTCAGTACATATATAATCGGCTTCATGCTTAGCAAGCTCAACCCTTTTATTTTTTTCGCTTCTTCTTCGTCAAACTCCAGCTCTCTGGCCGGCCGGCCTGCTTCCAGCTGAACTTTTAGCTTGGCCAATAAATTTTTCAAGATCAACGCATCCTTGTCGCCCGACTTGGCTTCTCTTTCCACCTTGGCTAATCTTTTTTGTACCGTGGACAGATCGGCAAAGATCAATTCCAAATTGATTGTTTCGCGGTCGCTTTCCGGATCGATCCGGCCGTCTACGTGGATGATATTCTCGTTCTCAAAATTCCTGACCACTTCGCAAATCGCGTCGCACTCGCGGATATGCGAGAGAAATTGGTTGCCCAGTCCCTCGCCCTGATGGGCGCCCTTGACCAAGCCGGCAATATCCACAAACTCCATCGAGGTCGGAATTATTTTTTTCGGTTTTGACACGGCCGCGAGTCTTTCCAATCTTTCATCCGGCACCTTAACCACTCCCACATTGGGGTCAATAGTACAAAAAGGATAATTGGACGCGTCCACTTTTTTATTGGTTAAGGCATTAAAGAGTGTTGACTTGCCCACATTGGGCAGTCCGACAATGCCGATAGAAAGAGACATAACTAAAAAATTTCTAATTTCTAATATCTAATTTCTAATAAAATGTCTAATGCAAAAAGACTCTGCAGGTAAGTATTTTTATTAAAATTAGACATTTAAAATTTTATTAGAAATTACTTTGTCCCCGAATGGGGTTAATTTATAATTTAGGAATTTTAACTACCTTCTTCCTCCTCTTCCACCGCCTCGCGAATCATCCCGCCGTCCGCTATCGCGTCTGCCGTTGAATCGTCCGCCTCCGCCGAAACCGCCGCCGCCATAACCTTCACTCTTTCCTTTTTCCGTAGCCCATAACGGCTCATTGTCCGGTAAGCCTTTCATGGTCAGATTCACCCGGCCTTGATCGTCTATTTCTTTGATCTTGACCTGCACCGTGTCGCCGATATCGATAAAGTCGCTAGGTTTGGAAACGTGATATGGCGCGAGTTCGGAGACATGCACCATGCCGTCCCGGCCCGGGGTCAATTCTATAAAAGCGCCGAAATCCAAAATGCGCACTACGGTGCCGGTAAAAATTTCACCGGCCTCGAATTCGCGCACAATATCATTGATCCACTTGATCGCCTCGTCTGTTTTTTCCTGATTGGTGCCGCAGATAAAGACCGTGCCATCCTGCTCAATATCGATTTGCACGCCGGTCACTTCAATTATCTTATTGATGATTTTTCCGCCGGCACCGATCACGTCCCTGATCTTGTCCGGATTGATATGCAGGGTAGTAATGCGCGGGGCATACGGCGATAGATCCGGACGCGGTTCAGCGATAGCTTTATTCATGACATCAAGAATTTGTAATCTCGCTTGCAGTCCGCGTGTTAATGTTTCTTTGATTATTTTTTCAGAGAGTCCGATTGTTTTGGTATCAAGCTGGATAGCGGTAATGCCGTCGGCCGTGCCGGCGATCTTGAAATCCATGCCGCCTTGGCCGTCTTCCAGATCTTGAATGTCGGTCAACACTTTCCACTGGCTCATATCCTTATTGGAAGCCAGCCCCATGGCTATGCCGGCCACCGCCTTTTTGATCGGCACGCCGGCGTCCATTAGAGCCAAACTTGCTCCCGAGCAGGAAGCCATAGAGGACGAACCGTTAGAACTTAATGTTTCGCTGACAATCCTGATAGTATAAGGAAAGTCTTCCTTGGCCGGAATCATCGGCGTCAAGGCTTTTTCCGCCAAAGCGCCGTGTCCGATTTCCCGGCGTCCGGCTGTTCTGATCGGCTTGGCTTCGGCTACCGAATAAGGTGGAAAATTATAATGATGCATAAATCTTTTGGTGCCGCTGCCTTCCATGCCTTCAAGTTGTTGTTCCATGCCGGGCGAACCAAGCGTTACAATTGATAGTACCTGAGTTTCACCGCGGTTGAACAATCCTGAACCGTGAATTCTCGGAAGTAAGCTGGCCTCGGCTTCCAGTTTTATGATTTCGTCCAATTTACGCCCATCCACCCTTCTTTGATTTTCCAAAATTTCTCTGGTCACTTCGCT
>Ga0315268_10005780_pt1 | contig 13236 bp, 15 predicted proteins | sample C1_top_MG_FD_204535 | JGI IMG/M metagenome (GOLD analysis project Ga0315268, IMG submission 204535) | Sediment microbial communities from Yellowstone Lake, YNP, Wyoming, USA - C1_top | ecosystem: Environmental > Aquatic > Freshwater > Lake > Sediment | place: USA: Wyoming | collected 2017-08-01 | reverse complement strand
ACGCATCACTCGCCGATGCGAAAGCAGCCGGCGCAGCCACAATCAACTATGGCCTGTTCTTAAATACAGTGATAGACTTCATAATCGTGGCATTCGTCGTCTTTCTCATCGTCCAGCAGTTCAGCAAAACAAAGACGAAAGAAGCCGCACCCCCCGATACGAAAGAATGCCCCCACTGCGTTTCCACCATCCCCATAAAGGCGACACGATGCCCGCAGTGCACCTCTGAACTGAGGTAGACTTCAATGCAGATCGTTTTTCCTTTTTTTTATTTAGTAAATATTTTCAACTTCATATAAATAACTCGAAAATTCATTTCTCTGCGATTCGTTTATAGTAAGGAATATGTCTGAAGTCTCAAGGTGGACAATAGGGATGTTTCCATTTCTGAAATATTCATATATTTCATAGATTTTCCTGTCTTTTCTGCTTATTATTTCACTGACATATTCGGGTGAATCTGGAAAGATTAGCCAGTGTGTAGGGACAAGTGACATCGAAATCCAAATGAGTTTTTCGATTTCATTTGTACTTACTTTAATGAGAAATGATTTTGTTTATTCAGAATGGAAAGAGAAAGGAAAGAGAGATAATTTATTCATTTTTTCTTCATTATCGAATGAGGAAAAACTAAGATCGTAAAATTCTATTAGATTGAAAACCTCTTCTTTTCTTACAATATAATCGGTAATGTACGCAATACAATTTTTCACCTCATTCATTGCCATATATTTTTCTATCAGCAATATAACTTTTTCATCCCAAAGTGAAGACACCATACTTCCAGAATAGGGCTTGTTAATTCTAACTTCCCATTCTATTCTTTCATCTCTTTTTGATTCCTGTATGTAATATTCCCCTATCCACATATTTACCCACAATGGTCATATCTAAATATTGAACTATTTATTCTTTGTGGTAGGACTAGATCATTTATTCATATCTCTTTGGAATCCTTTTGAGGAAGAACTGGACGCAGGGTCCTATGGCAAGGGCATAGACGACTGTGCCTATTCCCACGGGCCCTCCGAGGAGGAACCCACTCACAAGAACGACAACTTCCATCGAATTGCGGACGAGTCGAATGCTTCTTCCTGTCTTTTTACTCAATCCAAGCATGAGACTGTCGCGCGGACCTGCCCCCAAATTGGCATTTATATATAACCCCGATGCGACACCGATGAGGAGGACACCGAATCCGAGCATCCCCAACTGAATGCCAGTCTGATGCATGAAGGGAACGTGAGGATTGATGAGGTCTATGAAGAATCCTATGAGTATCATGTTGAGGATGGTGCCTATTCCGGGATATATGCGAAGAAAGAGCGAGGCAAGGATTATGAGAAATCCCACACTCTGGGAGACCCTTCCGAGTGTCAAAGGCAGATGCCTGGTGATTCCCACGTGGAAGCACCCCCACGGATCCATGCCAAGATTGGCTTTGAGCAAACAGACGACGCCTGCGGCGTAGAAGAAGAGGCCGATGACAAGTTGAAGATAGGCGAAAGGATTTCTGTTGGTGAGGTGGAGGCTCTCCTTTATGGTCGTGCCATCAACATGTCGCTCTGTTCTTTCAACGATGCTATCAGTCCTCTTTCGTCTGGAAACACGGAGGAAGCCATCTTATAAGGATTTCCCCCTCACTTGGATTATTTTTTTGTTTGAAACATTCCACAAATTATATAAACCTTCCTCTACTCTTGTGCCATGGATTTAGTGAGAGAGCTGAGAGATGATAGGAGAAGCGGTGCAAGGAAGCTGTCTGTAAAGTCTTTGGAGGCGTTCATGAGGCTCGCCGGAGAAACGAATGCCAAGAGTACTGAGGCGCAGGAAAAGATGCTTAAGGATATCGCCCTCAGAATCATTTCAGCCCAGCCTTCCATGGCATCCGTATTCAACAGCATGAACAATCTCTTCCCCCTTGCGGGAAAAAATGCAGAGCAACTATGCAACCACGCGATACAGAAAGCCAAGAATGAAATCACCTCGATACGAGGGATTGATTCAAGGGTCTCACGCATCGGAGCACGACTCATAAAACGCGGCGAGGTGATTCTCACGCTAAGCTCAAGCTCCTCGGTCTTTCGCATATTGGAGAGGGCTTCACACAAAAAAATAAGAGTTATTGTGTGTGAATCTCACCCCGGGGGCGAGGGTGTCACATTTGCGAAGATGATTTCCTCCCTTGCCGTGACAACCCTCATTTCTGACTTCACTTTCCCGCATTTCATGGATGCGGTCACCCTCGTACTTGTGGGTGCGGATGCCGTTTCACCCACGCACATGATAAATAAATGCGGCACAAGCCTTATCGCAAGAGAAGCGAGGAGGAGGAAGATTCCAACTGTGTGTGTATGCGACACATATAAAATCATACCATTCACTCTTCCCATAGAGGAATTCTTGCGAATCGAGGGTGGATTGACAAGAAGAGAGGTTCTCTTTGACAGGACGCCTTTAAAGGCGGTGACACATTTCCTCACGGAGAGAGGCATTCATGATTATGACACGATGAAGAGAATAGGAAATCAGAAGAAGAACCAATTCATCGTGCTCTGATTTTTTCAAGCAACATCTTGGGATTATTCATGCAGACCGCTTCTGCATCCTTCGGAGCAAGCCCTGATGCCAATGCGGTCTTCAATGCGAATTCCTCTGTGATGAAATCAGAGGGCGCATGTGCATCGGTATTCACCAAAAGCATGTCTGAGCTGCACACTTTTACCGTATTTCCATTGCCGAGGCAATGCCCCTGTCTTGTGGTGAGTTCAGCAAAAATCCCATTTTCATATGCAACGGAAGCCTCTTCCTTTTTCAATATCCCCGGATGCGCCAAAATGTCCACGTCATTGCATGAACATGCAGCCATATTTGTGCCTTCCCGGGTCGGCTCTACCAGTGTTTCACCATGAACGACCACAATCTGGGCACCGGTCTTTCTCGCCTTCCGCGCAATGAGCGGTATGTCTTTTGGATGAATGTGCGTCAGCTCGACCCCCGCGAGCATCTCAATGGAGAAAGACTCATTCACGTATTTGCATGTCGCAATTGTCTTTTCCACTATGTCTGACAGATTGGAGGGACCCACATGGTCTGTGAGGGCAAAAACCTTCGTGTCGAGCACCTCGAGCCTTCGTGCCAATTCTTCGGGGAGGAGAGCGCCATCGGACAATATGCTGTGTGTATGAAAATCCATGCGTGCCATGGGAGAGATTGGATCCTTACCTTAAAAGTGTTGTGTGAATATACGATTTCTTTTCGGAAGACTAATGAGGGATACTTCGTCTTTCTCGATGATGAGAAGCGTTCGCACCTGTTCCTTGTCGGCAACCTCCTCAGCCATAGTATAGAGCTCCTGTTCTCCGTCCGCCCTGTTCTTTACCTTTCTAATGCTGTCCACGAGCCTGTTTGCCTTGGGACTATTATTGACACACCAGCATCCTGTGTTGAGAACCGCCATGTCGTAATAGTGTGTGTCCCCTGCGGCGTGGGTATGACCAAACACGTAATAATCCACTTTGCATCCAGCACGGGCTTCAAGAAGTTCTAGGTAACTCTTCCTTTCTGCAGAACCGAATATCTTTGAGGACAACCTGCCCGATACGAGTTCCTCCACTCTCTCGCCACGCGAGGGTCCGTAGGCATCAAGAAATACCCTTAAAAATAATCCCACAGTCTTTTGGAGAAGCCTCTCCTTGAAGAGGAAATAGGAAAAGAAGAGGAATCCTAAAAAGATAATATAACCGAAGAGAAACACATCCTCTATTCCGAATGCCCAGAGAAAGAGAGGCGTTGCGACGAAGAAAACCAGAAACGATAGCGCAAGCACTGCCCGCGCGACAATCTTTCTTGCATCGCTCACTGTGATGTTTCTCTGGATGCTCTCGAGCGTTGTGTGGAGGTGCTCCTCAATCTTCTGATAGTAGGAAGCCGTGTTCCGTATTGAAGCCAAGGATTCCAGATACTCCATTGCGTGTGGTAAATCTGATTTCGCCTCTTCCCTCTTCAGAAACGGAGAGAGGTAACGTTCCCACCCTCCCCCGTAGAAAAAGAGATAATCCGTGTAATCGCCGTGTTCAAAGAAAAATGTTTTTTCAGATATCGTCTCCAGGTGGAAGGGATATTCTGCCACTATCTGGTACGCATGAGGGAGGAGGATGCGCATCACATCTCTTGCAGAAGGGACATTTTTCTGCGATATCAGATTCTCATCTATCTCTCCCGCACTCCTCCCTCCCTCGATTCTCTGCATGGTTCTGTCCATATACTCCTTCTGACGAAAATAGTGGTCATGGTTTCCCACGATATAGACAATAGAGCAGGGAAATTGATTTATGATTTCGTCGAGTCTGGAGAAGAATTTACTCCTTCCCGACTCGATGGCATCCACGACGTCACATCTATAAAAATCAAAAACGTCCCCGAGCAGTATTATCTTTTCTGGCTTTTTTTCCTCTATGAAGGAAAGTAGCTGAGGCATACCCACGGTTGTTTCCCTCGCGTCGCTTGTGGGCTCTACGCCGAAGTGCATGTCAGAGATGACGAGTATCACGAGTGGGTATTGATGATGGGATTTTTAAACCTTACCCAGGACACGCACGATTCATCAATAGTCCATTTCTGTACATTCCTTTTCCCTCAGAGGATCTGCCTTTCTGCATGCGATGCAACCCCCACAATGACCCTATATCCCGCCTTCTTCACCACATACTCTGACTCATAGATTGCGCACATGGAGGCATATATTGATTTTGCACCCTGTGCCGTCCGTGCGACGACATAGAGGCGTCCTCTCTCACTCAAATGCCCTCGCGCCATTTCTATGAGAGGCATGTACACCTTCTTTCCCGCCCTTATGGGAGGATTGAAGAGTATCACATCATACGTTCCCGGGGCATCCTCGAGGCTGCCGCAAATGACCCTCGCGTTTCTGACATTGTTTCCCCTCACGTTTATCTTTGCGAGCTCGCAAGCCCTCTCGTTCACGTCGACCAATACGACCTTTGCGCAAAATGATGAGAGTACGATGCCCACCACACCGTACCCGCACCCCAAATCGAGAAGCCTGTCCATCTGTTCCACCTTTGACGAGAGGATAAGGAGGCGGGTTCCAAAATCCACCCTCTTGCGCGAGAAGACGGAGGCATCTGTTGCGAAAGAGAAGGTGCGTCCGAAGAATGAACAGCGTATCCTATTATTCTTGTGTGGGGTGTGGGGTGTGCGAGAGAAATAGTGCTCCATGAGACTCCATCATAGAAAAGCTTATAAACGTTGAGGAAAAGTGGTCTCTCTCGCAGAGAAGCGCAGCGCGTTTCTCCAATTGTTGAGTAAGAATTCCAGAAATCATGGTGATGTAATGAGTTTATGGCAAAAAAGATCGCGAAGGGCGGCAAGCGGAAAATATCTCCACCATGCCCGCAAGAAGAAGAAGAGAGAACTGGGAGGAGAGTTTGCGGAGACAAAGATGGGACCCCTCAGGAAAGCATCGGGGCGAACCTTCGGTGGCAACAGCAAGATGAAGCTCTTACGGGACAGTCACGTCAATGTGGCGACAAAAGAGGGAATAAAGCGCGTGGCATTTTCCTCTGTTCTCGAAAATGAAGCCTCCCGCCATTTCGTCAGAAGAAACATAATCACAAAAGGGGCAATAGTTCAGACAGAACTGGGAAAGGCGCGCATCACCTCCAGACCCGGACAGGACGGCGTGCTCAACGCCGTGCTCATAGAATGAATTTTTTTCTGCCACCGCATCCGGGGCAACCCTCTAAAAGCCCTTTGTATGGGCAGTATTACCCAACAATTTTTTTGAAGTCAGACCAGTATTCCTTTTTCATCTTGGCGAATGCTATTTTCAGCCACGGACAATAATCCAACCCATCCCTCTCCATATCCTCAATGAAATCCTCCGGCTCCATAAATTTGAAAGACGAGATTTCATCCCTGTCAGGCTGTATATCACCGTCGTATCGTGCGACGAGGACAGCACAGATCTCATGTTCGGCTCCCACCCCTTCATAGGGAACCTGGTAGTAAAATTTGAAGAGATATCGTATGTCCGTGCACTCTATGTGCAGTTCTTCCCTCAGTCTTTTCTGTGCAGACTCCTCGTATCTCTCCCCCTCGTGAACATGACTCGACACAGAACCATCCCATAATCCGGGCCACAATCGTTTCCTCTCGCTCCTCTGTGTGAGAAGGATTTTCCCCCCTTTCACAACTATCACCATGAACGCCCTGTGGAGGAGACCGCCGCCATCATGACATCTCTCCTTCGTCTCTTTTCCCACCACCTTGTCGTTCTCATCCACGAGGAGGAGCATTTCCCTCATATCCAGCGCCATCCCTCGGGAAGTCTGGATTCGTGTGAAATTGTGTCTATTCAAAACGTCCAGTGTTCCTTTATTGCACTCATTCACGAATGTGAGGACATTGTGTCTGGGGTATCCGCCAAGAATGAAGAAGGCTTTGCGTAATGCTGCCTCTGTCAGCTCGGATTGATACTCACTCTCTGCCATGAGGGTGAGGGAGTGGGGTGAATTCCTCTTTTTGGCGGTGAGGGAAAGGGTGGCAACCACCCGTCCCTCCCGTATGGCTTTATAGTGGTATCTCTTTTGCCATGTGAGAATGTCGACGATTTTCAAAAGGATGCTCTCAGGGAGAGAAGGGCGGAAGTCTTTCTCACGCAAGGGCAAAACCGTTTGCACCGATTCGGGAACGCATTTCTTCGAGAGCTCATAGACGGCTCTCCAGTCCTCCGCCATCCTTTTTTGAAATACGTGTAAATCCTCCATTTCTGCAATCTTATCACACTTCATCTCAAAGGAAGTGTCAATATAGAAAAATCCCAGGCTCTCATAAAGCCTGAAGGCTGGCGGATTGTCCCGACGGACATCGAGGGTAATGACCTGCGCACCATTTTTTCCCGCAAAATCAATGGCGTTCTGCACGAGTGCGCGCGCGATTCCACCCCTTCGAAATTCGGGTGCAACAGCCACACCGGATATATACCACCGTGTGATGTCATTCCCGCTCTTATTGACATTCACAGAACCCACAATCCTGCCTTCCTCTTCCCACACGTAGCCATGGAAGATGAATTTGAAACGGTCGGAGAAGGGTGCAAATACATGCCGAGTGATCCATAAGAGAGGATATAATTTTTTTGTGTACATTAACTCCTGCTTTGCCTGCCTGCCTTCTTCTTTGAACTCATCGCCAAACGCAACATCTATGAGTGCCGCAACCCCATCCATGTCGCGTTTGAAATCCATTTCCCGTATCATGATGGCGACCTCTCCACAGGCTTTATATTCTTTGTGAAATCTCGCATTTTTGTGTAGATGGTTTTAAGAAGCAGCGCATCCTTTTCGATGTTTTGGCTCTCAGATATGAGGGTGCCCGACACCTTCCTCTTCACAAGCGCACTCACAAAGTCCCTCCATGGGAAATCGCTCTCATGCAAGTTGAGGTGGTGCCTTTCTCCCTTCTCAGAGTACGCGATGCCTGAGAGATGCATGTGCATATTCTTAAGCAGTTTCTTACTATTCCTCTCTATCTGGTCAAGGATCTTCTCAATATCATCCTCCGTTCTGAATAATCCGTTTCCCCTCGCGTGGATGTGGGAGAAATCGAAGACTGGCGCGACACCCGGCATTTTGCAGAGTTCTAAGAGTTCGGACACCGAACCGAACTGAGCAACCCTTCCCGTTGTCTCAAGTCCCAGCCTGACGCGTATTCTTTCCCCTCTCAATCTATCAGTCACCGCCTCGACGTTCTCCCTGATTGTCTGGGACGCCCTCTCCTTTTTCTTGCCATAAAATCCTGCATGGAAGACGATGGTCTTCGCGCCGCAGATATTCCCAATCCTTGCTGCTTTCAATATTTTCTCCCTGCTTGCGGCAATTATGTCCTTATCCTCAGAGTTGAGATTTATGTAGTAGGGGGCGTGCACGCTCAGGCTCACATCGAATTTCTTTGCAGCCTTTCGCACGAGGCGCGCCTTCTCCTCCTTCATGTTGACGCTTTGAACGAATTCTATTTCGAGGGCATCGAGCCCCAGGTTCCGCACATGCTCAATTCCTGCAAGAATGTCGTGTTTGGGGGTACTCACAGGGATGCCGGCAGTACCGAATCGAAGCATGATGAAAATGAGAGAAAGGGTATAAAAAGAAATCTATGCCCCGGGCCGGATTTGAACCAGCGACACCCAGATCTTCAGTCTGGCGCTCTCCCAAACTGAGCTACCGAGGCATTTGTTCAGATGTATTGTTTCGCAATACATCCAGTTGTTAAAACGCTTGGGCAAATCGAAACCCCCAGTCGTAGTGGTATTTTCTGCCCTAGTTTAAAAGTTTTTCTGTCGTGTGATTTCTTCTTTTCTTGCAGTAAGGCTGAAGAATATGGGAAACTCGTCCATTTGAGTCGAAGCCCAACATTGTTAATAAAGCTGGTATTTGTAAGACACATAAATTATCTTTTTGAATCTTCTAATTCCTCAATAGCATAAATTACCACTTCTTCCCAGCATTCCAATCCAAATTCAACCCCTTTCTGCACCCATTCTAATTCTTCAAAGGTAAGTTCTCTCCCTATTTTTTCCTTTGCCAGATACTGTACATCCTCAACCGAAATGACAAATATATCTTTCATACCTTATCCTCCAATTTTTTATGGGATTAATCCCAAATCTTTCTCAATCTTATAAATATTCTGTTTTGACTGATGCAATCCCATGATTTTTTCCACCTCAATAAATTTAAGAATGGGTTGTATTTCATGGAATGTACCCGAGAGCAATTTGTTGACTTCTCCCAAAGCATTTGGCGATGCCACAAGGAAGATTCGACTGTTCCAAATGTCGTAAGCATGCTTTAGTTTTCCCATAGCATGATATAAATCACCGCCTACTTGAACTTCAAAAGCATATGTTGGAACGGACTCAGGAAGCCTTCTCCAAACTACATCCAGCCGTTCCATTCCCATTGGGAATTCACGATTTGTAATAAAACTTTGTAACTTGCCAATTTCTAGAAGTAAATCTTTAATCTCTTCATGTGTTGGAGAATAACCTTCTGGCTTTGTAGGCTGAAGGATCATAGATTCCTGTCGCAACAATTCCAAAGACATGCTAGGATTTAACGCTTGAACAATTACTTCCACTTCCTCTAATTTCCTAAGAATCAACGGTTGTCTGAATTCCCCACTTCGAGGTATTGATATTTTTTCTTCTTTCCATCTATTCTCAGGTAAAAGAAATTCTACATCAAATTCAAATCTAAGAGGCCATTTTACACGACCTTCGAGTATCTCAGCGTTCCATAGTGGAGCATCTTGGTAAAATTTGTTTCTAATAATTCCATATCCAACTATTCCCTTTATTTTTCCACTTATATAAAACAAGATCATATCGTTTGGAGCAATAGCTAGCCAATAGATTTTATCAAGAGGAGTTTCTTCAAGTCCCCAGATTCCTTTTGAGGTAAATGCTTGTCTCCAATTTTCTTCCGAACCCACTATTATCCAAAAGTTCCTCATTTTATCGGCTCTCCTTTGATGATGAAAAAGTCAAGTCATTTCCTAAGATTTTGATATTTTTTTGAGTATCAGCCTTTTTTTCAATAATCTTGGTATCAATACCAAATTTTACTGCTGCTTTTTTATTTACCTCAAGCATATGATCTTCATCCTTTCAATCATTCTATTGAAATACCTTAATAAACCTTTCCTCCGAATCTGTATTTATTTCCTCCATCTCCCCACCACCCATCCCAACGATGCGAGGAAGAGGACAGTCATCACAAAGGCAAACACCATGCCCACGTAAGAGGCGCGGAGGGTGAGAATGTAACTGAGAATGATTACGCCGTACGCAAGCAGGAGAAGGGCGGAGACAACACTGAAGAGGAGTGAGTAACCCTTGATCTCAGAAATCCATCCCACCACATCAAAAAAGCTCCCTGCGAGGGTGATGAGAAGCGAGGAGGCGAAAAATCCGCCCGAGAAAACCAAGACATTGCCAAGGCTCTTAAGAATATTTCCCGAAAAGAACCCATCCGCCACCACCACGCAAAAAGCAGGGACCATGACGAGAAGGCCTGAGCCAAAAATGTAGAGGCTTAACGAGACCGCTTGTGCGGCACCTTTTGGTATCATCGTTTTTATCCTTCTTATCCTGTATCGTGAGAAGTCAAGGGGAGGATTGATGAGGTTTAACGTATTGTTGAGGATGACGAGAGCGCATGATGCAACAAAGAATAGAAGCAGCACAGAGGCATAGTATGTGTGGCGAGAGGCGAGGGCGCCAAGAATGGCACATATGGTAGTTGTGAGAAGGAGGAGGAAGGTGAAGAAAAAGAGGAAGAGAGAGGACTTGGTGAGCGCCTCGCGGAAGGCTCTCCTCCTCCTGGAGAGGGTGACGAGAAGCGTCTGCATGACGCCCATCATCGCGGGGGAGAAGGACGAAATGATGCCGAGGATGAAAGAGAGGAGCGGGGTGAGCCTGAGGGGAAAACCGTGTATGATGTCATCGAGAATGGAGGACAGATTCCCGAGTGTCATCTGCTCCTTTGACCGGAGCAATCTGTCACCTATGACGAGGGCGGGGGTGTACTCGAACCCATACGCCTTGAATTGCTCGAATCCGGAGGATGAGAGTATGCTTATTCTCTCTATTACCACTGTTTGCCCATACCTCGCCTGGATGGTCTGGAGCACGCCTTCTACTTCTGCGCAGTCAGGGCATCCCTCCTGGAAGAAAAACTTTATTTCTATGGGAGCGGCTGCCACCGATGCAATGAAAAAGAGAAGAGCAATGAGAAAGATTTTTTTCATCGGGTAAATCGGAAGAAGTACCTATATAAGTCTTCTGTAAATTCTTTCAAGAATCGGTGAACCAATGGCGTCCAATCACCCCCAAATCAAAAATTTCACAAATATGCAATCGGTGTGCCTTTATCCTCCCAATTAAACAGAAATAAGGGCAAAAGAGTTATAAATGACACAATTTTTTTTAGGGGAAGGGCAGCCAGAGAGGAGATTCGATGGTTGATTTCAGGTCACGCACACACGCCTCCAGGCACGATGATAACTATCATCCGGACCCCTTTCCAGTTCATGTACTCAAGAGGGTGGAAAGACCCACCACCCTCATAAGGGATGGGGAGGTTCATCGCGTATCCGAGCTTGACGGCGGATTCCAGAGGGCGAACAGGGGCGAGTTCGGCTCTTTCATACAAAAGGAATACCACAGATTCATGGAGAAGTATCCACTCTCTCATGCGCAGCTTGAGATGTCGAGACATCTTCATTCCGTGGTAGAGGGACCTGTGAGGGCAGAACAAGCACCACTTACCGACGACCCCGTCTCCAATGCGAGGCACATAAAAGAAGTTGCCTACTTTCTGAGAGCAGACATGGTGGGTATCTGTAGCCTTCCCTCGTATGCGATCTTCACCCACTCCCGGTGGGATGGAAATCCCATAGAACTGAGACACGGGTACGCAATAGGAATACTCATAGACCAGGACTGGAAGACATCCCAGGCATTCGATGGCCACGACTGGATTTCCAACTCCATGAGCTTTCTGTCATACTCAACCTCCGGATTCATCGCCTGCATACTCGCAGATTACATTCGTAAGCTGGGCTATCCGGCTCGCGCTCACCACGCCATGAATTACCAGATCGTTGTTCCCCCCATCCTCTTGTGGGCAGGGTTAGGAGAAATGTGCCGGATTGGAGACATAGTGCTCAACCCCTTCCTTGGTCCGCGATTCAAGGCTGCCGTGGTAACTACAGACCTTCCCCTCGCCGCCGATAAACCCATAGATTTCGGGCTTCAAGACTTCTGTGGCAAATGCAGGAAATGTGCGCGCGAGTGCCCCGCGGGAGCCATAAGTCATGGAGGCAAGGTCATGCACAACGGGTATGAGAAGTGGCCTAATGATGTGCAGAAGTGCACGAGTTTCAGGGTGGGCAACCAGCACGGTTCAGGCTGCGGCACATGTATTAAGGTGTGTCCCTGGAACAAACCATACACCATGTTCCACAGGGCGGTCAACAGGACCATGAGGAATATTCCTTTCGCGAGGCGATTCGCGGCGAGAGGAGACGATATATTGGGATATGGAAAGCCGAAGCCTGAATGGAAGTGGTGGCTCGACGTGGAGGATGTGGAGGGAAAACTGAAAGTGCCGCCACCCTAAGTGTTAGTAAGTACCACGCACGTAATGAGTTCATGAAGTACAGACTCAATTTGAACAATGGAAAAGTATGCGGCTCCATGTTTACGCATCGGGATGTCATGGAAGGCTATAAATCGCCGGGTATTGAGAGTGAAGCCCGAGACATATTGGAATCGATTCCTTTCGAGGGGGATTGCCTCTTCAAGGGAGGCAGCGCGGTGATAGGACCCAACGCGCTATATATTACGCCACCCCTCTTCGACAAGCCCTCAACTATTACACGAACTCGACCTCGCAAAGATAAAAGAGGGAAACCTTTTTCCCGACACGAGTGGGCACTACTCGCGCCCGGACGTGTTTCGACTCGAGGTCGATGAGACTCCGCAACGTTGTGTAGAAATTAAATCGTATGACAGAGGAGAATTGCGTAAATAATTTTTCCCTGCCTTTTTTAAGGGATGTTTCTCATTTTCTTAATTTTCCAAGAAAGACATATTCTCCACATCAGGATTACTCCTATTAAAGCAATTATGACAAGCACAGAATATAAGACAGTCTTCGGTTTCCCCTGTGGGATCTTCTGTCGGGCTTCTTCTATTTTCTCTTGCATTGTACTTTTCATCAGAGGATTATTGAGTTTCTCATACTTCCCCAATGCCTCCTCATACGCCCTCAATGCACTTGAAGGGTCACTCTCAAGAGAGGCATCCCCTTCTTGTGTGAAGACGATGGCTTCCATATAATCTTCACATTCATTGCGAAGTGACATGAATCCAGATTTACTGAAGAAAGCAGCTGCTTGATCAAAATCTTTTTTTGCCCTTTCCAAGTCGCCAGCCTGCTGTAATGCTATGACAGCAGACATGTATATTTCCATTCCTCTATTTTCCTCCTTCATCATACGCTCTACTTCGATGAGTATTTTTTCAGCCCCTCTTATGTCGTTTTGATAGATTATCCAGAAGTCATCAAACAAGCCTTCTATTAACTCTGAGGTCATTCGGGCGGGTGTGGGGGGGGGGGGGGGTGGGGGCGGGCGGGGGGTGGGGGGGGT
>Ga0315268_10005779_pt1 | contig 13236 bp, 8 predicted proteins | sample C1_top_MG_FD_204535 | JGI IMG/M metagenome (GOLD analysis project Ga0315268, IMG submission 204535) | Sediment microbial communities from Yellowstone Lake, YNP, Wyoming, USA - C1_top | ecosystem: Environmental > Aquatic > Freshwater > Lake > Sediment | place: USA: Wyoming | collected 2017-08-01 | reverse complement strand
GCCCGCCGCAAACAGAATCAGCAGCACCAGTCCCAACGACATCCACCGCGGAGTCGCGAACGCCAGAAAAAAGCCCAGGGGAATCCCGAACAGGAAAATCAGCCACCAGTTCACCCGGTTCTGTTCGGCTCCCCAAAGCAGGAAATTCTGGTTCAGGATATTGTCCATCACGTTGGCGTGGATTTCGACGCCGGGGTAATCCAACCCGCCGAAAGGAGTGGTGCGCAGATCGCCGATGCCCGTAGCGGAGGCGCCCACCAGCACGAGCTTGTCTTTGAACGTGCCCGGCGCGAACTTGCGTTTCACCACGCGTCCCATCGAAACGTACTGGTAGGTTCGCACGGGACCGTGGTAGTTGATCATCATCCGACCCCAGCCATCCATTGTGTTCGAGCGCACCGCGATGTTTTTGCCGAACCCGATCCGGAAAATTCCGGTATCCCGGTTGTAGAGAACTTCTACATCTTTTTTGAGCAGACCGAGGTAGAGGCGAACGCCTTCGGCATCAATTGATGGATAAAGGCTCCAGTTGTTCGTGTCAGGATCGCTTCCGAAAGGAAGAGCGAGTTCCGCGCGGCGTACTACGCCGTCGGGATCCGGGGTCACATTGAAGAATCCGGTCCCACTGAAGGGATGCATCACGGCATTGCTCAGCGCTTCGATGTTGGCCTGCGCGCCGCGCGGTTTCAGCAAGGCATCGTCGAACCGCTCTACGACCGTTGAGAAAGGAACCGTCTTTCCTTCCGCATCTCTGGCAATCTGATTCTCGAAAGGGAAGAACTCGATTTGCTGGGCGTAGGCGTCCAGTGCACTCTTGTCCATCCCCACGAAGTCGGCCTGCTTATAGAGAAAGAAATTCCCAAGGACGACCTTGCCGAATTTTTCGATGGCTTCCGCGAAGCGCCGGTCGTGATCGTATTCCACCTCCAACCGATTGAGCTCAGCCTCGAGCCGCGGGTCCGCCGTCAAGCCCTGCATTTTTCTTTCGGCGAGCCGCTTGCGGAGTTCAAGAATGGGCTGCGTCGCTTCGTCGGGCTTGCTGAAGGTGACGTCGAAGACCACGACGCTGGCCCCGTCTTCGCGCAGCACGTCCAGCAGGCGCGCGAAATTCGAGCGCGGGAAGGGCCAGCGGCCCAGCACCTCCTGCGAAGCCTGGTCGATGTCCACGATCACGATGCGCGTATCGTGAGGAGTTTCCTGATGAAACCATTCGGTCTGGAGCCGGTAGCGGAACTGGAAGCGCAGGTCGAGCGTGGCCAGTTCCAGCCGCCGAGCAAATTGAAATGCGGGTGTGGGCCTCTCCCCTAGGAATGTGTAACGGTAGATGAAGAGCGCGACGAAAGTGATGCCCAGGCTGATGCCGAGCGCCACCCGATGTTTCCAAAGCGATTTTAGGAGAGAGAGTGGCCTGGCCATGTGGCACCGGTTCCCGCCTCTTTTCCCGGTCCCGCATCCGCGGGTGGAAGGGCGGCGGGCTTGTCCGCCCAGGCGGACGACTCAGCGGGCGGGCGACTCGGGTCTTCGGTGCCGCGCCTGCGGCTAGTGCCGTTCCAACTTGTCAAGCCTATCTGTTGAGGAGTTGCAGATGCGTTGCTGGCCCCGTCCTCGCCAACTTCGTTGGCCCGTCAGTCTAATCTCAACTAAGGACCACTGCGTGGTTAGCTTGATAGGGGGCTGCAGCAATTTGCCCGTTTTTTGGCGCTTTTTGAGCCGGTTGCTATCAAGCTATCTCCGCAGCCCTCTCTAGTTGGAACGGCACTAGTCCTTATAGGCAAAGGTAAACTTGAGCTTGCCCACTTCAATCATGTCGCCGTCGTTCAGCTTGGTCGGGCTGCTGATGGCCTGCCCGTTGACGCGCGGCACTTGGCCCGCGCTGGCGATGTAGTAGCCGTCATCCTTTTTGTTGATCTGTGCGGCGACATCCGGCGCGAACAACCGCGCGAAAAAGCCACGGATCTTGATAGTCGCCATGTTGGACTTGCCGATGACAGTCAGCTTGCTGGTCAGTTGATATTCGGGACGATCGGTACTTCCGGCAACCACCTTCAGGCTGGGAATTCTTGCCCGCGCGGGCGCGGCCGGTGCCGCTGCGGCCGGAACCCCCGGCGCGCCGCCTTTGGCGGTGGCTTGCGCGGCCAGGGCCTGTTCGAGCAGCTCCTTGCGCCGCTTCGCATCCATCATCACGGTCTCTTCGATTTTCGGCGCAGCCGCCTTGGGAGCGGCGGGCGGCACCCACGGCTCCGCCCAGCCGGTGTGCTGCACGAGGATCGAGTGCTTGCCGACCTGCACCGTGTCGCCGTGCTTCAGGTTGGCCTTCTGCACGCGCTGGTTATTCACAAACGTGCCGTTCAGGCTGTTGAGGTCTTCCACCAACAAGTTCTCGCCTTCGCGATAAATTTTCGCGTGATGACTGGAAACCGCCAGGTTGTCGATAGGCAGGTTGTTGTCGGGACCTCGGCCGATGCTGATCGGCTGGTTTCCGACCGACACTTCCTTCAACACCGTCTCCTCGAATTTCAGAACAAGCTTTGCCATCTCAGTTACCTCTCTCAGAGGACGTAGAGTCCACGGGGCTGGTCAGCCATTGCCATATTCGTGCGAAGATTCCTTCCGATTTCTTCGAAAAGCGGAGAAGGATGATTGTGATGTTGTCAGCACCGCCATTCTCGTTGGCCATCTGGATCAGGCGGTCCACCGCTTCCTGCGGATTCGGAGTGAGGAGCAGGGTGCTGGCGATCTCTTCGTCGTTCACCATGCGCACCAGACCATCCGAGCAGAGCAGAATCTCATCGCCCGGCAGCAGGATGTGTTCGTCGGCGTCCACGTCGACTTCGGGTTCGACGCCCATCGCCCGCGTCAGCACGCTGGCCATGTCGCTTTCTTCGGCCTGCTGCTGCGTCAGGATGCCGCGGCGGACCTGTTCGGCGACCAGCGAATGGTCCTGCGTGAGCTGGGAAAACTGTCCGGCGCGCAGCAGGTAGATGCGGCTGTCCCCGACGTGCGCCACGCTCAACCTCTCGCCGTCCACCCACGCGGACACCGCCGTGGCGCCCATGCCTTTTTGCCCTTCATTCTTGGCGGCCGTCTGGTAGATGCGTTCGTTGGCGAATTTCAGCGCGCTGATCAAGCGGTTCGTGCGGGGTGTGACGTCGGGACGTTCCGTTCCCAGCAGCGGCATCCCGGGGCTTTTCAGCGATTCCAGGCAGTGCTGGGCAATCCCCTCGACGGCAAGCGAACTGGCCACCTCCCCGTGTGCTTCTCCGCCCATTCCGTCGGAGAGCACAAAGAGATCGATTTCCGGCGCCAGCTTGAAGTTATCCTCGTTGTTCGTGCGCATCCGCCCCACATCAGTGCGCGCGCCAATCTGGATTTGCACCGAAGGCCTCTATGTTCCGGCCGGTGCGGCATCGACGTATCGCGCCATCACCGCACCTGTGCCATCCTGCTGTGCCGGCCGCATCATCGGCCTCTGCGCCGCCCGCGGAGCAGCATCTTCGATTCGCCGCATCCAGGTCCCTCTCCCCGCAACGGGCATTTCTGGCGCAAATCGCCGCTTCGCGGTCCAACGAAAAGCGCAAGATTTGCCGCTAGGCTAGCAAATAGGGTGGCCCAAAGCAAGACGCCGCATCTACCTGGTTACGTGGGGTGTTTCCAGTCTGCCATGCCCTGCCCGGCAGCCCCTACTTGATGACCACGGCTGTCCCGCTGGCCGCGACCATCAGCATCCCGTTCTTCTGCCCGAGCACTTCGTAATCCAGGTCCACTCCCAGGATGGCGTTTCCGCCCAACTGGTCGGCCCGGCCGACCATCTCCTGGATGGCAATGTCCCGGGCGCGCGTCAGTTCTTTTTCGTAGGCGGCCGAGCGACCTCCCACCACGTCCCGGATACTCGCAAACAGATCCAGAAACAGGTTGGCTCCCAGGATGGCTTCGCCGGTGACGATCCCGAGATATCGTTCCACTTGCCGCCCTTCGACCGAGTGGGTTGAAGTGACAATCATTGGTCTTCCTCCTGTGCGAACGCGTAACACGGAACGCCACTCGCGGGCAAGCGCTTCGCTCCAGGTCCAAAGCGTCCTGCTTCGATTCGCTTCTTTCACCGCTCACCCGTTTCCGATATACTCACCGGTTGCCAGTACTGAGGTCTGCATGTCTGCCGGGAAACACGTCTGGTTTTATCGCGGCTCACCCGCCGCCAAGCTGCTCCAGCCGTTGCGCAAGCATTTTGCCCTGCGCGCCCTGACGCCGCCGCGAGCGGATTCGCGTGGCCGCCCGCTCTCCGCCACGCCTGGCGAGCCCATCGTCTGCGTCGCCGACCTCGACCGCGACCCCCTCGCTCCCCTCCGCGATCTCGCTTCGAACTTTTCCGAAGTCCGCTTGGTTGTGCTGGCCGGGAGCCTGCGGCGAAGCGCCGGGGACGGCAGCGGCTGGAACGATCCCGCAGTTTTTGCTGTTGTGCCGCGCACGATTCCTCCGGCGATGCTCCAGCGCACCCTCTCCGCGGCCTTCGAGACTTTGGAACTCGCCGCGCGCGAACGCGAGGCTCGCGAAGACCTGGCGCGCACCGAGCGCGAAATGCACGACCTCAACGCCATCGGCGTCGCTCTCTCTTCCACCCGCGACATCAACGAGCTTCTCGAGCTCATCCTGCGCAAGTCCCGCGAAATTACCGGAGCCGATGCCGGCTCGCTCTATCTGGTCGAGGAAGTCAACGAAACCGAGCGGCGCCTCCGCTTCAAGCACACCCAGAACGACAGCGGGCAGTTTCCCTTCAAAGAATTCACCATGCCGATCACCGAGCAGTCCATGGCCGGCTACGTGGCTTTGCACGGCGAGGTCATCAACCTTCCCGACGCATACAAGATTCCCCCGGATCGCCCCTACCATTTCAACCCCAAGATCGACCAAGACACCGGCTACAGGACGCGCTCGATGGTCACGCTGCCGATGAGAAACGCCAAGGGTGAAATCCTCGGCGTCCTGCAACTCATCAACTCGAAGAAAGATCCGAAGGTGAAGCTCGCCAGCGTCGCGGTCGTGGACCGCGAAGTGCAACCCTTCTCGGCGCGCGCGGTCCAACTGGCGCTGTCGCTCGCCTCGCAGGCCGCGGTCGCCTACGAAAACAGCAAGCTGTACGAAGACATCGAGACCTTGTTCGAAGGATTCGTCAAAGCCGCTGTCACCGCCATCGAGCAGCGCGACCCCACCACCTCCGGCCATTCCTTCCGCGTCTCCACTCTCACGACGGGACTCGCGGAAACGGTGGACCGCCTGGATACGGGCCCTTACGCCGACATCAAGTTCACCCGCGAGCAGATGAAAGAAATCCGCTACGCCGCGGTCCTTCACGACTTCGGCAAAGTCGGCGTGCGCGAGGAAGTGCTGGTCAAGGCGAAAAAGCTCTACCCGCTCCAGCTCGAATTGGTGGCACAGCGTTTCGATTACATCCGCAAGGAGCTTGAGGCGCGCACTTCGCAGAAAAAGCTGGAATACCTGCTGGAAAAAGACCGCGAAGAAGCCCTTCAAAAAGTCGGCGCGCTCGATGAGGAATACAAGCAGCAACTCGCCGAAGTTGACGATTACTTCCAGTTCATCCTCAGGGTCAACGAGCCGACGGTGCTCCCCGAAGGCGACTTCAGCCGCCTGCTCGATGTCTCGAAACGTGCCTATATCGATCCGCGCGGCATCGAGCACAATTTCTTGCTGCCCCACGAGGTCCGTTTTCTCTCCATTCCGAAGGGAAGCCTGGACCCGGACGAGCGCCTACAGATTGAATCCCACGTCGTCCACACCTTCAATTTTCTGAACCAGATTCCCTGGACCAAGGAAATCAAGGGCATCCCCGCCATCGCGCGTGCCCACCACGAAAAGCTCAACGGCCGCGGCTATCCCTACAAACTGAAGGCCGAAGACATCCCCTTTCAAAGCAAGATGATGACCATCTCCGACATCTTCGACGCCCTCTCCGCCTCCGATCGCCCCTACAAGCGCGCCCTGCCAGTCGAGAAGGCGCTCGACATCCTCAAGATGGGTGTGCGCGATTCCGAGCTCGATCCTCTGCTGCTCGACCTTTTCATCGACGCCAAGATTTTCCAACTCACCATGCACAAGTAGCGCCTGGGCAAAGATCACCTGATCTTCCTGTGTCTCTTTGCTGGTGTCCGCACTGAAACCGCGCTATGCTCCGCCACGTCTCTGCTAGTGCCGTTCCAACTTGTTGCGCCAAAGAGAGATCTCTCGCGGGGGAGTTGCTTACCGCACCGGAAACACAGCCCGGCGCTGGGAACTTGGCCCGAAATAGTTGGAACGGCACGAGTCGGAAGCCCATTCTGCAATCCATGTTTCAAATCATTCAGTTCAGACATTGGTTCCCCCGCTCCCGAATCCCGAACATTCGGGATCGGGAGGCGGGCTCTCCGGTTTCAGGAGTCCGATGGAGTCCACCGGAGTCCAGAAATCGGACACCACAAGTCGAAGGAGTTGGAAATGAATAAGGAAGCACGCGATCCTGGTCGTCGTTTCTTGCATCGCGCCCTGTTTGTATTCGTCGTCTTGGCTCTGCTCGCCGCGCCGGTGTGGTCGCAAGACGGTTATCGCAAGCCGCCCAAGGCCATCGAAGATGTCCTCGATGCCCCAGCGACACCCAACGTCATCCTCAACCCCACGCGCGACTATGCGCTGCTCGTTCGTGGCGTGCGTTATCCGCCTATATCCGATTTGGCGCGGCCCATGCTGCGGCTGGCCGGCCTGCGCATTTGTCCTGCGACCACCGGGCCGCACCGCTCCATGCACAACATCAGTCTGGTGCTGAAGCGCGTCTCTGATGGCAAGGAAACGCCCATCACTCTTCCGCCGGATCCTTATCTCGGCAATCCTTTGTGGTCCCCCGACGGCAAGAAGTTCATGATCACCAACACCACGGCGACGGCAATCGAGATGTGGGTTGGCGACGTGTCGTCGCCGGCGCTTCGCAAAATTGCCGGCGTGACCATCAATGCCGTGGTCGGCGCTCCCTGTGACTGGATGCCCGACAATCGCACGCTGGTGTGCAAGACGGTGCCCGCGACCCGCGGCAAACCGCCCGAGCCGCCCACCGTGCCCAAGGGGCCGAACATTCAGGAAAGCTATGGCAAGCCGGCTCCGGTGCGCACCTACGAAGATTTGCTCACGAATGAATACGACGAAAAAGTCTTCGAGTTCTACGCGGCCGCGCAGCTCGCCCTGATCGATACGTCCACAGGCCGGAGCACACCGCTCGGCAAGCCCGCCATTTTGTCCGGCATCGATATCTCGCCCGACGGCCAGTACATGATCGTGCAAACGGTCCACCGGCCGTTTTCCTACCTCGTTCCGTGGAACGATTTTCCCCGCGAGGTGGAGGTATGGGACCGCACCGGAAAGGTTGCGCGCAAAATCACCAGTGTTCCCCTGGCCGAGCATGTGCCCATCGGTGGCGTGTTAACCGGCCCGCGCGGCGTCAACTGGAAGGCGACCGAGCCGGGCACCCTGCTTTGGACGGAAGCGCTGGACGGCGGCGATCCGAAAAATAAAGTCCCGCAGCGCGACAAAGTGATGGTGCTCAAGGCCCCGTTCACCGGCCAGCCAGTGGAATTCCTGCGCACCGAGTATCGCTTCGGCGGCATCAGTTGGGGCGAGCGGCCCGACTTCGCCATCCTCCGCGAGAACGACCGCGACCGCCGCCGTTCCCGCACGTGGTTCTTCGACCCGAATCAGCCCGCGCAGACCATGCGATTGGCCTGGGACTTGAGCCAGCAGGATCGCTACAACAATCCCGGCCAACCCGTCAGCACGCGCTTGCCCTCCGGCCAGAACGCCATTCTCCAGGAAGGCGACTACATCTATTTGAGTGGCGCAGGCGCCTCACCCCAGGGCGACCGCCCGTTCCTCGACCGCTTCGACATCAACACCCTGAAGTCGGAGCGCCTGTTCCGTTGCGACGAGAAGACCTATGAGTCCTTTGTAGCGCTGCTTTCCCGCGACGCCTCCAGATTCATCACTCGCTATGAATCTGTGACCGATCCGCCGAACTACTTCATTCGCACCGCGGGCAGCGATGCGAAACAGGCGTTCACGAATTTCCCGGATCCCGCGCCACAATTGCGCGGCATCCAGAAACAGCAGGTTAAGTACAAGCGCGCCGACGGCCAGGATTTGTCCTTCATGCTCTATCTGCCGCCGGACTACAAGCAAGGAGAGCGTCGGCCTGCGGTCGTCTGGGCCTACCCGCGCGAGTACACCGATCCCAGCGTCGCGGGCCAAATCAGCGGCTCACCCTACCGGTTCACGACGATCAGCGGGATTTCGCAGCTCTTCTTCCTGCTCGCGGGCTACGTCGTGCTAGACGACTTGGCCATGCCGGTAGTGGGCGACCCGCGCACCGTGAACGACACCTACATCGAGCAAGTCGTGGATGATGCCAAGGCCGGCATCGACAAAGCCGCGGAGATGGGGGTGATTGACCCGAACCGCGTCGGCGTCGGCGGCCACAGCTACGGCGCGTTCATGACCGCCAACCTGCTGGCGCACTCGCGGCTGTTCCGCGCTGGCATCGCCCGCAGCGGCGCCTACAACCGCACGCTCACTCCCTTCGGCTTCCAGAGCGAGGAGCGCACCATCTGGGAGGCGCGCGACACTTACCTGAAGATGTCGCCTTTCCTCTATGCCGAGCAGATCAAGGACCCCATCCTGCTCATCCACGGCGAAGCCGACGACAATTCCGGCACATTCCCCATCCAGTCGGAGCGGATGTACGCGGCGATCAAGGGTAACGGCGGGAATGTGCGCTATGTTACGCTACCCTTCGAAGCGCACGGATATGCTGCGCGCGAATCCGTCGAGCACACGCTGTGGGAGATGATCAATTGGTTCGATCAGCACGTGAAGAACGCCGGACCGCGCACAGAAAAGGCGGCCAGCTCTTCCGGGAAGGAGCTGAAGAAGTAGCGCGCAAGTTTTTCGCGCTGTTTTTTCTCATTGCTGTCAGCCTGATTCTCAACTCGCCCCTGTGGGCTGCGCAACAGCCCCCAGGGGCGACAATTATTTTGCCGCTCAGAATTGTGGCTGGTCAGCCGGCTACCCTGGCCGTGCTCGGCCCCGAAGGGCAACTCATGCCCGGCGCCACGGTTGAATTCACCGGCGGGGTGCGCGTCACCACTGATGCCACCGGCCGCGCCACTTTTGCCGCGCCGACAGAGCCCGGGGTGCTCATCGCACGAATAGCCGGAGGCAAAGTTACGGCCACGGCGACGGTGGTTCCGCTGCCGGACCCGCTCCCCGATGGCGTCACCCTCTCTGATTTCCCACGCGTGATCACGCTGAGCGATACGTTTCACGTGAGGGGCACCGGCTTCCGCGGCGAGGCGGAGGCGAACCGCGTCCTGCTCCGCGATCAGCCCGCGCTGATCCTAGCCGCGTCGCCGGTTGAGCTCGTCGTGCAGTCCGGCCCGCGCCTGGCACCGGGCGCGGGGCAGCTTGTGGTCGAGGTGACGGGCCGCAGCCCTGGCCCGGCTGCGGTCACCCTGGTCGCGTTCGACGTGAACGCCGACAAAGCGCAACTCGCCCCGCGCGAGAAGGGCACACTCACCGTGCGAATTCTGGGCACAGAGCAGCGGCTGATGCTCGAGGTTCGCAACCTGACCCCTAACGTGGTCACAGTGTCCCGCGGAAACCTTCACCGCGTGGTCTCGAGCGGCGGAACATCAAATTCCGCCGTGGTGAACATGAGAGGGAAGAACGAAGGCGAATACTCGATCAGCCTGCGCCTGATTCCGCCCGCTGCGGGAACGCCCGACGTCGAGGCCGCACGCCAACAGTTGCTGCTCGCTCTGCCCATGGCGCCGTCCGATTGGCGGCGACGGGTCGAGCGCGTCATCCGCCGGCTGGAAAAACAGCCGCCGGATTATCTTCGCGCGCGCGACGACCTCGAGCGCCTGCTGGCTAAATATCCGGAGGGAGAATTCGGTCGGCAGCTTGAAGCGGCCTGGCGCATCCTGATTTACCGCTGATGTCGCCAGCGGCCCTCCGGCGGTGTGTTACACTGCGGTTACCGCCCTCTGCCACGCGATCCCGTCCGGAGGTCCCGAATGTTCGGGACGGGACTTCGGGATTCGGAATGAGAGGAAATCCATGGATACGACAACCATCCTGCTGCTGGTCGGTGCCTTCGCCGCTGGATTCCTGATCGCTTGGCTCATCTCTGCCTCGCGCAAGGCCGTGCTGGAAAGCAGCAGCGTGGAGCTGCGCCGGCAATTGGACGAAGCCCGGCGGTCTGAACTCACCCTGCGCGCGCGGCTCGAAGAGGAACAGACCCGGCGCACGAAGGCGGAGACCGCTGCGGCCAAGACAGAAGAGAATCTCGAGGAGCAAAAGAAGGCCTTCGAAGAAGTGCGCGCCAAGATGGTGGAGACATTTGATTCCCTGGCCGGCGCGGCCCTGAAGAGCAGCACCGAGGAACTGCTGAAACTTGCCGGCGCCAAATTCGAAACTCTGCAAAAAGAAACGGCTGGCGCGCTGGCGGAGAAACAGGAAGCCATCAAGGGGCTGGTGGGCCCGCTCAGCGAAACGGTCAAACACCTGCGCGAGCAACTCACTGCCGTTGAGAGTTCGCGCAAGGAAGACCAGGGCAAGCTTGTCGAGCAGTTGACGAAGCTCACGCAAACCAGCGAAGACCTGCGCAAGGAAACGGGCAGCTTGGTCACGTCGCTGCGCCAACCGCAGATCAAAGGCAAGTGGGGCGAGCTGCTGCTGCGGCGCGCGCTGGAGCTGACCGGGATGTCCCCGCACTGCGATTTTGTCGAGCAGCCCACCGTGGAAGGCGAGGCGGGACGCCTGCGGCCCGACCTGCTGGTACACCTGCCCGGCGGACGACAAATCGTGATCGACGCGAAAGTGCCGCAGGAAGCGTTCCTGAAAGCGTTGGCGGCGCGTTCGCAGGATGACTACTGGGCGGCGATGGCCGAGCATGCCTCGCTGGTGCGCAACCATGTGAACCAGCTCGCCTCCAAGAAATATTGGGAACAGTTCGCGCCGTCGCCGGAATTCGTCGTGTTGTTCCTGCCCGCGGAGTCGTTCTTCAGCGCCGCGCTCGAACAGGATCGCGCTTTGATCGAAGACGCCATCGACAAGAAAGTCGTGCTGGCCAGCCCCACAACGCTGCTGGCGCTGCTGCGCGCGGTCGAGTACGGCTGGCGGCAGGAAGATGCCTGGAAAAATGCGGAGAAGATCCGCGACCTCGGCAAGGAGCTCTACGACCGCGTGACGAAATTCGTGGAGCATGTGGCCAGCATCCGCACGGGCCTGGAGCGCGCCACCAAGGCCTATAACGATGCCGTGGGATCGCTCGAAGAACGGCTGCTGCCGTCGGCACGCAAGTTCAAGGCACTCGGCGTCACCGCGGCGGAGGAAATCGCAGAGATCAAAGGAGTGGAAGTCTCCCCGCGCCAGTTGGCGGTGACATCAGACGAAAAAGTGTGAGCGCGCGGTGCCGCGCGCGAGTGTTTAGCGTTTCGGAGTGTCGGCAGCGGCGACGGTTGTCGTTGCCGAGCGAACCTTTTCGATGGCCTCGGCCATCGCGGTCTCCCACGCCGCCGACGCGTTGTAACCGGTTCCCTTCAGACGAATGACACCCTGAGGGTCAATGATCCAGTTCCGGGGAATGCTGTTGATCTTCAGGGTTTCGGTCACGTAGGTGTAGGCGGGGATGACCACGAAGGTGTACTTGTGCTCCTTCATGAAGGGTTCCACCGCTCCCGGGTTGTCATCCATGTTGAAGGTGATGAACTGCACGTCGGTGCGGTCCTTATACTGCTCCATCAGTTTTTGTAAGCGAGGAAACTCCTCGCGACAGAACCCTCACCAGACGGCCCAGAAGTTGACGAATGTAATCTTGCCCTTCAGCGATTCCAGGTTCCAGGTTTTGCCGCTGAGGTCGGCGTACCCAAACGCCGGCAAAGCCTCGCTGGAATCTTCCCAGGTGAGTGTGGACACGTTGGCGAGAGCGTCGGCGCGGCGGCCGTACCAGGTCTTCCAGCCCTCGGAGGTGCCGCCGAGGTCCTTCCACAGGCGTTGCGCATCTTCGGCCAGCTCGTCTTTCACGCCGGGCACGGGCTTCTGCTCCGCGTCGAGACGCGTGAGCAACGCGTGCGCATAGAAGGTCATCGCGTCCTGCTTGTGTCCTTGGATCTCCGCCAAGCGGCCCATCCGTCCCCAGTACGCTGCCAATCGCACCAGGTAGGATTTCCTGCGGTTTTTTTTATCGCCAGCGAGCGCCTTCATATCTTCGAGCCGCTGGTCAATCTGCACGAGCACGAGTTGCGCCTTGTTTGCCTGCTTGAGCTGGAGATAGCCGTCGGCCAGGAAGCCGAGCGCATTCAGGCGCTGATACACGCGGTAGAACCTGCCTTCTTCCTGGTTTTCCTTGGTGGCGTAGAGGTCGTACTCCAGTTCCATTTCCTCTTCGTCCAGCTTCGCCAGTCCTTTTTGCGTCATCTCCACCACGCGCGCGGGCTGCAAGTGTTTTCGCGACAGGTATTCCGCCGCGTTGAAGTATTCACCGGAGTACGGGCCAAGCGGGCCGGCGTTTTTCTGCGCGACTTTGAACGCCTGGTCAATGGCGGCCCCGATCTGCGCCGACGGCACGTCGTCCAGTTCAACCATGGCGCGCACCTGGCTCCACCAGATGGACGTGTAATTGGGGCGTTCTTTCAGCCACGCAGGGAACTGTTTGAGTTGCTCGGTGTAGTAGGCGCGCTTTTTCTCCGGCTCGGCGTCCGCGCCGGGAAACTTGTGCTCCTCGTACCACTTCGACATCGCCGGGAGCTCATAGTAGTAAGGCAGGCGGGCTTGGCGCTGCTCTTTGGCCCAGGCGGATTGTTTCGGGTCGTTGGCCAGTTTGTAGCCTTCTTCGAGCGTGGTGTACCACGCGCGCTTGTCTTCCAGGTTGAGCGCGCGGATGCGCTCCACGTCCTGAGCGATCTGCTTGCGCAGCGCATCGTATTCGGCCGTGGGACGCAGCTTGAACTCCAGCGACCAGAGCGTCGGGTAGGCGCCGATCGCATCGGCGTCGTTGCGCGCGGCCAGCAACTTTCGTAACTTTGGCGCGCTCTCGCGGTTCAGCTCCGCGTTGTCCACGCTCCTCAGCCAGGAATAGCCCTCGAGCGAGTCGGGGCAGGCATCGAGGAACGCTCGCAGATGAGCGACGCTTTTCGCTTTGTCCTG
>Ga0315268_10005778_pt1 | contig 13239 bp, 15 predicted proteins | sample C1_top_MG_FD_204535 | JGI IMG/M metagenome (GOLD analysis project Ga0315268, IMG submission 204535) | Sediment microbial communities from Yellowstone Lake, YNP, Wyoming, USA - C1_top | ecosystem: Environmental > Aquatic > Freshwater > Lake > Sediment | place: USA: Wyoming | collected 2017-08-01 | reverse complement strand
CTTTTGTCCATTGGCATTGTTGTTCTCTTTCAATTCCCTTTATTGGGATTTTTGCTTTGCATCCAAAACATCGCAAAGGTTGGTGGAGTCGCGATAAATTAGCTTTCAATTCCCTTTATTGGGATTTTTGCTTTGCATCCGTGGTCGGTTTTTGGTTGTTTTGTCGCTTGAGGTTATTTTTGGGTTTATTTTTGATATATATTTTCGATTATTATTTGGGTGTAATTTGGTTTATAAAGATAATCGAAATTAGCCTTTTTTATGGTTGAGTAGAATTGTACTTTCTATCGGATATTGAGCATAAGTATTTGCTTTATCAGCTTTTGCCTACTGCCAGAGAGGTGGGCGTTAGCAAGGAGTTGCGAGGTTGGAGTTGGCATCAACCACCATTAAAGCCATACTTTGACAACGTGAAGTTGCCGATGTACGAGGTCAGCTCTAAATATTGTCCTACAAATCGGGATGTATACCTGCGGCACGTCGAGAAGGCGTATCCTACTCCAAGTTCGAGAATTGCTCTGGGCAAACTGTTCCATGGCGTAGTAAGCGACAGCATTCAAGCTTTTCTTCAGCGCCAAAGCCTGAGATTTGAGGACTGGTGGCAGAAGATTAGGTGGCAAGAGATTTCTGAGAAGCCAGAAAATGTCATGGAACCTTGCAGAAAGGTTTGGGAATTTGTACTAAAAATTTGTGAAGCCAGATTAGCCGAGGTTGCTAGTAGACGGTTACATGCGTCCGAGTTGGATTTGATGGCTTCGGCTGTTCCATTTTTGATTGAACATAAAGTTTCAGGTGAGCTCCTTGGCTTAAGCGATGTGCTTAGCGTGGATTGCTATGATTATCTTAGGGCGATAATGTTTGATTTGAAGGTAGCAAGTGCCAAGGAAGAGTGGCACAGGCTTTACCCTGTTGGTTACGCTCTCGTGTTTGAAAGCGTCCATGAAGTGCCAGTGGACATCTGTTGCACTATATACTTAAATGTTGAAAACGGCAAGATCAACATTCAGAAAGACTTGTTCTTTGCTAATGATGAGCTGAGACAGTGGTGGATTGAAGAGAGAGACAAGAAGCTTGAAATCGTGGCGGAAAGAAAAGACCCAGGCAAGCCTGAACGTTCGCAATGCAAAGAGTATTGCCAGTACTATAGCGCATGTTATGGGTAGGCGCCTCTGATACGGTGTTTTTATGAAGATTTTTCTGGACGATTTCGGCATTTTCTTGGGGCGAAAGAGAAATCGGTTTATCGTGAAGAAAGCTGACGAAGTTAAGGAGATTGTAGCGGATGACGTCGATTCAATTCTATGCTGTTCTTCTGGAGTTGCTTTTTCATCAAGTGCTTTGGATTTGGCTGTTCAAAATAATATTCAGGTTGTCTTTGCCCGTTACAGCGGTTGGCCTTATGCTGTTTTGATGCCTGCTTCTATGACTGGTTCTGTTAGAGCCCGTAGAGAGCAGTTTATTGCTTATAATGACGAGCGAAGTCTGATTCTTGCCAAGAAGTTTATTGCTGGAAAGCTTGTGAATCAAGCTAACTTTCTGAAGTTGATGGCGAAGAATAGGCGGCAGACTGATCCAAGTTTAGCTGAGAGGCTTTATGAGTCGGGCAAGTTGATTGATGAGGTGAATGAGCGCATTGGCAGAGAGCAAGGTTCTAAGATTGATGAGAAGCGTCAGCAGTTGATGAATTTGGAGGCTGAGGGCGCACGGTACTACTGGGATTCAATTCGGCAGATTTTGCCTCCAGAGTTAGGTTTTACCGGAAGAGAGACTCGTGGCGCACGTGATCCTTTTAATGCTATGTTAAACTTTGGCTATCAAACGATTCTCTTTCCCGAGGTTTGGAAGGCTGTGAGTTATGCTGGTTTGGATTTTTATGCGGGGTACTTGCATGCTGATAGGCCGGGTAAGCCTTCTCTTGTTTTGGATTTAATGGAGGAGTTTCGTCAACAGCTTGTAGACAGAACCTTAGTGGGCTTAATTACGAAGAATGTTATAAAGCCGAATGAGATTTTGGCTGCTGAGGCTGTTGAGGAAGGTCGGGTTTTGAGCAAAGATGTGATCAAGGTTTTGTTGGCAAGTTTTCAGGAGCGTTTGGACAGTGAAGTGATGTTTAACGGTCAGAAGGGATCATTGAAAAGCTTCATTCACCTACAGCCAAGATGTGTCGTTCACTTTCTTTTGAAGGAGGCTGAATATGTGCCTTTCTGTTTGGGATGGTGAGGACACATGCGGTATGTTGTGATTTATGACATTACTAACGATAATTTGCGGGCTTTGGTTGCTGAAACGTTAAAGGACTATGGATTGCAACGTATTCAATACAGTGCGTTTATTGGTAGTCTGCGTAGGGATGAGTTGAATAGCTTGCTTGTGGATTTGAAGAACCTGATTAAGGATTTGGTTGAGAATGTACAGTTGTACCCTGTTTGCGACACGTGTTTCAAAGGGCGGAAAGAGGTGGGTAAACCGAAGAGATATGAGCTGAAAGAAGAGAAGGATAAGATAGCATATTTTTGATTCCAAAAGTCTCTTATTTTGAGAACTCAGATATATTATAGAAAACTCAGATGGATGATCTGCTTGATTGAACCAGAATTGCATGATATTGGAAAATTCATTGATTATAAGGCTACAGGTATTAAACATAATCTTGAAAATTACCCTCTGCAGTTGACGACTGATACATGGAAGGGGATAGTGGAGCATCATTGTTCTCCGAACTTTGATAGGTATCCAGCCTGTCCAGATACTTTCAAACTGTGCATTGCAGACGATCTTGCGTCATCTTTCTCTCGATATAGTGTAGAAAGAGGAGAGGGATCTTTAACCGAGGAAGAAGACCCTTATGATTTTAGCATATACAAAATATGGAACCCTTCTAACCAGATAATGAAACAATCATTCATAACATCATTTGAAGGAATCAAAGAGATATACTCATTCCTCGCCAAGAACCCCACGGCAGAGGAGTTTTTTGTGCAATATAACGATTGGCTGAAAAAAAGAGCAGAAGATGCCAAACGAGGACAAAATATCACAAGCCTCTATACACATTCCAAGCTTACTGGCCAATTTTTTAGAATTTTGACTTCAGATAACTCAAGTTTTTCATTAATACCTGAGGAACTCAAAGGGTTGGCTAATAAAGAAGTGGATAATTTAAGAAAGCAAAAGAAAAACAAATGGAAACTGTCGATAGTGCAGTGTCAAATTAATTTTGCGCAGACACCAATGAGAGCAAGAGACATGAATGTTTTTAAAATTCAAGAAAGTTTAATAGAGTGCATCAGGAAAGAATTGCCTGACAATGTCTTCTTTAGCACGTCAAATGAGCTCGTTTTGATTGTTCCTGACGCTCAAGAAGTTTTGACGAAACTAAGAAAGAAAGTAGGCGAACTGGGATTTTGGCTAAAAATAACCTATGCTGAAACGCAACTAAGCGCTATAAAACCCCAGCTTGAAGAAATTCAAGGAAATAAACAAATAGCGCTTTATCCTGAGTTGCCAAAAGAAATTTCACCTCCAATATGCGAGCTCTGTCAATTGTCAAAAGCAAAAGAGCAACCATGGATCGATGAAGAAAGTGGAATAAGGGAATTTATTTGCGAGAGATGCTGGAAAATACGAGAGGCAGGTAGCCTTTTGCCAAAATTTGTTGACTGGGAAAAAATGGAACAAAATCCCGATGTTTGCTGGGTAAAAGTATGGCTTGATTACAGAATGCTTCTTTCTGCCTTGAAAAAGTTATATAAAGAATACCTTGAAAAGACAAAAGCCAAAATTCCTCAGGATATTGACATCAAATTTCCGATTATTTCAGAATTTAATCAGGATTACAAAGAATTTCTTTCCGATTTACAAGACAATATTTGCAGAAATTTTGACCTCAAGAGTATTCAAGAAATACTCCCAGATTTTGTCGCTATCAAAATTAACTCTCTAAGCGAAATCAGATTGATTCTGTCTATATACCAAGAAACCTTTGAGAAATATTTTCCAAAATTCTATGAGGTTGACTCTCCGTTAAAATTGTCGATCGTTGTGTCGAATATTAAATTTCCTTTTTCGGAAGTTTGGAGACTGCTGTCAGATGTCACGAGTGAAGTAAATGTGCATACCATAGGCAAAGGCGCCATTCACTTGAAAGGTAAAGACGTTAGAGCTTTTCTTGAGATCAACTTACCATCTAAGACACTTCTTCATAAACTCACACAAATCAGTAAGATTTCGTCTAAACTGGGCAGAATCACTCTGTACGACAAAAGAGACAGAGACTTCCTAAGGTATGAACCTCTTCGAAGAGCAATTGCGCAATTTGGATATAAGAACGTTTTAACCTATGCCAAAATAATGAGTGATTAAAATGAGCTTTTTAGAATACCAGTTGAAATCCGAGGCTATATGTTTCGGTGAAAGAATCAAGAAAGGAACATATAGACCAACGGCAATGACGATACCGTACAGCCAAATTACAGGGGCGTTACGAGCCTTTTTTGGCAGACAAAATATTCATGCGGCAGGATGCATTGTCAACTATGCACAAAAGGGATATCTTAATTTTTCACCGAAAGACAATGTAACTGGCACAAGCAAACTGCCAGTAACTACAGAAGTGTTGATAAACATGGAAGGTAAAGTTTTTGTCGTGAAAAACGAAGACACTGTGGATTTTCCTAACAACTTTAGCCTAATGATAGGTGCTTTAAGAACACGAGGTCTTGGTGTTGCTCAACTCAAGAAAATTAGGGAAATTGAAATGATAGATAAAGGACAATTCTTGAAGCACGGGATTCTCAATACGCGCATACCTTTAGAGCATTTGGATAAATTCGAGGTAATATTTGATGAGAAAAGGATGACGCCAGTTTATGGTTATCTTTTCAAGCCTACCAGTATCTCTACTGGAGATTACGTATTATCTTTGTTTGAAGGTAGCGAAGTCCGTGGACCTGAATTCTTGCTCAAGGAGCTGTTGAGCTAATGGACTTGATCGATAAATTGATAGAAGAGATACAACACGATGCAGAAATAAGACAAACTCGCTTCTCTAATAAATCTCTCGCCATTATAAGTGATATATGTAATAGATACGGCTACGGTGCTGTACGACTTTATCTTTTAAGCAAAAGGGAAGATGAATCTCGTGTTCTCCTAAAAGTTTTAAATAAGATTGAAGACAAAGAGATTTCTAAAGAATTAGGTGCATTTGTATTGAAAAAACTGAACGTCATAAAATCTGTGAGGGAGATTTAAGGTGCGCCAATGGAAGCAGTTCAAGATAAAATTAACTACACAAACACCTTTCCGAATTGGAGGAGTAAAACCTGCAATTGAAACAACTGTCGAGAGCCCTGTTGTTAGACTTGGTGACAAAATTGTTGTACAAGGTACGTCTTTGAAAGGTGCGTATCGAGCAGAACTGGAAAGATATTTTATTGATACATTTTTTGACAAAACTAACAAGAAATGGAGAGAGCAATGGTTAAAGCCTTGTATACCCGCAGATGAAAAGACAATCTCTCCAGATGAAAGAAAACTTGTCAACAAAGGGTTCTATAAATATTCATGTAAATATCCACAACGGGAAAAAGATTACCCATCCTCTGAAAGATATATTTGTCCTGTTTGTTATCTCCTCGGTGCTCAAGGATTGATTGGTTTCATTCATGTCCCATTTCTTAATTTGACCAAAGGAAATGCAGAGCCTCTTGCTTTCATTAGAAAAGATAGAATCGCTGGGGTCTCAGCACGTGGGGCGCTCGCTAAATTCGAAGGGATACCGTCAGGTAGCGTTTTTGAAGGGATAATGAACGTTCTTATTCAGGATGATGTGACTGGATGGAGTCTTGGTCAAAAGAGAGATCTCGCCGATTCGTTGGGTGATAAATGGCTTGAAACAAACGAATGGAATAAGGATAGAATTGAAACTGAATTGATTATTAACCGCTTGCAGAGTATTAAACACCTCGGTGGATACATTTCCAAAGGGTTCGGCTTAATCGATATCAAGGTGGAACAAAGCAAATAATTACTATATCAGACAAAAACTCTAAGACTTCAAGGTAGCAAGTAGCAGTCGCTAGCTTCTGTTTCATCAGTATTTCCGCAAGGTTTATGTATGCATTTGGCATCTTTTGTATACGGTGAACGTGTTGACGCTTAAACCTTTAGCAGTAAGGATACCTAAAGAGATCGAGAAAGAAATCCTCGAAGTGGTCGAACGTGCAAAGCTGGACAAGGCAACGGTTGTTAGGAATCTTCTTGAATTGGGAATTGCGGAGTGGAGGAAGCAGACGGCTCTCGAGTTGTTGCGTGATGGGAAAGTAACGTTTGCTAAGGCTGCTGAGATGGCTAAACTTTCGCTTTGGGAGTTTGCTGATTTGGTGAAGCAGCGTAATGTGGAATGGGTTAGGTTTTCGCCTGAAGAGATTGAGAAAGAGCTTAAGGAAGCGTCGGCGGCGAAGCGTAAGTGAAGCTGCTTGTTTTCAATTCTACGCCGCTGATTTACTTGGCTAAAGTAGGTTTGAGCAAGGTTCTTGAAGATTTGAAGGGAGAAAAGGTGACGTCGCCAGAGGTTAAATGCGAGGTTGTGGATGAAGGCAAGCGGAAAGGCGTTCCTGACGCGTTTGTCTTAGAGAAACTGTTTAGCAGCAAAGTGTTGCAAGTGGTTGAGCCGAAAGATAAGGAGTTTTTGTCGAGGTTGTTGGAGACGAGGGGGCTTCATGTGACTGACGCTGAGGTTTTGGCTCTTGCACGGGAGTTGGATGGTTTGGCTGTGGTGGATGATGAGGTGGCGAGGAAGACGGCTAAGGTTTATGGTATAGCCTATGTGGGTACGCCTTATGTTTTGGTTAGGGCTGTGTCTGAGGGAATTATTACGAGGGATAGAGCGCGGCAGGCTGTGAATGATATGGTTTCTGCTGGTTGGCGGTGCAGTATTGAAAGTTATGCGAAGATTATGGAAGTTTTAGAGAAGGCTTAAGGGTATTGAAAAAGTTTAGGGATGACTGGTTAAAGCGAAAGCAGAAGCTACCCATATCAGATGTCGCAGAAGAGTTTGTTTCCGTGACTGATATTAAGCATTACGTTTATTGCCCGAGGTTGGTTTATTTTGACCGTGTTTTACATGCTCAGCCTGTTTTTGGTTCGCAACAAGAGGAGGGCAAGGAGCAGCATGAGGATTATGTGCGGAAAGAGCTTAGGAGGAAAGATGCTGTTTTCTATTCGCCTGAGTTTGTTGGGGCAGAGAAGCTGCTGTTTACTTCGCTTAGTTCTGGCGTGCTGGGGTTGCAGGGAAATGTTGATTGCATAATTAAGACGGTGAAGGGAGAGTATATTCCTGTGGAGTACAAGAATATGAATTCTGATAAGGGTAGAGTGCATATGGATCATAAGTATCAGTTGGTGGGGTATGCGTTGCTTGTTGAAGAGAATTTTGAAACTGTTGTTAAGCGTGGTTTCGTTAATTATATTCCTGAAGGGTTGATTTTGCGGGTTGAGATTACGCCAAGTATGAAGAGCTATGTTAAACGGGTTTTGGGACACATCAAACGGATTATACGGGATGAGGAACTACCGCCCATACGAGTAGCTAAGCACAAGTGCCAAGGCGGATGCGGACACAAACAAACATGCCAACAATAAGCAATTATGCTCGGCGATAAACTGTGCAGTTCTTGTCTTTTTTCTCTACCTGTATCGGAAAAATATAGGGTTTTAAAACTATTTCGTCTTTCTTCATTTTTCTATCTGAAAATGGATTCACCGAGTCGAATGTTGCTTTTTTTGTAAAATCAGATAATAAGAAAATTGTTCCGCTTGTTAATTCTTGCTCTCTTACTGGTTTGATGCAGCTTGCTATATTTGGTTCTGAAAGTCTGCTTTCCAAACAAGTACAGATGGAATCTGATGTTCCAAAATATTGTATATTCTTTAGAATATCAATTACTTCTTTTGCAGTGTCCTCAAGTGCTTCGATGTATATTGTTAGTGGCCCGTTGTAGAGTATGTATTCACGTATGCCAAATGTGGACTCAAAGCTTTCTATGAACGTACCCCATTGTGTTGTAATTTTTTCTTCTTTTCCTTTTCTTTTTTGTTTGAGGCGTTTCATGAAAGCTTTGAAAAGAACCATTTTTTCCGGCAATTCGACCGTAGTATTTGCCAATTTTAACTGTTCAAATAGCAGATTACCTCTTTCAATGTTGCCGGTTCGGTTTATAGCTGTGGCGACAATTGCGAGTTTTATTGTTGAAGGACTTGGTGCTGGTGCGGAAAGCGCATAACTGGATGAAAAATAGGGTATTCTATATGAAAACGCACTTGCGAACAGGTATCTGGCGCCCACCCACACCATTGATTATGATGCCCCAAGCTTGTATGGCACTGCAGTTTTGAGTTTATCAATTTCTTGCATGAAAGAAGCGAAATTAGAAAATTCTTGTACGTTTTGTTGTCCTATTATCGTTTTCATCTGTTGTATGTATCCATCTGTCAATGGGCTTATAACTGGAACAGGTGTAGCATTCTTTGTTACTGCTATTGCTCCTTCAAATCTTTCGAAGTGAGGTAACCTTGTCGTTGTCATGGCGCCTTCAATACGTGCAATCATTGATTTGTATGCCTCTAATACAAGTTCATACCGTTCCTTTCGAGTTTTATCATCTATTGGGTAGGTATAGTCAATTTCATTCAAGCTAATGCGCCATGGTTGAAAAACTGAAACAAAAGCATAAACTCCTGAACGTGTAGGTCTATTGTAAATCATCTGCTCGCTTACTTCTACTTCTGCGCCTTTTTCTCGCTCTTTTTCGCCAGCAGCAACACGCGTATGTACATGAATATCTCGATAGAACTGGTCTGGTAAAGCAATAGCCCAGCCGAATTCTACTGTTGATTTACGACTGAGAGTTGGTTTTTGCACCAAGAAACCATGCAAATCACATATTACACACTTTAAAGCTTCATTAAGAGCAGGCTTCGTCTCCTTCATCTCAGTAACTGCTTTATTGCCATCTGCTTTCATTGGACTCAGAATCTGACATGCAGGACATAGTGATACTTTCCTCTCCTTTGCAAGTTGCCACATAGCTTCTGTATGTATGTGTTTAAGCATTTCTCCGCTTATGCCATCAGTTTTTTCTCCATTTGCTAAAACGATTGTTCGCGGTTCCGTGACGTTGCCTACAGTGCCTTCATTGTTCAGAGAATGTGCATCTATTCGAATTCTGCCAACTAAACTTATTTCGTAGATTGTTTCGTTCATTATTCTTTCTCTCCTTTTTCTGAATAGACAAGAGCGTGAGACATTATCGCAGCACAAACAACACGAACACCATACTCCTGCGCTAATCTTACAACTTCGTCTAAATCTTTTTCGCTCGGTTTAAAAGAACTTCTTCCAGGATGTTCGCGTTCCCATCTTCTGGCGCATGCATCAAATCGCCTTAGAAACTTCTTCAAAACGATTACAAATTGCTCTTCCTTTTCCACATAATCTAATTCAACGAGTGATGCATAATCTTCACATCCACCAAATTCTCTCTTTCCTATCGCTATCCTTAAAGCCATTCCAAAATGTTCTATTGCCGAATTAGCGTAAAGTTCATGCAATTTCGACATATCTTAGCATCTCCTTCAATTGTGGTTCATCCCAAGGGAAGAATTTATTTTTCTTATTTGTCATACCACGAATATATAAGCTTTCGAATCTTCGAAGATTATCCAAATTGGGGCGCATAAGAAAATCAGTAACTGCTAATGCAATATCTTGACGTATACCTTTAATTCGCGGGTCAATCGGTAAAAGAAACTTATCAATTTTTTCGAGTGCCTTAAATCCTTCTGGAGTTTTCGCCAAATTATAAAGCAAATCAAGATTATATCTGCCGCCACCACCAGGTTTTGGTTGTTGTCCAGTTTTTTGCATAACATTAAAAACTACGCTGTCATATTCTATTTCATCAGATTTTCTACAAGTAAGTTGTGCAAGTTTTACAGAATAATGTATTAAAGATGCATTGGCAGAAGTGACGCATAGCCGTTTGTCTAAAGCATTCTGAACATCACGATGCGATATCAAAAGGACTTTTTTTGGATTTGGAACCATACACATCAGAAAGCTTGCATCTCTTCTCATAAGATTCTGAGGCCATATTCCAAACCATGCAGCGCCTAATGAGGCTATAACCCAAGAGTATTTATCAACTTCTATTTGGCTACCATCATGGTAAGTGTCCCTTTTCTCTTCTCGATAACCTTTAGCAGCAGAGACATCCATGGTTTGATAAAATGTTTTTCCTTCCCTTACTTTTTTGCCAAAAATCGGGAAAAAATCATATTTTCTATGAATGTCAAGAATTTTGTTATACTCGGAAATCGCAACGTGTTCTGCCTCTTCAATCGGATGTTTGACTTTCAAATCTTTCCTTTTTTTGAAAGTCTTAAAAACTAATGGCCAAGAACTACCTGTTTCTTCAAAAAGTTTTGAATCAGCTTCCTTTGGAATTTCTCCTTCAGTTTTGATAAGGAATAGACTACCCAGATCACAGATGTCTGTTTCCACCCTATTTTCGAACCCACTTATTAAAAACGCTAAGCCATAAGCCCTAAAAACGTCGAACATCTCAAAAGAAGTTTTGTTTATTACAAACTTGGTCATATTTTATCCACAAAACTAGTTATTCGGTATCTTCTTTAAGTTTTTTCATTTAATGCCAAATGATCCTTGATCAGAAAGGCGGATAAACCTTGACGTAATGCAATAGATTGTGTAGGGGAAAATGGATTCTAAATTGAACATTGGTGTTTCTAATTTTTTTGGGTGTTCTTCAGTTTTTCGAATGTCCTTAGAGCTGGCATCCAAAGAGTATTCTGAGCAGATCTTGTCGACGATCTTTTCGTAGTCTGTCCAACTCAGAGTGTATGGCTCTACGGCTTCAGCTCTTGTATGGTGATGGTGTGCTATTGCAAGTTTAAACGCAATAGAGTGTTGTCTCTTACTCAAAATTTTCCTAAAAAGAGGGTATGATGCGTCGGCGGATATAGTCGCGTGTGTAATTTTTGTACGTTTACTGAAGGGTATGTGAGCTAATGGTATGTCTCCCGTAGTAACGCCTATGCTTTCTTGCCAAGGCTTGTTCAGTTTTCCTAAATCATGAAGCGCGACAGATAACGCCAATAAGCCCTCGGTTTGAATAGTATTCAATTCAAGTAACCTTGAAAGTTTTTCAAAACAATGTTGCTCTCTTGATCTTACATTGTCAAACGCTACTAAACATCTTTGTACGTGCTCTTCCCAGCTTTCACGCTGGTATTCGAACTCATGTTTGATTTTTGCGGGAGCAATAATGGGTGAAAGACTGGCCCCTCTTTCGCCCAGCTTAAGACCAAAATTTTCGTCGTATACTGCATAGTTGGGATGAACAATATAGTAGTTGTAAGGGTGTAATGGAGCATTTGGAATGAGGGAAAACTCTGGCTCACCGTTTTCGTCATGATCAAAACGTATTTGCCAGAATATTGCATTAGTCAGATGTCTTCGTAATACTCGTACATCAACATCAATCCAAGGCATATGCAAAATCTTTTGATAACTGAGTTTGTCGGGGCTGTCATGTATAGTCAAATTTGCACTCAGTAATTCTCTAATATTACTCTCAACGCCATACCTATCACCTTTAAAAGCGGCATTCCCTAAACTTAGTAAGATTCTGTCTCTGTGTTTCTTATCATTAAGTATTAGTTTAAACTTATCATTTAGAAGTGCATTGACAAACGTTAACTCATCATTCCAACCGAAACGCTTTCCATCCAATATCTCAGAAGTGTATTTTTTGCTACTTTCAATTTCAGCGTTGTCATATGGTGCAGAGTGTTCAACATCAAAAACCCAAACCTCACCAGAACCACCTTCGCGAGCGCATCTTCCAATTCTCTGAACAAGTGAATCAGGAGGTGCAAGCTCGGTAAACAGTAAATCGCAAGAAATGTCTAACCCTACTTCGCAGACCTGTGTGGTGAATAGACATGTCTTCTTATCAGGATTTTTTAGTGAGGCTTTAGCATGATCTTCGATTAGTTTTCTATGCTGATCTAAAAAACGAGAGTGCAGTAAGTAAACATTAAAATCATATTTCTCCAAGTCATCCTTGACAAAAGAATAAAGTTCTTGTGCACGATTAACAGTATTACAAACTACCATTATACGTCTCCACGAGTAAGCACTTTTCAGAAGGTCCTTAGGTTCAAGCAGCTTGCCATTCCATCTTAGAACAACATGGCGGTTTAGTCGTTTTGGGACATCAGCATCGTTCCCTTCAACTATTGCTACTTTGTCGCCAATTTTCTCATGATTCTTAAACCACTCAATAAAAGAGTCAGGCAACGTAGCAGACATAACCAAAAAAGGTAATTCAAGCTCAACTGCACGCTCAATTAAGACAAGCATACTTTGTAGCCCAAGTATATGGTCATAAACATGTGCTTCATCAAAGCAGAGAAATGAAGAAACCGCCGCCCCAGCAGGAATATTTCCCAAATGTACTGGCAAACTTAATGGGGTGCAACAATATGCGCCAACGGTTTGGTCAATCGTAGCAACAATGATGTTGCTTTTGAAAAATGGGTCTTCAGAATTAGCACCATGCTGAGCCGATACGCTTAGTGGTGAACCTATTTTGCATATGCCTTGCTTTATTCTTTCAGAGACATCTTCAACCAAAGCCCGAGTAGGCAGAGAATATATTAACTTGCAAGGAAAACTATTCTTTCCAAAAAACAAAGAAACATAACAAGCTTCAGTTTTTCCAGACCCACAAGGCGCACGTAAAACAACAGATTTACCATTGGCAAAATTTTCCACAGTCTTCAATTGATGAGGATATGGCGAGTTTCCATCAAGAGCTATCCTGAATGTCTCTTCTTTGGTGACGCTATCAAGAATTCTATGCAATTTTTTCACCTTTATTCTGTATCATCTTGCTTACTCCGTATCCTCCTGTTTTGTTTCCTCCTATGTTAGAAAACTCTGCATATTTAGCTAACATGCATGTTACCCTATTCCATTCGCTTTCTTTGTCCTTCATTTCATAAGTCACCCACCCTACAAACCCGGTTGCCTTCTTCTTCCGCATAACCGCCAACCGCGTATTCAACTCGTACTCGCACACGCCCACATTCCGTGCTAACCATTCTTTATATGCTAAGTACTCTTCCTTGCTAAACCGTCTACCATCACTA
>Ga0315268_10005777_pt1 | contig 13239 bp, 11 predicted proteins | sample C1_top_MG_FD_204535 | JGI IMG/M metagenome (GOLD analysis project Ga0315268, IMG submission 204535) | Sediment microbial communities from Yellowstone Lake, YNP, Wyoming, USA - C1_top | ecosystem: Environmental > Aquatic > Freshwater > Lake > Sediment | place: USA: Wyoming | collected 2017-08-01 | reverse complement strand
AACCGCGGAGACTTCGAAGCGTGGTTCACAGGATTAGGCGACATGGAACTCGCGAGAAAAATGTTGCTTGTCAGAGAACAGAAAATGCGTGGCGAAGAACTGCGCCAGAAATTATATGAAATCGTGAAAAACCGATGTGAGGAGCTGGCTAAGGTAAGAGGCGTTCAGCTGTATCCGAACGACTCGGGCAACGTTAAGCTGGCTTAAACCGTTCTTTGAGCCTCTCCAGAACCTGCTGCAGAGTAGTGTATTCCATCTCTTCAGGGCCTAGACGGGCTGGTTCAAACTCTCCCATGCGCCTGAGCATGGCTGCATACTCGACGGCTTCACGCCTAGCCAAGGCGAACGCTGGGTCGTCGAACATATCTGCTATCATTGGTTTGCCGTTGTCGTCGCATGCAATTTCGCCGTTGGAAACTTGGAAGCCTAGAGCAACTATTCTCGGAGGCCCATCAAATGCAGTGCATCCGGAGTTTCTAAGTCCAACAGGCATTAGCGGGCCCCAGTGGCTACCGCGCATCCACCCTTCAACAAGATAGCTGTGCATGAAAGGCACTAGAACTTCACCGACGGCAGGCAAGCCGTGCTGTGCGCGGAGAATCATAACTGGGTCGTCTTTTCCAACGTATTTCCCTGCTATCAGCGAAAGCCTAGTCACGCTGCCAGTGGCGCATATTAGGTCGTCGCTGGCTCGCCAAACCCTTGAAACCACGTAGCGCTGCACTGTCCCAATCAGGGCGATTAGGTCGTACATTTCCTCTGGGCATTTTAGGATTACCTTTGTGTTGTCTATGGTGTCCATTACTTCGAATTTGAAGCCGCCAGCCATGTTCGGGTCAATTACTAGTCCAGCTGTGTTCATTGGGTCGCCGAAGATGCGGAAGAGCGGAAAGTTAAACGCACCTGCAGAGGTTTTGTCAGCAGCGAAGACCACGATTGGGTCGGAGCCTCGTTCTTGTATTTCCATTTCAGCGACGCCCGGACCCATCCCGCAGATGTTGCCCGCGAAGGCGGTTTTGAGAAGGTCTTGGCCTGCCCCGTAAAGTTTGAGGGCTAGTGCTTTGTTGGCGGCTTCTTGGAAGACGTTGAAGGCGAGCTCGTGGATTTCTGGGTTCGATTCTCCTCTTTCATGCACCATGAGCAGTTCAAGGTCGTCGCCCGCGTTGAAGACGTAGTAATTATTTGTCAGGCCTTCTTCTTTTGCCTTTTTGAGGTTTTTCTCGGCGATGTTGAGGAGCGGTTTGGGCACAATGTGATGGCCAGCTAGGGAGCCTACGTCGCATTTGATCAGGGAGATTGTGGTTTTTCTCGGCATGAATGACACCTCACAATGTTTCGGTCTAGTGTTTGTGTGATGCTTTTAAAAGAGTTCCGAAAGGAAAACAGCGAAGAAACCATCAAATAATAAAAGCGCCCATAGATGTGTGGCGGGGACGCTTATCATGGACGAAGTGAAAGTTATATCTGCAAAAATCCCAGAGGAAGTGTATAAGGAAATGATTCTGCGCGTTCCAGAGGGGGACAGGAGCAGCTTCATTCGAGACGCGATAATGGAGAAGCTGCAGAAAACGCCTAAGCCAGACAAGATCCTAGAGCTTGAGGAAAGGTTCAGCAAGATGGAGAAGGAGTTTGCTGAGATAAAGAAGTATCTTGCAGACTTGGAGATGCTTACCTATGAGCGTGGAAAGACAAACCCACACACGTTTGCGCTGGACGATTTGGACCATAAGATGGTGGATTATCTTGTCCACTACAAGGGCGGAACCACGCCAGAGATAGCTGAATACTTGAAAACGAACAGGTGGATGGTTCTGAACAGGCTGAGAAGACTGCAGAAAACATCGAGGAAACAGCTTGGAAAACCCGTAATAGACTATTATCCAGGCGAAAGGTCGGGTAAGAAGAAGGCTTGGTGGATAAACGAGGAACTGACCGAAACATAGCAAGAAAACCTGCTCAGAGGAATCTAGACTCCACCTCTATATAGATTGAAGTTCTGCGTGAAGTTCTGTGTGTTACCATAACAATTAATTCTGGATAGGCTCAACTCTAGTTTGCAGGAAGGGCCCGTTGCCCAGCACGGATTAAGGCGCCGAGTCACGCTGAAAAGAAGCGATGCGCAAGCCTCCGGGCACTCCCGCGTGGAAGAGAGCCGGAGAACCTGGGTTCAAATCCCAGCGGGCCCGCCAAAAATAACAAAGAGACAATTCTAGATTATTCACAACGCAGTAATGAGAGGTTAGTTTACAACTCAGTTTAGATTCACGGAAATCTCATGAACGTGAGCATCTTGGTGTGCCTATGGCGGTATGCATAAGATTTAATTATCAGTAGTGGTAATTTACCACTAGTGGTAACTATGGTCAAGTTCATATTTGGCAAGCCCATAAAAAACTTGGAAGATTTCTATGATAGAGAAGAGCTTGTCAAACCTATGGTTGATTACATTGAAAAGAGTCAATCCTACGCATTGATAGGCTTTAGGAGAATGGGAAAAACTTCAATTCTTAATGTTTTACAAGAACTTTTAAAAGAAAAAGGATTTCTTACGACTTTCATAGACCTGGAGCTTCGCATGGAAAAAGGTTATCTACAGCCTGTTTCTTTTTTGAGAGCATACAATTTTTCTATCTTAGAAGACTATTTCACGCAAATAGGCTCAGTCATTAAACTGAAACATTTAATACGCGAAGCTCCTTCTAAGGTAGTCCTAACCATCTCTGAAATTTTGGGACGGATAAAAAGCGCAAAATTCAAGGCGAAATCCTCAATTGGGTCCTTAGAACTGGCCTTGGAATTCGAAAAAGCATTATATGAAAATCGCCGCCGTGCAGAAGTTGAAGACAAGCTTCTTGAGGCTGCGTTAAGATTGCCTGAAGCACTTTGTGAAGAGTCCGGTAGAAAATTTGTTGTGTTCATTGACGAATTTCAGTTCATTAAAGACCTGAAAATTTGGCGGAAGGGCATTTTCCATATGATGAGGAGTATATATCAACATCAGAAAAAAACGGTATACGTGATTAGTGGTTCAGCCGTTGGAATGATCTCTAGTATTTTAGACTCAAAAGAAGCTCCCTTCTACATGGCTTTCATGCCAGTTGAAATAAAGCCCTTCCCTCGAGAAACTGCGAAGGGCTATCTACATGAAGGGTTTATCGCTGAAGAGTTATCAGTTGCGGAGGGGGCGCTAGACCGTTTAGTTCAAAACGTGGACGGTATACCAGCATGGCTTAGCTACATAGGTCAAAGATGCGTTTTCGAGGCGAATGAGCAAAGAATTAGAACCGTTAATGAAAACATTGCTTCCAAGGTCATTGATAAAATGTATCGAGATCCATTGTTAAGGTCAGAAATAGAAAAAGATCTTTCTAAACTTGAGACCGCAGTTAAAAGCCGCCGTATTTTGCGTGTTTTAAAGATAATGTCAAAATATGACGCATATAGTCCTCTTGAAATTGCTCAACTATTATCAAAACAAGAGGGCAAACCTATTCCCGAGTCAAAAATACTCCAACTCTATCTGGCAAGGCTGTTAGAATATGGTTACGTTCGAAAAGAGAGTAGAGGAAAATATGTAATAGTGGATCCTATTCTTGCCCAGTATCTCAAACGAAGTCAAACGTAGTGCAAAGTTACTATTACTGGTAATTTACCATTACTAATAACCATTGACAAAATCGTACTTCTACACATTGGACACTCTACATGGGGAATTTAAATGGGGATTTAAACCTACTCGGGCCAGCCATTCCTATCCAGTTAGTTTTTTCAAGGTTTCTTTGCCTATGTTTTCTTCGTCTATTTTGAATGTTTCAGGCTCTTCCTTCTTCAATATGGCCTTTAACGCTTCAGAGTCGAGCTCTCTCACAAGTCTGAGGATTTCTTTTCTAGCTGATTCTAGGTGCTTCTGCAGCAACTCCTTGTCCCTATATACTACACCTGCCGATTGACATATCCTGTCCATTTTCACAAACCATTCAATTTTCCCGGTCTTCACGTTTATGTCGAAGGTTATCGGGCCAGCCACACAGGTTTCAGGTTTCACTGGGTGAATCAGGCATTTCCTCGTCTTCTTATCATGGAAAATGCAGTATCCATCCGCATCCAACTTTGGGAAAACATATTCTGTTTCTTCAAACGGGTCTTTGATCGGCATTTTTTCTGCTTTCAAGTAGGTCTCTATGATCTTTCTTCTTTCGCTTGTCACAGGCGGCGTCGTTTCGTGGCAGCAACTGTAGCTGGTCTTGCACTTGCTGCAGACGTTGAAAAAATCGTTTTGCCTCTTGCCTTCTTTCTTGTGGGACATCGGAGTTGGCCTCCGCTTTTTCAGAAGTAGGGTTCATTATCAATGAGACATTTTATAAGTTTTGAGTAAACACTTACGATGGCTTCTTTCACATCGGTTTTCTGTGCTCGAAGCTGAACCTGCCGGCGGATGGTCTCGGATAGGTTTTCACCTTCTATCCTTTTCTTGACGATCGAAAGATACTTTTTCTCTGCGTCCTCCGCGTTGTCTAGCGCAACTCGATATAAATAGTTGCAGACCTCGCGCACAGTGTGTCCATGTGGATTATGAACTATTGCCGCAAGTCCCCTCGTTATTGTTGAGTTAAAATCTTTTACTAGGAGTTCATGAGGCAACAGCTCAGTCTTCTCTTTCATCAAACCTCTAAGCGCGGACCGGATGAAACAACTTAACGCCACGTCCGATTTGACACACTCCTGCTCGTCCATCACTCGCACTTCAACAGCTCTTCTGTCAAACCGAAAAATCGCTCCACGCGAGTTCACCCAATCCTTGCCGAGAAGGAGTTCACCCGCTCCAGCGGCCAATAGGTCTCGCGAATACTTCCCAATGATTCTACCCTTATACTCATTGAATGACCCCACATACTCGGGAACCACATCTCCAGCGACTGACGGCACTTCCTTCTGGTTCAGCATGTAAAAATGCAGTCTATTGTCAACGTATTCCCCAAGCTTGCCTTCATAAAACGGTGAAGAAGCAGTAATCGCGGGTAAGTAAGCACACAGATTCGCTAGAACGTTATGCAATTGTATTCCACTTTTTTCGTTCCGGTACGGAAGGTTAAGCTGAAAACTTTGGATGTTAAGCCATCCATGCTGCTCGAGGTTGAAGACCTTGCTGTATGCTTCGTAAATCTGCCTGTGACGGTGAGGCCACACGCCTGTGTCCTCAAGCTTAAGCATAGGGTGCATACCTGTGCCCAGAAGATGCACATTGTATTTGTGTTCTAAGAAACCAGTAAGAGTCAGAACCGCCTCCTGCATGGTTTCCTCGAAGCTCACAGGCGACCTGAACGGTGCGTTGGGTTTGACCTCCATAACATGCAGCTGAAGCTCTTTTCCGAACGTGAAATGAGGCTGCTCGACAAAGTTGACGACGCGCCCGTGGAAATCTTTAAGAACCTTGTCAACGATAGGCAAGGCTTTCAATTCATCGTTGACCAATGAAAACTCATGCTCTGGACCTAGGACTTCAAGGGTCTTGTACGTGCCAGTTCCTCTTCCGTTTTAGCTGTTGCCTAAATTTCTGATATAAACTTACAGTTAGTTTTAAATATGACACACGCAATACCGAAGTTCCAGTCATCTGGTGTCCTATGGGTGCTGGTCGTCTCAAACATCGACCTAACAAAAAACACGTCTAAGATGAAGCCTGCCGCGTTCCTGAACTCTTCAATTAAAGACTTTATAGTTAACATTAACAATGACTACAGGTACATGAAAACTGGGTACTACGTGTCCCTGCACGCAGAGATTCTGGGCAACCCAGTCATCCCGTCAAGCGAAAACATAATTGACGCCAGCAGACCGCCTATTCTCCTGCTTATAGCCTCAAAAGCTGGAATCCCAACCCTCCCCTACCTGGTGACGGGTTCCGTTAAACAGATAACTTCGACATTCGCTTTTCCAGTGGTGATCTTCGCCGTAAACCCATTCTCGTATGACGGTTTCAAAATCGCAAGAAACAGAAGCGGCCTTTATAGAGCCGTCAAGAGCTTAGGAATGAACTACAAGTTCGCTGTCTGCGCGCAGCCCTTCATGGGCGAGATGATCTCGTTCAAGTCAATTTTCGGAAAATGCCAGCTAGGCGAAAGTTTCAGAGGGATTTCCGAGAAGGTCTACGAAGTTTTCAGAATCCCGCTCTGCAAACTGCACGTCCAAGACATTGAAGGAGACGTTTACTTGTGCGGGCTCCAACCGTTGAAGAAAGAGGAGCTTCTCCCGTCAGACTTGAAAATCGTTTCTGAAGAGATTTCTCAAATCTCGAAACATGGTGAACACGTACTTGACTAGAATAGCCTGTTTTGTTGAAAAATACAATTTTTCAGACCCAAGAGAAGAAAAGGCTCTCGAGAATTTCAAACGTGCAGCAGAAACGTTTGGATACGAATTCAATTTCCTGTTCAGAGAAAACATTTCAGAAATCCCGAAGTACGACGCCGTCTTCATAAGAGCCACAACTGACCCGCTATACACTGCGTATATAGTCTCCAAAACCGCATCGGAACTGGGGCTGAAGGTTGTTGACGACCCAGAGTCGATAAAGATCTGTGGAAACAAAATCCACCAATACGCCCTGTTCCAAAAGCACAGTATCCCCCACATCCCAACAATCTTCATCAGCAAGGAAGACTTGCACCACAAAAGACTTCAAGAGATCTTCAAAACCCTCGGAAAACCAGTCGTGATAAAAGCTCCATATACAAGCTTTTCGAGATACGTGGAAAAAGCCGCCTGCGAAACAAGCTTCAGAGAAGTTGCCAAAAGATACTTCAGAAAATCCGACGTCCTAGCCGTGCAGCAATTCATGCCCACAACCTTCGATTGGAGAGTCGGCGTGCTGAACGGTGAGGTACTGTACGTGTGCAAGTACATGATTCCAAAGGGCAGATGGAAACACGGCGCCAAACGCCGAGGCAAACCCTCTTTCGTGTGGGGTAGAACGGTCTCGCTCAAAAAGGAGAATGTCCCCATGGCGTTGAAGGAACTGGCGCTGAAAGCCTGCGCAGTCATAGGACGCGGACTCTACGGCGTGGACATCAAGGAAGCCAACGGCAACTACGTCGTTGTTGAGGTGAACGACAACCCAAGCATCTACGCTGGCTACGAAGATCTGAGAGACAAGGACATGTACGCAAAGATCATCAAATACCTAGTAGACTAACTCTTCCAACCACGACCTTTATGCAAAGACTTTCTTGTCTCATAACGTTGCCTTCTGGAGCCATGAGAATCAACCTAGCGTAAGGGTCAACCCTTATATTGGCACACTTTTACTTTTCACAGAAAAGTGAACGCATGGATCTAAAGGGCCTACTCAAACGAGAGTTCTCGTTCATCTCGGGCAACTACCGGATTCTCATAGTAAGCTGGATCATAATGGACATCGCCAGCGAAACACCCGTCCCGTACTATCAGCTTTACGTTCAAGCCCTCGAAGGAACAGGCCTAGCGCTGGGAATAATAGGTTTAGCTAATTTCCTCGCCATGGCCCTTGTGGCGTTTCCAGGAGGCTATCTTGCAGACAAGTACGGAAGACGCTGGCTCATAACAACGATGACTTTCGGATTAGCCCTTTCCTACATTTTCTACGCGCTTGCCCCAACATGGCATTTCATCCTCATAGGAAGCACAGTGCAGGGCCTGTGCCTGATATATCAGCCAGCCCTTTTTGCCATGGTTCAGGACTCGCTTCCCCCAGAGCGTAGAGGAGTAGGTTCATCACTGATACAGATGATTCACGGAACATTCAACACGCCAGGTCCCGTCATCGGTGGGCTTCTCCTAATGGCGTTTGGACTGGTTCCGGGCATGAGAATAGTCTACTCTTTTGTCGTAGTCTTGTTTCTGATTGCGGCAGTTTGGCGGCTCAGACTGAAAGAGACCGTGGAGAACACAGAGTCTATTCGCTTCAGATACTTCATCTCTTCATATCCCCAAGCCTTCAGAGAATGCTGCATCAACGTGTGGAAAACCGTACCCCGATCTGTTTTGTGGCTGTTCACCGTCCAGATCATTCTGATGTTCGCAAATTCACAGATCAACGTTATCAACGCAATATATGCAATCCACCAGCTTGGAGTCTCTGAAGAGCTGTGGTGGCTGGCCTTCGTCCCTCTATTACTGACCATGATGGTTGCTTCCATCCCAGTCGGCAAGACCATTGATCGGATCGGCCCAAAGATACCTTTGTTAGCCGGACCGTTGACGCTTGCCTTGGCCACACTGCTGTTTGTCCACGGAAACCTCTACACCATCATGCTATCGATGTGCCTCAACGGCCTAGTCTTTCTGCTGGTCATGTCCTCCGCCATGACACTTACTGCGAGCCTTGTGGAACCAGAAAACAGAGGCAAAGTAAGGGGCTTCCTCAACTTCATGGGCTACATTTTCACGGGCGTCGGCATGCTGCTGGGCAACTACTTCTACGACTTGTGGCCTCAATTGCCGTTCTACGTAACCATCGGATTAACCGTTCCAATGGTTCTCATCGTCATATTCCGTGTACACGAACCGGACAAAAATTCACCAGCATATTAGACTTACAAGCCAGCAACGGCTTCGACACCTATTTATCTCAATGTTGATAATCTGTCTTGACTGAACGAGGGAAGAAGCGTTTGAAACTGAAAGAGACTGTTGAAGACTACACTTTCTCTAAAGGCATGACTGCTGACAAGCTCGTATTGCAGATGCAGAAGGCTTGGGGGTTCACGGCTGGAAAACTCGCAATGGGTGTGAACATCCTAGAGAGCATGGTCAGGGAGCGCGGATGCGTGAAGTTTCTCTCCTTCACGGGAAACCTTGTGGCCACTGGAACGCGAGGCGTGTTCAAAGAGCTTGTGGAACGGAAGCTTGTCGACGTTATAGTCACTACTTGCGGGACGCTTGACCATGACATCGCTAGAAGCTGGAAGCAATATTACAAGGGTTCATTCGTGATGAACGACAGCAAGCTACGCGAAGAAGGAATAAATCGTCTTGGGAACGTTTTGGTTCCGAATGACAGCTACGGGATAATTATAGAAAAGAAAATGCAAACACTGCTTGAAAGCTTGTGGAAAGAAGGCACCAAGGAAGTCTCATCCAGCCAATTTTGTCGAGAAATGGGGTTGCGAATCTGTAACGAAAGCTCAATCCTGTATTGGGCTGCCAGAAACAACATACCAGTCTTCGTGCCCGGGATAACAGACGGCGCAGTGGGCTATCAAACGTGGCTCTTCTCACAGGACCACGACTTCAAACTGAACCTGCTGAAGGATTCGGGACAGCTCAATGACGTTGTCTTCTCCGCGAAGAAAACTGGCGCGCTACTGGTTGGAGGAGGCATCTCGAAACACCACACGCTCTGGTGGAACCAGTTCAGAGACGGACTGGACTATGCAGTGTATATCAGCACCGCAGACGAGTGGGACGGAAGCCTCTCCGGAGCAAGACCAAGAGAAGCGGTATCGTGGGGAAAAATAAGCCAGAAAGCGAGACGCGTCATGATTGAAGGAGACGCTTCACTCATCTTACCAATAATGGCGAGTTCCCTAATAGACAGAATTGGAAAGGCTTAGGAAACTGATTTGAAAAGCCAAGAAAGGTCTGGAGCTTTCCGCTTAAACTTCACCCTTTCATTGAGAGCATGCGTTATCAACGGCAAAGCAATCGTTGCATCGCAATAGCACACTGCCCTCTTTCCTTCGATGTCAATCTTGCCCCAGCTTATCGCCTCTTCCAAAGTGCAGCCTGACAGGCCTCCCCACTGAGGTGAATCTGTCGTTATCTGAATTGCGTAGCGATGAGGATAGTAGTACTCTTTTATGCCCTTGCGCAGGTGGCCTTTCCTGCATGGAACCCCCTCATCCATCGTTTTGGGCGAGACTGATATGGCCAGAAGCTGCGTGAAGTCTTTCGGCACTCCGCCTCCGATGTAGACCACGCCGACTTCTTTTGTTTTCTCGCCGATGCTGACGAATTGGTCGAATTCTTTCACGCTGTCCAGCACAATCGGATGTCCCTGGTTTTTTGCCATTAGAAACGTCTCACCATATGCACTGTCAGCTATTGCAGGGCAGAAGACTGGAACCTTCTTTGCTGAAGCTGCCGCAACTATGCTTTTCACGCCTTTCTTGTTCAGGTAATTGCCCAACAGGTACAGAAGCTCGGCAGAAGTGTACGGATAGTCCTTCCTAACAGTCATCAAGAAGTCAGTTAAGAGCAGTTCCATCCCCCTGTAATCCGTTTCCTTCCCGTAAACGTCATAATATCTGTTCACATCGTCCTTCAGAAGCTGCTGGTCGTCTATTTGATGTGAACCCTGCCAATAGCCCAACCCCATCGCGTCAACAATGTCTTCTGAGATGTTTGCTCCCGTGGAAACAAGAACGTCAATGTAGCGGTTTTTTATCAGCCAATTAACCATTTTCCACTGTCCAGCCGTGCTCATTGACCCAGCAAAACCCATGATGATCGTCAAGTCCTTCTCCTTCAGCATTGCCTCCCAAACGTCAACCGCCTCGCCGAGCTTCCTTCCCTGATAAGCAGTTCTACCCATCTCGGCCAGAAGCCGGGAAACACTTTTCTCCCTGACATCAATAGCCTCAACTTTTTTCTTAAAATAAGAGCCCGTCATCCGCCAAACCCTCTCGTCTTAGATTAATAGTGCAGTATAAGAAATTTTCTTCTCCAAAAGCGAAAGTGAACAAATGCCTTTTTACATTTTCTCTGGCGCTACTATCCCAATGAGGTTCAGTGCGTTCCTAAGCACTATATGTACAGAGTCTGTCAGGGCAAGTCTTGCGTCGCTCAGCTCTTTCGGTTCGGCCTTTATCACTGGAAAAGCGTTGTAGAACGTGTTGAACTTGTCAGACAGTGCATTGGCATATTCTGCAATAAGGTTGGGTTTGAGGTATTCTGCAGCTTCGATGAACGTGTCTGGGAAACTGGCTAGCGCCAAGACTATTTCGTGTTCCAACTTCTCTTTTAGCAGTCCAAAGCCGGGTTTCTCAGGTTTCCTGTCAGCTTTGCGCATTATGCTGCAGGCTCGGGCGTGAGTGTATTGTATGTAGGGTGCGCTGTTCTTTTCAAAGTTGAGCACTCTGTCCCACGTGAACACGACGGGTTTTGAAGTGTCAACCTCGACAAGTGCGTAGCGTACTGCACCTATACCGACGAAGTCTGCAATGTGCTGCTTCTTTTCTTCTGACAGCTGCGGTGACCGCTTCGAAACCTCTTCGAAGGCTCGTTTTACTGCTTCGTCCATGACTTCGTCGAATGTTATGAAGTGCCCTCTTCGGCTTGACATCTTGTAGCCTGGCAGAGACACGAGGTTGTAGGCGAAGTGGACAAGATTGCCTGCTTGCTTATCGTAGCCCAAGGCGTGTAAGGCAATCTTCAACTGCAGTTGGGCCAGATTCTGTTCCATTCCTATGACGTTGACAAGTTTCTCCGCTTTCTCAAACTTCCACAAAGTGTAAGCGATGTCCCGTGTCGTGTAAAGCGTTGTGCCGTCCGCGCGCACCAGAGTCAGGGGCGGAACCTCATAGCCTTCTCTCAAACCTAGCTGTCTTTTCAGGTCAAGTTCTCGAATCACTTTTTCAGCGTCAAACTCGAGAACTCCGCCTTCCACGAACAGATACGGCGACTTCTTAAGCTTGTCAAGCACATCGGCAACTTGGTGGCTCCAAACGAAGTCGCTTTCCCAATCCCAAGAATCATAAGAAACGCCTATCCTGCCGAGGGTTTCCCTGAAACCGTCTAGGCATAGTTCGCTGACTTCTCTGATAAGCTTCTTGGCTTTTTCGTCTCCGTTTTCGTAAGCTCGATTTAGCCTGTTAACGGAGTCTTCAGGATTCTCATCTTTACCTATCCTTTCCAGAAGCTCCTCAAAAAGCACAGGGAATTTCTGTTTCAGTTCAGCAGCCACAGACACCCACTCGTCCAAGTCCCTGTTAATCTTGGCAATCTCGTCCGCTGAAGCCGTCTTTGCTCGTTCAAGCTCCCTCTTTAGACGGTTTATTTCGACGAGGCAGCTTGTGACCGTGTAGATTTTGCCGATGAACTGGTCTGGTTTTCCCTCAGGCGTAGGCTTGCCCAGTTTTTCGTAGCCGTAGGCCACCACGGACGATTGACGACCTACATCATCAATGTAGTAGTGGCGGAGAACCGTGTGTCCTCTTGACTTGAGCAGCCTGGCTATGGTGTCGCCGAGCATGGGGTTTCTTGCCTGCCCTATGTGTATTGGGTGAAGCGGGTTGGCGCTGGTATGTTCCACAATTATTTTCAGCGGGTTTTCAGCCTTGACAAAACCGTATTCGGTGTCGAGTTTTCTTGTTGACTTGACTGTCAGGGTTGAAAACTTGGCGAAGTCGACATGGAAGTTGATGTATCCTCCTCCTGCAGAAGCAACCTGTTCAATCAAAGATGACTTTGGCTTACTAACGGCGCTGGCTAGTTTCTCCGCGATGGTAATGGGTTTCTGGCCGACGTGTTTGGAAAGTTCAAAGCATAATGAAGATGCTAGCTGGCCGAATTCTGGGTTCGGCGGTTTTTCAAGCGCCACGCCTGCAACTTCGGTTTTTGGGAGCTGTTTCTTCAGTGCTTTTCGCAGACTTTTCTCGCATTCTGAGCGGAAGACGGCGAACGGGTTTTCGGCAATCAATAGCATTTGCTCCAGTTTCCACGTGGATTGTCTAAACCTTCTACGGGTGAGGTTATATTTTAATTTGAAAACCACACTTTATCTGTTGGGGCGCAACTGGGTTATGAAGCCGAAAATAATCTTCTCAGAGAAATGCTTAGCGTACGGGTCTTGGCATATTGAAGACCCAGCGAGGGTTAGGAAAGCCTATGAGATTTTGAAAGAGAGAGGATACGAGTTTCTTGAGCCTGAACCTGCCTCAGAAGAGGACATACTCAGGGTTCATGATGACGAGTACGTTTGGATGCTCAAGAAGGGACTCGTAGAGGACGGCGACACCCCAGCGTATGAGAACATTTTCGAGTATGCGAAACTGTCAGCGGGAGGAGCCATCTTGGCAGCTGAGGTTAAGGGATTTTCCATCATGAGACCTCCGGGTCACCATGCAGGCAGAAACGGAGCAGCGCTGGGAGCGCGCACGAGAGGTTTCTGCTATCTGAACAACATTGCGATAGCGGTGAAGCATTTAGCCAAGCCGACTTTGATTTTGGACATCGACGGTCACCATGGGAATGGAACGCAGG
>Ga0315268_10005776_pt1 | contig 13240 bp, 12 predicted proteins | sample C1_top_MG_FD_204535 | JGI IMG/M metagenome (GOLD analysis project Ga0315268, IMG submission 204535) | Sediment microbial communities from Yellowstone Lake, YNP, Wyoming, USA - C1_top | ecosystem: Environmental > Aquatic > Freshwater > Lake > Sediment | place: USA: Wyoming | collected 2017-08-01 | reverse complement strand
GGCAGAGCGAGATCGTGGTCGCGTCGCGGCAATCGTACTTGTAGCCCCACAGGCACTCGTTGGTGCAGGCCTGCGCGGTGCCGACTGCGATGCTGTACTGGCCCAAGCTGTTGTTGCCTACGACGACCGCGTACATGTCAGTGCTGGCGTTGGTGGTGTTGGAGAGAATCACCGTCAGCGGCGAAATGCCCGTGTCGTCGACGCCGAGCACATTGCCTTGGTTGTCCGCGTTGTATAGCACCAGGCTGCCCAGCGTCGGCGTGACCGAGACCTGGACCGATTGATTGGCCGGCACGGTAACCCGGAACCAATCGATGTCGCCTTCGCAGATGGTCAGACCGGAGGCGCTGCCGCCCAGCGTCATCACCGTGGCCGAGGCCGCCACGTTGTTGTTGCTGCCAGTGTCGTAGGTGTCGGCCGGACAGACCCAGACACAGGTTGCATCACTGCACGTGAAGCCGGTCTGCTGGAGGTAAGTGTCGCAGGTAACCTCGGCGCCCCATTCGATGCAACCGTCGAAGTTGGTGTCGCCGCAGACCTGGATGTTGGCCTGGTTGCCGAGTGCGCAGCGCATCTCGCCGTCGATCTGGCAGGTGTTCTGGCACGAGTGTTCGGTCAGGGTCAGCGCGTAGGTGTTGGAGGTGAGCGGCATCGTCTCGCCCTCGTAAGCGCTGGTCACCAACACGTAGTAGATCGCCGCACTGGCGGTCGCGTTGGTCGCCAGGACCGGCGTGTCCGAAGTGCCCAGCGTGCGCAGCACCAGGGTCTCGGTCGAGTCGTAGATCTGGACGCTCAGCGCGTCGTCGTCGTTGTAGCGCACCGCGAACGTGGCGCTCGCCTCAAGCGTGTGGTTGGCCGGTACCGTGATCTTGTAGACGTCCTTGTCACCGACGCAGATCGTCTTGCCGGTGAGCGTGCCGAAGTTGGTGCTGGTGGCGGTGGCGAAGGTATTGTTGCCGGCGCCGGTCTCCTCGGTATCAGCCGTGCAGGCGACGCACACGTTGTTGGTGGTCGGCCCGCACATCTGGGCGCCGGTGCACACCACGCCTGGTTGGTAGAAGTTGCAGAAGTAACCGGTCGGCTGGACGCAGGTGAACTGCTGGCCGCGGTAGCAGGCCGTCGCGTTGAGCGTGCAGGTGTTGGCGTCGTCGGTGTCGCACGCCTGGCAAACGCCGTCCTGGCAGGCAGTCGCATCCGGGCACGCAATCGCGCCGGCTTCGGCCTCGAGGCAGCCGTCCTGGTTGATATCTTCGCAGGTGCCGCGCGCGTTGGTGTCGGTGCAGAAGCGCGAACCGAGCGAAAGGCACTCGTCAGTACAGGACACGGTCGACAGCTTGAGCCCGTAGCCGGCGGAGTCGCCGATTGGCCGGCCGTAGTCGTAGCCGAACACCGCGATCAGGTACTCACCGGCCAGCGTGTTGTTGATGACCGCGCGCTCGTTGTCCTGGGTGCCCCAGCCAAGCGCGACCAGGGTCAGGTCCGGTCCAAAGATGCTGATGTCGAGGTCGCCGTTGGCCTGCAAGAAGGTCAGCTCGACCAGGATGTTCTGACCTGAGGTCGCGGTGTAGCTGAACCAGTCGACGTCGGGCTGGCAGATGGTCAGGCCGGTCTGCTGCCACGGCGTGTTGGTGATGGTCGGGATGACCGTGGCTGTGGCCGGGTCATCGTTGCGCGTCGGCGACTCGAAGCTGTCGTTGGCGCAGGCGGCGCAGGCTGTGCCGATACAGGCGTAGTTGGCCTGGCAGGCGGTGACGGACCACTCGCGGCAGCCGCTGGTGCCGACCGCGCACGCCAGCGTGCTGTTGCCGGTGTAGCAGGCGGTGACCGTAGTGGCCGGGCACTGGTGTTCGCAGCCGGTCTCGCATTGACCGTTGTTTGCATTGCAGCGCTCGCCGGTTGCGCAGCCGACCGGCGTGGTCCAGTCGAGGCAGGCGTCGGCGTCGGCCTGGCCGCACACGTGGTAACTGTTGGGTCCGACACACTCGCGCTGGCTGGTCGTGCATTCGTCGGTGCAGCCGCCTTGCCGGCACTCGCCGTTGACGCAGCTGGTGCCGCCGTTGCACGGCACTGGGAGCGACCAGTCGAGGCACGGATCGGCGTCGCTGTTGCCGCAGGTGATGACGCCACCCGTCGCGCACTGCTTGACGCCAGCCTGGTCGCACTCGTTCTGGCAGCTCACCGCGCAGTAGCCATTGGAGCAGGTGGTGCCGGCCTGGCAGGCCTGGTACGTGCTCAGGTCGAGGCAGGCGTCGGTGTCGGACTGGCCGCAGGTGGCATAGGTGTTGTTGGCGCCGCACACGCGCGCGCCGCTGACCGCGCAGTCGTCTGTGCAGCCGGTCTGGCAGTAGCCCTGCGAGCAGGTGGTGGTGTTCGGGCAGTCGTGCACCGAACCCCACTCGAGGCAGCTGTCCGAGTTGAAGCTGCCGCACTCGACCCAGCCCGCGCCGCTGCACTGGCGTGCGCCAACGGACGAACACTGGTCGGTGCAACGCGCCGCGTCCGGTTGCGGGCCGGTGTCGTTGCGGCGCGCGTCGTTTTGCGCAGTGTCGTGGCCGGCCGAATCGGCGACCCTGGTGTCGGTTCCGGCAGAGTCGGTACGGTGGGTGTCTTGCCCCGCGCTATCTGGCCGCCGGGTGTCCGTGCCCGCCGTGTCCGGGCGGGCGCTGTCGGCAACATACTGGTCGTAGCCGCCCGAGTCGCGCCGCGGCAACGTGGCATCGCTGCCCGTCGGCTCGCCGCACTCGCAGCTGAACAGGCCGCCGCTCAGAAAACTCAACCCCAGGAACACCATTTTGCTTTTCATGGCCACCCTCATCTGTGCAGACATTGAATTGCGGTAAAACTGCGCTCCTTGTATTCGAGCGCGCCGCGTCCTGCAAGGCGCGTCGCGTCGAGTCACGGACTGAACCGGACCGCTCCGGCGTGCACCAGGCTGCTCTCGATCTGGCCGCGGTTGATGCCGGTCGCCGAAAAGCGCCCGACCGCGCTGCGCATCAGCAGCAGCGACAGGTCGCCGTCGGTCGGCACGTCCTGCAGCAAGCTGCCCGGGATCGTGATCTGGCCGTCGCTGTCGGCGACCCGGCATACGATCTGGGTCAGCGACTCGACCACGTTGCCGTTGATGACGTTGTAACTGACGCCGGCCAGCATCGTCGCCTCGGGGTCGGTCGCCAGCGGCGACCAGCGCAAGGTCAGGCTCTGGCCGACCTGCGCGTGCACCACGGTGCCCGAGATCAGCGACGGCGTGGTCGTGAACTCCTCGGGAAAGAGGTAGCTGGTCTCGAACGCGCCGACGTCGGTGCCGCCAGTGGCCGACCAGGTGTGGGCCAGACCGGGCAGCCAGCCCGCCTCGGAGGTGAACCCGGCAGGGAAAGAGTAGTTCGGGTTGTACGCTGGATTGGGGTCGTCCTCGACGGCCGCGAACTGCCAGCTGTGCTGGCTGTTGGTCAGCACGATGGCGGGTCCGACATCGAGTCGCGCGCCGATTGGAAAAGGCGCGTTGTAGGTCAGCGTGGACAGGCTGCTCTGGCACTCGCCAACGTGCAGGTCGAACATGTTGAAGTCCTGGCCGGGCCGAGTACCCATGGCGGTCGACATCACGATGTTCGACGATACGTGCGACAGCGCCGGCGTCGGGTCCTCCCACCAGTAGACGTAGAGATCAAAATCGATCCGCAGCTGCGGTCCGCCCCGGTTCTTTTGGCAGCGCCGGCTGTTGTTGTTGCACAGCTCGCCCGGGCTGCACTGGCTGTCATCATTGCAGCCGAGGCAAGTGCCAGCCCACACCGGCATGCAGCGGCTGTTGCGACACTGCCACCCGGCCGGACAGAACGGTCCGCTGTCGTCGTTGCAGCGGGTGGAGCAGAACGCGTCGGTGCTCAGATTGAAACAGATGCCACCGTTGCCAGTGCAGACGTCGTCGCACGGGCTGCACGTGGCACCGGGTGGTTGGTGACAGACACCGGCCACGCTGTTGCATCGGCTGCCGGCTGGACAGTGGCAGTCGTCGCTGCACGGCAGGTGCTGCTGACAGAAGCCGGCGACACAGCGCTCCTCGATCGAGCAGTCTTGCGACTCGATGCAGGGTTGGTCACCGGCCGCTGGCCGCAACTGGGGGCAGCTCGCTGCGTCGCTCGATCCAGCATCGCTGCCGGTGGCCGGCTCGGTCGTCGGGCAGCCCAGCAGCGCGGCGCACCAGCACGCGATGCAGCCTCGCGTCAACGTCGTCATTGGTACTCCCATTGGCATTGGCGTTGCGCTATTCAGGTTATCCGTATCAACGTTGGGAGCAGATTGGCCGACCGGCGAGGTGCGGTCAGTCGCGGAGAACGTCATGGACTTTGTCGTGCGTAAGTTTGCGGAGGGCGGCGCGGCGATGTACCTGGTCACGCTGCTGACGGTGGCCGGGCTGGTGCTGGCCATCCTGGCTCTGGTGCGCGCCAGCGACGACATCCGCCCGCCGAGGCTGCAGTGGATCGCTCTGATCGGAGCGCTGCCGCCGATCCTGGTCGGGTATGGCGGCTACCGGCTGGGTCTGATGCGGGTGCTGGAGGCACTGGCTGCGGTCGACCCGGGGATGCGCGAGCAGCTGTTGCTGGTTGGTACGGCCGAGGCGCTGGTCTGCCTGAAGTTTGGCGCGATCTGTTCTGCGCTGCTGGGGCTGCTCGCCGGTGGCGCGCTGGCGCTGGTGTACGGATCCTCCGAGCAGAGCTAATCTAGGGAACATGCGAACGACGAACAGCGCTGCCCTGCTTTTTCTGTGCGGTCTCCTCGCTGCAGGCTGTGGCGATTGCGGCGGGTCGCGCATCTGCGATCCCGGCCAGACCGCGACTTGTGCCTGCTCTGGCTTTGTCGTCGGCACCAAGCAGTGCAACGCGCAGGGCAGCAGCTTTGGAGAATGCTCGTGCTCCGAGGACGCTGGCGCCGGAGCCTGCGCGGCCGGACAGTCGCCATCGGCCGGCGTCGCTGCGACCAACCACGACTTCGGCCAGGTACACATCGGCCAGAGCGCCGAGTTCGATCTGCACATCGCCAGCAGCGGCAGCTGCGCGTTGCTGTTGCAGTCGGCCGCGCTGGACGGCGGATCCAACCCCGAGTTCAGCTGTGCGAGCTGCAGCGCCGCGCACTACCCGCGCGCGGTCGACCCGGGCGCCGGCTGGGACATCCACCTGGTTTTCGCCCCGCTCATCGCCCGCGCGTATAGTGGCACGCTGGTCGTCGTCACCAACGATCCGGGCGTCGCCGATGGCACGTTTCGCATCGCCCTCAGCGGCACCGGCGTCGGCCCGCGCATGGAGATCGATCCGACCTTCGTCGACTTTGGCTACGTCGCGCCAACCGCGGCTGCGGTCAACCGGACCATCACCGTCCGCAGCACCGGCACCGAGCCCTTGCAGATCCTGCGCGCCTACATCGGCCGCAGCGACGGCGTCAACGACATGCAGGCAGCGCCGCTGGTCGGGCCAACCGATCCGGCGATCGAGGTGCCGGTCAACGGTTCGACCCAGTTCAGCGTGACCTACGACCCGGGCGCGATCATGCTCAGCCGGGCCGCGCTCTACCTCGAGTCCAACGAGATCGGCCACACCTGTCCGGTCGATCCCGGCGCCACCCGCGGCATCGGTTGCGTCGAGCTGCGCGGCGATTCGCGGCAACCGGGCCGCATCGAGGTCAGCCTGGCCCGCATCGACTTCGGTACGATCGACATCGGCGATTCGCTCGATCGGCTGGTCACCCTGGACAACAGTGGCCAGAGCGACCTGCGCGTCAGCGTTGCGCTGACCGGCAATTCGTCGACCGATTTCAGCTACAGCCCGCTGTCGACCGCGTTGATCGCGTCTGGCAGCTCGGCCTTCTTGACCGTTTACTACCGGGCCAGCGTGGTCGGCGCGGTGGCGGGCGACCTGCTGTTCAACAGCAGCGACCCGAGCCGGCCGACCGTGCACCTGCCGCTCAGCGGCACTGGCCGCTCGACCAGCAACGACGACACGATCAAGATCGAGATGACCTTCGAGAACGACGCGCAGGGCTTTTTCAACGGCGACTTCCGCGACGTCAATCTCTACCTCGAGAGCCCGTGGTCGGAGATCTGCGACAAGGAACTGCCGGCGCCGGACTGGAGCCACGGTGGCGGCGACACCACGGACAACTTCGGCCACCCGCGCTGGAATGCCAACGGTGTGCTCGAGGAGCCCGAGGTGGTGACGCTGCTCGATGCGGCGCGCAGCGCGACCGGCACCTTCAAGGGCTGCGTCTCGTACCGCGAGGATTGCTCGTTCATGCCCACCGACGAGCTGGCCTCGCTGACCGGCCTTGGGCTGAGCGTGTTGCTGGAGGAGCTTTCGAGCGGCGCCATCGCGCCCGACGACGAGCAGCTGTCGGCCGCAGTGCGCGAAAACTGCTGGAGCCACAGCGGCAGCAGCGCCGAGCTGATCACCTACGTCAACGGCCAGCGGGTGGCGACGACCCAGGTCGTGCTCGACGTGCGCGGCAGCGTGCAGTGCCCGGTCATCGTCGACCGCCACAATGGTCGGTTCTGCGTGCAGGGGGCGTCTTCGCTACCGCCCGAATGTCTCTGATCGCGCCTAGGGTTCGGCCGGAACTTCGGGTGCGCCCGGGATCTTCTCGCCGACTTGCTTGGCGGATTCCTTGAAACCGCCCTTCTCCAGCCGCTGCTGCATGTTCTGCTCGGCCTGGTCGACCTTTTTTTGCACCTGGTCGAGCTTGCGCTTGGGGGCGTGGCCGATCTCTTTTTGCTTGGCCCGGTCCGGGCAGCCGGTCAGCAGCAGCGACAGCGCACACAGCCAGGCGAGCACCAGACCGCGCATGGTTCACCTCGGATTCAAGTCTACACCAGCTAGCGCAACTTGAGTTCGGTCATCACCTTGGCCAGCAGGTCGGGTCGATCCGACATCACGCCGTCGACGCCCAGTTCGTACAGCCGCTTCATCTCGGCCTCGTCGTTGATGGTCCAGACCCAGACCGCCTTGTTGCGGTCGTGGGCGGCGTTGAGCATGCCGTCGTCGACCACGGTCAGGATGCCCGAGGTCGGCGGCAACGCAAACGCATCGACTGGCAGCGGGAACGCGCCGCCCAGCGAGACGCGGGTGGCGGCGTAGAACTGGGTGGCCATGCTCTCGGGCGCGTAGTGGCAGGCGTCGGGCACCAGCCCGCGCAAGATCTCGGCGCTGTTGTCGTCGAACGAGCCGAGGCAGACCTTCTCGACCATGCCCAGCTCGAGGACCATGCGCGCGATGTCCTCCTCGATGCCCGGGTGGATCTGCTTGGCCTCGACGTTGGTCAGGGTATCCGGAAAGGCGCGAAAGACCTCGTCCAGCGTCGGCACCACGATGCCGCGGCCGCGATACGGGAAGGTCTTGCCGCCGTCGCTGGTGAAGCGATAGCCAGCGTCGAGGCGCCGGATCTGCTCGAAGGTCAGGTCGCGGATGGCGCCGGCGCCATCGGTGGTGCGGTCGACCGTCTCGTCATGCATCACCATCAGCACGCCATCGCTGGTGCGGTGCACGTCGATCTCGAGCACGTCGGTCTGGTAGAGGGAGATCGCGAACTGGTAGGCGAAGATCGTGTCCTCGGGCAGCACCTCGCTGCCGCCGCGGTGCGAGATGTGCAGCGGCCGGTCGTAGCGCGTCAGGTACGGCTTCTTGGCCGGCGGCTCGCCGCAACCGATGGCGGCGGTGCAGAGTGCAAGCGTCAACGCGGACACCAGAGCACGATTCACGGTTTTCTCCTGCGTTCGGTCGTCAACCGGCGGTACCGCTGCGTCGCAGCGGTGCCAGCCAGACGTTCTCACTGTCGCGAAATGCCAGGCGCACCGCGTCCGGCTGGTAGAGGCGGATAAAGTGCACGTGCAGATCGATCACGCTCTCGATCAATTGGTTGATGGCGAGCACGTGGCGCTCGTTGTCCTTGGTCCGGATCAGGTAGACGTCCTTGAACTGGTCGCTGGCGCGGATCCAGTCGATCTTGTCGACAAAGGCCGCCAGGTCGAACGGGTTGTCCGGCCGGTTGCGCCACAGGATACGGCTGGTCGCGAGGTCGGCCTTGACCGCCGCGGTCAGATCGGATTCCGCCGGCGGCCGCAGGTTGAGCCCGGCCTTCTTGATCTGCCCGAGCACCACGCGCCGGTGCTCGTCGTCGAGCACGAAATACGGGATCGTGTCGAGCAGCGGATAGTTCATCTCGCCGCTGGGCAACGCCACGTAGCTGTCGCGGTCGACCGAGTAGACGCCGCAGATCAGCTCGTTCTCGATATAGGGCACCAGGGAGACGCCGACCGGCAGCCGCTGCGTGCGCAGCGCCCGCTGATTGCCCGACTCGGCGATCTTGGCCAGCCCGTAGGCGGTGTTGACCAGCCGCACCTCGGTGACCAGCGTGCTTGCTCGCACCAGCGGAATATCCGAGGTGCGCGTCTGGTGGCGCTTGTGTGGCAAAGGCGGTGGCATCGGCCGCGGCGGGGCAACGGCTGGCGTGGTGGTGGCGACCTCGGCAGTGGGTGTGGTCAAGACGGGTTCTGGCGGATGGGCGTCGGCGTCTGCGCCCGCTGTCGTCGGGGCGTCAGACGCTTTCGGATCAGGCTTCTGTTCGGCCATCTCGAACCTGCCCTGGGCTACGGCGTGCTACCCGGCGCCACTTCCTGGTACAGACTCGGCCGCACGATGATGTCGCGGCCACGCGTCACCACCAGCCCGCGTCGCTTGAAGTCGCTGAGCGCGCGGCTGACCGTCTCGCGGCTGGTGCCGATGGTCGACGCGATGTGCTGCTGGGTGGGTCGGCTGCGGATGAGCGTACCCTCGGCCACCGGTCGCCCCTCGCGCTTGGCCTGGTCGACCAAGTAGCGCGCGACGCGGCCGTAGACGTCGACCAGCGCCAGGTTGGCGATCGCCTCGTCGGCGCGTCGCAACCGCGCGCTCATCTCGCTCAGCAGCGCGAGCGCGATCTCGGGCATCGAGCGCACCAGCTCGAGCAGCGAGTTACGCTGCAGCACCAGCATGTGGCTGTCCTCGATCGCGATCACCGTGGCCGAACGCGAACGGCCGTCGAGCAGGCTCATCTCGCCGAAGAAATCGCCGGTGTGCAGGGTCGCCAGGATCACCTCGCGGCCACCGCCGGTGAGCACCACCTTGGCCTGGCCGTGGGCGATGAAATACATGCTGTCGCCCGGGTCATCCGCCTTGACCACCACCGCGTCGCGGCGAAAGTACTTTTCGACCAGCGTGGCCGCCAGTTTTTGCAGCTGCTCGGTGCCCAGCGGTGCCAGAAAGCTGACCTTGCGCAGCATCTCGACATTTTCGGTTTGCATGGCCTTCCTCACGGACTGTCGCGTGCCGTCGCTCCTGGCCGCCACGGCAACGCAGACACCGCCCGCATATTTTTTGCGCACACTGCGGGGCAAACGCAAGCGCCCATTTGCATCGCGCAGGTCCCGGCAAACGGCTGCAAAACATCGATCGCGGGTTATGATGCACTGGCGTACCGACGCGCGGGAGAACGCATCGTGGTCAAGTCTCATTTCTGGCCCCAGTCCGTGGTGTGGGAGACGACGCTGCGCTGCAACATGCGCTGCCTGCACTGCGGCTCGGTGGCGGGCGACGCCCGGCCGGACGAGCTGAGCACGGCCGAGGCGCTGGACCTGTGCGATCAGCTGGCCGCGCTGGACACCGAGACCGTGATCCTGTCGGGCGGCGAGACGCTGCTGCGCGACGACTGGCCACAGATCACCGAACGCTTGATCGATCACGGCATCCTGGTCGGGCTGATCACCAACGGCGTCGTGCTCGACAAAGATCGCAAGGTGCTGGCCGAGCTGCTGCGGCTGTACGATGGCTCGCGCGGCGGCATCTCGCTCGGTATCAGCCTGGACGGCCTGGACCAGGCGCACGACGAGATCCGTGGCATCCCGGGTTCGTTTCAGCAGGTGCTGCGCTGCCTCAAGCTGACCGCGGACAACGGACTGCCGGCGGTGGTGTTGACCACGGTCAATGGCCGCAATGTGGCTGACCTGCGACCCCTGCGCGACCTGATCTTCGAGCTGGCGCCCTACGCCTGGCAATTTCAGACCTGCTCGGTCTATGGCCGCATGAAAGAACGCCGCGACTGGTTGCTGACGCGCGAGCAGTACATCGACCTGGTGCAGTTTTTGGCCGAGAATCGGCGGTTGCGAAAAGAGAACCCACGCACCGATCCGGCCGACTGCATCGGCTACCACGGCGAGTTCGAGGCCGATCTGCGCAGCGAGCCCTGGCACGGCTGCCATGCCGGCATTCGCGGCATCGGCATCGAGAGCAACGGCAACATCAAAGGCTGCTTGTCGCTGCTCGACCCGATCTTCGTCGAGGACAACATCCGTCAACACAGCCTGGCCGAGATCTGGGACCGGCCCGGCGCATTCGCCTACAACCGCGAATTCGAAGTCAGCAAGCTCGAGGGCATGTGCGCCGGCTGCGAGCACGGCAAGGCGTGCGCCGCGGGTTGCCGCGGGGTTGCCCACTCGGTCACCGGCTCGTTCTACCAGGCGCCGTTCTGCATGCACGGATTTGGACGCCAAAAATGACCGTTCTGTAATATAGATATGGGTCACGTCGCACGGGCGACGACAGCATCGTTTTTTGGGTTGCTTGACAACCTTACGAGAGGCGGAGGAACAGATGGGCGTCAGCAAGACTCAGGGCCACAAGGTCGCGCACGATGCAATCAACAAGTACATCGGCGAAACCGAGAAGAACACAAAGTCGACCAAAACGGGCAAGGCCAGCCAGACCGAAAAGGTCGCCAAGCCCAAGATCGGCAGCAAGGACGAGCTGACCAAGATTCCGCACGGCGATCCGTGGCACGGCAAGGACAAGCCGGTCCTCGACAAGCCGATCCGCATGCGCTACGGCATCATGCCCAAGCCGACCGAGGACGACGATGCGCCGATCAAGATGCGGTATGGCATCAGGCCGCAGCCGCCGGTCGACGACGGCGACAGCAAGCCGATCAAGATGCGCTACGGCATCATGCCGCGGCCGAGGGACTGAGACGTGGCCAAGAAGAAGAACGACGAGCTGCAGTTTCGCATCATCGACAAGATCGTCGATCAGGGCGAAAAGCGGTTGAAGTCGATGTTTCGCGAGACGCTCGACGACCTCGAGAAACAGCGCGCACAGCAACTCAGCGCCCTGCAGAAGCGCGAGCTCGAGCAGGTGATCACGGCCTATCAGCTGGCGCGTGACCTGGTGCTGACGCTGGTCGACGTCAAGGACAACATCCAGATTCGTCTCGGCCACTAGCCGCCAGAAGGATCGGTCGATGGAAGAAAAACATCTGCAGATCGACGCCTCTCGCGAGGAGGTCGTCGCCCTGCTCGAGGTCGGGCAGATCTACTATCTGCGCGGCGAGTACGAAAAGGCCGAGAAGGTCTTTCAGGGCGGGCTGGTGATGCAACCAGGCGACGGCGACCTGCTGGCCGCGCTGGGCGCCACCTACCACGTGCAAAAGAAATACGAGCTGGCGCTGGCGTGCTACGAGGCCGCCCTCAAGGCCTGCCCGAGCGAGTCGTGCTCCAAGGCCAACCGGGGCGAGCTGCTGCTCTTGATGGGTCATAAGGAGGACGCGATCCGCGAGCTCAAGGCCACCATCGAGCTGCACGGTACGGACCACCCGCTGGGCGAGCGCGCCGCCGCGCTGTTGCACATTGCCGAGACCGCGGAGTAGCTACCTCCCCTGCCTGCCGAGGAAAGACCCGATGTCGAGAGCTGCCTGGATCGCCAAGCGCGCGGGCGACACGGTGCGCACGCAGATGCACTATGCGCGCGCCGGACGCGTCACCGAGGAGATGGCGTTCGTGGCCGAGCGCGAGCGGCTGGCGCCCGAGCTGGTGCGCGCCGAGGTGGCGGCTGGCCGCCTGATCATCCCGGCCAACGTCAACCACCCCGAGCTCGAGCCGCTGGGGATCGGCATCGCCACCCGCTGCAAGGTCAATGCGAACATTGGCAGCTCGCCGGTGACCAGCTCGCTCGAGCACGAGGTCGCGAAGCTGCGGATCGCGGTCAAGTACGGCGCCGACACCGTCATGGACCTGTCGACCGGCACCAACATCGTTGCCACCCGTGAGGCGATCCTGCGCGCATCGACCGTCGCCATCGGCACGGTGCCGATCTACGAAGCGATCGAGCGCGTGGCCGACCCGCTCGACCTGACGGCCGAGGTGTTGCTCGACGTCATCGAAAAGCAGGCGCGCCAGGGTGTCGACTACATGACCGTGCACTGCGGTATCCGCTGGCAGCACCTGCCGCTGGTGCAGGATCGGCTGATCGGCATCGTCAGTCGCGGCGGCTCGCTGATGGCGCAGTGGATGATGGCGCACGGCGCCGAGAACCCGCTGTACGCCCATTTCGACGACCTGCTCGAGATCTGCCGGCGCTACGACGTGGCGCTGTCGCTGGGCGACGGGCTACGGCCGGGCGCGTTGGCCGACGCCAGCGACCGCGCGCAGTTTGCCGAGCTGGCCACATTGGGCGAGCTGGCGCAGCGGGCCTGGGCGCAGGACGTTCAGGTGATGATCGAAGGACCTGGCCACGTGCCGCTCGACCAGGTCGAGATCAACGTCCGCAAGCAGATCGAGCTGTGCCACGGCGCGCCGTTCTATTTGCTGGGACCGCTGCCCACCGACGTCGGCGCCGGCTACGATCACATCACCAGCGCGATCGGCGGTGCGCTGGCCGGCATGTACGGTGCGGCCATGCTCTGCTACGTGACGCCGCGCGAGCACCTGGGGCTGCCCGAGCTGGAGGACGTGCGGCAGGGCATCGTCGCCCACAAGATCGCGGCCCACGCCGCTGATGTGGCGCGCCACCGGCCCGGTGCGCGTGAGCGCGACGATGCGATGAGCCGCGCCCGCTATGGTTTCGACTGGGAGACTCAGTTTGCGCTGTCGTTCGACCCCGAGCGCGCGCGCGAGCTGCACGATGCCACGCTCGAGCACCAGGCGTTCAAGACCGCCGAGTTCTGCTCGATGTGCGGTCCCAAGTTCTGCGCCATGCGCATCTCGCACGACCTCAACGCGGCCGCCTGCGGATTGCAGCCGCACGGCGCGGCGGCGGGCGAGCAGCTGCTCCAGACTCACGGCGCCAAGTGACGGCTCGACCGCCCCTCACCGATTTCCAACGACCAGCACCAGCCAGGTCAGGCTAGTTGCACGGCGGGGATACGATCTGCACGGCGCCGTTCTCGACGTTATTTG
>Ga0315268_10005775_pt1 | contig 13242 bp, 11 predicted proteins | sample C1_top_MG_FD_204535 | JGI IMG/M metagenome (GOLD analysis project Ga0315268, IMG submission 204535) | Sediment microbial communities from Yellowstone Lake, YNP, Wyoming, USA - C1_top | ecosystem: Environmental > Aquatic > Freshwater > Lake > Sediment | place: USA: Wyoming | collected 2017-08-01 | reverse complement strand
GAGCGACTGGCCGATCAGGGTCACATCCGCTATGACTGGCAGCACTACATTGCACTGGTGCAGCGCAAACCGGGGGCCTTGCGCAACGGCGCTCCATTTGCCGATCTGCCAGCACCACTGCAACGACTGCGCCAGGGATTGATGCGCCGTGAGGGGGGCGACAGGGTCATGGCGCAGGTACTTGCCGCCGTGCCGACCGCGGGGCTGGAGGCCGTCCTGGTGGCGGTGGAACTGGTGGTTGAATCGGGCGCGCTCAGTGCCGAGCATGTTCTCAACGTAGTGGCCCGGCTGAGCGCTGCTCCAACACCGGACTGTGTTGAAACCAGCTTGCAGTTGACACAAGCGCCGCTGGCCAACACCAGCCGCTACGACAGTCTGCGCGCCGAGGGGGCTGCCCAGTCCACAGCAGTGGAGGTCAGCCATGCGTCGTGATGTCAGCACCGAACTCAAAGAGCTGCGCCTGCACGGCATGGTGAGTGCCTGGACGGATCTGCTGGCCCAAGGGGAGTCGCAGGTGGCGTCTTCCAAGTGGTTGATAGAGCACTTGCTGCAAGCCGAGCACACGGACCGGGCGATGCGCTCCATCAGTCACCAGATGAAGGTAGCCAAGTTCCCGATCCATCGTGATCTGGCCGGGTTTGACTTTGCCTCGGAGTCGGCCAAGGATCTTGATGAAAGTCAGGTTGAAAAACTTGCTACGCTGGAGTTTGCCGACACTGCACAGAATGTGGTGTTCATTGGCGGACCGGGCACCGGCAAGACGCATCTGGCGACGGCGATCGGGATAGCTGGCATCACCCGGCGGTCTTTGAGGGTGCGCTTTTATTCCACGGTCGATCTGGTCAATGCGCTCGAAGCCGAGAAGGCGCAAGGCAAGGCAGGCCGGATCGCGATATCGCTATTGCGCATGGATCTGGTGATTCTCGATGAACTGGGGTACCTGCCGTTCAGTCAGGCCGGCGGTGCTTTGTTGTTTCACCTGCTGTCCAAGCTCTACGAGCACACCAGCGTGGCGATCACCACAAATTTGAGCTTCTCGGAGTGGACCAGCGTGTTTGGCGACGCCAAGATGACCACAGCGCTCCTTGACCGGCTCACCCACCACTGTCACATTGTGGAGACGGGCAATGAGTCGCATCGGTACAAACAAAGCAGTCTGGCTGCGAAGTCGCGCATCAAGGATCGTGAGCAATCACGAAAGAAGACCAAGGCAACGCCGATTGAGCCGTTCTGACTGACTCGCGCACGGGGGAAATCCGCTTCGGTCTACGCCCTTCGCTCCTTTCCCCTGTGCCTGGACGGAATTCCAAACCAGAAACAATGCAGAAACCAAAAACTAGCTACTGAGTACACTTATCCACAGTTGCAAATTCAAAAAGCAACTACTCGCCCTGGGTCAATATTGAATCGGCAGGGTGGGTCAATATTCAATCGGCGCGGACACTTCACCCAATGGGTCAAAGATATAAGCGCTTCTAGTGCTCGCGGAAGATAGTCGAGAACGATAAACCCTTCTATGCGGATTCGCTTTGAAATGAGCTCCGACAGATTTTTCCACAGGTAGGCTTCGGGTCTTATGCCTGCGTCGGTGACAAAGTTATACTGTGAGATGCCCCCGCAAAGCACGACGCGACCCCTCAACGCCAAGCAGGGCAGCACATGATCAGTTAGTTCCCCACCGACGTTGTCGAAGTAAACGTCAACCCCTTTTGGGCAGAGCTCGATTAAGCGTGCCGCAACGTCGTCATTCTTGTAGTCGATGGCACCGTCAAGTTTGAGTTCGCGCGTGAGCCAGTCACACTTTTCTTTACCGCCGGCAATGCCAATGGTGCGGCAGCCTTTGATCTTGGCAATCTGCGCAGTGAACTTGCCCCTGTTTTCCGGACTCCTTAAGCTGCCCATTATGCGGACTTTCTTTCTTGCTGCTGGGCCGCCGTCCAGCGTTGCTCAAACGTCATCGGACTTACATAGCCCAGCGTCGAGTGCAATCTCTTGTGGTTACCCGTCCTTCGCCTACGACGTTTTGCCCGCACGTGCGTAGGGTTCTGTTTGAGTTTGTGGGGCCGGCGGGTGGGTGATCAGAATTGCCAAAGCAGCCCTCCACCATCAGGCAGCGCGGACGCTGTCGTGGTCCTCTCCGCACATGCCATGGCACCGGAGAGTGGGGGATCAAGACTAAGCGGCGATCAACTTCCCATTCAAGTAATAGCAGTATCGATTGAAACGCACCGCGATCTTTGACGTTCGAGGCGGAACGGTTTGTTCTCTCGCGAGCTTCATCCGTGCGCGCGCTTCACCCATCGCAAGTTCAAGAATTCGGACACTGCCATGGTCCTCAATAGACAAGATGGAGGTCGGAAAACAACCTTTGTCCGCCTCATCCACAAACAATATGTGTTCAGGCCTGACCCCTACGGTAACCTCACCCTCAGGAAGTTCCTTGGACAAGGTCGGGAGCAATACTCCAGCCAAAGTCAGCGCGTTTCCGCTTCGCGTGACAGGCAGGAAGTTCATCCCGGGGGATCCGATGAATGTCCCGACATAAGTGTCTGCAGGATGCTCGAAGAGTTCCTCTGGAGAGCCCCGCTGTACGACCTGTCCGTCCTTCATAACCAGGACTTCATCTGCGAAGCTCATAGCCTCGTTCTGGTCATGCGTCACATAAATGACGGTTAGTCGCGCATAGGCATGAGCCTGCTTGATACGGCGACGCAATTCGAATTTCATCTGCGGATCAATGACAGTTAGTGGTTCATCCATCAGGATTGCGGCGACGTCGTCCCGCACCAACCCACGCCCCAGCGAGATCAATTGTTTTTCATCCACTGTCAGATCACGCGCGGGTCGTCCCAGCCTAGAAGTCAAGCCAAGCATTTCCGCGACCTCCTGGACACGCGGGCCGATTCGCTTTCCATCCCAATTTCTGCATTTCAGCGGAAAGGCGAGATTTTCGAAAACTGTCTTTGACTGATAAACCACGGGAAATTGAAATACCTGAGCGATGTTGCGGCGAGCAGTTGGAATTTGAGTCATGTCACGCTCATCAAAGAACACGCGACCCTCAGACGGCTGCAATAGACCCGAAATGATATTGAGCATCGTTGTCTTGCCACAGCCAGATGGCCCGAGCAAAGCATACGTCTTGCCATGATCGAACATCAAGTTGTTGGGAATCAAGGCGTAAGCGCCTTCGCCATAGGAATGGCCAACATTCGACAGATGGATGCGGCTCATAGTTGTGCTCCGGTGGCGGGGGCTGCAACCAAGGATTTGTTGTCTGAGGTGTCAAATACAAATAATCGCTCGGCGGGGATTCCAATGCCAACTTTCGAATCAAGGTCGTGAATGTGAACACCCTGCACCTGCAAGGTCATCGAACCAGCCGTTGAATCGACATACAAAAACGTTTCAGACCCGGAAACTTCCGAGAAAGTTACCTGACTTGTCAAAGATGTCCCCCCAACCCTAAGTTCGTTGGCACGAATGCCAAACCAATAGTCCCCCATTGCCAAATCACTGAGGTGCCAAGGCAGATTGATGCGAACTCCTCCAACCAATTCAATGTCAGTTTCCCCCTTACGGCCTTGAATGAAATTCATTGGCGGATCGTTAACCACTGAGGCGACCTGCGTTGAGGCCGGTCGATCAAAGACTTCCGCTGGCGTACCGATCTGCAAAACTCGACTCTCATGCATGACCACCACCGTGTCACCAAGCAGCATGGCCTCAACGGGATCCGTGGTGTTGTAGATGACAATGGTTTCTTCCTGATCAGCCAGCAGGCCACGAAATTCGCTGCGCATCTGCTCACGCAGCTTGTAGTCAAGATTGACCAGGGGTTCGTCAAGAAGGAGGATTCCTGCCTCTCTGGCGAGTGCCCGAGCCAGCGCGACGCGTTGCTGTTGTCCGCCAGAAAGCTGATGCGGTCGGCGCGCCTCAAAGCCGGTCAGCCCAACCTTGTCGAGAACCACCCGCACACGTCGATCGACGACCGTTTCGTCGAGCCCTCTACGCCGAAGCGGAAATGCAACGTTCTCGAATACGTTCAAGTGGGGGTAGTTAATAAATTGTTGATACACCATCGCGATATCACGCCGCCAAGCAGGCAAGGTCGAGAAGTCCTGAGCATCAAGCGTTAAGGCTCCTCGATCCAAATGCTGCAATCCCGCTATGCCACGCATCAGCGTTGTCTTGCCAGCTAATGTTCGACCAATCACGGTGGCCAGTTTGCCGCGCTCGAAGTTGGCGCTGACACCGTCCAGATAGGAAACGCCCTCGACAGTAAGGGTAAGGTCTTGTATTTTCAGGCTCATGGCGGCACCCTAGCGAATGGCGCCGGCGAGAGTCCCGTGCGACAAGAATCGTTCGACGACAAAAGCAACCAACAGCAGTGGAGCAATGGAGATCAATGCAGAAGCTGACAAGCTCCACCAAGGTGTGACCGAGGAATTCAATGCAACGACGGCAACCGGGAGGAGTTGGGTGTCCGTAAATGTGAGTGTGAAGGCAAAGAAGAAGTCGTTCCAGCCGAAGATAAGACAAAACATCCCCGCCACGATAATGCCGGGCAAGGAGTTGGGGAGGATTACTCTCACAAACGCCTGAAATGGCGTACAACCATCAAGCATTGCCATCTCGTCGATCTGGCGCGGTATGTTGTTGAAGAAGTCAACCATGATCCATACCGCAATTGGCAATAGCAAAGCCACGTATACAAGGATCAAACCAATCCTGCTATCCAGCAGATCCAGCCACTTGAGCATCAGAAAGAAGGGAATCGCCAGCACGATAGGTGGCATGATTCGCTGGGAGATAAAGAAGAAGATCAAATCCGGATTCTTCACAAAGCCGGCTTTATAAGTGAACCTGGATAACCCATAGGCGGCAAGTGAACCCAACACAATGCTGATGAGACTCGCGCTTCCGGTCACGATCAAGCTATCGATATAGGGTTTGACGATATCGATGCCACCGCCGCCGCCGAAAAGACTCTTCCAGCCCGTCAGGGACGGTTCATACTGAAGCCAGGGCAAGTAAGTGGGGCCACCCGTCACCCCGTTGGCTGTCTTAAAACTTGTCGTTAAGGCCCACAAGAACGGCGTCACAACAAAAATACTCCAGAGCGCTATTGCAGAGTATTTGAGAAACAGGTACATGCGAGACATCAGCTGCGCCCTCCCACGAGAGCGCGATGAAGCACCTTGCCGATGATCGTGAGCAATACGATCATGATTACCAAGTACGTGATCGAAAGGGAGGCCGCATACCCAATGTCAAAGTCGCGCAGACCCTTTATATAAATGTAGTAGCCAGACGTCTCTGACGCGGTGCCCGGGCCACCAGACGTTAATACATAGACCGTCTCCATCAACTTGGAGGCCTCTATCAAACGAATCATGATCGCACCGATAGAAACCGTGGCCATCAAAGGGAATGTTACGTTCAAGAAGGTTCGAATCGGCCCTGCGCCATCAATGGCTGCGGCCAGAAACGGCTCCCTTGGAAGACTTATCAAGCCTGCGAGCAACAGAAGGAACATGAACGGCGTCCATTGCCATATTTCGACAATCATGACGCTGACCACTGCCCACCCCCCCGACGTCAGCCAGGGGTACGGGCCCAAGCCAACCAGGTACAACAGATCATTAGCGGGACCCAGAGACTCGTGAAGAATGGTGCGCCAAATTACCGACATGATGACTGGAGTGGTCATCATCGGGATGAGAAAAAGCAGACGAAAGAATCGCCGCGCCTTGACGTCATGCCAAACCAGAAGGGCAAGCGCAAAGCCCAACACATACTGGATTAGAACGGTTCCAACCGCCATCCCACCTAAGCGCGCGAGTGACTGCCAAAATCGCACATCAGCCCAGAGCGCCGCATAGTTCTTGCCGCCCACCCAGTTCAATTCGGGTGTGATCGCGTCCCAACCCGAAGCACTGACCCGGATTGTGAACAGCAGCGGAAACAGAATAATTGCTAGCAAGGTCAACAAGCCTGGCAGCAGGAATGCAAGCTTGTAACGTCTCAGTCCGGTTTCACCCATGCCACCACCTTTATCCGCATACCGCCCACCATTGCCGGCAGGCTGCGCGTATCGAACCAACAGCCAACGCTATAAGGATGCAGTCAGACCCCACGGTCTTAACTGCGTCCATATAGGCAGAAACAGGAATCAGCGTCCCTTGTCTTCCAGTGTCACAACATTCTTGTATGCGGCGCGAACTTTATCTGTGCCAATCTTGGTGACGATATCGTTCCACTGTTGTGCCACTTCATCCAGTGCAACTTGCGGCGTCTTCTGGCCCGCCATCGCTTCAGCTACGCCGTTTGCCAGCGTTGACATGAATTGATTGACGCCCGGGACACGAAGGTCGAATACGCGATTATTGCTCGCATCCATGTCGCCCAAGGTCTTCACGTACGTCTCCGCAACATTCTTGTCCCATCCCAGCTTCGACTGCCAGAACGCAGCGTTGTAGTGCGCCGTGCGGTATGGGTTGATACCAAACCGGCCAATCTGCAGATCCAAATCTGCATTGGCTTCGTTGGAGAAGAAACACAAATAGTCAAACGCGACGTCTTGATTCTTGGATGCTTTGGCCACCGCCGATGTCCACCCCCACGTAATGTAAGGCGGCGCATTCGGTTTTTCAAAACGGTCCCACTTACCGCTTACCCGGTTCCATACGTCTTGTGAACCAGGTAATGGAGCTGCTGCAACTTTATTTCGAATCGGACTTCCTTTTTCCATCGCTTGAATGAAGGCATCATCCCAGCTGTAACTCATAAGCGTTTGTCCACCTCCAAACGAGAAGATTTCGTCCCCGAGTCCGAAATTTGTTCCGCCAGGAGGAAAGGCGGCCTTTGCCTTGATAAACATTTCAAGACCACGCACCCACCCTGGGTTATTGACTTGTGGTTTCATTGTCGCGAGATCGAAGAAGAAGCCTCCTTTGACGTTGGGATTCTTCGCGTAAGCTGCGACCCGACTTATGAAGGCAGAGAACATCAAATCATCACGCTTGGTAACTTCAGCGCTACCAAAGTGTGGCTTGCCGTCACCCGACCAGTCCCATCCAGAGAAGAACACAGCAACGTCGTTATATTCTTCCCACGTCGCCGGCACTTTCAATTCTTTTCCAGTCTTTTCCTTGTAGCGCGCCTGCATCTGGGGATTACTGAAGACGTCTGAGCGGTACTTCATGTAATGGCGGTCACCATCCACCGGGTATTGCACCATCTGGGTTCCCCAAGTGGCTACATCGCGATAGTTTGCCGTGACGTCTTTCATGCCACTCGCGGCGGCATAAGCCGGCGGCACGGGCGCAAGAAAGTTTTGCACATCACCAATCCATAGGGATGGGTAGAACAAGACGTCATAGGCAGCCTGTCCAGTTTGAAATGGAATCATGATCCGTTGATAGAGATCTCCAAAGGGAATATGAACCACATCAACTTTTGCGCCGGTCAAGTCCTGAAACTGCTTTGCGTGAACGTCCGTGGGCTCACCAAGAACTGGCACGGCATGGGAGATGATCTTGAGAGTGCGGCCCTTATAGTTCTTCTTTGCAATGGCGTCGTAAGAACACATGCCGGGGACATCGGCCGCTGAACCATACTTCGCATAATCACCATACTTCCCGTAGTTGATGTCTGCTGCCGAGGCAGAGACGGTGCACAACTGCACGAGACTCGCTGCGACTGCGGTCAGCAATACCGGAACCCCGAATTTTTCTGTCCTTACGTTGGTCTTTATCGATGACTGTTTCATTTGTCTTCCTCTGTTGGTGGTTTACTTGCGGGACGGGTTAAGGAATGAGCACGGCGCGCCCGTGTATCTTTCCGTTGTGGAGATCCTTCAATGCCTGGTTGGCGTCTGAAAGCCGATACTCGACAGTGGCCAAGTTGACTAGCCCTCGGTCGGCAAGAGCCATAAGCTCTACCAGCTCAGCCCAATTGCCGACCAAATTGCCGATGATGTTCTTCTCGGTTATGACCAGGTCGACTGTCGGAACTTTGATGTCCTCGCCGTAACCGACGATGTAGTAGCTACCCATCGGGCGCGTCATTGCCAGACCCTTGCTGGTAGTACCCTTTTCTCCGACAAAATCGATCACCGCCTCAGCGCCCTTGCCATCAGTCAAGGATAAGACAGCTTCCACCTCATTGCCGTCGGCCAAGATCAGATGATCGGCGCCGCTCGTCCGCGCTAGTTTCAGAGAGTCTTCTGACTTGTCAACGACGATGATGTCTGCCGCGCACATCGCCTTTAGACACTGGATGCCTATGTGACCCAAACCACCAGCACCAATGACGACACAGCGCTCGCCAGGTAGAAGATGGCGTGTCGCCTTCTTGATGGCGCGGTAGGCCGTCAAGCCGGCATCTGCATATGGAGCAACATCCTTGGGAGCCAGCGTCTTGGGAAGTGGCACGATATTTCGAACTGATGTCCCGAGATATTCCGCATAGCCGCCGTTTGAATCTAAACCTGGAAACTTCCCATCACCATGCATATCGTGACCACGACGACACGCCAAACATGTTCCTCCCGTGATTTTTGGATGAACAATGACGGGGTCACCAACCTTGAGATTTTCAACATCTCTGCCGATGGCTTCAATCCAGCCGGCATTTTCATGTCCCATGATGAACGGTAGCAGGGCATTGCCGTTCGGATCCATGTGTGGTTTCCAAACGCCCTCAATGATGTGAAGATCAGTACGGCAGACACCTGCGCCGCCAATCCGGACGATAACGTCCGTAGACTTTTCAATAGTTGGATCCGGAACATCTTCTAGCGAGACCCATTGGTTCGCAGTGAGTTGTTCGTCATAGACTTTGAGTACCTGTGCTTTCATTCCAGTTGTCTCCTGTTTCGTAACATGCCGATTGGCTGACGTAAGCACAGCATAGTCCGTGCCAAGCTTGAAGAAGCCCCTAGTCACAGCATGAGGGGTCAATAAGGATGAACAAGATTTGTTCATGTTATGGACGCAAACAACCCACGTTGTTCATTTTCTGCACATTGACCGATTCTGTTTTCCTCCTAGAATGATTTGATTACATTCGTGCCAAGTACATGAAAGAGGAGACATGCAGCAACTATCTGGGATAGAACGCGCCCGCCGTGCGCTTGAGAGTGGTCAACGCTTTCCTACAGGAACCCTGACAATATCAGTAGCCGCAAGTTGGCAGCGGTGCCGTGACAACGGACTTACCCCGTGTGAGCAACCGCGTGACATTGTTATCCCTTTTGCTGCGGTGCGACATAAGCGCGCGAGCAACGCAACCCTCAGACGCTTAGCCCTCGCAGAGATGCAGAATTTATATACTCAAATAGCCGGTTCCAACTTTCTCATAGCTTTTGCTGACCCCGAGGGCGTCATATTGGATACAGTTAGCGATCAACACTTCGCTGACAGTCGCGCCGGGAAGACCATCATTCCCGGGAGTGTCTGGAGAGAGGCTGAAGGAGGTACCAACGCGGTAGGGCTTTGTTTGCTCGAAAAATCTCCCGTCGCCATCTATGGACGCGAGCACTACTTCACACAGTACGGGCAACTCAGCTGCATGGCAGCGCCGATCTTCGATTCCGGAGGCAAGATTGTCGGTCTACTTGACGCCTCATGCTCCAGCGAAGTCCGTCAGCAACACACCCATGCACTTGTGAAAATGGCCGCTGCTACCGTAGAGAAGGGCCTGATCTACCAGGAGAGCGCCGGGCGTTTCATATTCGCATTTCATCCACGTGCAGAGTATCTAGATACATTGTCATCTGGACTGATTGCAGTGTCACGGGACGGAAATATCTCCTCAGTCAATCGACCTGGGCAGTCATTGCTGGCTGGTCTTCCTGCCCAGAGTGGCATCCATTTTGAAGAGCTTTTCGATGGGAAGTTTGGTGTCGCGATTGATAACTTGATGCGAGGTGCCGTCATCCGGATTCGCGACCTCGCAGGAAGTAGCGTGTTTATGGTGTGCCGTCAAATTGGCGCGCAGCACCCGGTAGCTGCCAATTTGTTCGTGCCAACACCCAACGCGACGAAGACAGTTGCAATCGTGCGCGAACAGGTGGATATTGGATTTGTCTGCCAGGACGAAAAGTTAAGCCGCGCCATGAGTGGACTCGAAAATGCTACCCATCAGAGGATGCCGATTCATTTGCAGGGCGAGACAGGCACTGGTAAAGAGTTGATGGCCCGCCATATTCACGAGTTGAGCGGCAGAAGAGGGCCATTTGTTCCGCTAAATTGTGGTGCCGTGCCCGAGGCCTTGTTCATTTCCGAGATATTCGGACATGAAAAAGGCGCATTTACAGATGCCCATCGCGATGGGGCAATGGGGCTCGCGCGAATGGCAGATGGCGGATCCCTGTTCCTTGACGAAGTTGCAGATATTCCACTTGCTTCGCAAACGGCGTTGTTGCGATTTCTCGATAGCATGGAGGTTCGACCGATCGGTGGAAGGACGACTAAGACGGTAGATGTCCAGATCATCTCTGCATCTAATCGTGACCTGACGGAATTGGTCAAAGATCGGCAATTTCGTGCCGACCTGTTGTATCGACTCAATGCGTATACGTTGAAGCTTCCATCCCTCGCAGAGCGGCAAGATTTTGCGTGTATCGTGAAACGCCTCATGGAAGAAATGGCTCCCGATGTGCCCATAACCGATTCTGCGATTGAATGCTTGCGCAATTCAGATTGGCCCGGCAACATCCGCCAACTTAGGGGTACTCTGCAACACGCGCTTGTACGCAGAAACATGGGGTTCATTGACGAGGAATCGTTTGAGGGGCTGAGCACCGAAAAGGACGCTGAGGGCCAAGTTTGCGACGAGTGCCGTGGTCACCCTCTCAGTGAACACAGGTGTCAAGAAATTCGATCGGTATATTTGTCGACCGGGTGCAATATTTCTGGAACAGCCCGCACCCTGGGACTCTCTCGCACAACGGTATATAAGCACGTCTGCTAGTTGGTTGAATGCTTTGGGTGTGTGATGTGCACCTGTTGCATAGCTGCCGATTAAGAAGGAAAAATGGCCCACGCTGGCCGCAATGGAAAATCGACGCCGGTTGCGATGCATGGCGCAAGCGGTCAGTGGATTTGGCTTTGATGGGGTTCACGCGCCAGACATCTTGCCACTCTACCTGTAGAACTACCTGCATGGCTAGACAGGCAAGCGGCGCGCACCGCTCAATGCGTCGGACAATTGTCGCGACACCAGCTCAGACGATGACCGCAGTAGTCTGTGGTGAATTCGGACATGTCGCGGCGTACCCGCGGAAGAAAGTCGAGATCGCACCGTGGTTAACGGATCCTCGCGAAAGGGTTAAGAAGTTCGCTGAGGACCGAATGATCAGTCTTGACCGCCTTATTGCAGATGAGCAACGCTGGGCTGAGCAGGATGTTGAGATGCGCAAACGAACTTATGGCGACGGGTGAGAACTTGGAAAGTCGAGCTCTCGACACCTTCGATCCGGTGGCGCAATTCTGGGAAGGTACATCACCGATCCTGACAATTGAACGTTCTGTGCAAATGGGCGTTTGTTATCTCAGGGACGCAGCGATTTCAGATTCAATCGATGCACATATTTTGGGAAGCCGGCTTACGACCAGCCCCAATACATCAAGCCGTTTTGGCAACGTCACCTTCGACACCAGAATGGCAATCGGAATGTCGGCCCCACGTTTGAGTCGTTCAATTCCCTCTGCCTTCCTGTACCGCCGCTTGAAGCCTGCCAATGGCCTGTAATTCTCTTTGATGTTCTCAGCCATCAACAAGACCTTGTCGTTCTTTTTGACAAAGTAGGCGTTGCCACTGCGCAGGAGTTCTGCGACGTAGGCCTTGAATGCCTTTCTCCCGACACGCCCATAGATCGGAATCAGCATCTTCCCATTGATGGTGACACCATCCTCATGCACTCCAGACCAGGGGACCCTTGAGCCGATCACCATGCCCGGCAGTCGATTCGGATCCTGATCGAGCACTTTGGCCCGAAAGGCCTTCAGGAATCCCTTGCGCTTGATTGACAAGTGACTTTCAACATGACGCCGAAGTTCGTCGCGCATGCCGGGTGCCTCCCTAGACAGTGCCCTGCCAACGGCCTTGAACAGCCGCCGGTCGACTGCGCCGGCAATATCTGATTGTTGACGCCGACCGAAAACTGACCCACTTATAGAGCTTATGCCGACCCAAAACTGACCCAGGTGTTTTACTGGCTCTGCCTGATTCTTAGGCAGGAGCAATAAAGGTGATCACCATGGAAATGTTGGGAAGAATCAAACGGCTGTATTCACGCGACAACAAGTCGCTGCACGAGATAGCCAAGGCGACGGGTCTGTCGCGCAACACGATACGCAAATGGGTGCGAGATACGCCGCAGGTGGACAAGCCAAGCTACCGGCGCAAAGACAAGCCCACCAAACTCACGGCGTTTCAAGAGGCGCTTGAGCTGGCCCTGAAGGCCGACTCCCACCGAGCCAAACAGAATCGGCGCACCGCCAAGGCGCTGTTTATCCAAATCAAGGCTCAGGGCTACAGTGGCGGCTACAGCCGCGTGACCGATTTCATTCGCCAGTGGCGTGACACCGAGGGCAAGGCGCCCAAGGCCTTTGTGCCTTTGAGGTTCGAGCCGGGTGAGGCGTTCCAGTTCGACTGGAGCGACGAAGGCATGGTGGTAGGCGGTCTGTACTACAAGCTCCAGGTTGCCCATTTGAAGCTATGTTTCAGCCGCGCGTTCTGGCTGGTGGCCTACCCCAGCCAGGGCCACGAAATGCTGTTCGACGCCCATACCCGGTCCTTCACAGCACTGGGGGGCATTGCCCGCCGGGGCATCTACGACAACATGAAGACGGCAGTGGACAAGGTCAAGAAGGGCAAGGGCCGTATCGTCAATGCGCGCTTTACAGCGATGTGCGCGCACTACCTGTTCGACCCTGACTTCTGCAACGTGGCCTCGGGCTGGGAGAAAGGCGTGGTGGAGAAGAATGTGCAGGACAGCCGCCGGCGCGTCTGGCTGGACGCGCAGAAGATTCAGTGGGGGTCGTTTATTGAACTCAACGCCTGGCTGGGCGAGCGCTGCCGATCCTTGTGGATTGAGCTGCGTCACCCCGAGTTCAAGGAATTCAGTGTGCTGGAGATGCTGGAGCAAGAACGCCTTGAGATGATGCCCATGCCAACTGCGTTCGATGGCTATGTCGAGAAACCTGCAAGGGTGAGCAGCACCTGCCTGGT
>Ga0315268_10005774_pt1 | contig 13242 bp, 8 predicted proteins | sample C1_top_MG_FD_204535 | JGI IMG/M metagenome (GOLD analysis project Ga0315268, IMG submission 204535) | Sediment microbial communities from Yellowstone Lake, YNP, Wyoming, USA - C1_top | ecosystem: Environmental > Aquatic > Freshwater > Lake > Sediment | place: USA: Wyoming | collected 2017-08-01 | reverse complement strand
ACAATCCCAGTCTCTTAACAAGCAGTATGACACCAATACGGGATCGGCAACCAGCAGCCTGGGCCTGGAAGACAGCATGCTGAGCAGCGTTGGCAACCTGATCCAGGACGTGAGGACGTCGGCAGTCCAGGCGGCGAATTCGCCGCTGACTGACCAGGATCGTGCCAGTATCGCGATGGAACTGCGTGGCCGCTACCAGGAGTTGCTTGGGTTGGCGAACAGCACCGATGGCAATGGCCAGTATATGTTCTCTGGCTATAAAGGGGCAACCAAGCCGTTTGCTGAAAACTCGTTGGGCAATGTGACCTATCAGGGGGATCAGGGGCAGCGCCTGATCCAGATCAGCCCGTCACGGCAGATGGCGGTGAGCGATTCCGGCGCGGATATTTTCCAGCGCATCAAGAACGGTAATGGCACGATCGTCGGCGTGGCGGCGGCAGCGAATACCGGCACTGGCGTAATTGATCCGGCGACGGTGACCAACCTGGCAGATCCCAATCTGCGCCAGACGGTCAGTATCGTCTTTAACAATCCGCCGACGACCTTCAATGTAACCGGCACCGGTACCGGCAATCCGGTCAATGTCCCCTATACTGCGGGTTCGACGATCAGCTATAACGGCTGGACCATGAACATCAAGGGGGCTCCGCAGTCGGGCGACACCTTCACGGTACAGCCCAGCAGCAATGTGGATATGTTCAAGACCTTGGGCGATTTGATCACCCAACTCGAAACACCGGTTCAAGGCGGCGGAGCAAGCGCAACGGCCAAGCTTGCTAATAATATTAATACTGCCATACAGAATTTTGACCAGTCATTGCAAAATGTCCTGACCGTGCGGGCCTCGGTCGGTGCGCGCATGAATGAAGTGGACTCGGTTAAAAGCACCGGTCAGGACTTGCAGTTGCAATACCAGCAAACCATTTCGCAATTGCAGGATCTGGATTACGCCAAGGCCATTACCGATCTGACGCGTCAGCAGACTACGTTGGAAGCGGCTCAGAAGTCATTCACGAAAGTTCAGGGCCTCTCCCTGTTCAATTATATGTAGGCTCTCTGTTACGATTCGGCGAACAGCTTGAGTCGCAGATATGTAGGTTGGGTTAGGCGCGGCTTTTTGCGCCGTAACCCAACCTACATGCCTCTGTGGTTAACTTTTTCCAGGATCAATCCAGCAAGCGTAGTGAATCCGGCGCAATGCGCTTCGCTTATTGACGCCCTACGTTCACTGCAACACGCTTTGATCCAGGCCCTTGAACAGCGCGACGCGCCGGGTGAGGCTTTCACTGAAATCGATCTTGCCGCGCATGGCGGCTTCAGTGATGGGCGCCACCTTTTCCCTGATGCCGGCCAGATCGGCGATTTCATCCAGGGTTTCAATCGAAATCAGGGTGGAATCCATATCCATGGCCACCAGCCCGAATTCCGAGAGTATGGGTTTCTCCGGCATCAATCCAGTACGTGCGACACCAGGCCATCGGCCAGCTTGGGCTCGAACCAGGTGGATTTTGGCGGCATCACCTCGCCCGCATCGGCGACGGCCATCAAGTCCTCCATGCGGGTCGCGAACAGGGCGAAGGCCGCGGCCATTTCGCCGCTGTCGACGCGTTTTTCCAGTTCCGCCAAGCCACGGATACCACCGACGAAATCGATGCGCTTGTCGCGGCGCGGATCGTTGATGCCGAGCACGGGCGCGATGAGGTGGTTTTGCAGCAGGCTGACATCGAGGCGCGCTACGGGGTCGGCGGTGGGGATGAGTTCCGGACGAATTCCCAGGCGGTACCACTGGCCGGGCAGATAGAGGCCGAACTCGTTGGGTTTGGCTGGCTTGACCCGGGAGGCGCTCGCCTGCACCGAGAACTGTTCGACTATGCGCTTGAGGAATGTTTCCGAGTCCAGGCCATTCAGGTCGATGACGACACGGTTGTAGTCCATGATCTTCATCTGGTGATGGGGGAAGATCACGGAAAGGAAATAATTGTAGCTTTCCTCGCCGCTGTGCTGCGGGTTGGCGGCCTTGCGGGCGGCGCAGACACGCGAGGCGGCGGCCGAGCGGTGGTGACCGTCGGCGATGTAAATCGCAGGCATGGCGTCGAAGGCGGCAGTCAACCTGGCCAGCGTTCCACTGTCGCGTATCACCCAGATCGTGTGGCGGATACCGTCCTCGGCGGTCACGTCCGCATCTGGCGCGGCGGATGCGGCGAGTGCCAGTATTTCGTCCACTTCCGGCGCAGCGGGGTAGGCCAGCAGCACCGGGCCGGTCTGGGCATTGAGCGCATCGATCTGGCGCACCCGGTCGTCTTCCTTGTCGGGTCGGGTGAATTCGTGCTTGCGGATGCGGTTGGTGTCGTAGTCCGCCACCGAAGCCGCCGCGACCAGGCCAATCTGGCTGTGGCCACCCATGATCAGGCGGTAGGCGTAATAGCAGGGCGCAGTGTCGCGCGCCAGTATGCCTTCGGACAGCATTTTCTTCAGGTTTTCCGCTGCCTTGGCATAGACCTCGGGCGCATAGGGATCGGTGCCCACCGGCAGGTCTATTTCCGGCTTGGAAATGTGCAGGAAGCTCCACGGACGGCCTTCGGCACGCACGCGCGCCTCCTTGGTGGAAAGCACGTCGTAGGGTGGGGCGGCGACATCAGTGGCGCGGTTGGCGGCAGGTCTTAAACCGGTAAAGGGGCGGATCAGGTGCATGAAGAATTCCTTGGTTTTTCCAATCCGCCCATTTTAACCGTCATCGCCGTCGTCAACTATAAAAAATGGCGGACCGATCGCAATTAACGTGAAACATGGAACAGTTTCGTGAAACATACTTTGAAATCGTCATGCCGGCGTAGGCCGGTATCCAGAAGAAAGTCACTGGATTCCGGGTCAAGCCCGGAATGACGGGTTTCATTATCAGGGGTGGTGCAAATCACCATGACCGTTAGGGTCAACTCCCGCCACCGCCCAGAGCCTTGTAAAGCTGGGCGGCAGCGGCGAGCCATGCGCGCCGGGTCTGCACTGTTGCTTGCTGGGCGGAAAAGGATTCGCGCTGCGCATCCAGCACTTCGAGGTGGCTGGAGATGCCCGCCTTGTAGCGGGCTTCCGCCAGACGCAGGCGTTCGTTCTGGGCCTTTTCTGCCGCCTGTTGCGCGCGCAGTTGCTCGACCAGATGGGTGCGGGCGGCGAGGAGATCGGCCACTTCGCGGAAGGCCTGCTGGATGGTCTTCTCGTACTCGGCCACGGCGATGACCTTGCGTGCCTCGGCGAGATCCACCCCGGCGGCGCTGCGGCCGCCATCGAACAGCGGCAGGCGCAACGCCGGCTGGAAATTCCAGCTTTCGCTGCCGCCGCCGAACAGCCCTGAAAGCGCGCTGCTCGCCGTCCCCAGGCCGGCAGTCAAAGTAATGCGCGGCAGGAAGGCGGCGCGTGCGGCACCGATGTTGGCATTGGAGGCAATCAGCCTTTTTTCCGCAGCCAGCACGTCGGGACGCTGGAGAAGGACTTCCGCAGGTATGCCTGCGGCCAGGTCGGCACCGATGTCCTGATCCGGGAGCGTGCGTCCCTCGGGCTGGCTGGACGGTTGCTGGCCGACAAGCAGCACCAGCGCATTCGCGGCGGCGGCCTGCTGGCGTTGCAGGCTGGCGAGTTCCGCGCGCACCAGTTCCAGGGCGCCGTCCGCCTGCAGGAAGTCGAGATCGCCGGCCAGCCCCACTTCCCGCCGGCGGGCAATCAGGGTGCGGGTTTCCTCGCGGCTCTTCACGGTTTCACGTGCAAGCCGCGTGCGCTCATCCATCTCCAGCAGGGTGAAATAGGCGTTGGCGACCTCGGAAATGAGCGACAGGCGCAGAGCGCGCCGGGCTTCCTCGGTGGCAAGGAAGCTCGCCAGTGCCGCTTCATCGAGGCTTTTCACCCGGCCCCAGAAATCCAGCTCGAACGACAACAAGGAGAGCCCGATATCGTAGCGAGTGCTGATAACTGCATTTCCGGTGGAGGAGAGGTCGCCCGGTGTGCGCGCCGATTGTCCTCCAGCGGCCGCATCGACGCCAGGCAACCGGTCGGCGCGGGTGATGCCATGGAGGGCGCGGGCTTCCTCGACGCGCGCGGCGGCGATGCGCATATCCCGGTTGTGTTCGAGGGCAGCCGCGATCAGGACTTGCAGCCTTTGGTCGGGGAAGAAGCTGCGCCAGTCGAGCTCGGTGGCCTTGCGCGCGCCGTCGGACTGGGCAGTTTGCGGCCATTGCGCGGCAACCAGCGGCTCGGGCCGCTGGTAGTCGGGCATCAGCGAACAGCCTGCCAAAGCTGCGCCCAGGGCGATGATGAGTGACTTACGCATGATCGTTCTCCTCGTGTCGGCGGGGATGGCCGGGGAAGATTTTTCGCACCACGACGAAAAATACCGGCACCAGGAAGACCGCCAGCAGCGTGGCGGCGAGCATGCCGCCGACGACGCCGGTGCCGATGGCATGGCGGCTGTTGGCCCCGGCACCGGTAGAGATGGCCAGCGGCAGCACGCCCAGGATGAAGGCGAAGGAGGTCATCAGTATCGGCCTGAAACGCAGACGGCAAGCTTCCAGAGTGGCTTCGGCCAGTCCCATGCCTTTCTCCTGCAAATCGCGGGCGAATTCGATGATCAGAATGGCGTTCTTGCTGGAAAGACCGATGATGGCGATGAGGCCCACCTTGAAATAGACGTCGTTGGGCAAGCCGCGCAGCGTCACCGCCAGGGTCGCGCCGAAGATCCCCAGCGGCACCACCAGGAGCACGGCAAAGGGAATCGACCAGCTTTCATACAGCGCGGCCAGCGCGAGGAAAACCACCAGCAGCGACAGGGCAAACAGGAAGGGCGCCTGACTGCCGGAGAGCTTTTCCTCGAACGAGGTGCCGGCCCACTCGAATCCGAATCCCGGCGGCAGCTTGCCGGCGAGTTCCTCCATGGTCTGCATCGCCTCGCCGGTGCTGTGGCCGGGCGCCGGGTTGCCGGCGATTTTCATGCTGGGCAGGCCGTTGAAGCGGTCGAGCTTGGGCGAACCGACGATCCAGCGCGGCGTGACCAGTTCGGCCAGCGGCACCATTCCCCCCGCCCGGTTCCTGACCGACAGACGCAGGAGATTCTCCGGCGTGGTGCGCAAATCCGCCTCGGCCTGCATCTGCACCCGCAGGATCCGGCCCTGGCGCTCGAAGTCGTTGATGTAGGCGACCCCCAGAGTGGATTGCAGGGTTTCGTTGAGGTCGGCAATGGAAACGCCGAGGGTTTCAGCCTTGCGCCGGTCGATGTCGAGCAAAAGCTGCGGCCCGGCCTCCTGACCTTCCGGCCGCACACCGGCCAGATTCGGGTTCTGTCCGGCCAGCCCCAGCGCCATGTTGCGCGCTTCCAATAGTTTTTCGCGGCCGAGGCCGGCGCGGTCCTGCAGCCGGAAGTCGAAGCCGCCGGTGGATGCGAGTTCCGGAATGGGCGGCGGATTAACGGCAAATATCATCGCCTGCTTGATCTGGAACAGCGCCATGTTGGCGCGCTGCACCAGCGCCGTGGAGGTATGCTCCGCACCCTTGCGCTCGTCCCAGTCCTTGAGCCGAACGAAAGCGAGTGCTGCGTTCTGGCCACGGCCAAAAAAGGAGAATCCGACCACGCCGATGACTTTGGCAACTTCCGGCTGCTTGAGGTAATACTGCTCGACCTGGGTGAGCACCTCGATCGTGCGTTCCTGCGAGGCGCCCGGCGGCAATTGCACCATGTTGATGAAGTAGCCCTGGTCTTCATCGGGCAGGAAACTGCCGGGCAGGTGCATGAACAGCCAGCCGGTGGCGCCGATGATGGCGGCGTAAAGCACCAGGTAGCGCCCGGTTTTATTGAGCGCGCGCGCGACCCAGGATTGATAGCCCTGAGTGGTGCGGTCGAAGAAGCGGTTGAACCAGCCGAAGAATCCCTTGCTGGGCCGATATTCCTTGCCCGGTTCATGCTTGAGCAGCGTGGCGCACAGGGCTGGCGTCAGCGTCAGCGCCATCAGGGCCGAGAACAGCATGGTGAGGATGAGGGTGACGGCAAACTGGCGGTAGATGACGCCGACCGAACCGCCGAAAAAAACCATCGGCGCGAACACCGCGGACAGCACCAGGGTGATGCCGATGATCGCGTTGAAGATCTGGTCCATCGCCTTGCGCGCAGCTTCCCGGGGCGCCAGCCCTTCCGAACGCATGATGCGCTCCACCGCCTCCACCACCACGATGGCGTCGTCCACCACGATGCCGATGGCCAGCACCATGGCGAACAGGGTAAGCACGTTGATCGAGTAGCCAAAGACATAGAGCCCGGCAATGGCGCCGGTCAGGGCGACCGGCACGACGATGGTGGGAATGAGGGTGGCGCGGAAATTCTCTAGGAACAGAAACATCACCAGGAATACCAGCACCACCGCCTGTACCAGGGTCAGCAACACCTCCTTGATGGAAATATCGACGAAGCGGGAGGTGTCGTAGGGCACGTCCCAGGCAACGCCCTTGGGAAAGTAGGGCGCCATCTGATCCATTTTGGCGCGCACCGCCTTGACCACGTCCAGCGCGTTGCCGTCGGGCGCCACGCGGATGGCGATGGCTGCGGCCGGCTGTCCGTTGAGACGGGCGAAGATGTTGTAGTCCTGCGAGCCCAGTTCCACCCGGGCAACGTCCTTCACCCGCACGGCGGAGCCGTCCGGCAGGGTGCGGACGAGAATATTGCCGAATTCCTCCGGGGTGGACAACCGGCTGCGCGTGACGATCACGGCGTTCATCTGCTGGCCGGCTGCCGCCGGCGCCTGCCCCAGTTCGCCGGTGGCCAGCTCCACGTTCTGGGCGCGTACCGCGCGGGTGACATCGGCGGGCGAGAGGTTGTAGGCGTGGAGCTTCTCCGGTTGGAGCCAGAGGCGCATCGAATATTCGGTGCCGAACAGGATTGCCTCGCCCACACCCTTGACGCGCCGCAGCGGGTCTAGCACGCTGGCGGCGGCGAAACTGCCGAGATCGACGGCCTTCAGGCTCTTGTCCGGCGAGTAAAGGGCGACGAACATCACATAGTTGCGCGAGGGCTTGGTCACCGGCACTCCCACCCGCCGCACATCGTCGGGCAGGCGCGCCTCGATGCGCTTGAAGCGGTTTTGCGCCTCCACCGAGGCGACATCGATATTGGTGCCGGGCTCGAAAGTCAGGGTCACCGTGCCCGTGCCCAGTTCCGAGGACGCTTCCATGTAGAGCAGGTGTTCGATGCCGTTCATTTCCTGCTCGATCAGGGAAGTGACCGTATCCTCGACCACCTTGGCCGAGGCGCCCGGGTAAACGATGTTGAAGGCGATGGAAGGGGGGGCGACCGCCGGATACTGGGACAGCGGCAGAACCCTGAGGGCAAGGCCGCCGGCGAGCAGGATCACCAGGGCGATCACCCAGGCGAAGATCGGACGGTCGATGAAGAATTTGGCGAACATGGCGAACCCCTATCTCTTTTCACCCGCCGGCGGCTGCGCGGCAGGGGCGGCGTTCGGAGTCCACGGCACCGCTTTCACCGGTGTGCCGGGGCGTGCCTTCTGCAGGCCGTTGACGATCACCTGCTCGCCGCCTTTCAGGCCTTCGGCGATGATGAAGTCGCCGCCGCTCATGCCGCCCGTTTTCACCGGCCTGGGCTCTGCCTTGCCTTCGCTATCAACGATCATGACAAGCTGTCCCTGGGGACCCGGCTGCACTGCGCGCTGGGGCACCCGGATGGCCTGGTCGAGCCGGGCTTCCGGGAAGCGGATACGCACAAAGGCGCCGGGCAGCAACTCGTGGCCGGGGTTGGGAAACACGGCGCGCAGGGAAACGCTGCCGGTGGCCGGATCGACGGCAAGGTCCGAGAACATCAGCTTGCCCGGCTGCGGATAGAGGCTGCCGTCTTCCAGAACCATTTCCACCCTGGCCTGTTCCGCCGCCTTGACCCTGCCCGCCTTCACGGCCTGCCTGAGCCGCAGCAGATCGGCGCCGGGCTGGGTAAAGTTGGCGTAGATCGGGTCGACCTGTTCGATGGTGGCCAGATGCGTCGCCGTGCCCCGGCTCACCAGCGCGCCCTCGGTCACCAGGGCGCGGCCGATGCGGCCGGAAATCGGTGCCGGTACGGCGGTGTTTTCCTGGTCGATGCGGGCGCGCGTCAGCGCCACTTCAGCCTGCTTTACTTTGGCCTCGGCCAGATCGACTTCCTGCTGGCTCACCGCCTTGATGTCGAGCAGAGGCCGGTAGCGATCCTGCGTCAGGCGGGCGACGGCCAGATCCGCCTTGGCCGCGTCGAAAGACGCCTGGTAGTTGCGCGGGTCGATGCGAAACAAGGCGGCGCCTTCCTTGACATCGGTGCCTTCGGTAAACAGGCGTTTCTCCAGTATGCCATCCACCTGCGCCCGCACCTGCGCGGTGCGAAAGGCCTGCAACCGGCCCGGCAGCTCCTGGGTGAGGGTGGCCGAACCCGGCGTGACGGTGATGACATCGACTTCCGGCGGCGGCATGGCAGGACCGCCGGGGCCGGCGGCGGGTTTTTTGCCGCCCCCGTCACCGCAACCCGCAAGCGCGGCTATCAGCAGAAGCATCAGCGGGATATTTCGGTTCATGTTCGGCTCCTTGTTATTCCATTTTTCGATCAAAAAAGCACTAACCGCAAAGGACGCAAAGTAACGCAAAGGAAAGGCAATCAGGATGTCATATCTGAGGTTCGGTTTTCCCTTTGCGAACCTTTGCGTCCTTTGCGGTGAAAGATTTTTGCGGTTTATTGTTGGGTTGAATGCAAATTGGAGTTAGTGATTGGGGTTGTATGCGCGCAGGAAGCAGTCCACGATTTTCTCGATTCGGGCTTTTTCGAGTGCTTCAGGCAGGAGGGTAGTGTTGCTGAGGCGCCGAAAATGATCGATGCCATGGAGCATGCCCACCAGCATTTCGGCGGCAAAACGGGGATCGTCCTGGCGCAGGCGGCCGGCGGCCATGGCGCGGCCGAGGAAATCCCCCAGCCGGGCGGTGGTCTGCTCCGGTCCCTTGGCGAAGAAGGCTTGGGCCAGGGACGGGAAGCGTGCTGCTTCGGCCATCAGGGTGCGGAACAAGGCAAGCCCCTCGCCGCCATGCACCTTCTGGCGGAAAGCCGTGCCGAAGCGGAGGAGGGTGGTGCGCACGTCGTCCGTATGGCCATCCAGCGAAACCACAATGGCGGCTGAAACCAGGCCGACCGACTCGCTGAACAGCTCATCCTTGCTGGGGAAATGGTTGTAGAGTGTCTGTTTGGCCACGCCGGCGCGGGCTGCGATGCCATCCACGCTGGCCCGGTAGCCTTCCTCCATGAAGGCTTTCCTGGCCGCCTGGATTAGGCGATTACGGGTCTCGGCGACGGCGGCTTCCGCGAGATTGGACATTGTGCCTCTCTAAATTCAAACGGTGTGGACTGGACAGTCTAGTCCATGACTTTGCGGAGGTCAATCGTGCTATGTGGCATAACGGCGTTGACCTGCACGAGCGGGGCCATGCCGTCGCTGCCAGGCTACTCGTTGCATCGGCTTGACTTGATTCTACCGGTCGTAATGGTCGGAGCCGACTCGTTGCGGACGTTCAGCATTCGAGTTGTGGTGGGCTCGCCGGTTCGGACAAATCGAGATGTCATCGTCGCGTCACAAAAGCTCCGTAAAAGGAGTCTTTATGACGAAGCTAATCTTGTTCTTGTTGCTATTTATGACCAACGATATGGCTTGGTCGGATGCTCATTACCACAGATTGCAGGTGGATGTAAAAAGAGACGGTTCCTTGTACACCTTCATCGCCAGTTTCGATACGCCCTTATCGAAATGCGCTGCATACCGTTACCTGACTGATTATGAAGCGGCAAAAAATCTGCCCGGCGTGGTTGAGTCATTGGCATATCGTCAATCTGCCAACAAGGTAAAGGTTGAACGTACGGCTGATGAACACATCTTGTTTTTTTATGTTCGGCTCCACTCTGTCATGGAGTATATGGAAAAACCTTTTGATAGCATCGCCTTCACACAACTGACGGGTGATTCGAAAGCGTTTCAGGGAAACTGGCATATCGAACCGAATCAACATGGCAGCACGCTCAGATTTAAGGGATTATGGGAACCGGACACCCTGATTCCTATGTTTATCATTGATCATTTTGCAAAAAACGGCCTCATTGACAGATTTAGTGCAATCGCCGAATTGGCAGAGAAACGCAAAGACATGTTGCCAACCAGTTGCGTAGACTGACTGGTATCCGATTCCGGAATGAATCGAAAATCAGCTTTTTCAGGGTTGCCTCACGCCATCAGTCCTACCGAATGGTGCGCACTAATGGCGGCTTTGGAGTGAAGGATTGACCGTTTCCTCTTGGCACTTATGTAAAGCTTTACATAAGTGCCATTATGTAGAGTGTCGAATTATGTGCAGTGAGGTTTGTGCGAGCGAGTCGCTGCGGGGGTTTCATGGCATCGACAGGCTCGTGATCTGTACATAATTACAGCGTTTTGAGGAACTGCAACAACGCGTCTGGGGCGCGATAGCGGTGGATTTTGAATTTGGCTCCTGAAGGCGCGAATGGCACACAACTACCGGTGGAGATCAGCTCGCGTAGGGCGCAATCGTTATTGCGCCGAATGAAATAGGGTTCGCAGGGTTGGGCGACTTGTCGCCCAACTCGCAAAAAATTCGGTGCAATGCGCTTCGCTTATTGGCACCCTACATTACGCCTTACGCGAGTTGACAAAATCCATGCTCCAAACAGCATTGACCACCTGAGCAATTTGTAGAGGCACCTGCTCGCTCTCGGGTCGCTTGGTCAGATTGCGGAGAGCACGAATTACCCAATGCGCTATCGCTGTGCATCCTCCTATTTTGAGTCAACAGGCTCCACTTGGCCAGGAATACGCGATGGCGTCGAACTGACCGGTTGTGCCGCTGCCGACACGCGCTCATCGTGCGCAATCCGTGATACATAGCCCGACCAGCCAATCAGCACAAGTGCAAACGCCAGCAACACCTGGGCCTGTACACCCGCGGAGTAATGACGCGCTACCCATAGCCTTGCAATAAACGCAAGCAGCGTCACCGCGGCCAGCTGACCGGTAAACTTGCCTGCGCTTTCGAGCGCGACATTGTCGCTCCAAGCAAACAAGGACGGCAGCGCCAACGCGAGCAGGATTAACGCGATTGCAACTCTGCGCGTGCGTGTCGTTTTATTGATGAGTTCGATGCTGCTGCGGTCATACATGACGCCGATTCCCTCCTGTTGATTGAGTAATGTAGCCGGGCGAGTGCGCCATCATGCACATGCACACCGCCTGCGGATGCCCCCGTGTTATTGGCAAATCAAAATATTCGCTTTGCATCATTCAACCCAACCCTACGCCGATTCGTCGAATATGTCATCGGTACCCAGCATGGCAGCCCTTCTACTGATTACCCCAGTTCCTTCAACAACTGCATAATCTCTTCCACTCTGTTCTTCACTTCCGGCATTTCGCGGCTGACTTTCAGCCGGTCCGGTCCGGCCAGTTTGCAGCCGGGTTTGCTTTGGATCATGTGGATGATTTTAAGCGGGTCGATCGGCGGATTGGGGATGAACTGCATCAGGATGCCGCTGCTGCTGGCGTCGATCTTGGCGATGCCGAGCGGCTTGGCGAGGATGCGCAGGCGGTGGCTGTCGAGCAATGCGCCGGCCTGCGACGGCAACAGGCCGAAGCGGTCTATCAATTCCTCGTGGAGCTGATCCAGCTCATCCAGGGTAGCGCAGTTCGCCAGGCGCTTGTACAGGGTGAGGCGCTGGTTGACGTCGCCGCAATAGTCGTCCGGCAACAGCGCCGGGCTGTGCAGGTTGATTTCGGTGGTCACGGCAAGCGGCTGGCTGATATCCGGTTCCTTGCCGGCCTTGAGCGCCTTCACGGCCTGGTTGAGCATTTCGGCATAGAGATTGAAGCCGATTTCCTGCATCTCGCCGCTCTGCGATTCGCCCAGGATTTCCCCCGCGCCGCGAATTTCCAGATCGTGCATGGAAAGATAAAACCCGGCCCCCAGGTCTTCCATGGACTGAATGGCTTCGAGACGCTTCTTTGCCTGCGTGGTGATACCCTCGTCGCCGGGGATGAGCAGGTAGGCGTAAGCCTGGTGGTGGGAGCGCCCGACCCGCCCGCGCAGCTGATGCAGCTGGCCCAGGCCGAATTTGTCGGCGCGGTGCATGATGATGGTATTGGCGGTAGGGATGTCGATGCCGGTTTCGATGATGGTGGTGCAAAGCAGCAGGTTGAAGCGCTGCTGGTAGAAATCGCGCATCACGTGTTCCAGCTCGCGTTCGCTCAGTTGGCCGTGAGCAATGCGGATGCGCGCCTCGGGCAGGAGCTGGACGAGCTTTTCCTGCATGTTGAGGATGGTTTCGACTTCATTGTGCAGGAAATAGATCTGGCCGCCGCGCTTGAGCTCGCGCAGCACCGCTTCGCGGATGATGCCGTCGCTGTAAGGGGTGACGAAGGTCTTGATGGACAGGCGCCGCTGCGGCGCGGTGGCGATCACCGAAAAATCGCGCAGGCCTTCAAGCGACATCGACAGGGTGCGCGGGATGGGGGTGGCGGTCAGGGTCAGTACATCGACTTCGGCGCGCAGGGCCTTGAGCTGCTCTTTCTGACGTACGCCGAAACGGTGCTCCTCGTCGACGATGACCAAGCCCAGGTTGTTGAATTTGACATCCTTCTGGATCAGCTTGTGGGTGCCGATGACGATATCGATTTTGCCTTCGGCCAGACCCTTGAGGGATTCGGCCTGCTCCTTGGCGGAGCGGAAGCGCGACAGTTCGGCGATTTTTACCGGCCACTCGGCGAAGCGGTCGGAAAAGTTCTGGAAGTGCTGCTCGGCAAGCAGGGTGGTGGGCACCAGGATGGCCACCTGTTTGCCGTCGGACACAGCGACAAAAGCGGCGCGCAGGGCGACTTCGGTTTTGCCGAAGCCGACGTCGCCGCAGATCAGCCGGTCCATCGGCCTGCCGGATTTCATGTCTTCGATCACCGCCAGGATCGCGGCGGCCTGGTCCGGGGTTTCCTCGAATTCGAAGCCCGCGCTGAAGGCCTCGTAATCCTGCGGCTTGATCTGGAATACGTGGCCTTGGCGTGCTTCGCGCTGGGCATAGAGATTGAGCAATTCGGCCGCCGTGTCGCGAGCCTGCTTGAGGGCCTTTTTCTTTGCTTTTTCCCACTGGCCGCTGCCGAGCTTGTGCAGGGGTGCGGATTCCGGCGATGCGCCGCTGTAGCG
>Ga0315268_10005773_pt1 | contig 13245 bp, 14 predicted proteins | sample C1_top_MG_FD_204535 | JGI IMG/M metagenome (GOLD analysis project Ga0315268, IMG submission 204535) | Sediment microbial communities from Yellowstone Lake, YNP, Wyoming, USA - C1_top | ecosystem: Environmental > Aquatic > Freshwater > Lake > Sediment | place: USA: Wyoming | collected 2017-08-01 | reverse complement strand
CAGCCCGAGGAGGTTCAGCTCGATCCGGTCGCGGGCGGCAGGATGGGCGACCGGCGGGTCGCCGACGAGGAGCTCGACCAGGCGGGCGCGGGGGGTCACGGCAGAACAGGCTACCAGCCGGGCGGGACGGTCCGCTCCGTCAACACGGACGGATGGACCGACGAATGGCGCATGGCCGGTGGCGCACGGCCGGACGGCGTGGGGCCGGTGGGGCAGGGCCGGAGGCGCGGAACCGGAGGCGGGCGGGAGTAGACTGCCTGCGGAGGTGACATGACGTTCGACGCGACGGCTCCGGGGTCGCCGAACCCCCTCGGCATCTCGTTCGACGAGGCCGCGCGCCACGTGGAGCGCCTCGGGTTCCTCGACGTCAACGGCACGGCTCCGCAGGCGGCCGGCGGCGCGAACCTGGTCGTCGCCCTCCGCGAGCGCCCCGTCCTGACCCACTTCGATCCGGAGCGGGTGGAACACTGGGTTGCCGTCGATGGCCGCGGACGGCAGGCGGAGATCACGCGGGCAATGGACCTGCCCTTCGAACGGCCCTTCTCGTGGGGCACGATCCGGGTCGTCGACCGGCTCGAGGTCTACAACTCGTTCCTCACCTTCGGGGGAACCGTGCGCGCAGTCGCCCGCGACGCGGGGACCACGCTGGTCGTCCTCTCCTCGCAGGCGCCGATCCTCCGCTCCACGGGCCACAGCCAGGGCGTGGACGTCTCGACCGGCGAGGTGGGCGCGTTCTTCGCCCGGATGATGATCCCGATCGACTTCACGCCCGGAGCCGAGGCCCGCATCGCGGCGTGTTCGCCGATGACGCTCTACGCCGCCTTCCACGCGTCGGTCCACGGGCGCCTCGACGAGTCCGAGGACCTCCGCGAATCGCGCCCGGAGTTCGACGCCTGGTGCCGGCGCGAACGGCAGCGGCTGGCCGGCCTGTTCGGCGCGGACTGGAAGGCGGGCCAGATCCTGGCCGTCGACCTCGGCCTGGCGACGCCCTGAGGCGGAGGCCTGCAGCAGGCCGCGGAGGGGCGCTGCGTTTCGCGATGGGCGACGGCGACCGACGACAGACCGTACCATCGCGACACCATGACCGACCCGGCCCTCGATCCGGCGGCTGCCTCCGAGCCGGCGCCCGCACCGGTCCCCGTGCCCCTCCGCCGAACCACCTTCGCCCAGCCGGACGGGCGCCGCATTCACGTGTACGGCGACGTCCGCGGGACGCCCCCGGCGGACGCGCCGCGCTCCGAGCCCACCGCGATCCACCTGCGCCGCGACGAGTTGTCCGCCACGTGGGTCGCGGTCTCGCCAGCGCGCAACGTGCGCCCGCACAGCTCTGCACCGAGCGGCGGCGGCACGGTGCCCGGCAGCCCGGCGGAGCGGTTCCGCTGCCCGCTCTGCCCGGGCGGGCCCGAGCTCGCGTTCGGCTACGACGCCGCCGTCTTCGGCAATCGCTATCCCACGTTCACCCTGGAGCCCCCCGCCGCACCCGACCTCGACGACCCGCGTTTCGCGCCCTCGCTGGGTGCCTGTGAGGTCGTGATGTTCACGGAACGGCACGAGGGCAACTTCGCGACGCTCACACCGGAGGAGACGGCCCGGGTCATCGCCGTCTGGCGCGACCGGACCGCCGACCTGTGGTCCGATCCGCGCCTGTCCTGCGTCCTGCCCTTCGAGAATCGCGGCGGCGAGGTAGGCGCGACGCTCTCCCACCCGCACGGCCAGATCTACGCGTTCGGGCACCTCCCGCCCTGGATCGAGCGGCGTGTCGCTGCGCTCGTCGAGGGTCGGGCGCGCACGGGAGCCTGCGTCTCGTGTGGCGTGGTCGCCGACGAGGCCCGCTCCGCTCGACTCGTCCACGACGATCCCCACTGGACCGTGGGCGTCCCCTTCGCGCCGCGCTGGCCGTTCGAGGTGCACGTGCGCGCGGTTCGCCACGGTGCGCGCAGGCTGACCGATCTGACACCAGCCGAATCGCGGGCGTTGGCCGGGGCACTCCACGCGGTCATCGCGCGGTACAACGGGCTCTTCGGTTTCGAGCTCCCGTACATGATGGTCGTCCACGAGGCGCCCCGCGGGGCTGCCGACTGGCACCTGGCGGTGGAACTCTATCCGCCCCATCGTTCGGAGCGGCTTACGAAGATCCGCGCATCGGTCGAGACCTCGTCGCTCCTCTTCATCAACGACACGCTGCCCGAGGAGAGCGCCGCCCGGCTGCAGGCGGTCGCCGTGGCTCCCCGCGTGGAGCATCCGGGGTTCGTCGTCATCCCGGCTGACGAGACGCCCGGGTGACCGGCCGACCGTCCACCGACAGCGCGCCTGGAAGCCGGGTCGTCCGCGCGCCCGGTCGGGTCAACCTCGTCGGGGAGCACACCGACTACAACCTGGGCTTCGTGCTGCCGGCTGCCATTGACCTCGAGATCCGGATCGCCTTCGCGCCGACCGCTGATCGCCGGGTGGAGCTCGTCAGCGAGGCCACCGGGGAGCGCGCCTCATTCGACCTCGATGCGATCGGCCGCAACCCGGGTGGGATGGCCGGGTACGTGGCCGGGACTGCCTGGGCCCTCGCCGGGGCGGGGATCCCGACGCGGGGATTCCGCGGCATGCTCACCTCCACGCTGCCGCGGGCGTCCGGGCTCTCGTCGTCGGCGGCGCTCGAGCTGGCCTCGGCGTGGGCGCTGGCCGAGGACCCGACGGCGCTCGACCCACTCGAGCTGGCCCGCATCTGCCAGCGCGCCGAGAACGCCTACGTCGGCATGAACTGCGGGCTCATGGACCAGTTTGCGAGCGCGTGCGGCGTGGCCGGCGCCGCGATGCTCCTCGACTGCCGCTCCCTCGCCTGGCGACCGGTGGCCCTGCCGCTTGCCACGCACACGCTCGTCGTGATCCATACGGGCTCCACCCGCAGCCTGACTTCGAGCCAGTACAACGTGCGGCGGGCCCAGTGCGAGGCGGCCGTGGCGGTCCTCGCAGCCGACGACCCCGCGATCCACTCGCTGCGCGACGTGACGCCGGCCATGCTCCCGACCGTCCAGGCCCGCGTCGACGCGGTGACATACCGGCGCTGCCGCCACATCGTCACCGAGAACGTGCGCGTCGAGGAGACGGTCAGGGCGCTCGCCGACGGCGACCTCGCGACGGTCGGCCGGGCGTGGGCCGCCAGCCACGACTCCCTGCGCGACGACTACGACGTCGTCTCGCCTGAGCTCGACGCCCTCGTGGAGATCGCGCGGACAGTCCCCGGCGTCGCCGCGGCCCGGATGACGGGGGCCGGGTTCGGCGGCTGCACGATCAACCTCGTCGAGCGCGATGCCGTGGACGACTTGCGCGAGCACGTGCTGGGTGCGTACCCGGCGCGTACGGGCCTCACGCCACGCGTGAACGCGGTCGGCGCCGTCGCCGGGGCGGGGTTCGTGACCGGGGATCGCTGACCCAGGGTCCGTAACCAGTGTTGGCGTCGCCCGACGCCTTCCCCCTCGCGATGGCGTGGGGGCCGCGTCAGCGCGGGAGCGGGAGATCCTCGAGCGGGACGTCCCAGTGTGCCTCAAGAAGCTCGAAGCGCCGGCGCTCCTCGGCGCGGAACGTCGCCTGATCCGGGTAGAGGCGCGCGGCGATCTCCCGCTCCGAATGCTCCTCCATCGCCGCCCAGTCGCGATAGACGATCGTGACCATGAGGTCCCAGTCGGCGCGGCCGTCGCCGTGGAAGCGGGGGGCGTGCATGCGGACGTCGAGGAAGCGGCCTTCGGAGAGCTGCTCGCGCAGGATCGGCCAGTGGTTCTGCAAGAAGAGGTCCACGAACTCGGCGTGGGCGCCCCATCGGGTGCGGTAGTAGTAGTCGACCTGGATGGGTCGTCCGACCATGTGCTGCATCTCCTTCACGAGCGCGGGCGGCGCTGGGCGGTGCACGGCCCGTGGGGCGTCGCCGGCCGGATCAGGCCCCGGGCGGACCTTGCTCGGGCGTATCCTGCCCCCGGACCCGATCATCCGCAGGGAGGCCGCGCGATGCACGTCACGCTCGTCCACGTCCGCGTCCTGCCGGGACGCGTCGCCGACTTTCTCGCGGCGACCCGCGACAACCACCTGGCCTCCGTGCGCGAGCCGGGCAACGTCCGATTCGACGTCCTGCAGGCGCCCGACGACCCGACCCGGTTCGTCCTCTACGAGGCCTACGCGGATGCCTCGGCCGCCGGCGCCCACAAGGAGACCGACCACTACCGGGCCTGGCGCGAGACCGTGGCCCCCATGATGGCCGAGCCCCGCCGCGGCGATTCATTCGTCGGGCTCTACCCGGGCGTGGGGTGAAGTCGGAGGCAGCCGGCGGGCTCCCGTCCGCGACGTCCGCGACGCCCATGCCGGAGACGAGGCCGCCGTCCTTCGTCGTGGCCCGGCTGCCCCGGCTGGTCGTGGGGCCGGGCCGGATCGCCGAGCTGCCGGGGCTCGTCGGTGCGTTCGGGCGGAGCGTCCTGCTCGTGACCGGAGCGCGTTCGTTCCGCGAGAGCGCTGCGTGGGCGCCGCTCGTGACCGCGCTCGACGAAGCGGACCTGCGCTGGGACCATGTCGCCGTCGCCGGCGAGCCGTCTCCCGAAGTCGTGGATGGCGCAGTGGCCGCGTGGCGTGGCAACCCGCCCGACGTCGTGGTCGGGATCGGCGGCGGGAGCGCCCTCGACGCCGCCAAGGCGATCGGGGGCCTCCTGCGGAGCGGAACGGTGGCGCTCGACCACCTGGAGGGCGTGGGGCGGGGCCTCCCCTACCCGGGCCCAGCCACGCCGTTCATCGCCGTGCCGACGACGGCCGGGACCGGCAGCGAGGTGACGAAGAACGCGGTCCTCTCGGGACGGCTGTCGAACGCCGCGCCCGGGGAGCCGCCCGGCGCACCGCCCTTCAAGAAGTCGTTCCGGGACGAGCGCCTCGTGGCCCAGGTGGCGCTGCTCGACGCAGACCTCCTGGCCGCCTGCCCCCCGGCGGTGATTGCCGGGGACGGGATGGACGCGGTCACCCAGCTGCTCGAGGCGCTGACCTCCACTGGGGCTTCGCCGTTCACGGACGCCGTCGCGCGGGCGGGACTGGAGGCTGCGGCCGGGGCTTTGCCCGCGTGGCACGCTGCGACTCTCGCGGGCGCGCCTTCGGAGGCGAGCGCGGCGGCCCGGGCCGCGATGTCCTGGGCGGCTTGTTGCTCCGGGATCGCCCTCGCGAATGCCGGCCTGGGGGCCGTTCACGGCATCGTCGCCGCGCTGGGCGCCGCATTTCCCGTGCCGCACGGGACGGGCTGCGGGATGCTCCTGGCAGCGACCACGCGGGCGAACCTCGCGGCGCTGGCGGCCCGGGCTCCCGGCTCGCCGGCGCTGGCCCGCTACGCCGACGCAGGAAGGATCCTGGCGGGCGACGGCGCGCTCCCCGACCTGCATGCCCACGACGCCCTGCTGGCAACGCTGGGCACCTGGACGGTGGCCCTGCGCATGCCGCGGCTCGAGGACTTCGGGGCGACGCCGGGGGACCTGCCGGGGCTCGTGGCCGAGAGCCGCGGGAGCAGCATGCGTACGAACCCGGTCGTGCTCTCCGACGAGGAGATCGGCGGCATCCTGACCGCCTGCCTCTGAGGCGAACGGCGGCTCGGGCCCCCCGGGCGGCGCCCGCGTCCCGCCGTTGCGACGGTCGCCCACGACGACACGGCCGGCGCTCGATGGGGAATCCCCCATGCCTGCCACAAGAGGCCCACATCGCGGGGGTGGAACCTGTGCCAAGTCTCTCCTCATCCGGAGAGGCACCGGCTCGACATCCCACCCACGCGAGGAACCCGATCATGGCCTTCGTCATCGCAGCCCCCTGCATCGACCACCAGGACCAGGCCTGCATCGACAGCTGCCCGGTCGACTGCATCACCTTCGAATCCGGGGTCGATCGCAAGGCCTACATCGACCCCGACGGCTGCATCGAGTGCGGCGCCTGCGTGAACGAGTGCCCCCAGGGCGCGATCTACCACGAGAAGGAGCTGCCGGCGCCGTGGGCCATGTTCGCAGCCATCGACCGGGCCTGGTACCGCGATCCGTCGGCCGCGCGCTCGGCCATCGCGGCCATTGCCGAGGCAGCCTGATGGACGGCTCCAACGCCACGCTTGTCGAGCGCCGCGACGTGGCCGCCCATGTCGCCTCGCTCTTCGTCCGCCCCGATGAAGCGGCCGCCGCGCCGTACGCGCCCGGCCAGTACGCGACACTCGGGCTGGTCGACGGCGAGAGGATCATCCAGCGGCCCTACTCGATGGCAGCCCCGCACGCGGCCGATGGCGCCTGGGAGTTCCACGTCCGGCGGGTGCGCGGAGGGGCCCTCACCGAGCGCCTGTGGGACGTCTCGGCCGGAGGTCGACTCCGCCTTGGGGCGCCTCGCGGGCGCTTCACGGCGGACCCTGCCGACCCGCGCCCGCGCCTCTTCGTTGCGACGGGCACCGGAATCGCCCCGTTCGTCGCGATGATCCGCGACGACCTCGCCGCCGGTCGCCGGCGTCAGACCGTCGTCGTGCACGGAGTCGCCCACGCAGACGAGCTGGGGTTCTTCGGCTTCCTGGATGCCCTCGACGCGGACCGTCGATCGGGGATCCGCTACTTGCCGACGATCTCGCGCCCGGCCGAACCCCGGAACGCGGCCTGGTCGGGGGCCACCGGGCGCGCCGAGACGGCGCTCGCGGACCATTGGGCCGACCTCGGCCTCGACTGCGGGGGCAGCGTCGCGTACCTGTGCGGCAATCCCGGCATGGTCGCGGCGGTGCAGGCGACGCTCGCGGCCAGGGGCATGGCAGCCGGCGACGTCCGCACCGAGTCGTACTGGCTCGATCGCGTGGCGGCCCCGGCCGCCTGACCGTCCCGGCGGATTCTTCCCCCTCGGATCGCTGCCCGGGCAGGCAGGACGAAGCATCGTCAGCCGCGGGCGCGGCTGTATCCTTCGAGCGCCGGATCGGGCAAGCGAGCGAGGGAGACGCCATGAGCGACGACGCCGAGGCGACGCAGGCCGCGTCGACGCAGGACGGGCCCGAGATCCCGCAGGCCGCGCCGGCCGAGGCGCCGACACCGGAACCCACGCAGGCCGCGCCGGCCGAGGTCGCGCCCGCCGCCGTCGCCCCCGCCCAGCCGGCATCGGCGCGCCGGGGCCGTGCTCGAAGTGCCGCGGTCGGCCTGTTCTTCGTCCTGGCCTGCCTGAGCCTGATCCTCGCCACGACGACGTGGTGGCTACACGACACCGTCCTCAGCACCGACCACTTCGTCGCGCTCACCGGCGACCTCGCGAGCAACCCCAAGGTCCAGGCCGCGCTGGTCGAAGCCACCGTGACGCAGGTCGACGAAGCCCTCGGCCTCGGCCCGATCGGGACGTACGTGGTCGCCGGGGTCGCCCGCGAGGTCTACGCGAGCGACGCCTTCGCGACCATCTGGGAGGGCGCCATGCGCGTCGTCCACACCCAGATCGTGAAGGTCCTCCGCGGCGACAGCAACCTCGCGCAGGTCGAGGACGGGCAGATCGTGGTCAACCTGTTCCCCGTCATCGATCGCGTCCTGGAGAAGGTGAACAGCCTCGACCTCGTCATTGCCGGCAACGCGATCACCGTGCCCGACATCACGAACCCCGACGATCCGGCCGCGTCCCGGGCCGAGCTGTCGGCGGCACTCGGCCGCGAGCTGAAGCCCACCTTCGGCGTCGTCCCCATCGCGCCGTCGGGCAAGCTCGAGGCGGCCCAGCGCTACGTGACGGTCTTCGACGCGCTGGCGATCGCCTTGTGGGTGATCACGATCCTCCTCGCCGTCCTGACCCTGGTCCTGGCGCGCCGCCGCCTGCGCATGGTCGCCCTGCTCGGGATCGGTGGACTCGCAGCCCTGCTGCTCGCGCGGCTCGTCATCGCCTCGGCGGCCGATGGCATCGCCACGGCCATCGCGGAGGGAGGCCCGGGGGCGATCATCGGCGGCCAGGTGGCCCAGCAGATCGCCGACTCCTATCGCGAGTTCGCCCGGGGCGTGGTCCTGCTCGGGCTCGTGGCGGCCGTGGGCGCAACCGTTGCGGCATGGATGCTCGAGCGCCGCGACGCCGCGGCGAGCGCTGGCGGCGGGACCGCCGTGACCGACGGGTGGTTCCTGGCACTGGCCGGGCTGGCTGTCGCCCTGGTGGTGCTGCTCGTCGTTGGCTTCACCCTGGCCACGCTGGTGCTCGCCGGGGTCGCCTACCTCGTCTGGCTGGCCTTCGTCGTGCTGTGGCGGCGGCGGGCGGCGGCGGCCGTTCCGGCGTAGGCCGGGCGCCTTCGGGCGACGGGCTGGCGAATCGGCCCGTCCGTCAGCCCGCGAGGGTCGGACGGGTCATCTCGGCCGGCTTCACCCAGGCGTCGAACTCGTCGGCCGTCAGGAAGCCCGACGCGATCGCCGCCGCGCGAAGCGTGGAGCCCTCGTGGTGGGCCGTCTTCGCGATCTTCGCGGCTTTGTCGTAGCCGATGTGCGGCGCGAGCGCCGTGACGAGCATCAGCGAGCTCGCAACGTGTTCGGCGATCCGCTCCTCGTCGGCCTCGAGGCCCTCGATGCAGTGCTCGCGGAACGAGCGGCAGCCGTCGGTCAGGAGCTCGATGCCGTGGAGCAGGTCATGGGCGATGATCGGCATGAAGACGTTGAGCTCGAAGTTGCCCTGGCTGCCGGCGAACCCCACGGCCACGTCATAGGCCATCACCTGGACCGCGACCATCGTGAGCATCTCGCTCTGGGTCGGGTTCACCTTGCCGGGCATGATCGAGGAGCCCGGCTCGTTCTCCGGCAGGCGCAGCTCGCCGAGGCCCGCACGCGGCCCCGAGCCCAGCCAGCGCACGTCGTTGGCGATCTTCATGCAGCTGGTGGCGAGGGTCTTGAGGGCGCCCGAGGCGAAGACAGTCGCCTCCTGCCCCGCGAGGCCGGCGAACTTGTTGGGGGCGGTGACGAAGGCGAGACCGGTCAGCACGGCGATCCGGGCGGCTGATCGAACGGCGAACTCCCGGTGGGCGTTGAGGCCGGTCCCCACGGCCGTCCCGCCGAGGGCGATCTCGTGGAGCCCGGGCAGGACGGCGCGCAGCCGCGCCAGGTCGCCGTCGAGCATGGCGACATAGCCCGAGAACTCCTGGCCGAGCGTCAGCGGCACGGCATCCTGGAGGTGGGTCCGGCCGATCTTGACGATCCCCATCCAGGCCTGCGCCTTCGCGTCGAGGGCGTCGCGAAGCGCCGTGACGGACGGGATGAGGCGCTCCTCGATCTCGGTCGCGACGGCCATGTGGAGGGCCGTCGGGAACGTGTCGTTCGAGGACTGGCTCATGTTCACGTGGTCGTTCGGGTGGATCGGCGTCTTGTCGCCCCGGCTTCCTGTCGCGAGCTCGTTGGCCCGGCCCGCAATCACCTCGTTGACGTTCATGTTCGATTGGGTGCCCGAGCCCGTCTGCCAGACGCGGAGCGGGAACTCGGCCGCGAGCGTCCCGTCGACGACTTCCCCGGCCGCCCGGACGATCAGGTCACGCTTCTCCGTGGGAAGCAGCCCCAAGTCCGCGTTCACCTCGGCGGCGGCCCGCTTGAGGATCCCGAAGGCGCGCACGATCGGGACGGGCATCGTGTCGCTGCTGATCGCGAAGTGGTGAAGCGAGCGCTGGGTCTGGGCGCCCCAGTAGTGGTCGGCGGGGACCTCGATGGGCCCCATGGAGTCCGACTCGGTGCGGGTCGCAGCAGTGGAGGGGTGCGGGTCGGCGGCGGTCATGAACGTCCCTCGGGTGGTTTCAGGCTCGTCGCCAGCGTACGCCTGCGGACGGCCGGCGTGCCGGTTCCGGCTGCCGCGGTGAAGCGACGCGGACCCGCGTGCCGTCCGGGTCAGGCGCGCGGGCGCTCGGCGAACAGGGACGCCTCGTCAGACAGGCGGGCAAACTCGTCGTCGGCCAGCACGAGGTCCGCCGCGGCGGCGTTCTCTTCGAGCTGGGCGATGGTCCGAGCACCCGGGATCGCGATCGTGTTCGGATGCCGGATGACCCATGCGAGGGCGACCTGGGCAGGGGTCGCGCCGTGGGCAGCGGCGATCTCGCGGAGCGTCGCGACGAGCGGCGCCAAGCGGTGGCGCGCCCCCGGCCGGAAACGTCGGCTCGTCCTTCGCATGCCGCGCGGTCGCAGGGTCGACTCGGCGAGCCCATCCGTGAGCAGGCCCTGCCCGAGCGGCGAGTAGGCGACGACGAGCCGGTTCATCGCGGCGGCGTACGGGACGAGGTCGCGCGCCGGGCCGGCGCTCACGAGGCTGAACCGCACCTGGTTCGCGATGACCGGCGCCCGAAACGCACGCTCTGCCTCCAGCCACTGGTCGAGGCCATAGTTGCTGACGCCGACCCGCCGGACGACACCCTCGCCGAGGAGCGGCCGCAACGCCTGCATCGTCCGGCGCACCGAGACAAGAGGGTTCGGCCAGTGCGCGTAGTAGAGGTCGAGCGCATCGACGCCGAGGCGCCGCCGGCTCCCTGCTGCCTGGCGGGCGACGATGGCCTCGGCCGGGACGATCGGCATGAACTTCGTCGCGACGACGAGGCCGTCCCGATCCTCCTCGGCGATCGGGGCGAGGGCGCCGGCGATGATCCGTTCCGACCTGCCCGGCCCGTAGGCCTCGGCCGTGTCGAGCATCGTGATCCCGAGCTCCAGGGCGCGTCGGACGAGTGCCGGGGCGGTCTCGGTGGCATACGCGTCGCCGTAGCCCCACTCCCGCGAGCCGAACTGCCAGGTCCCCAGGCCGATCGCCGATGTGCGAAGGCCGTCCATCTCCACGTAGCGCATCCGCGCAGGGTACCGCGCCAGGGCGGACGAGCGCCGCGGCGGACGGGCGCCACGGCGGACGGGTGCCGCGGGATGCCGCCACGGGATGCCGCCGACCGCCGGGAGGGCGGGTGCCACCGGATGCCGCCGACCGCCGGGAGGGCGGGTGCCCCGCCCGTGCCTACGCCGGCGCGTCGGCCTCGAGCGTGCGGCCCAGATAGGTCCCGTAGTCCGGCTGCGTCCGCTCGTAGGTGCCCTCGACGAGGGGCGACGAAACCATGAAGTCGGCCGAGGCCCGGTTGCAGGCCATCGGGATGTTCCAGACCACGGCCAGCCGGAGCAGCGCCTTCACATCGGGGTCGTGGGGCTGCGGTTCGAGCGGATCCCAGAAGAAGACAAGGAAGTCGATCTTGCCCTCGGCGATCAGGGCGCCTAGTTGCTGGTCGCCGCCGAGCGGTCCGCTCTGGAGCTTCTGCACCGGCTGGTCGAGCTCGCGCTCGAGGAGGGTGCCGGTCGTCCCCGTGGCCCACAGCTCGTGGCGCGACAGGAACGCGAGGTTGTAGCGCGCCCACTCCACGAGGTCGCGCTTCTTGTTGTCGTGGGCGACCAGCCCGATGCGGAGCGCAGGCGGGGCGTCGAGCGTCATGGAAGGACCTCGTGCGGCGGGCGGGGCGGACGGGTGCCGGCGTCCCGGGCCAGCGTAGCGCGCCGCCAGATGGCCGCGTCGCGGTGGCGCGTGGCCGTGTCGGCGCCCGGCGGTCTGGCCGTGCAGACGGTCGCGCCGTGCCAGCCTCAGTGGCCACCCGTCCCGAGCCGCGTCAACAACCTCGGCGCCGTCCCGGGCCGCGTCAACAACCTCGGCGCCGCCCCGGGCCGGGTCGACGGCCTCAGCTTCCTCGCATATGCCGCTGGGGGCGACACTAACGGACGACTCGGCCGCACCAAGCGCGTCAGCCGTCGGCGACCGAGCCCCGACGCGGCGAAATCGCTTTTCGACGACGGCCAGGCGATGCGTATGCGAGGGTAGTCGGCTTCTGCGGCCGGTTCCGGGCCGTCTGCGGGGCCCGCCGTCGAGTCGGATTCTCGTTAGCGTCGCTGTGCCGAGCATTGACGAGGAAGCTCCGTTGTCTGGCCGTCGGCGGGGGCGGAACCTGGGTCGGAACGGCGGGCGGGAGCCGAGCCGTGGGCGGGAGCCGAGCCGCCGGCCGCGTGTGTCCGCCATGCGCGGTTCCCCCGGGAGCCGGGCCCGCCGCCGGCCGGTTCGGGTCGAATGCAGTACAATTGGCCCTTCCCGACGACGGGCGTTTCCGCCAAGCGCCCAGCCGCGGGATTCCCCGACGCTCCAGCACCGGAGGCCACCGCCCATGGCATCTCCCATTCCCCGCCGACCGGTCGTCGACCCGGGCCCCCGCCACGTGATCGCCGAGTACCGCCACCGGCTCCAGATGGTCACCTGTGAGTGCGGCTGGCAGGGCAGCAGCGCGTCACCGGACACGCGCCCCTCCGAGTGGAGCTCGCACGTCGCGGCGCACCGCACCGGGTCCCGCTGACCGACACCGCCCGGGGCGCTGCCGCGCCGCCATCCACAGCCCCTCGCCACGAGCGCCGGACGCCCGGGACCGGCGCTCGTTCGATTCCCGGGACCGGTAGGCTGTCCACCGCGGTCGACCCGCGCCGGCACAAAGCCGCCGACGCGCTGGGCGACCACCGACAGGAGCGATCCCGTGAGCTTCACCTACGCAGTCCTCGGCGCCGGGCGCCAGGGAACCGCAGCCGCGTACGACATGGCCCGCTTCGGCGACGCCGCCTGCGTCAAGGTCGGCGACGTCGACTTCGAAGCAGCGGAGCGCGCGGCCGCCCGCGTCAACACCCTCGCCGGCCGCGAGATCGCCCATCCGTTCGCTGTGGACGCGACGGACACGGCACAGGTGCGGACCTTCCTCGACGATGTCGACTCGTTCCTGTCCGCCGTGCCCTACTGGCTCAACCCGGCGATCGCCCGCGTCGCGATCGAGGCGCGGGCCAGCATGACCGACCTGGGCGGCAACACCGACCTCGTGCGCGCGCAGCTCCTCCTGGATTCGGAGGCCGCGGCGGCCGGCATCGCGATGATCCCGGACTGCGGCCAGGTGCCCGGCATGGGCACGAGCCTCACCGCCTACGCGATGTCGCTCCTCGACGAGACCGACGAGGTCACGTTCTGGGACGGCGGCAACCCGCTCCACCCCGAGCCGCCCTTCAACTACATCCTCACGTTCAACATCGCCGGCCTCACGAACGAGTACTACGGCGTCGCCCACTTCCTGCGCGACGGTCGGCGTGTCGAGGTGCCAACGTTTCTCGAGGAGGACTACGAGATCGTCGACTTCCCCGCGCCGATCGGGCGGATGGAGGCGTTCGTCGCCGGCGGCGGCACCTCGACGATGCCGTGGACGTTCGAGGGGAAGCTGCGGACGCTCTGGAACAAGACGCTGCGGTGGCCCGGCCA
>Ga0315268_10005772_pt1 | contig 13246 bp, 1 predicted proteins | sample C1_top_MG_FD_204535 | JGI IMG/M metagenome (GOLD analysis project Ga0315268, IMG submission 204535) | Sediment microbial communities from Yellowstone Lake, YNP, Wyoming, USA - C1_top | ecosystem: Environmental > Aquatic > Freshwater > Lake > Sediment | place: USA: Wyoming | collected 2017-08-01 | reverse complement strand
ATGTCCAGAGACAGGACTCCGGCAGCGTCTGGCACGTCGAGTATGATGATGTCCCAGATGGCACTTACTATTTCCATGTAAAAGCAATTGACAACGCAGGCAATTGGGGAGATGCATCGCACTATCAGGTGAATATTGACACTGGAGGGATTTCAGTCATCCTGCTCTCACCAATCACAGGCCAGGTTTTCAGTAATCCTAATATTACAGCAGTCGCAGAGGTAGAGAGCTCTGCTAATGTCACAGTGATTGCGCTTCATCCTGATGGAAGCAACAGCACAGCAGTATATTCTGTCTTCAGCGGCACGCATACTTTCAATGTGAGTCTTGAGAACGGGACAAACCAGGTCTATGCTGTCGCAGTCAATCCGGCAAATGGTGTGATAACATATTCGCAGAGTGCGTATGTCATTTTAGGATTGCAAGGCAGGGTTGGCAACAGGACATTGAGGGTGACTTATCCGTCAGGGACGGTGAGCGGCCATATGAGATATACTGCAGAAGCAGGAGGGGTTGATGTAGGTATTGCAGTTGAGAATGACAGCGCAAGCTTTGGCGCCAATAACATAGAATCTGACACTAGCACTTATTCCATGAAGATTTTTGCGACGACATCGGCGATGAATGCTGCGAAAGTCGAGTCAGACCTTGCTGATGATGATTTCCTTGACAGGGTGAGTCCGATGTTCGGCTACGAGAAAGGAGTATCTGATTATGTTGTGAGGACAGAGGTTAGGTTCCAGAATGCGTATCTCGAGGGAGGCCAGAGCATAGGTAGCGGCAAATACACTTTGGTGTTCAAGAATATGGGCACGACGCCAGATGGCAAGACAAACATAAGCGTGAGGATAGTGTGATGGAAAAGTATAGAGGGATAATGAAAATGAAATCTGCAATCTTGTTACTCCTTGTATCATTCTTTGTATTTGCAGGCATCGTCTATGCAGATACTCCTCTAGGCAGCATGGTCATATATGGTCCTAATGGTACAGATATCACAGGCACGAGGAATGTGCATCTCAACCTCACTTACAGCTCGTCCGACGGTATAAGGCAGTGTGCTTGGGCAAATGATGCAGCAGCAAATCTGGCAACAGCGCCTCTTGAGAATTGCACTACAGTGAAGGCCTGGATAATTAGCGAAAGTTATGGCAACAAGACAGTGTATTACAGGGTTAAGGACGCTGCAGGCCACACTGCAGACTTTAATGATTCTATCATGTATGTATTCATGCAGGATTACACAGCTCCCACTCCACCGACTGTCTACGACGGAACAAGTGTAGATATAGACTGGTGGAACTCTAACACGAGCTTGAGCGCCAATTGGTTCAATGCGTCGGATGACATCTCCACAATATATTACAAGTTTAGGATTTTCAATAGCACTGGCTGCATCAATGTGGGTTGCAGCTATACAGATGTAAGCACTAACACATCAGTGTCAGCTGGCAACCTTGCGTTGCTTGAGGGTGAGAGATATTATTTCGAGGTCAATGCATATAATCCCTTCGGGCTTAACTCCTCAGGGATTTCGAACGGCACAAGGATAGACCTGACAAAGCCTAACTCACCGATAATAAACAGTTCAACGCATCCTGACCAGGCGACACCGTCCAATACTCCGACAGCGATATTCAACTTCTCTTCGACAGATGTGCTTGGTGGCGGTTTCATGTCAGGCATCGATGGGTACTCATATGCTCTTGACACTCATCCAGGCACTGCTCCTGACAACAAGGTGGAGGAGAAGGAGTGGCGCACAGTTTCGTCTATGGTTAAAGGCAGCTATAACCAGACATTGAAAGCTAATATGACTGGGCCTGCCTATGCAGTTTTCAGCCAGATACATACGAACATCACGCAGAATGAGTCTATCAGAGTCACTGTCGCGCTTGCAGAGCAGGTCTCTGACAGAAGGGACCTTATGGGTGTCGAAGTGTACTTGGTCAAGACGACAAATGAGGGTGATGCCATCACAGCGTTCAATATGATGTCTAATGCGATAACAAATATCGCTAACTACAGCTGGGATGTGAAATATGCTGCTGATATGTCAAATTCAAAGGTTTACCAGTTCGATCTCACAGCGAACCAGACCATCGACGACACTTTGAAGGACGTCTATGTGGTGGTTTCAGGATTGGTTGATGATGATAATAACAATAACACCTTTGCCATTGCAGGCACGACCAGCATCATTGACAACACAACTAGGAACTATGTCTGCGACGAGTCGAATAACTGCCATGCGAATACGACGACGCTTGATTACTCGATAGATGCCAAGATTCAAGATTCTGGATCATATATGACTGCCAGATATGATTATCTGGGTGATGGCGCATATTATTTCCATGTCAAGGCAAAGGATGTTGCAGGCAATTGGGGCGACACTTCGCATTACAGAGCGATGGTCTCAGCAGGAGGCGTGAGCTCTTTGATATATTCTCCTGTCGACGGTGAGGCTTTTTACGCGAATGGCACGGCAGTGAATATCACTGTGGGCGCTTCAGTGGGAAGGAATGTGTCTGTCAAGGTCATAGCCAAGCATGCGGACGGGAGCAATTACACCTCGGGGAGCTACCCGGTCGAGTCAAGCAAGGAGTTTGAGAACATCACGTTGGAGTTGGGACGTAACGAGATATATGCCCAGACAAACACCTCGGCAGGTGCAGTTGCAGTGTCTCCAAGCGTCTTTGTCACGGTCTCTGCTATACCTCCGTCGCCTACAAACAGGACGCTGAGGATAACTTATGCGGGCTGCAGCGCAACTCCACTAGCTTATCTCTGCAACGTACAAGAGGGTTCGAACTTTGTCGGGATAGCCACGGAGAACTTAGGATCGATATCTGCTTCATCTGTGCAGACTGATACGAGTATGAATTCAATCAAGGTCTACATGTCGCGAGGATTCGACACTGCGAACATCGCAAACCAGTTTGCGCAAGGCCTGTTCCTGGACCGCATCAACCCTATGTTCGGTTACGTTAACGGAGCAAGCCTGTATGTGATTCAGAATGAGTTGAGATATGGCAACATATATCTGGGAGGAAATTTTCAGCTCCCGCCGGGTTATTATAATATCTACTTGAGGAAGAGTGGTATCGCTGCCGACGGTCGGCAGAACATCACCGTGATGATAGAATGAAGATGGGAAGTATTGTTTCAAAGAGGATTGTATTGTTGGTGGTTTTGCTAGCTGCTGCTGTGTTATGCTCGCAATTCATTGCAGCTTGTGACAATCCTACTAATGAAATGACCATAAACTCGGAGAGAGTGATATGTAATGGTACATTTTATCGACCAGATACGGGTATTGCAGGTCTTATACACATATCAGGTTCGAATTTTAATGTCACATGCAATGGAACAGTCATATATGGTGCTAATACTGGGACAGGTATGCAGGTGGAATATTGGTCAACGAGAAATGTCAGCATCATCAATTGCACTATAGCGAATTATTCATATGGTGTCAATATTCTTGGCAGGAATACGATGATTAACTTCATCAATAACACATTTGAGAACGATTCTACAGGTATCAATGCGTATGATATCAATGATTCTGTTGTGAGGAACAACCTGTTCAGGTATGATGGCGCAGGTTTTGTATCAAGCGACGCTGCGAACATAACAGTGATCAATAACCGCGCCATAAATAACAGCGGGACAGGCATTACGCTTTACTATCCTCACCTGGGCACCAATATCAGCGGAAATAACCTGACAGGCAACAATGTTGGTCTGTCTGTCAGTCCAGGAGAGAACTCTACAGTCACGAATAATAATCTATCGAACAACAGGCAATGTGGAATCAACCCGGGTTATTATCCTGGTGATATTTACTATGCAAATAATGACATAAATGGAGAGACATTCTATGCATATAACAATAAGGTGGGAATCACAATAAATAACCTTGTGCTCACAGGTGTTAACACCAGTTGTGGCGCGAAGATCAGCATCTATAACTCGACCAATGTCCAGGTCAGGAATATCACTATCGCAAATAACAGGTACATTGACGCATCAGCTATCTATGTTGGATTATCATCCAGCGTTAATATCACTAACACCACCATTTATAATAATGCTAAAGGTATATTCTTGTCTGGCTCTAATTCATCTTGGGTATCGAACACCACATTCCGGGACAGTTCGAGCTATGGCTATTACTTGACAAACTCTTTCAACAATTCAGTATTCAACAACACAGTCTCGAACTGCGCATATGGAATAGATATAGAGAACAATGCTGCAGGCAACCAGATATCCAACAACACCTTGAGTGTCAGCTATGTTGGCTTCACAATAAACGCATACTACAATAACATAACAAATAATATGGTAAATGGCGACACGTTCCATTATTACTATAATGTAAGGGATGTGATAGTCCAGAACCTGATTCTGCTTGCGCAGAATGTTAGTAGCGTAGGCAAGATAAACATAGTAAATTCGACGAATGTAACAGTCAGGAATGTGACTGTTGCGAATAACCGTCCAGGTTCTGGCATATTCATCTATACCTCTCCATATACTAATGTTACTAACGCAAGCATAACCTACAATCAGAAGTATGGTGTCTACTTGTATACGAACTCGACGTACTCAAGGATTTCAGACTCATATTTTTTGAATAACTCTGATTATGCGATTTATGAATATTTCTGGAACCATCACAGCAGCATATCGAATAATCAGATAATGGGTTTGAATGGTATAGAGGCTTTGGATTATAATGTCTCCGTTGTCGGGAATAATATCAAAGGTTATAACAGCGGTACAGGAATCTGGGCGGGGAGCTGGTCGAATGTTACTGCAGTAGGCAATAATGTCTCAAATTTCTATAACGGGATATATGTGTGGGCTGATAATTTGACCGTATCCAGCAACATAGTATATAACTGCACAAGTTGTATACTTTTCAGCCGCGGACTAGGCAATACTGTGTTCAACAACACCCTTACAAATTGTTCAGATGCTGCGATAGACCTCAGTCAGCAGGACCTGGACGCGTACAACAATTCATTCTACAATAATACGGTGAATAATTCAGGTTATGGTGTTTACATATCAGTTGGTGGAGGTTTTCCATTCGATGGGGAGTTCTCGAATAATTCATTCTATTACAATTCATTCTACAACAGTTCGATCGCCCACATAGCGTCATATGCTGCGCTTCCCAATTATTTCAATATTATTGTGGGAGGTAAGGCGCAGGGCAACTACTATGATGATGTATTCGCGAAGCACCTGAATATCACAAGCCTGGATGATGATTGGTTTGGTGATAGTGGCAGCAAATATCCGTATAAATACAGTAACGGCGGCAATGTGAGCAGCAATGTAAATGATAGCGGCCCGATACTGGATGACGCAGACTTTGACGGAATCCCGAAGTGGCTGGACTGCGACGACCACAATGCCTCTGTCGTTGTGCTTACAGATGACATGAACTTGACATCAGACACCAAGATCTGCGGATACACGTATAATATCAACGATTCAGGTACGCCTGGTCTTATCCAGGTCAATAAGGACAATGTGAATCTGGACCTTAGCGGAGTAATAGTGGTCAGCAATTCGACAGGCACCGGCGTAGTCATCAACAATTCAGACAATGTCAGGATCACCGGCGGGACTTTCTCTGGTTTTGACATGGCGGTCTATGTGGACCCGTCATACAGCGCGACTGTATGCAACGTCATAGTGAGCGACAGCGATTATGGCATTCTCTTCGACCACGTGGATAATAGCATGATATGCAACGTGACATCATACAACAACACATACGGCATATATATCAACACAGGTTATAATGATACTGTTATAGACAATAGGGTTTACAATACCTCGTATGGTATGTACCTTGTAGCTTCAAACTCCACTTTCCGCAATAACAGCGTGCATAATAGCTCCACTGGGATCCGGTTGGCGACGAGCCCGGGTTTCAATCCAAGTTACAATAATTTCACAGCGAACTTTGTCTATAATAACAGCTATGGTTTTTATATGGATGGCGGCGGGGCGGGTCAATCGATAGTATACAATATTTTCAAGGACAATGTAGTCTATGCGCATGCCAATGATGGATTCAAGCTTGCCCGTCAGGCAAATAACAATACATTCATCAATAACACAGTCTATAATAATACGAATGGAGTCTATCTGAGTTCGACAAACTATAATGATTCGTTCATCAGCAACACATTCTACAACAATAGTTACGGGGTGAATGATGCCCAGTGGTCTAACAACAATTCATACATATCTAATAAAGTGTACAACAGTTCGAGTTACGGAATAAGTATTGTCCAAGCTCTTTATATATCATTGAAAGACAACATCTTAGGAAATAATGCAATCGGCATATACCTGAACTCTGTAGCTAATAGTGATGTCACAAATAACACAGTATACGGCTCTATAGATGGTATATCTTTGTCTACCACGTCTGACTCGAACAATTTCATAAATAACACAGTCTATAATAATTCTGGCAACGGGTTCTCCGTGATAGATGCCGACAGCAACACATTTTCAGGGAATCAGGTATCCAATAATACGAATTCGACAAATTTGCAGGTTGGCAATGGCATGTACTTCGATCCTATTCTGGGGCACGCATATAATAATAGCATAAATAACAACACATTCTACAATAACTATAGGGCATTGTGCTTCAACCAGTCAGATTCGAACATTGTGTTCTACAATAATTTCAGTTCGAGCATAAGCTACCATGTATACACTGATGTATTGAATTATTTCAACACGACGAATGGGTCTAGCTGCGGCGCAAAGTGCGCGCGGGGCAACTATTGGGATGACATTCTCACAATAGACATATATGATTCCAATATCGACGGTTATGGCGACAAAGGTACGCAGTATCCGTATAATGCATCATACAGTTCAAAGGTGACTGGTAACGTCACAGACTATGGTCCTATCACGAACAAGCTCTGCTATGACAACGATGGAGACGGCGCCTTCAACGCGACCAGCGATTCGACCTGCCTTGGCTACAGGGACTGCAATGACTATGATTCTCTTGTGTTGCCTCCTAAAGATGGTCTTTTCGTAAATAATGGAAACTTGACTTTCTGCCCTGGTATTTTCTATGTTAATGATACAGGGACGAGCGGTCTTGTTAGCGCATATGCGGTCGCATTTGACAAGACAATAATCTGCAACGGCACTGTAATCATAGGGAACAACTCGGGCTACGGTATTTACACGGCATCATATACGATGCAGAGGATGAACATTTCAGGGTGCACCTTCTCAAACTTCTCTGGAGGAATAGGAGCGCCGGGTATGTGGAATTCCAGGGTATTCAACAATACAGTCACAAACAATACTGGCACCGGTATCAGCATAACCGGCGGCAATAATAATATCTCTGGTAATAGAGCGTACAAGAACAACCAAGGGATATATACCTCCAGTAGCAGCAATATCGCAATCTATAGCAACGTGGTTTACAACAATACAGCCAATATACAGACGAGTTCTGCCAATGGTGTCAACATTTCCTTTAACAATATCTCTAATGGAAGTCTACAAGGCATATATATGCAATTCGGAGACTATTGCGTAGTAAAAAGTAACAACATATCTGGCAACTATATTGGTATGCAGATAGAGAACTTGAGAAACAGCTCAATCTCAGGAAATAATGTCACTGGAACGACATCGAACACAGCAATCGACCTTTACCGCTCCTCAGCAGGCAGCTACATGAACTTCACATCGAACATCATAACAGGCAGCTACGTGGCTGTATCCGACTATATCGACAACAGCAACATCTCAAACAACACCATTATTGGCAACGGTACCTATAATGGATTATATGTATACGGTGATTATGTAAAGAATAATACGTTCAGCTGGAATACGATACTGAACACGAGCGGGGGTATATACTTCTCAAGTGTATCATGTTGGAATAATACTGTCAATAATAATATTTTCGGAAACAATACCTTTGCAATAGGTATAGTCAATGCCATAAACAACACTTTTTTCAACAACACCCTAGCGAACTCTTCAAGAACTGGAGTCACTATGGGTGGCTCTGCAAGCGGTAACATGTTCTATTATAATAACTTCAGCAATAATTTATATCATGCTAATTCGACGGTGTCAGGCAACTTTTTCAACACCACTAATGGCAGCTCTTGCGGAAGCCTTTGCGCTAGGGGTAACTACTGGGATGATATACTATCTCTCGATATATATGACAGTAATCTGGATAGCTTTGGCAACGCAGGCACGCAATATCCGTACAACAGCAGCAATGGTGGGAAAGTTTCTGTGAATGTGGTAGACTTTGGTCCTATCACATCTAAGGTCTGCTACGACAATGACGGCGACGGCGCCTTCAACACGACCAGCGATTCGACCTGCCTTGGCTACCGCGACTGCGATGATAGCAATGCGAGCATCCTACCGCCGAAAGCAAACATGTTGATAACAACAAACATAACGTTGTGCAATGGGACGTATTATGTGTATGTGAACAGCTCAAGTGCTTCTGGTGTCGGGATAATAGGTGCGAACAACGTCAGGGTTTATTGCAACAGCACGACACTCATAGGCAACACATCAGGGTCTGCTTTTACCACGAATGCGATGAACAATGTGGTGGTATCCGGTTGCAATATCAGCAACTATTCGATAGGGTTGAATATCCAGAATTCTCAGTATAGCACGTTTTTCAATATCAGTATTTCCAACAGCCAATTAGGGATGACGACTCCCAACAGCTTAGGAATCAAAGCATACAATATGAGCATGAGAGATATTGCGAATGATGGTATTTATTCTTTTAATGCTAACGGCGCAATTTTTTATAACCTAAGTTGCTTGAGTAGTCCTGGTGTATGCATCTATATTCAATACTCAAACAATGTTACTGTAGCCAACATAACTGATCGCAGCAGCTACTATGCTGTAAAGACTGAGTACGTGTCAAATGCAACTATCCGTGATGTGGATTCGTTCAACGCGACGTATAGTTTGGATCTTGAGTTCACAAACAGCACGAACCTGTCCTTGCTCAGGGTGTATAATTGCAGCAGCGGTGCAGTGCGGCTGCAGAATTGCCTGTACTGCAATATCAACGATAGCATCTTGGCGAATTCATCTACAGGTCTGTATCTTGAATCGTCGAATAGTTCCCGCTTCTTCAATCTGTCAATATATGGAAATAGTTACGGAATTTCGATGATAGGCTCGAACATCAGCAACATGAGCAATTCTTCCATACGTACTAATACTAGGGGTTTAAGCCTGTATCCATCTTCGACAGGCAACCTTTTCTACTACAATAATTTCAGCAGCAATGCGGTTTATCATGCTTCAGCAGAGGTTGCAGGCAACTTCTTCAACACGACTAACGGCAGCGCCTGCGGCCCACAATGTGCACGAGGCAACTATTGGGATGATATTCTGACGCTGGATATAATTGATAGCAATCTTGACGGATTCGGTGACAGCGGAAGCAAGTATCCATATAACAGCACAAACGGAGGGAATGTCTCGGCCAATGTGACTGATTGGGGCCCGATGACGACCAAGACCATTATGTGCTATGATGATGATGGCGACGGCGCATACAATGCGAGTAGCGACCCGGGATCCTGCACTGGTTACTGGGATTGCGACGACAAAAACGCGAGCCTGCTGCCGCCTAGGAATAATCTCAATCTGACTTCGACAAAATGGATCTGCAGCGGGACTTATTACCTGAACGACACTGATGGTGACGGCCTCATCAATATAAAAGCCAACCACGTTGGCCTATTCTGTAATGCCACCAGTATAATTGGAAACAATTCTGGTGTGTTTGTGTATTCAGACTCACGCCTCAACACGACTGTCTTCGGCTGCAACTTGACGAATTTTTCATATGGAGCGTATTTCAGGAATGGTTGGAACACAAACATCTCCAACAACACCATTTATATGGCTAACAGCTACGGTATCTATGCGTCTGGCGAGAGCGGTGATGTTTTCTCGAACAATAGTATGCGGTTGGGTGGTTATGGAATATATATCTCATCGGGAAGCAATTACACAGTCAAGAATAATTTCTTGAGCAACCACACAGGATGGAACAGCCTCAGGGTAGCCTCAGGAGTGACTGGTTGCAGGTATTACAACAACACGGTGCTGTACAGCTATGACGGGTTTGATGTATTTGATACTAACAGTGAGTATAGGGATAACAATATCTCTAACTGCACCCATTATGGCATCCTCATCAGGAGCGGCGTTCAGAATACGAACTTCACACGTAATAAGTTTTTGTATAACCAGCAGATCGGACTGTATGTCCAGGGTAAGAACAACATATTCCGTGATAATGTTGCTGCTTATACCGTTTCTGGGACTGGAAGCTCATTCTATCTGATAGGTGTCAATGACAGCTCATTCATAGGGAATAATGCGACTGGTAGTTATGAGGGTTTCCTTATATTGAGCGCTGGGACGACGCAGTTCATCAACAACACAGTCTCCGGGAATTGGGGTTTTGATCTTAGCTCTGGTTCGCCATTCAATAATTTCACAGGGAACAATATTACCGGATGTACATCATATGGGATTGTTATCTCAAGCTTTGGCAACAATTTCGCGCTGAACAGGATATCAGGCCAGTCAGGCGTGGATGACGCAGGCATAGCAGTAAGCAACAGCAATAACACTTTCTTCAACAACACGTTCAGTAACAATTACTATGGCGTGCAGATATTTTCGGGCATAGGAAATTTATTCTATTACAATAATTTCTCGAGTAGCAGCAGCAAGCATGCAATATCTTCTGTCTCAGGCAACTATTTCAACACTACAAACGGCTCCAGTTGCGGCGCCAACTGCTCAAGAGGAAACTACTGGGGCAATATCCTTGCATTGGACATAGTAGACACGAACTTCGATGGGTTCGGTGACGACGGGACTCAGTATCCATATAATAGCACCAACGGCGGGCTTGTCGATGCGAATGTCACAGACTGGGGTCCGATAACAAGCAAGGTTCCTGGTCCGCAGGGTAATATAACTATTGTCGGCCCTAATGGTACAGTATTCACAGGCACGAGGAATGTTTTCTTGAACCTGACATTCGCAGCCCCTGCAGGAATAGACAAGTGCAGGTGGGCGAATGATGCGGAGGGGAACCTGAATTCTGCTCCGTGGGAGAACTGCACGACTGTGAAGGCTTGGCTCCTCAGCGAAGGTTATGGAATAAAGACTGTGTACTATCAGGTGCGTGACATAACAGGAAACAACAACAGTTTCTTCGATACAATCACATACCAGTATGCGCAGGAATACACTCCTCCGACAGCACCGACAGTATACGACGGCATTGCACAAGATATCGACTGGTGGAACTCTAACACGACCTTACGTGCGAACTGGTTCAATGCGACAGAAGACATCTCAGAGATATATTATAGATACAGGATTTTTGAGAACAGCTCATGCTATGCAGGTAACTGCAATTTCATTGACGCAGGACAGAATACGACAGTGACTGTCACTGGTCTGTCTTTGAAAGAGAACTGGGTGTATTCCTTCGAGGTAAGTGCTTATAATTCATTCGGCTTTAATGCATCAGCCACATCAAACGGGACGAGGATTGATATCACACCACCAGACGCTCCGATAGTGAACAGCACAACCCATCCTGACCAGAGCAGGTCTTATGCATCGTCGTCAGCAGAGTTGAACTGGACAGCGTTTGACATCCTAAGCAATGGCAACAGAAGTGGCATCGGCGGATATTCATACATACTAGACAGTCATCCAGGCACAGCGCCGGATGATGTTCAAGATGAAAGGTATTGGGAAGAATTGAAACCTGTGAGTTCAGGCAGCGTAGCGCAGTTGCTGAAAGTCAATAGCACAGGTGCAGCGTATGCTGTGTTCAGCCAGGTCAAAGGAAATATGTCAGAGAATGATTCGATAAGAGTGTCTGTGAATCTTGCAGAGATTGGTTCTGATTACGCAGACATGATGGGTGTTGAGGTCTATCTTATCAAGGTCGCTCAAGGCTCATCGATAGCTACGATGTCGCAGGAATCAAACGCAGTATCGAACATCTTGAACACGAGTTTCGACGTAAAGTATGCCCAGGATATGAGTTCTGCACAAACTTACCAGTTCAATCTCACAGCAAACCAGACAGTGGATGACAATTCAAATGATATTTACATAGTCATATCGGGCATTGCGAGCGACAATGACAACAGGAACAACCTATCAATCGCAGGTTCTGCTTCAAGGGCGAGCAGCGGCTGGAATTTCTTATGCAACAATACAGGATGCTCTAATACGACAGCATCGGTTGATTATGCGATAGAAGTCAAGCGCGCGGATTCAGGTATTGTCTGGTCGACAAAGTATGATTATCTCGGTGATGGCGTCTATTATTTCCATGTGAAGGCTTTCGACAATGCAGGTAACTGGGGTGAGACATCCCACTACAAGTTGAGTGTCGCTGCTGGCGGTGTCAGTGTTGCTATAGTTTATCCGGAGGATGGATACACTGTTGATTCAGCTGCTGAAAGTATAAATCAGAGCGTCAAGGTTGCAGTCACTGGCAATGCTTCTGTGTATGTTGTTGCAAAGCACGCTGATGGCAGCAATTATACATCAACACCGTACATATTCAGCACAGTCCATATTTTCGACAATGTAACACTCAAAAGAGGCATCAACGAGATTTATGCTGTGGCAAATACTTCTGTAGGTGCTTTCACCCGCTCGTCGAGCAATTATGTGAATGTTGTAGTTGCGTTCATGCCCGCGACGAACAAGACATTGAGGGTCTCTTATTCAGGCAGCTGCGCTCCTTCGCCTCAGCAGTATTTGTGTGTCCAGTCTGAGAGTGGTGCTGCGCTAGGCATGGCTGCAGAGTCTGCTGGCGCGATAGCAGGGGCATTGCAGTCTGATACAGATGCGAACTCAATCAAGATTTTCATGACTGGTTCAGTCAATGCAGGAGCTCTCGACTCTCAATTCAAGGACAACAATTTCCTTGACAGGATAAATCCCTTGTTCGGTTATGTCAAAGGTGCGAAAGAATTTGCTGTACAAGAAGAGCTCAGGTATGGTGATGTCAAGCTTGGTGGTGATTACAATCTTCCTCCAGGCAAGTATGATATCTATCTCATCCACAGCGGAATAACTCCAGAAGGAAAGGTAAATCTTACAGTGGTGATAA